>Ga0302319_10000105_pt1 | contig 162693 bp, 120 predicted proteins | sample Bog_T0_2_FD_203319 | JGI IMG/M metagenome (GOLD analysis project Ga0302319, IMG submission 203319) | Peat permafrost microbial communities from Stordalen Mire near Abisko, Sweden - Bog_T0_2 | ecosystem: Environmental > Terrestrial > Soil > Wetlands > Peat | place: Sweden: Abisko, Stordalen...
CTATTATCCCAACGACATGCCACCGAACTAGGCTTTGATTATTGGACGGGTTTTTGAACGCTTACCCAGGTTCATCGGGCTCGCTCCCTGTCCGCCAATTGTCCAATCTGGTAAACGGTCGTTTGATGGACACAAGCCACGAGCCAGACGGCAGGGCTAACCCTGGGGAGCCTACTTCTTCTTCGGCGGATACTTTTGGCAGAACAACTCGGCAGTCTCCAGAATCATATCGGAGGTGACCACGAAGCCTAGTCCAATTTCATGGCCCTCAAAATCGCCGGCTGGTGCTTTATCCGTTCGTTTAGCAATCCCCAATAGAAAATTCCTAGGGAACATGCGACTCAGACCCGTCTTGTCATCCGTTGCAAACATATTGTCGATCAGCATTACTGGGCTCCCACTTGAACCAGGGTGAAAATGGGCATCAACGTAGAATCCGGGCAATCTGTTGTAGCAAAGATCGACATGCGAAGCGGTCCACCCAGACCGGATCAACGGGAGGAGATTTGCCTCGTCAAGCAGACCGTAAGGGTAACCGACAAAAACGATGGGCTCCCTAAAATCTATCATCGCCATGTGCTCTTTGCGTGGGCAAAGCGCCGATGCGAGAGAATTCCAATATAGGTCAACGCCCTGCGCTTGAAACCCATTTATGACGTGACCGAGGGGCGAAACTGCTACATCAACGTCTTTGTCTGGGTGGCCGAACCAAATATCCTCGTATTTTCCGATCTTTATGGTGGCTCGCTGACCCAAGTCAAGTTGCCTTGGGGCCGAGCCTTCCGCTGGTTTTTGCGCTGTGAAAAAGAACTCCGTTTCCAGACTTCCTTCCACGACATGTTTACATGTGACGAGGAGCGGAACGTCAGTCTCTGAGTCGAGTTCGTAGTCGAAGATGAATGCCGTACCCAGTTCGACCGCGTCATCCTCTCTTTTGCATCGTAAGAGAGTCGTTGCAAACAGCAGTTGACCAAAGTTGGATCTGAAATCGGGCATGGTTGGAAACCATCATATCAGGATCAACTTCTTTTCACGCTTTGACCGCTGGCTCATTCCACCATGGCATAACATCCATGACGCTCGTTGTGTCATCGACCATCAATAGCCTACGGTGATCGGACCGTGTGTTACGGTCGTAATGCCGAGACACCGTATCGCGTCCCTTCTTCGCGTGCCCAATGAGACGGGCTCGCCGGTCCCCGTCCATGAGGCGCTTGATATGCGTAATGACCGTGTGGCGACAAGAGTTGATGGAGAGCGCCAACGTAACATCTGCGACCTTTGCATCAACCATCAGTTTGTCGAATCTAGCGCGGATCATATCAGGGTGAGCTGGGTCTCTAACCGTGCCAACAATAAAGCCACTTCGATTGGGGAGAGCTTCGAGAGCATCTTTCTGCCACGTACTCAGTGGAAGCGTCCTGACATCGGGTTCGCCAGTCTTTGTTGTCCCGCTTACTTCTACTTTACGAGCCTTGCCCTTGCCGACAGTTACGACAGAACGAACCGGCTGAAACCACGTGATACCGTTCTCCACTTCAAGATCCTCCCACATCGCCCCGGCGATCTCACTAGGCGAGCGGATTCCCAAGAGCGCAAGTGCCAATATCGCACGAGTCACGGGATCTGCTTCCTGAGATTTCTCAATCAGTTTGCGAATACTGGCAGGTTCGAACGCGTCTCGCGCACGTTGCTTTATCTCCTTTTGTTCATCAGCCCCTCGGCCGGCTGGGGCAAATGTTGCTAATCGTCTTGGGCTGAAATTCAACGCTCGAACAAGGTTCCTGGTCTCTGGATTAAACTCTAGTTCAGCCCAAGCAACACGAAGAACGCTGACCGCGAGCTTGAATGTCTCGGTTGAGTTGGGTCTTCCATACCTGTTGTCAGTAGTAACTAGCATGACCAGCCATGATTCGAAAAGAGGTTGGCAAACGTGACTCAATCGAGTCTTTGCAAGATTCACAGTCTTGCCATCGTGCGTAAAGTCACGGTCGATCCACGTTTCGAGGATGCCCCGATGGGTCGTATAAGTTGAGCCTGCAAGTTTGCCCATCTTCTTTTGTCTGTCCTGATAGCGTTCAATGACAGCTCGAACATCGTCCTCAGGCAATTCCATTCGAGCTTCGTTTGCCCGTTTCGCCAAAACTTCTAGGTGGCCGTCCGTATATCCGGGGGCGAGGTCCTTTGTGATGTACCAACCTTCTTCGCGAACCGTTGCCTCGATTCGCTTGTCGGCTAGGCGAATAGCCTCGTTTACGTCGGTTGAGCGAACTTCGAACTTCGTCCATTTGCGTCCCTTAGGTGTTCGAGTGATTTCCCAATCCCTCACATACCAGCGATGATCCTCAACCCTTGGCCGTTCATCTTGGATCGTTGAGGCAAACTTGAGAGCGTTCGCGTAGTTGGTGAAAATTCTGCGTTGCCTCCCGGTCACAACAGCCCACTCGCAGACCTTCACTTGGCGTGTGCGGGGGCGCCCAACTGGCCTTGCAGACTTAGCGCCTTTCCCCGGCTTCCTGGCTTGCCCCTTGTCACCTAAATCCCAAATGACCATCACTTAAATTCTACGGCAATTCCGTCACTTGAATTCCTGACCTTAGGTTCAAAGGAAGAAACGAAACTAAAGAAAGCGCAGGAAACCCATTCGATGACACTGTAGGGGTCACATGTTCAAGTCCTATACCGCCCACCATTTGTGTAATGTCCGAGTCGCTCAAATTTCACACTGATGCGCTCATGTGCTCACCACTTGCACTCATATGCTGTGAGTGCGACACTGAATCACGCAAGCCTCCGATGAGGGTTTCCAAGAAGAAGATCCCGAATGCAACCGAAGTCTTTCTTGCTTACGCCGCTCACAAGGGTCTCGGCGCAGGCATCGGATGATAGGAGAACCCATTTCCATTTGCGAAGGAATCCTCAAGCGCCACGGAGCTACGGAAATCTACGTTTTCGGTACGCATTCGAAACGCACATCTACTGCCGAATCGGACCTTGACCTCGCCGTCACCGGAATCGATGAAAGAAAGTACTTCCATATACTCGGTGAGCTGATGTCAGCTGTCCACGGTGCAGTCGACCTAGTTCTGCTCAATGATGGATTGCCGTTTGCCGAGCATCGTCGTATTAAGATCGAGCGGGGATGGCTAAAACGTGTCGCCTGAACTGATCCTCGGTGTTCAGTTCCAGATTGGCCAACTGGATATAACTGTCAATTCACTCAGGGACGTTCTTGCACGGCGGCAAGACCTTTCACGGGAAGAGGCGGTACTCGCAGACGTCGCGACCCATAGCTTCTATAACGGAATCGTGCGTTGCCTCTGGATGCTGTGCAAGGGGTCTAATATCCCGTTGCCTGCTGGAGACATGTTGCATACGGAAATGCTGAATATGGCAACTGAATCATAGATTAGTACTGCGGACGTCGCCGTACGTCTGCGTCCGCACATGAGTTTTCAACAGGTCTTTAGGCATTCATACTCTTTCGATCCTTCCAGGGCATTGAGATCCTCCTCAGAGCAGAGATCTTCGGATATATCAGTAACCCATATGTCCGGAACAATGTGTAACCGACTTGTCGGAGCGCTCAAAATAGGTGTTGACTGCCGGATAAGATATTCTCGCTAGGGATCTATTCTGTCACTGTGCAACAATCAGTAAACATCATGAAGGGTCTGCCCGAGTATTTTAACAGCTTCGGAGAATTAATACTTTGAAAAAGGAGTTGCACATTAATCTCATCCGAGCCTATTTTACGCATAGTTACCGAGCTTCAGACCGGGATGTAAATCTCTTCTTCTGGCAATTATGTCTTGAAGGAGGGATATCGCTGGTCGTCGATCCCAAGGCGACCCAAATGTCCTTGGCTAGGCTTGAGAGACTGATTCAAAGGACATCTGCAACAATTGGCGTTGTACCAAAGCGCAGTGAAGAACCATACTATCTTTGTTCTCCGTACTCGGTTTTGGAATACGGCCTTGCTGTACAAGCGAGAGTCCCGACTCTTTTGTTTTTGGAAGACACGGTAGCCGGGCGGTTTTTTGACAGCCAGAGTGGAGGAGTAGTCTCATTCAATCGGGAGCGGCTTGTAGAATGTAGGCAAGAAGCTCGCGCGGCCCTGCGAGCGCTGAAAAAAAGGATATCGGGGCCAAGAAAATTCCTGGGTGGTCCGCTCGGCACTGTGGCCCTCCTGGCAAGTTCGAAGTCAAACTCAACTTTTGATGAGAACACGGTTCGAGCAATTAGTGAGGTCACTAAACGGCTTGGATTCGCGTTTCAGAGGGACGATTTGACGTTTGAGCTGCCCCATATGCTGGTCCAACGGCTGGATAAGTACGATGTCGTACTGGTGGATGTAAATCCAGAATCAGAAGATCGTTGGGTTTTGCCCTATATCTATGCAAGGTCTGTCCCAGCAATTAGACTGTATAAGCTATTGGCCCAGGGAAGCGTTCCTGATCAACGTGATTTTCTTGACATTGTAGCCTCACAAATGCTCCTTGAGCGCTCAGCCGCTGATGAAATCGTACTATTTTGGAGAGCGAACAATGAGCTGACGGAACGGCTGGAGGACCAGCTCACAAGATTTCGGCAAGTCCACACAGAACTCTACCCAGAAATAAACGGAGAGAGATACCTGCGTAGCGCGGGTCGTAGCGACTCCGAAGCCCGGGTTTTCATCAGCAACGCGCACGATTCAGATGACCTAGCCCAATCCATATCTAATGCGATGTATCTGGCTAATATTGAACATTTCCAGTATCGTGCCGCTAACGACATACCCGTTGGGTCGGTTTGGATAGAACACCTGGAAAGGAAGGTCCGCGAGTGTCGCGTTTTTGTCGCACTTCTGACAAGGGCATATCTGGCGAGCGAATGGTGCCAGCGAGAACTTGAAATCGCAAAGTCGAATCCTGATTCCATAGTCCTTCCGTTTTTCTTAGACCCCGACTTAAGGATGGATGGTCTGCCACGGCAAGGGAGATTGATCAAAGCACAGGGGGAGTTGTCTGTTCACGAAGTTGTCAGTGATGTTGAGAATGTCATTTCAAATCCGCGCTCGTCCGCATCTGATCTGATCGCAACGACCGCGTCTGGAGATGATATCCCTCCGATCGATGTCCTTATCATGTCAATTAAAGACGAAGAATATCAGGCTGTACTCAATACGCTTGACGCCCATACGCTAGTCAAAGCCACGGTAGATCGACCGAACCTTTTTTCATGGGAGCACGGTGTCGTCCAGCGGAGCTCTGACAAAAGGCCCTTTCATCTCATAGTAGGTATCGTTGGAAACCAGGGACAAACGCCGATGACAGATGCGGTGAAAGAATCCATTCGGGTTTGGCGACCAACAATTTGCCTAATAGTTGGAATTGCCGGTGGACTACCAAAATGGGGATTGTCTCTTGGAGATGTGGTGCTATCGACTGAAATATGGCATTACGAATTAGGGCGGTTGGATCGTGAATTCCACCCAAGTATGCGTCGTGTATACCAGGTGAACGGCCCTTTGCTCACAGCAGCCTTGACACTACATGCACAACATCCCGGATGGGCTCAGTCGTTAGGAGATTTGCGACCAGGAGTTGGCGAGCCTCGAGTATTCTCTGGAGTGATTGCCTCCGGCAACATGGTGGTTCAAAACATGGACTCTCCGATTATTAGGCCAATGCTTGAGCTGGAGCCAAATCTGCTTGCCATAGAAATGGAAGGGGGTGGAGGTGCCGCTGCTGTGCATAATCTACAGCAACAAGAGTTAAATAGAGAGGGCTTTGGTGTTGGTTTTTTTATGATTCGTGGCATTTCGGACGTGATTCGTAGCGCGGACTCAGACCACAATTTGGAAGATCAATCAGGCGAGAGATATCGATGGACCCTCTATGCCTCAGCCTCGGCTGCTACATATGCCATTGAACTGATCCGACGGCGCTGGCCGTTTGCTCCGAGGTCTTAGTCGGCGCTAGCCATCCTGACAAATCATATCACGTTTCTATTGCAAATAGAATAAATACTCGAATACGGTCAGGCAAACATATGCCAGAGATTGCCGGTGTTCGTTTGACATTGGAGGCGACTGTAAGCTATTTTTGAATATATTCTTGTGTTTAAAGTCTTTTGTCGCCAATTGGTGACGGTAGCATCGGACTGAAATGACCTATGCTCCGGAACCAATCGACACCTCTGCGGTTATCCTATCGACTGAATTGGAAAGTCTGACCGTACGGCTTGCAAAAAACTCTCACGACAATTGGGCGACACAAAGGATTCGCGACGGTTGGCGCTTTGGCCTTTACCGGGATGATTCAGCGAAGCTTCATCCATGCCTTGTGAGTTATGAGGAACTGCCAGAATCAGAAAAGGTGTATGACCGTCTTGCTGCGATGGAGACTCTAAAATCCATTGTGGCGCTTGGATATACGATCAACAGAGTGTGATAATGCAATTAAACTTCAATAACAATGACTACCTTGGTTGAGGTCCTTTATGCACGGCAGTGCGATGAATAGAGGGGCCGGATGTTCTGATTGGCGTAGGCCACATTGTTTTGAAAGACACACAAGGTTGCTAGCGCTTGGCCAAAGGAACAACCGAGTAGATCGTTCCATCGATTACGAACACGCGGTCGTCATACGTGCCTTCATGACCGATCACATGGAGAAGGGCCAATTCGTAGTAATAAAGGACAAGCTCCCAGACCGCGAACAAATCTTATACGTCCAACAAATTCAGTTGTTTGCGGTTTTTCTTAAGGCTTGGGTGGATTATGGCGTTGCGCATGGCTGAAACCACAGTCGGGCCATCGATGGCGTACTTTTTGAATTCCTTGGCTTTCGTCAAACTTTTGACCCGATGTCCGCTAGAGTGGCGGAATCTGCGATGTAACACCCAGGCGAACTAGGAGGAACCGGTACTTCACTTTGGCTGGCAGTTTATCGAACGAATCCTCGTCGAATATGCGCAATCTGTCAACCAGTTCAATCCAGCCGATTAGTTCGATTCCGCTGTTGCAAATCGTGATTCCGTTTTCAGAACCTGGTTGCCGTCTACATGCATCCGAGCACGTGCTGATCGCTGAGCAAATCCAAGCCAGACTGTCGTCTTCTTTCACGAAGACGGAAAAATTGTTCTGCAATCGTCAGGCACTTTGAACCTACTAGTTCGCTAACCCATCTCATGGTGCAATGCTTGCCTCCATGCACAAGCGCCACACCATCGAGCCAAATTGGATTCAAACTGCCGGAATAATTTCCTGCAGCGAAAAAAACGCCACAGCGACGCCCATTAACGAAAATGAATAGCCAGCAGAGAAACTGAACCACGTGTCTGGCTTCCGTAGAGTCAAAGCATTTTGTTGCCTGGCGTTCAATTACGAAATGCGATAGCTCGAATTCGTGGGAGGCAGAGGCAATGCTCTGCTGTTGACCGTTTAGAGATGCACGGTCAAGTGGACATCCAAGGCATTAAGAACCTCCTCTGAACAACCCGCTTCGGAGAGAACTGCTACTTACCTGTCCGCTGAAGCCTTGGCGAAGGAGAATGTGTCCGGAACGATGTGTAACCTGTTTATAAGAACGCTCAGGATGTGCATCATCCGAGACCTGAAGGGTGGTTTCTACCGTCGGGCGCCCCGACGATCTCAGTCACCTTCTCGAATTCCACGACACTGGACAGTTGCGTAACACAGCGAGGAGGGGTCGGTGGGCCGCTGGTTCAGGTCTTGCGATGGAATAGACTGGCTAAGATTGCAAAGCTTGGAGAAGTTGATTGTCTTCAGATTCACGAGACGCTGACTTCACGATAACGAATCCCTCATTCCAGTTATTGCCCTCGCTCCCCTTTGAATGGTCTCCGCTTCAACGGATGCCGTAGTAATTCAACCGAAACTTGCTGATCAGGCGGGCAGCTGGGAAGGTACAGGAAGTCCCACGTGAATCCACTTGCATATGGTGTTGCATGCGAATCAGAGATACGCTCCGCAGCACAGATTAGGACGGTGGAAATATGGGCAGGGTCCACGAGACCGTGCCGCGCATCTTCACGGATTACCTGATCGGCGAAGCCGTGCGTAATTCGACAGCTATCAGCACTGGTTGATAGTCCTCGCATTGGGGAAATACCTCCAAGACAGGAGATGTCCACCGCAACAATTCCGATCCTTCCGGCTCTCTTTGTCTGCTTATTTGCAGTCCGCACGTTGTGCGAGACGAACTTCTCGGACTTCAGACGCTTGGCAGCCACTGCCATGGATTGGGTTCCAACCTACACGATGAGGTCCGGCATTTCCAAAGAAACGTTATGCGCCAGGTCCCGTTTGAGATTATCCATGACAACCGTCGTTCCATTCGCCCAAGTGAACACCTATTGGCTTCGCTGTGGCTGCTCGTGGAGTAAGTCGATGAAGTTGCCCTGTATTGCACGACAACAACTTTAATGATACACATTGTTTAAACTATAAAGTTCAAATAAATGTGCGCCGACTGGATGGAGAAAGTCAGCAACTCGCAGTATTTTGGGCGTTAGGTCGCCGGTCGCGACGCTCTATTCACTGCCGGCTGGAAACAGCGCGTGTCACTTTGCGAATTCTTTGGCGCAATTAATCGCAGAGTGAAACACACGAGTTTCAGTCCTGATCGAGGGCTGAAGTGTTACGAGTTTGGTACCTTTCTAGGGTCATCGAGAAGACGAAGTCGCCGATGGGTTCTCCCTGGGGAGTGAGCGATGCGCATTGCAGTGTTTCCTCGTATCTAAATCCCAGTCGGCGAGGGACGCCCGCACTTCGCACATTGCGCGTGTCGCATCGGATTTCGATACGTTTTGCTTTGAGCGTCTGAAATGCAAAGTCACAGAGGAGGCTAGCGGCTTCGGTCATGTAGCCTTTCCCCTCGGCGGACGCTCGCAGCCAGTAACCAATCTGGAACGAAGGCACCTCCCAGCGGATGCCGTACAGTCCTACTCCTCCCAGATACTGTTCAGTCTCTTTCTCCCAGATACTCATCGAGAGATATTGTCTCTGTCTCCATTTCTCCAGTTCGTTACGCACATAAGCCTCTGTTTCGTCTTCGTCGGGAGGAACAGGGCTTTTTTCGTAGGGTCTCCAGGGTTGGAGTTTCTCCCGACTCTCTTCGATGGCTTCCAGGAGTGCCTTCCCATCTCCCGCCCGATAGGGGCGCAGCAGCAAACGCTCGCCGCTGATCTCTTCAGGCAGATCTTGCAAATTCGGATCCTTTTTGTTTTCCATTCTTTCCTTCAATTCTCGCACTCAAGCGATTTACAGTGTCCATTTCTTTACTAATACTCACTGAGTTGCCCAGCGGAGCGAAGTGCTGAAAGGAATGGCTGTGGAATGCTTAGCGCTTACGAAAACTCGACTTCTAGCCCAAAATCCCGTTTTACGTTATTTGCCCATTGCTCATCGCTTTCTACCCCAGCCCATTCGATCATCTGTTCATCAGTCATGGACGAACGCCAATCTATAAACCCCTTCGCGTCTGGGCCCACTAGGTGACGCAGCGTCGCGTCGCGAGTTTTTACAATCGTCACAATCTTATCTCCCACCACTGAAGGCGGCGTCGGATTCTGCAATGAGGCCCGGAACAAGGCCCGAATACGCTTTCCCTGGGGGTAGTAGCTGCTGCATTGGCGGGGTGGAACCTTGCCGAAAATCGGCGTCGCGATCACACCTGGCTCGATGACCGACACCAGGATTCCGAATGGTTTGACCTCTTGGGCCAGAATCTCACTCAGCGCCTCCAGTGCGAACTTCGAGGCAGCATAGGGGCCTTGTGGTGAAAGCGGCACGCGCCCGGCAATAGAAGTTACATTCAGGATGTGGCCAGACTTCATCTCGCGCATAGCAGGCAGAACCGCTTGAGTACAACGCAGGGCCCCAAAGAAATTAGTTTCCATCACCTTGCGGAACTCAGAAATATCGACTTCTTCCACGGGGCCCCCGCCGCCAATTCCGGCGTTATTTACCAGCACATCAATGCTCCCTTTTGCGGCCAATATCTGCTGGACTCCAGTGCGAACGCTCTCGTCGGAATCAACATCGAGCGAAACAACGGTAACAGACAGCTTCTCGGTCGCGGCAAGCTGCGCTAGTTCCGGTGACTCGATTGGGTTACGCATACCCGCGAAAACCTCGTGGCCCGCGCGCGCCAATGCTACCGCGGTCGCAAAACCGATGCCAGTGCTGCAGCCGGTTACCAAAGCGATAGGCATTAAACGCTCTTTAGTCCGGGGTTGATTCGGTGAAATAGTCAAAGTTGTGGAAGTATATCTCTCGCGGCACTTGGCGGGCAAAAAACACGCTGGTGAGGCCCAATCCATTCTCCAAGTGGCCAGACATAACCCTTAGTAAGCCACTTTCCCGGTCATCCGACGACCCAAGTTCATCAACTAATCCGCCAGCCCAACGTGCCGTTATCCGCAGCATTTCAAGCTAAATGCTAGTTTTGCTTGAACCTGCGGGGCGGCTTGGAGCACTATGACACCGTAGAGGTCACAGTCCCGGCAAGCACGGGATCTTCGAGTTCACGTCCTGTACCGCCCGACTAGATGCAGCCTATGTGTCGAGTCGCTCAAATCTAATTCTTTGATTTTGTGTTGAATTTCTCACCACGAACATTGCAGGCCTCTCAACGATCTCTCAATCATCGTCCCCTACGAACGTAACATTGTGCTCTACGTGTGAGCCTAACAAGCTCTCTAAAGATTGCGGCGCGTTGGTGCGTTCGGAGCTTGAAAGGTCGTTCAAACGCCGAACGGTTGCCTGACAACCTGGCCTCAATTGGGATCCAACTCAAGGAGGAACAACTCCGATGTCTGGAAACGGGATATGATAGGAGTGTCGCGGAGAGTTTAAGTGCCAACCAATGTCTTTCATGCAAGCCGGTGGACGCGCGGAAATTTCCTGTTTCCAACGGTGATCGAGGTCAGCGAGAAGGCGGTAACGCTTCGCAAGCGGTCATGGTTCACCCGCGACGAGATCAGTGTCAGCATCAGCAAGGTCGCTTCGGTCCACATCAAGACCGGCCTCATCTGGTCTACCATCCTAATCGAAAGCTCGGGCGGCGCGGACCCTCTTACGAGTCACGGCCACAAAAAGGGTGATGCCAAGCGGATCAAAGAACTGATCGAGAACCACCAAGCCAACTATGCGAAACTGGACGATGCAGCGGTCCGGTCGTAAGGCCCAAGTTCCCTTCGATCACTTCAGGCGAACCGAAACGGAAGTCAGGCCGAGTAGTTACTCGACTACAAGTATTCAGAACCGCTCGCTTACTATTCTTCACCCCGAATCGGAACACACGAACGGAGTGGGAGTCGTCATCGCCCGGCGGGGATTCACTACGAGCGTTTTCAGCCTGGAGGGGGTGCAGCCAGTGGCATGCTCTTGTAAAATGAGCATCACGGCCTTTGTTCTGAAAACTCGACTATCTCATGAACCGGGTTCAGAGGTGACCTTGGAAGTTTCGGCGAGTGAGGACAGATACCGCGCTTTGAGCATGATCTGGACTTAGGCCACTTACTACGGCCAATTACCGCTAAAACCAGCTCTTCGACCGGCGGCGCGGTCGTCTTGTCCGCTTTTTTTTTGGCGACGATCCGACTATCAAATCGCCTGAAGCGACCGATGCAGCCATTGGGGCATGTGGAAATATGTCGATCCAGTCGTTGAATCCAATGCAGCGTCGGCAACAATGCCGATTCCGTCGCCGTCCATTTTGTGATGCGTTTTTGACGAAGAGAGCCAACACTGCCCCATGATCGACGTCAGGAACCGGTACCGCGGAGGCAGAAGCTTCCTCCGCGTTGCATGTGACGAGCGGTGGAGGTCATGGCACTTAAACTCTGCAACCACGAGAAGAAGCTCATTTCCGTACAGCCGGGGCCACAACGAATGATGGACTGGCCAGTTGATCAGGGGTTTGCGATGAAGGAGTAAGGCGGGTTTGGGTCGATTAGTACGTTGTCTCTTAATCGACAACTGCTGTATAAATAAACCCATCAATTAACGATCTTAAAAGGACCGTTTTCGGAAGTAAATACTATGGTCATCCTTCTCCTATTGGCGCTTGCGAGTACGCAGTTGACTTCGGCCCCACTGGCCAATGACGTTAGGCTTTCGAAAGTGATTACGATCCGTGAGGAAATAGCATCGATGTCCGAAGTGGGTCATGACATCGAGCGACTCACGGGAGTCCAAATAACGATACGACCTAGAGTCGCCGAACGAAAGGTAATGATGTCTTTCAAAGACAGACCTGCTTCGGAGGCAATGACCAAGTTAGCAACCTGTTTCTTTTGCCAGTGGAGCAAAACTGGCGCAGGTGGATATGAACTTGATCTGACAGCCCAGGCGGCCAAAGCGGAGTCGTTGACGAAGTCCCTTGAGCGGGAGAGAAGCACTCGGGCGCTTGGAGACTCGACGAGCGAGATTCTCCGACTTTGGAAAATGGACCCAAAGGAACGCAATGCGGAAGGAGAACGCCTTCAGAGCAAGCTTAACGGCAACAGTCTAGACGCGCAAGGCAAAAGAGTTTTGGAAGATGAAATTACGTCATTGCTGCATTCGGGGGACCTCATCGATATCCTCGGAACAGCGCTGTCGAAGGCTCAGCTCGATGAGAATTCGGTTCCGATCGGAAACCGGTGGTTTGTATCGGCCAATCCGAACGATGGGGTGGGCCTGATCGACGCAGAGGCGATTCGATCTGGCCGATACAACGCCAAGAATTACTCGGATGCGGTAGGTATCGTAACCTATGACAACCAAAGCCAGGAACTCGACACCAGGCTGGTGTTCGAGGACAAGACTGACAGCTCGGTAGGAACGACAAGCGTTGGATCGTGGCCCTTGAACGTTTCCACTTCAGGAGTTAAGGGAAGCCTCGACGAACTGATGGAGGCTTGGAAGCGGGATTTATCCCCTGGCACCTCGACCAAAAAGATCGCTCCACCGAGTTCGCAACAGCAGGCTAGTTCGTTCTGCTCTCACATGGTAGGACGGCCCGAGTACCTATTCGACTTCGCGGATCGTTCGGGAATCCCTGTCGTTGCCGATGCATACAGAATCTCTCATACGCCGACGGGGAGCCTTCCCGGCTCCGATGTCGGCGAGTGGCTCAAGGGATACCAGCAAGCTTGTAAGATGCCATGGCCAATCAACGGAAGATCGGATATCGTACGAGAGGACGGCGGCTGGATGATGTTCCGGTCAGATCACTGGTGGAGATTAGATGATCGTGAGGTTCCGGAATCAGTGTTACGTCCTCTCGAACTCAAATCCGGCTCGGAGCGCCTACCGCTAACTTTGGCAGAATACGGTGAATTGGCGATGAAGCTGACCCCCGAGCAGTTGTTCGGCTTAAGATTTCCGGAGGAACTTCTGATGCGGGTACCGATCGGGTCGCTCAGTTCAAACGTCGATGCATTGGCGATCTATACTCTTTGCAGCGACGATGAACGAGCGAAAGCACTTAGTGACGCGGGATTGGAACTTGGCGCCTGTAGCCAAGAAATCCAAAGACGGGCCTTGAAGAGTGTGCTCGAGGCGTATTTGAATTCAGCGGACTTTGGCAAAATCAGGTCAGCTATCCGGGGCACGCTGAATCTCAAGGGATGTCGCTTTTGTGTGGACGAGCGATCTAAACCGCCGCTTGACAGACGATCTCACGACGTCATGATCAGCTACGTTCCTGCTGCTCAGGGCAGCTCCGTGAGCCAGTTTTTTGGCTGCGCATCCGGTTCGCCTTAAGGCTCATCGTAGCAGGCAGCACGCTAAGCAGAGCCGACGTCAGACGCCCGAAGTAGCTCGATGCTCTCGCTAACAACTTGATCCGTATTTCTTTCGTTGCTTAGAACGGCCCGATGAGTCTCACCTGTGCTTCTGTTGTTTTGGATCGGTCAACTCCGAGTTACCGGTGTTACCTGCGATTCTCGGCTTACCCTACAGGCATCAATGTGCCACGAGATCGTTTCCCTGGGCGACTTGATTCGGGAGTTTTCGAGCCAGTCAAAGGTGCAACTCGGACATGAATTCGGCCTGGCCCGGCACGCTCTATATGTGCGGTCATGGGGCGGATAATTTGAGGGCTTGGAAGTTAAATGGCCAAGGGCCAGCCACTTCCGGCGCAGGATGCGGGACGACGACGTTTTTTGGGGACGATTGCGAAGATCTGGTGCTGGTGCTAGACACCACAGGATCAAGCCGTCGAGAATCCCAAGAGGTTCTCGTCTAGCAACGGGCTCTAGCAGTACAAGAAGCACCCCTCCGATCTTACGTGGGTTTAAACGTTTCGTTGGCATTCGTCACGATTGGAATGACGGATCGAGGAAATAATGCAACGTCAAAAACTACGATCGCTTTCAGTCGGAACCAAGCACGCTTTCCAGCCGAAGCCTGATCGCATTGATGTTCTCCCTAGACCTCTCGTACCCCAGTTGGAATTGTTATCTCACGTCGAGGTTGACCCAGTTTGCGTGGTCGTAATCGATACTCGCAGAGCCTTTCTGGATCACAAGCTCGATGCTTTGGAGCCCGGCAACGTTACATTCGAATGGCACTGCATGGTCGCCGGCTCGTAAAAGACCGCTTTGTATGATCGTTTGGTCGCCCGAGCAAACGCTCGCCACCACTTCGCCTCTACCTTGAGGGTTGGGTGTCACACCCACCATCCCCGTCAGCTTTGTAACCCCGGGTGGAAGTTCGATGACGATCCTCGAATTGGCATGGGTGCCCAAACCGGATGTGAACGTGAGTCCGCCTATCCTTAGTGGTCCTCCATCGAGTTCCCGATTGAACCGAAGCCCTCCAAAGTCTTGCTTGCTCGATAGGATTCTCCCCCGAAATCCTGGAAAGGCATACCGCCTAAACTCCATTGTCCGGTGATGGTTTGCCCCGAAAAAACCGCCTTGCGGATTGTAGTCGTCCCATAAATCAACCGTGGGCAAATTCCAGAACTTCCCTGGCGCGACTTCCAAATCCAGGTTAATATTCGTATTGCCGGACAGATAATTGCCGCCCCAAGTTCCAAACTTCGATTCCGGGTGATGAAGCGTAACTGAAGCAGTCGCCTCAATGGGAATCCACCCCGCCCCGTCCAGAAATATCATTGACCTAATGTGGTGTCCAGAAGATTCGACAAAATTACCGCTCACTAAACGAGAAGGTATCCCGTTAAGCCGCATCAATCGGTCGTAGATCTCCGAGAGCCTCCAGCACTCGCCTACAAAACCGGAAAGACAGTATTTGGTATCCCCTAGGTCTCCTTCCCTTCTTTTGATCTCGTTGTACTGAGGGTCCTTTTCCGGGATCACATAGTGGAATTTCTCGCTGAAGAAGTCCAAGATCCGACGGGCATAGAGCTCCGGCGTTTCAACAGCCGTCATCGCCAAGCCGTTATTAGTCATCCAACTCTGAAAAAATTCGCGTTGCTCTCGATTTCTCCAACGACAGTCCAGGTAGTAGCTTCTCTCTTCAGCGGTTAAAGACTTAAACGGAACGTTCCCTCCTTTCTTCGACCAGTAGGTGTCGAAGAACTTGACCTTCACTTCGGCAACGCACCGTACGTCGGAGGGTTCCTTGACATCCAAGTAATAGTAAGGTTGATGCAGGACACTGCACTCGCTTGCCAGTACACATGGCTTTTTAACGCCGTTGACCATGACGTATGCCGTGACGCCCTCGATTTCCTGGCAGAGATCGTCAGGCGGGACCGGGTAGATGATTCTGCCAGCGAAGTTGGTGGCAGAGTCACCAAGTGTCACCACCCCGTCCTCGCGAAAGCTTCTAACGATCCCGGGCGAAGCCTGACTTCTATTGACGACTATCTGGCATAGGAGGATTGCAAGCATCGACATTTTGGTGAAACCTACTCGTCCGGACTCTTCCGGCCAAAATCTCCATGAGCCGTCGCTCAAGGTAATACCGGCCAGAATGCGAATGGACGTCCAATTTATAATCGCATCCAAGATACCGGCAAGACATCTTCCCAAAAAAGGAAAGATAGCGTAAGTTAGCCTGTTTTCGGGAGCATGTCCTAAGTCTGGCGGTGGGGCGTTTCGCTTCGGAAGGGTTTTAGAATTGGATGACTTCAAGACGGATGGATTTCAAGAATTCATGAAGTCAAAAGGCTCATGAAGAGGGCCGAATCAGCCCTATTTAGCTTCTGGACCGATCGAACTATCAAAATGAACGACAAAACGGCTTGCTCAGGATTAAAGATGACCCTACCGTCCGCCGCTTGCCGACTTCATTGGATTAAAGGGCTTTCCGTCCAGAGTCAAGTCCGACTTTGTCCAGGTCATGCTCGCAAGCTTCCACTTGCCATCCACTTTGCGGAACGAGTCGTTGGTAAAGCCGTGAAAAGTCATGACATGAGGACTCTTCTCGGCGCCTTTGAGGATTCCTACTTGCTTGCGCTCGATCACCGCTTCACCGATGTCGCCATGTCTGGTCAGTTTCACGGTTTTGGAACTCGACGATTTCATCTTCGCAAAAGAGACGAACTCCTTTGTCACGGTCGACACCATCTTGTCATAACCCATCGGCTTGCCGTCCTGAACGTATTTGAAGTCGGCGGTAACGATAGGGCGGAAAGCCTTCTCAAGGGCTGCCATATCCATTTTCAGGAAGGCGTATTCAACCTTCATGTTGTGTCCGTCGACCGCTTGGCGGAGATTCTCCGCGTGCGCCGATGAGATCAGGGCTAGGGTTGCCAAAACGATAAGCGAAGGTCTTCTCTTGCGTGGAAGTATAGGGCAAGCACAAGGAACAAAGAAATTTGCTAAGTCTCTGAGCCAATTGGTTCGGTCGTTTGGAAGTCGGGCCTGATGGCCGCCTCACGACTCGTTGATTTCTTGATAAACACGAAGGGTTTCCAGGGCCTCGCCCCCAAGGCCGGATTCCTGCGCAGCCAAGTTCTCTAGGCGGGCGGTCAGCCGTGCATCCCGGTAAATCACTTGCCGTAGGCGGCGCAACGCTCGGATTTGTCGGTCATTATTGGCAGCATAAAGCTCTTCAATCAGATATTCCCTATAACATGCGAGATAGTAGTTTTCAAACCTAAGCGCTTGTCTGCAGGTTTCTCTTAGGAATTGTAAATCGCCGTCTTCCGTTGGAACAATGTAACCCCACTCCTCTTTGCAGCGGCCATACAGAGTCGCTAAAAAGCTTGTCCACTCATCGTCGATATGCACTCGGTACATGGGCAGCCAGTCTTTCTTCTTTGTTACAATTCTGCCCGCCTTCATACCTATCAAACAGGTCGCTACGAAGCCCGCAATATGAACAAGCATCTTGAGCGATTTGTTTTTGCCTTTCGCTCCGTCATAGCCGTATAGCGGTTCTACGGGTTCAGGATAATCGAGCGGAAATCGTAACGGATTGACCTGGTGGACTCGCGACATAAACATCAACGGGGCGTCGGTTAAGTGGTAGAAATACGTCTCGAAGTCAACGATCGGAAGATCTGAACGCAGTTCTCTTCCGTAGAGAAGGCGCCCATTGGTCCCGATGTCGATCACCTCGTGCATCCATGCTGGGTCAAACTGCAGCCTGTCTTCGCTGAGCGGAGGCATGTCAATTTCGATGGGGCTCAGTAATCGACAACTATCGCGCATTTGCCGAAAACGATCTTCTTCACCTTCCTGAAAGGCTCCACGAAAGACCAGTCTGATGTCAAGGTCGCTCAATGCGACGGCGGAACCGTCAGCATAACTGCCGACAAGATAGGCGGCTCGAATCCGCCCGGGAAATGCGTGTGCGAAGATGCCTACAATTCCGCGAAGGACATCGTCCGCAAGCGGGATGCCCAGTTGAAACAACAGATCTTCGGGCGCCATGCTAAACCATACTTTGACAGCTAATCCGAGGAATTCGGAAGCAAAATCCGCTGAGGCAGAACTGGAATGACGTCCGATGGCATCGCATTGAGAGCGGAGAGTGGACTGTCGCCGAAATTCGAGGTAGGGTGAAAAGATGTTCTTGCTGCTGCATTTGGTGCTGTCATCGACGATTGCTCACACACTGGCTCAGACGCCAGAGGTTATTACGCTTTGGCCAAACGGAGCTCCTGGTTCCGAGGAAAGGCGGAACGAACCCGAAGTCAGGCCGAACAACTACTCGATCACGAATATTCAAAACCCATCGCTTACCGTTTTTCGCCCAGCTCCTGGAAAAGCGAACGGGGTAGGAATCGTCATCGCGCCAGGCGGCGGATTCACGTCGAACGTTTTCGGCCCGGAAGGTGAGCAACCGGCGGCATATTTTAACAAACTAGGTATCACAGCCTTTGTTCTAAAGTATCGGCTTTCGCGCGAGCCGGGTTCCAAAGTGACCGTTGAAGTGTCCGCGAAAGAGGACGGCTACCGTGCCATGCGCACAGTCCGGGCCAAGGCCGCCGACTTCGGCCTCGATCCCGCTAAGATCGGCTTCATCGGTTTTTCGGCAGGCGGCGAGGTCGTATCCTCCGTCGTCTTTGGCGATGCTCCCACCGTCAAATCGCCAGATTCCATCGACGCTGTCAACGCACGTCCTGACTACGCAATGTGGATTTACACCGGTCCGGTCGCGGTTCCCAGCGAACTCTCGGCGACGGCGTCGAGCCTCCCCCCATCCTTCTTACTATGCGCCTTTGACGACGAAAGCCACCTGCGCCCCACCATCGATATCATGAATCTGTATCGCAAGGCAAAGGTCTCCTGCGAGATGCACGTGACAAGCGGCGGGGGCCACGGACTCAACCTCGGCAACCGCGAGAGAAAGCTCATCTCCGTACAAACGTGGCCGCAACGAATGACCGACTGGCTGATCGACCAGGGCTTTGCGAAAAAGGAGTAAAGCGGCAGCGGACCTGCTGCGTGATCATGACCGGCATAACACACTCGGCGTGAATTGACGTGGAGATCGGTTACGTGGAAGGCTTTGAACTCATCATGGGCGGGAATTCTGCGGCTATCTTTGCGGATCTCACGAGCACGCTTGGATCGTTCAGGATGGCCCTGCCCCAATCTTCTGAGGTCTTGATCCGGCTTACGCCGCACTGCAAGGTGATCTACTACAGGCTGTGCTAAGGGAGTTCGAAGACCTTCCCGCTCGAACAAACCTTGATGTTGAGCACGTCCAAATCGGTCTAGCCAGCATGCAATTGCATTACGGACCTATTGCTTCGAGTGACGAGGAGAATCACGCGAACTCCCGTCCTAGGATCTGCCTTGGCGGCATCGATAGAGTTTTGCATCTCCGGCTTTTCAGGTCTTCGTCCGCTTTCATAAGGAACGGAAGCATCCTCTCTCCGTTCCCCGCCCTCGCCTCACCGGGCTCCTGCCCAAAGCAGCACCGAATGGCTAGCTACTCCGACCCAGGCTTTGCCCGTGATTCCCCACCATCTCATATCCCCCTCTATCGGGATCGAAGTCGGTGCATCCTTCTGGTTAGAAGGGTAAGCCGCAAGGGAGGGACACTCGGTGTGTTTCGTCTGAAGTCCTCATTCATTGAAACGGGGCGATCGCCATAAGTTCACAGCTTGAGTCCAAAAATGAGCGACCTTCCATGCCCCATTCTCTTCCCGCCTCGGGAGAGATGGCGGAGACAGAGAGGGGGCAGGTCCAAAGAGTCCCTTCCTTAGCATCCAAAGCCGCCGGCTAGGAATTTGCGTCAGTATTGTCCGTAAACTACCTACACCTCAATTCAAATCCTACTCGGCGTCTGACTCTGAACCTGGTAAATTCTGAATAACATGTCCAAGCCGCCAACCGACCCACTTGGCCCTATCACGATCGAACAGTCAAAAGCAAGTGCCGCTATCCTGGGTTCCTTGTCCCTCATCGGTGGAATCGCTTTACTTTTGGTGGCAATCGCCGGAGTTCTTGGCATGTTCTCGCCGGGTCGAGAAGGCATGGGCATACACGCCCTATACGCTGGTTTCTTAGGCCTCGGCGCCGTCGCCTTCGGTCGCAGCCAGATCAAGCTGTCAAAGCAGGAAATCTGGATCCACTTCCATGCCGACCTTGAAGGCATGCGTGGCCTAATCCTCGGTACCCCCGATGTAATCCCCTGGTCAGCGGTCGAGAGTATCGAAGGTTGGATAAGCGACGTCGACATCAAGCTAGTCGACGGCCAGACCATTCACATCCGGGAAGGCTTAGTCGGGCGTGCCAAGGGACTAAAGGGCCTACCTTCCAGCAAGAAAATCGCCGAACGACTAGAGAACCTTCGAGCCCACGCTGAAAGGGCAGCAACGATCCCTTAAGCGATTGGTTCATGATTCTAGGCTTTCAGGTGAGGCACGTAATTGTTCATCTCAATACAGAAATCCTATCGACCGGGTATGCGTCGACTCGATCTCCTTAGCATTGGCACGTTTTTCAAGAACTTCTCTGCCGGACGCCCCATCGGATGGAAGTCATCAATCCAATCAAACAGTCCGCCTCCTTGGAACGGCTACTTGGGTTGCGGACTTGGCAGCCAAATGCAGCATCTAGGTCCCGTAACCGACATTACATTCGGAGATCTTCAATCGCGCAACTTCTAGCTGCTGGATGATTGCCACGAGCCTCGTCAGCAAGCGTCGGCAAGACGGCTGGACCTGATGAAAACCGAGCACGCCATTCATGGTCGTCCAATCAATGACGCGACTCCCAAAGGCAATTACAGCCGCACGGTCAGTCTCAAGATAGTCGCGTATTCGGTAGTCAGGCGGAAACTTGTCGAGGTTCATGATCTTACGGCTTAGAGAGTCTAGTCGATACCCAATAAGGACTCATCCATTCCGTTTGATTGGGTACGGCGGATGCTGGGGCGCGTGGAACGGATGGGTTTTTAGCTCCTCTAAGAGCAGCGAGATCGCCTTATCGAGTTGAGGATCTTTGCCGGACATGATGGCGGCGGGGTCTTGATCTACTTCGAAATCGGGCACTGCGCCCCGGCCTTCAACGATCCATTCACCATCAATCCAGGCTCCATAGTTCGGCACGCCGATGCCGCTACCATCCACCAGTGGGTAAATAACAGGACCGACAACCCCGCCAATAGTGCGATGCCCAACGAGCGGGCCGATCTTGAGCCGCTTGAAGCACTCGCTGAAGTAGTCGGCATCTGAGAACGCCCACTCGTTGGTTACGACAGCAAGGCGACCGAGGGGCGCCCAGCTTTCCCGCCGATAATTCGTCCCGTTTCGGTAGGCGAAAAAGGCCATGGGATGAGTCCCGATGTCGCTCAAAACGTTGCCAGAGATATTCCCGCCATCATTGCCACGGACATCGATGATCATGGCCGGACTGTCGACGTTTGGATAATATTGCTGGGCAAATCCGGTTGCGCCACTACTTCCCATGTCGCTCAGGTAGACGTAAGCGATCTGGCCGCCAGACGCCTTCTCCACGTAAGCCCGCCGCCCGGCGATCCAATCTTTGAGCCGAAGATCGCTGTCGCTCGAAAGTGGCTTGATCGTCAATGTTTGGGCTCCTTCCAAGGTCGGACGATGGTTCACCACAATCTCAATTTCTCTACCGGACGTTCCCAAAAGCAATGCAGCAGGGTCCTCATCCGGTCGAAGCGGTGCTCCGGCAATTCGCAGCAAGTAATCTCCCTCGCGGACATCGACTCCTGGTTCGGCAAGAGGCGACCGCTTGGCCGGGTCCCATGCATCACCACGAAAGATTCGGGCAATCTTATAGGCGTGAGCTAAGGGGTCCCACTCAAGGTCGGCGCCCAATACCCCCGGCCGCGCTGGCTTGCCGACGAATTCCGGCCAAGCGCCAGTGAACGAGTGGCCGGTGTGCAGTTCGGAGATCATGTCGCGCAGTAGGAGCATGAGGTCGTACCTGCTACCGACGAGTGGCATCTGCTTTTCGTACCTCGATCGGATTTGGTTCCAATCGATTCCGTGCATGTTTGGGTCGTAAAACAGGTCTCGCCAGACGCGCCACGTCTCGAGGAAAATCTGCCGCCACTCTCGCTCGGGGTCGATGGCAACCGTAAGACCCTCCAGATGGATGAGACCGGCGTCTGGCGCGACGGAGCCTCCGTCCACATCCACAACTCGCAAACCGTGGGAGTCCTCAGCGAGCAGGTTCTTGCCGTTCGGCGAGAGTTCGACCATGTGACCGCCTGCCAGCAGAGTCGTTACTTTGCCTGACTTGATCTCGCATGAAAGAACATCTGACGTGCCCTGAACAATCAGTTTGTCTTGCCCGGGAGAAATTCCGAGATAGTTGCCGGCTGGGGATCCTAAATCAAAAGAGCGACTTACGAGGCCGTCAATATCGACGACGGTTTCGTTACCATTCCCTTGACCGCTCGCCGACACCGAATTGGGCAAGTGCGTTCGGTTTGACAAGCACACCCCCGTCATTTTCGATTCGTACTTCTGGCTCATGCGCCCCGATATAAGCGTCCAATCTTGAGTAATCGCCCGCTGCTGCAGCATGAACAGATATTTGCCATTTAAGGAAAACACCGGAGTCGACGAGTCGACGTTTCGATCTGACGCGAGGATTGACTTCCCTGCTGCGATTTCATAGAGAAAGACGCTGGTCAGACGCCATCCCAGGGAGGTCGAATACGCTATCCATTTGCCGTCCGGACTGAACGAGAAATCTCCTTCGATTTGATAGCCAGACACGGGCCCCCTATCGTGAGCGATTGTTTGGATGTGGCCAGACTCCGAATCGACCAATTGGATTTCCCCAGTCCTGTCTCCAATTAAAATCCGTCGATTATCTGGCGACCACACGGGACGTCCATGTTCGCCGGCCAAATCAGTGGTTACCTTCCTGGGCGCGGAGTGGTCCTCGTCGCGAACCACGTAAAGTTGCTCTTCGCCAGAACCGTCGCTCGTATATGCAATGAGCTTGCCGTCTGGACTCCAAACTGGGTTTTGAACCCGTTGAGAGGAATCGTCGACGAGCACATGCATTGCACCGCTTCCCACCGCAACGGTAACGAGTTGGCCCCTCGAGGAAAGTGCAACGCGTTTTCCATCTGGGCTGACCGAACTAGCCGGCGAGGGGAATCGAGAATGGTCGGTCGTCCAAATTGGTTGTTCGAACGGCCGGGCATGGATCCTGTCTGAGTGCAATCGGATGGACAATAGGCGAGATTTTCCCGTCACCGGATCGAAAACAGCGATTCTTGGGCCCAGTTGAAAGACAATTCTCGAGCCATCCGTCGAGGGAAAGCGAACGGGAACATCGGCCGAGAAGGTCACTTGGGCGGCCTTTTGCGTGACTGGATCTAGCTTCCAAAGATTCGCCGTTCCGCTGCGCTCCGATACGAAGTAGATCGATGATCCCACCCAGACCGGCTCGGTATCGATCTCTTTTGTATTTGTCAATCGCGTGAATTTTCCGGTTCTCGTGTCGGTTAGCCAGATCCGGTCCGCTTCGCCGCCGTGATACCGGAACCAGTTCATCCAAAGGCTGGTCGCGGGGACAAAGGCAAGGGTGTGACCATCGGCGTTGAACGATGCGAATGCCGCACGGGGAACGGGCACCTGGCTCGGAACTCCGCCGGATGCGGGAACCGTGTAGAGCAGTTGTGTCATCTGCTGCTCAAATTTCGGAGCGATCAGCTTTCCACTTGAGGTGAACAGAATGCTCCTTCCCTCTGGCGTCCAACCAAGCACCGTCGCACCCGGCAAAAACGAGTCGCTGGGATCATATGTCAGCCGCTTTGGCTTGCCCCCCAGTGTCGGCATGACATACACGTCATTCCCGCCATCGTAATTCGCAGTGAATGCGATCTGGGTTCCATCGGGCGAGAAGTGGGCTGAAGTCTCAACCCCAGGGTCGCTGGTGAGTCGCCAAGAGTCGCCGGTTGTTGCGTCGGCGAGCCAGAGGTCGCCTTCCGCGGTGTACACGACTCGGTTCCCGTGAATGTCGGGATGAGTGAGGAAGGCTTCGGTTTGAGCGATGCCGGAGGCTGCCAGGAACGGCGAAAGCGAGGTCAACAGGAACGAGACCCGGCGTTGGAGACTTGCGATCATGGCTATTAGTGTGTGTCGCTCTTTTGACTTCGATATGACAAAGGGTTGGCGTTTTACCTAGTTATTGTCCGATAATTATGGAAAATGGAACTCAACTCCACCAGCGTACCGCTCGACTTGCACCTCATCGGCTTCAACGTTCGGTGTCTGAGGATGGCGAGGAACAAGACGCAAGCTGAGTTGGCAGCGGACGCTAAGATTGACGTTTCGACGCTTCACTTGCTCGAAAACCAGCGTAAAGTCCATCGGAACAGCATCAAAAAGATTGCCGATGCTTTGGGTGAATCCGTGTCGTTCCTGAACTCCGTATTGCCCTATGGTTTGCCCAGTTCGAAGCGTGAACTCTTCATCCATCGCCGTGAGGACGTCAATTGGTTTGCCTCCATGGATCGTCGAAAGCACGTTCCGGCCGATCACCAGGAACGAATCCAACGAGAGGAAGAGCGTCTCCGGCTTGGTAGGTTGGGCCTTGTTCTTTCGTTTCAGGCCTATATGGTCGTTATGCCACGCAGTCCAGGCATGTCTCAGGTTGAAGTCTACGGACGGGTCCCGGTCGGCCTCAATCCAACCTATGACAGTTTCGTGATCGCATGTATGAAGGGACAAGTGATCTTTCGTATGGGGGATCAGGAAGTACTTCTTTCGGAGGGAGAGAGCGTTGGCTTCAGTGCCGACGAGGAGGCGACCGTCGAGCCAGCAAACCCGGTCGGACCTTCCGATTATCCTCCAGTTCTTTGGGCCATTTCTGCTAACCGCCGGGGGCATGTTCCGATCGAGTTTCAAGACCGCAAGCGAGTTCGCACTCGACATCCCAAGGTTAAGAAGTAGCACTGAGTTCCAACTGCGTTCCCAGCTCCTGGCATCGACCTCTCTTCGAGAATGAGCATGACTGCGCCAATTTTGCTTGAACCTGAGTGACTTTATGGAAGGGCATTGGCTCGGGGCAACGCCCGTATTGGGACTCGCGTATGTTGAAATCTCTTGGCTCTGAGCCTGACTTTTTCTCTGTGTCGATTTTGGCCATGGGGTCCTTAGTGGCATTGGCAAGCAATAACCCTCCCCCTAGAGTCCGTCCAGGGGGGTAATGTGCGCCTCACACCGGAGATTGATACGTATCCTCAATTGCCTTTCGCAGGCGGTCGAAAGTCTCACTCCAGCCTTGGTGGCCGATTTCGAAGTTCTTGGTAAAGAAAGCAACTTCGGCATCGGAGGCTTCGAGGGTTTCCCAGAGGACGGTCACTTTTGTTCCAGAGCCTTCATCGTCGAATCTTACGGTGGTGAGCAGCTTTTGGGGCCAATCTGGAAAGAACGGGTTCTTAACGACCTCGCCCTTTTCATCGCAAATCGCCGTGACGAATATGAGTTGGTCGATGGGATTGATTTGGTGGAATTCGAATTTGCAGTAGAGCTGCGTGCCATCTGGCAGTTCTTGCTGTAGGTGGTAGTAACCGCCTGGTCTGACGTCCGCATGAAGGAGGCGACAGGTGCAGCCCGCGGGGGCCAAACCCCATTTCTCGAAGTGTCGCGGGTCTACCCAGCAGTCGAAGACCAGGCGTCGGGGGGCGTCGAATGTTCTTGAGATCGTGAAGTTATTCATGTTCTTGGTCCAGAGCTTTAAGCTGCTCCAAGTAACCAGAAAGATTATCAAAGCGGTCTTCCCAGAAGGGCCGAAACATCTCGACGTACGCGGCGACCCGCTTGAGCGGCTCTCCCTCTACACGGCATGGGCGAGTTTGCGCAACTATACGTTGCTTGAGGAGCCCGGCCTCCTCCAGCAGCTTCAGGTGCCGAGAGACAGCCGGAAGGCTTATCGAGAAGGGCTTCGCCAACTCAGCAACCGTGGCCTCGCCTTGAATGAGGCGTGCCAGGATCGCCCTACGAGTAGGGTCTGCAAGAGCGCTGAATACCAAACTGAGATCATCCATTGGAGCTTTTTAACGAGTTGGTTAATTAACCGATCTGTATAATACACCGATTTCCTGGTATTTGTGGAGTAAATTGAACGGAAACCCGGTCCAGTTCATACGTCCTGCCTGTTGATCCAGAATTCCCTGTGGCCATCGCAAAGCTAAAAACCGACCAATCAGCTTTCAAGTCGAAGCATTGGACGTCCTCGTCGTCATTTGATCCGAACATTCAACAGCCCTGATCGCATTGACGAAAGCACTTAACAATGCCTCCTGGTAGTTTTGCAGCAAAACCTGGAGTAAGGAGCAAGTCGCGAACATTCCAATTGAGTTGTTCACAGGTTAGCGAGATTCAACATGCAGTTCCCGTGTCGAGCGAGGTCGGGCCGCCATGTACTGGACGCAGGGCTTACCCGCGGGGGTCCTGTCGCACTGCCACAGGCACATAGCCAACCTCAAACCCCTTTGGCGGATTAACGATCAGACCTGGATCGATCGACGCCAGTTCGCCTCGATCTGGCTTCGCCATGTACTGCTTGGCAGGCGTCCAATTACGGTGGATTTTCTCGACCAACGCCTGGAGCTTTGCTCTTTCGGCATCGTCCAACCCAGCATTCTGTAGGGCCGGCTGGTCGATGAACCGGTACCAAAAGTAAGTAACCACGCTGCCGTCGACAAGCTTCGCCTTGAACGGGCCGGCCTTGGGGCCCGGATGCTTCCAAACGCCTTCGCCGTTTTCCGAGGGGAGATACGACTGGGTCTGGTCCGGCGATGGGAATGCGGCGGTCTTTAGGCCCGCCGCATCTGGCACCGAATCGATGTCGACTGCCTCGACACTCTGCCCTTGATGCTTGAAGTAGTCGGGGAAACTCCCTTTCAAGTAATTGTCTTTCCAGGACGAAAGCGCGGCTTGCGTCCATTGCAGCCCAAATGTGTGAGGGTCCGGGTTGCTTGTAGACAGCCACCGTTCGACGCCTTTAAGCACTTTGCCTTTGCCCCCTTGAGTGAAAGACAGCGGGTTAGCTTTGACTTCGGGAACGGAGGCGCCCTTCGCGTCGAATACGCCACTCGGCGCGGCTCCGCCTTCCGACCATGCAGCTACCTGATTCCATAGGGCTTCCTTCGAGTAGACGGTCAGCTTGTGCATCAGCACGGTTTGTCCGGTACGGTCAGACGGAAAATGGAGTTGCGGGATCCGCGCGTAGGTGGTGTCCTGGCCCTCGCCGGCGACAAACTGCGGAACAGCGCCGATCTCAATCGCTCCGCTATCGGCAATCCCGGGTAGGGCGTCCAATCCACGTCCGACGGCAGGCGGGTAATTGCGCGACATCCGAGACCAGGCGCTCGGTAAGTAGAATGCGACCGGACCACGGAAGTTCTTAGTATTGAAGAAGGAAGTCCAGCACTGGTTCCCGGTCGCGACGGGCTTCTGGGTGGGCGGTATCAGGGGAAGAGCCATCCACGCATAACCGAAGAGCTGCCCCAGCGTATCCTTAGCCAGCGTCACCCCGTCGGGCGGGATGAGCAAATGAGAACTCAACTGGGCGATACCCATCTGGTCACCAGGAAGCGGCTTTCCGCCGAACTCCCAGCCTGGAGTTGAAACTTCATGGTTGTATCCGTCGACGGACCCGTTCATGCGGAACTTTGCGGTTGGGGCGAAGTACCGGTTGCTCTCCCAGAACCCAAGGCCTCCCTCAATGGTCTGGAAGACGGTCCAGTAACTCGGTCCCCGTTCCGGCATTGAGTCCCTGGCGACAGTCCCGCGAGGCACGAGGGGATAAGTTATTGAGTGGTTGTCTGGCAATATCCAGGTGGAGCACAGCCCGATCTGGAAGTTCGCAACGGGACGATCTAGAAGCGGCCACGCCGCTGAGTAAAGGCTCACACCATAGCCGAACCCGGGAGGCGGTGCGGGCACGCTCATGCTGATGTAACCCCACAGACCATCAGATTCCAAATGTGGTTGCTGAACGTGAAATGCGAAACCAAGCAAGAGGCTGAACACCAATTTCAGTTTACATCGAGACTCTAGGGGGAGTTTGCTTCAATCTCCAACGGTCTAGGATTTGCCGAGAGACGCTTGGCGCGAAAGTACTTGCACTCGCGCGTCTAAAGTTCTGCCGGGCGGAAAGGAGCTCCGGAGATGATCGTGCCGGACGTCACCGACTCGCCCGGCGTCGTCACCGTGTTAGACTTGGAAGACACCACAATGCTGATAACAGCGGCACTCATGACTCTCATAACAAGCACTCCCACCCTCGATCCCTCGACGGATCTCCTCTGGTACAACCGCCCGGCGGCCACTTGGACTGAGGCGCTCGCTCTCGGCAACGGTCGCCTCGGTGCAATGGTGTTTGGAGGGCTCCAGTCGGACCGAATTGCCCTCAACGAAAGCACGGTTTGGACGGGAGGACCATACGATCCGAAAGGAGACGGCGTGGGGGCCAATGCGCTGCCGGAAATTCAGAGGCTTGTTTTCGCAGGAAAAGGACCGGAAGCGGAGGCGCTCTTTGAGAAGGAGATGATGTCTAAGACGGGCGAGATGGCGGCGTATCAACCGCTCGGCGATCTCTTGCTTACGTTTCCAGACCACGCTTTCGCCACCCACTACCGGCGGAACCTCGACCTTACAACCGCAATTTCCCGGGTTAGCTACGAGAGCAAGGGCGTCCATTACCGCCGCGAGGTGATCTGCAGCTATCCAGATCAAGTCATCGCCTTACATTTGACGGCGGACAAGCCTGGCGCGCTCAACTTCTCCGCAACATTGGATGGGCGCACAAACGTGAAGGAGCCCAACGACGCCACCTATAGGATTTCAAGCCAAGCACCGGGCACGATCATCCTGCGCGGCAACACTGCCAGTTACGGCGGCGGTCACGGCTTGGTTTACGAGGCGAGGCTACGGGTGGTCACCGAAGGTGGCTCGGCACGGATCGATTTCGACCGGGAGCACGATTGTCTGGTGATTCAGGGCGCTAACTCGGCGACTCTTTACGTGGTTGCCGGGACGAACTTCAAGAGTTGGAAGGAACTGGGAGCCGACCCAACCGAGGCGAACAAGAAGAGGCTGGAACACGTCATCGCAAAGGGTTACTCCGGCATTCTCGCCGACCACATCGCCGACTACAGAACGTTTTATGAAAGGACGCACCTCGATCTCGGCCATACGCCTGAGAGCTTACGCCCAACGGACGAGAGGTTCGCCGCATTTCAGGCTGGCCACGACCCCGCCCTACCTGCCTTGCTTTTCCACTTTGGCCGTTACCTGCTCATTTCCTCTTCCCGCGAAGGTAGCCAACCACCGAATCTGCAGGGGTTGTGGAATGCAGATATGGAGCCGGCGTGGGGCGGTAAGCTCACAACGAACATCAACCAGGAGATGAACTACTGGCCTGTCGACTCGGCCAACCTCTCGGAACTCGCGAGCCCCTACTTGGTTTCGCGTCAGAACTTTCTGAATCCGGCGCGCGAACAGCGAAAAGGAACTGGAACGCGCGTGGATGGGTGCTTGGTCACAACACCGACCTGTGGCGGGCGACCGATCCCATCCATGGCGCTTATTGGGCGGCCTGGCACGGCGGAGCAGCCTGGCTGGGCACCATGTTGTGGGACCATTACCGGTTCACCGGAGATACAGCTTGGCTAAAACACGCCTACCCGGTGATGACGGGCGCGGCCGAGTTTTTCAAGGACACGATGGTCACCCACCCCAAGTATGGATGGCTTGTGACCAACCCGTCGAGTTCTCCAGAGAATGGGCCCGGTGGCGACCGAGCTTGGAAACACCATCCCGACGGTACATACGATAAGCCGATCGGCATCTGCGCGGGACCAACAATCGACAACGAGATGCTACGCGAGTTCTTTGCGGATGTGATCGCAGCCTCGCGACAATTGCACGCTGATTCAGTGCTAAGAGAATGGCTAGAAACGGTGATTCCCAAGCTGCCGCCCGTCCGCATCGGCGGTTATGGACAGGTTCAGGAATGGCTGGAAGACCTAGATGGACCCGACGATCACCACCGTCATGTCTCGATGTTGTGGGGTGCATTCCCGGGCTCGACGATCAGCGTGGATCGAACACCCTTGGAGGCGCAGGCGACCAAAGTCGCGCTTGACCACCGAGGCGACGTCGCCAGCGGTTGGTCCATGGCATGGAAGCTATGCCTGTGGGCGCGTCTTCACGAGGGGGAGCGCTCCTATCGGCTCATTCGGGAGTTCCTCACTCTTAACGACAACTTCAACGTTTCGACCAGAACCGCAGGGGGTATCTACCCAAACCTATTCTGCTGCCATCCACCGTTTCAGATAGATGGGAATTTTGGAGCGACGGCAGGCATCGTGGAAATGTTGCTGCAGAGCCAGGAAGACGCCCTGGAGTTCCTGCCTGCGCTGCCCAAGGAGTGGGCAACCGGCTCGGTTCACGGAATCAAGGCACGCGGAGGATTCATCGTCGATATTAACTGGAGGGATGGTCGGCTTGCCATGGCGAGGGTCACTTCTGGGCTAGGCGGTCTGTGCCGTGTTCGGGTCAGGGCTGGTGCATCAGTTTCGCTGGACGGGGCCTCGACTCGCCTCAGCGAGTCGAATTTCATTGAATTCGAGACGAAGCCAGGTTCGAGTTACGAGTTAGGTTTCCACTGAGACAAGGCCCAAGCGAAGCCCAGCGTTTGCCGGCGAGTAGGGTCTGCAAGGGCGCCAATTACCTAACGGAAATCGCCTTTTAGAGCTTCTTGCTAAGTCGGTTAATGAATTGACTCGCCCAATACGACAATTTCTGACCCCATGGTTTTTCCACTGAGGTTCGCCAGATCGCCTCTATGAATCGACAGCCAAGAAGGACGTATATGCCTCATGCCATCCACTTTCCTCAATCGAAGGACGGTTCTTAACAGCATGAGGCGAGGGGTTCCGCACCCCGGGAACATTATCCAAACCGATCGCGTTTCTTGGCATGGAGGTATCTATGCTGTCTCAATTCATCTGCAAGCCCACTCGATCCTTTTTTGTAGCTGCGGCCGTCGTCATGATGGGAGCATCCGTTGCCCAAACGGAATCTAATAAGTCCCAGGTCCAAGTCGGCTCGGTCAAACCGGCGGAATGGACGGGTAACCTGCGTCCTGCGCTAGGCTCGCACTCGGCGGCCATCACGGTTGTGTTCTTTATCGATTACCAGTGTCCAAGTTGCCGAACTGCCGACCCGCTCATTCGCCAGGCAGTCTCTAAGCGCTCGGATGTGGCTCTCATCTATCGTGAGTTTCCGCTGGCGAACCATCCCCTTGCAAAACCGGCTGCAATTGTCGCCGAGAATGCCAGGGATCGCGGCACGTTTGATCTGGCCCACAAGCGGCTGATGGAAGGGCAAACCGTCACCGAAGGCGCAATCAAAGACGCTGCCCATGTGGCGGGAGTATCGACGAACGAGACAGCCCGCGCTACGGAGCGGATCGAGTCTGACCGCAGCCTGGAAAAACTTGTACACCTCGCGTATGTTCCGAGTTTCATCGTCATCGAGAACGGCAAGTCCACCTTGATGAATAAAGTTCAGATCTTAGACTACTTGAAGTAGATTATCGACCGCGAATCGCGCGGAATCGTAGAAGCGAGGATGCTTCGGGCCCTCATTCAGGGTGGGATTGCTCTTTAACGTCAAATGCTCGACAGGCATCCTCGATTTCCTGCCGATGGTCCAGCGTCCAGCGGTAAAGCGCAGCGAACGGCTCTCGGAGAGTGCGGCCGAGGGGTGTGACGGAGTATTCGACAGCCACGGGTGACTGGGGGATGACTCGCCGTTCGACTAGCCCATTTCTTTCTAGACGGCGAAGCGCTTGGGTCAGTGCCTTCTGGGTTACCCCTTCAAGGGTCCGCTTAATCTCGTTAAAACGTCGGGGCTCGTCACAGATGGCTGCCAATATAAGCATCGACCATTTGTCGGCTATCTGGTCAAGGATCGTGCGGCTTGGACAATCGGCCCTGAATATCTCGGCTGCGGTTTTTTTCATGAAGGTTCCTCGTTTATACCTATTCGATTTTAGGTAGCCTGTCGATATCAGGTATACATAGGATACTATTATTCGATAGCCGCCTCAAGGACTCTAAGATATGCACATAACTGACGTCGACGCACTGTTTCGACCGCTTTCCATTAAATCGCTGACGATCAAGAATCGCATTGCAATGGCACCGATGACGCGGACCTTCTCTCCTGACGGAATTCCAGGCGCCGATGTCGCAGCCTACTATCGTAGAAGAGCGGAAGGGGAGGTTGGACTAATTCTCTCCGAAGGAACCGTCGTCGAGAGGCCCGCATCGCGAAATGACCCTGGAATTCCCTTCTTTTACGGCGATCAGGCATTGAATGGTTGGAAGCAAGTCATTGATGGCGTCCATGAGAAAGGCGGCCGAATGGGTCCACAACTTTGGCATGTAGGCTCCGTGATTGGCCCGCGTCCAGACTGGGCGCCGCCCGTCTCGGTAGAGAGTCCGTCCGGGTTGATTGGTCCTGGACATGAGCGTGGGCATGCCATGACGGAGCAGGACATTGCGGATACCATAGCCGCCTTTGGGCGCGCAGCGGCCGATGCCAAACGCCTTGGATTCGACACCCTGGAGATTCATGGAGCACACGGCTACTTGATCGATGAGTTCTTCTGGGCCGGCTCAAACCATCGGAGTGATCGGTATGGCGGCGCGACCCTGAAGGAACGAAGCCGATTCGCAGTTGAAGTAGTTCGGGCGGTCCGTGCCGCAGTCGGCCCGGACTTCCCGATTCTGCTCCGTTTGAGCCAATGGAAACAGCTAGATTTCTCGGTAAAACTCGCCAAGACCCCGGACGAGATGGCAGCTTGGTTAGTGCCACTTCAAGAGGCGGGCGTCGATGTATTCCACTGTTCGCAAAGACGTTTTGGGAACCTGAGTTTGAAGGTTCCGACCTAAACTTCGCGGGCTGGGCCAAGAAACTTACGGGCGCCAAGACGATCTCGGTTGGCTCCGTAGGGCTTGCTGGCGACTTTATTGAGTCGTTTGGAGGACAAGGTTCCTACGTGGCTGGTCTGGAGGAGCTTGTCCGGCGGATGGAGAAGGAAGAATTCGATATTATTGCGGTCGGGCGGGCAATACTGGCTGATCCAAAATGGGTCCAAAAGGTGAGAACCGGTGATCGAACAGATCTACAGGACTTCGACCCGTCATCGATGGCAACCCTCTATTAAGACTTATGTGGGGGCGGCGTGGGCGTCAATTAGATTTGCGGCCTGGCACGGTATTGACGAATCCCAGCTAATCTGAGCCTCGGTGAATGGCCGGTTACATCTTAAACGGCTTGCCGTCCACCAAGAACTTCTGCTTTCCCGCCGTCATCGTTGCGGTTTTCCACTTGCCACGTACTTTTCGGTACTCCTCGGTGAAAACTCCGATCCAGTCGAAGGTTTGGGTTTTCTTGCCATCGGCCTTCATAGTGCCCGTCATTTTGCGCTCGATCTCGCCGAAGGCCTTATTCCCGCTTTCCTTAAGGCTGATAATCCGCGTGGAGTGGGAGATGACTTTGTCGGTCATGGCGATGCTTGCCGTAAAGTTTGCGAGGAAGGTCTTGAAGTCTTGGGTTTTGCCGTCCTGCACGTACTTGAAGTCGGAGGTTACGGACTCCTTATAGGCAGCTTCTGCCCCCTTTATGTCCTTCGCCATAGCAGCCTTCTCCACTTTTTGAAAGGAGGCCTTAATTTCGGACCTCGCGTCAGCATAGGTTAGGGCAGCACCAGCGATGAGCGAAAGCACGAGGAAGTATTTGTTCACAGCAGCGCATTATAAGGCGACAAGACAGACCACTGCAAGTAGTTTGAGGGATATTGACAAAAAAAGTTGTCAAGGATTAGAATTCTAACGTGCTTGATCTCGAAGTCATTAACGACCCGGCTGCGGCAACGGTCGCGTTGGAGCCGATACGTAGCCGGTTATTGGCGGCACTGAATCATCCAGCCTCTGCCGCTTCGATAGCCGCAGAGGTTGGATTGACTCGACAGAAGGCAACTTACCACCTTAACGCATTGGAGGCGTACCAGTTGGTGCGGGCTGCCGGGACGCGGAAATGGGGGGGACTCACTGAGAAGCTCTTCGTCGCGAGTGCGGCTTCTTACGTCGTCGCGCCAGCAGCAATGGGCATGGCGTCAGTTGATCCCGCCCGCACCGCCGACCGTCTATCAGCGAGTTACCTGATCTCGTTGGCGGCCAGGATGGTGCAAGAGGTTAGCGACATTGTGCGACAAGCGAGTGAAGCGGATAAGCATCTGGCAACTCTGTCAATCGACACCGAGATACGGTTTCGGTCTGCGGCGGAGCGCGCAGCATTTACCGCAGATTTAACTCGTACTATCGCCGCATTAGCGGCGCGTTACCACGATGCATCGTCCCCGGGCGGGCGATCGCACCGGTTGATTGTCGCCGCCCACCCCACCCCATCTGAAAAGACCGTCAAGGAGCAATCATGAGCGTCAATGTAGGAGAGAACGGACGGCGATCCGTTCAGGTAGAAGTCGAGGTTCCGGGTTCGCCGGAACAAGTTTGGCAAGCCATCGCCACTGGTCCGGGCATCTCGTCATGGTTCGTGCCCACCGAAGTCGAGGAAGGCGTAGGAGGCACGTTCAAGGCCAATTTTGGTCCAGGCATGGAGTCCGAATCGACGATCACGCAGTGGGATCCGCCCCGGAGTTTTACGAAGGACGGCGATGGGATGGACCCTGACGCCCCACCGGTGGCTACGGAGTGGATCGTAGAGGCGAAGTCTGGTGGCACGTGCGTGGTTCGGGTCGTTCACAGTTGGTTTGCCAGTTCCGATGAGTGGGACGGCCAGTGGGAAGCAGTGGAGCAGGGCTGGATCAGCTTCTTCAGTATTCTTCGGCTGACTCTCACCCACTTCTCGGGCCAGCCCAGCGCGGCGTTCGACACGACGGGAATGATCAACGGGTCCGAATCAGAGGCTTGGGTGGCACTCACTTCCCCACTTGGCTTGGCGGACGCGGAGGCTGGCCAGGAGGTGCGCTCGAACACCGAAGTTCCCGAGCTTTCTGGAAAAGTCGAAATCGCCGTCCATGGGGAATCGAAGGAGATATTGATCTTGACCAGCGAACCGGGTCCGGGGGTCTGCCACGTATCCGCGATGCAGATGGGCGAGCAGATCTACGTCTCGATTCGGTTCTACTTATTTGGTGACAGCGCCGCTGCCACCATTGCAGTAGCCGAGCCCAAGTGGAACAACTGGTTCGCCGAGAGTTTTCCCATGGGGGCTTAAAGTAGTTGAAATCGGACGCTTTGCGCAAGACGCACTGCGTCCGATTTTTCGAAACTCCGCCAGCGTTAGCATCGAATCCGAGACATGGGAAGACACCGTGCGCTGCGGACAAAACAGCATTACGGAACCGAGGTAAGTAGGGCCAATTCACGACATAATGGGGCGAGGATCGGCAAATATGCACAGAGCGAAAGCGATCGCCGCGACAGGCGTAAACGTTATTGAATTGGTTGACATCGAACTTCCCGAGCTTGAACCTGGAGAGCTTCTGATTCGGACGGAATTTACAGCTGTGAGCCCGGGCACCGAACTTAGGTGCCTCGCGGGTTTGCAAAGCGGCGATGTGGACTTTCCTTTTATTCCCGGATACTCGGTGGTAGGCATCGTGGAGTCGGTGACTGCCGATTCTCCCGTTTCGGTTGGAACACGCGTCTTTGCCGCCGGTACATCGCGCGCTAGCATCAACCGCCAATGGGGGGGCCATGTCTCGTACGCGACCGCCCATGCGAATCAGGTTGTGCCGATTCCCGATGGATGTCCGCCGCAGTGGGCTGTCCTTTCCAAGCTGGTCGCTATCGCGCTTCGAGGCTGCCGTATCGCCGAACCTAAACCGTCCGAAAAAGTTGCCGTCGTCGGCCTCGGACCGATTGGTTTGCTGTCACTCAGGCAATTCCATGCGGCCGGCGCCAACGTGCTCGGCGTCGACCAAGACGCGAGCAGAGTGGGGCGCGCAGAAAAGGATGGGATAGCCGCGTCCGCAGTGACGAGCACCATTAAGGATACGGTCTACGAACATTTTGGGCAGGGTGCGGACATTGTCGTCGACGCGACGGGCGTTCCCGGCGTGCTTCCACTTTCCATTCAGGCGGCTCGAGAGCTTCCTTGGGGTCAGAGCGATCTCATCGGGCCCAAGGTGTTGATCCAGGGCTCTTACCCTGATCCGTTCACTCTGTCGTATAACGACTGCTTTCGGAAGGAGTTGCACATCCTGATGCCGAGAGACCACACGCCGGCGAACCTCATGGAAGCGGTGACTATGGTTGCAGATGGAACAATCAAGGTCGACGATTTGATCTCATGGTCCGGCGAACCCGATTCTGCGCCCGACGTATATGCGCGGCTGCGTTCCGACCGAGCTATCATGACCGTCACTTTCGACTGGCGAGGCTAAGAATCAGGCCATACCTTCGTTGCAGTCCGAGTGATTCTGTTACAGTTTTTGAATCATGGCTGTGCGCGATGCATCGTTCTGGGGGGAATTGCTTCGATAATCGCCCGCCTTAGACTGACGAACTGCTTTCCCATGACGAGGAGGCGTTGGGGGTCAAACTTCCCGCAGAATAAATAGAGCTACAACGAATCCAAAACGGCGGATTTGCGGCAGGATTCGCGTTCCCATATTCGGTACGGACCACTTGGGCTGAGGATCTCGTGCCCCTTGAAGAACTAAATGGCATAGTCGAAGGGGTACTGCTGGACTCGGCGCAAATCCTCATGGATGACAAGTACCTGTGCGAGGAGTGGGGTTTGCCTCCCAAACATGTTCCGGTCTCCGGCGAAGGGCATTGGTGAATCTCACTTGACTCTCGAAAAGGGACGGTCCCAGGTGTCGGATGGAACGACGTCGAGTGCAAACAAGAGCTCCAGTTAGCACCCACTTTTGCCAAATTCATCGATAGCCGAGCCCCCAAGTCGGTCTATAAACTCGATGAGGATTAGCATCAGGAATCTTTTGCCCATCAACCGATTCAGGTCTGGGTTCAGATCGTGATTGGCGTAAACCATCAGTCATTCGAGCCTAAGCCGATCCACATGTGCCCGACTTTGCCGCTTAACGCTGGCTCTAGTCCAAGGGGCGAAATCTGGTGGGATCGGCGACATTTCCATACCCCGAGTTCGTCTGTCCTTAGATTTCGGCTTCTCAACTAAACCCAGGTTGAATCGCCTCCACCACGATCCGGACCGAATACTCTCATTCAGTCGATTTGCCGCTCACAACCCAGGCTGCTGACCTGCGGACTTGTACAAAACGCTTCTCATTAAAGCCTGGATCGAATTCTTCGTAGCAACTCTGGGGGTAAATGCCCAAGAACTTTAAGGGTGTTGGAAGGCGACCCATGCAGGGGTCTGGGAGCACGCAATTGGAACGGAGTTTAGAGTCAGAAGTGTGGGTATGGGCAAGACCCTGGCTTAGGGTATGCCGCCAAGCTTAGGCTTGTTCTTCCCTTAGTCTTATCTTGTTCGGCGGGTTGATCGCCCTGTGCATTCCGCTATGACTCGGAAATTTTGTCTCATTTTTGTACCGTTCCAATCTCGGAAGAGCGGCAAAGTAGAAAACTGAATCCCTGAGTGCCGCAACTTAGTAGTACGGTCTTGTGAATGGCATATGAATTCCCCCAAAGGCACCCACGCGGCACCCTCAGCCCGCCCCTGGCACCTGGCACGGGCATACGCTGAGCAATATCAGGACCGGAGCGTCGTCGATGTTTACCATCTCCGCCCCTATTACCCGGAAGAGACTTTTTCTCTCCTAGCGGGCCTTTGCGATCCGACATGCCGACGGATTCTGGACGTTGGGTGCGGCACTGGAGAGATCGCCCGACGACTCGCTCCGCGTGTCGATTACGTGGATGCGGTGGACTTGTCGCCGGCTATGCTTGCTAAGGGCAAGGAATTGCCAGGAGGAGATGCTCTCAACTTGCACTGGATTCACGGCGAAGCCGAGTCAGCCTCAGTCGACCCACCCTATGGACTGATCACGGCGGCATCGAGCTTGCATTGGATGGATTGGGCGGTCGTCATGCCGCGCTTTGCACAGATGCTCAGCCCAGAAGGCTTTCTTGCGATCGTTTTCGAGCACGCCAGTGGTCCGCCAGAGCCCTACTCAGCCGAGATTGGACACTTAATCATGGAGTCTTTGACAAATCGGGGAATTCGGCATCGCGAACCGTTCGACCTCATCGAAGAATTACTGGAGCGTGATTTGTTCGTTGTTACGGGCGAAGGCATGACCGAGCCAGTGTTTCAGAAGCAGCACGTCGACGATTTCGTAGAGTCCATTCACGCGCGAACCAATTTCTCGCGGGAGCGAATGGGCGCCGATAGCGCCACTGATTTCGACTCCCGGGCTAAGAAGATCCTGCATACCGCGTATCCAACCGGAAGCTTCGTGATGAGCGTCCAAATGAAGGTGGTCTGGGGCATGCCTTGTCGGGCCACGAGATTGTCCCAATCTTGACTAGGCAAAGCGCGAAATCGGATTAGTTGTAGCGGGATGAGTACTTTGTCCTTACCCTCGTCTTTACTCGCACCCTTTCGACAATCAAACCAGGCCATCAAGGATGAGCCGCCTTCCAAGATCGACCGTGGACCGCTGAGAGAGGAACGGCTCGGAGGCACATGACTCGAATGCCTCGACCCTGCAGGCGCCGGGGCTTAATACTGGTTGTTTGGATTTACTTGCCTATCCTAAGATATGGAGAAAGTCCAAAGGCCCTCGCTCGCGAGAAGGCGCTGGGTAGTCTCGGCGCCTTCGGGAAGAAGGTGGCCTGGTTGGTCGCTTCTGCCTGATTCCGGCCGTATGAACTCCATTTGCCTCGGAGCCAGCGGGGCCGATGCTTCATCGTCGGGAGGTTCCAACTTGTGCAAATACTAGTGAGACTCAACCAACGACTTCAGGCTCAAAGTTGTTGGTAAGGACAAGCTACCTACCCTGATTCCGAGAATGTTACATGGAGTGATCTACCGACTTCTTTATTCGATTCCAGTTGGAGCACTCACAGAATGGACTCACAATGACCGGGCAATCGTCTTGTTCAATATGGACCGAACGAGCCCAGTCGAGTGGAGAGTCTACGTCAGCAAGCCGAGTGCGAGCGTGCATCATTACCTCGCTATTTCGTGCATTTCAGCTCGATCGACGAGATGGTTACACTGCTGGTCGCGGGTTGTGGCGCAACAAGCATCATGGTATGCAGGCCCTTGGTCAACTTGACGGTCAGGGCGGTGCTAGCTCCGCCAGATTTGGAGAACGATACAGTCCCTTGCTGGACATTGTCCACCCATATCACGGCGGAAGGGCTGGAGGACGATGCGGTGGATGTCAGGCTTAGGGCGTAGGTGTGATTACTCGACGCGCTCAAGAGGTAGTAGGCGGTGGTTTCCGACCCGCCGCCGGCGGAGAGGCTCCCGGTTGCGGTTGGGTTGAAAGCGCTAGGATTCGGTTGGAATGACACTGATTTGCCGAGCGATACCGGTAGCGTGATCCCAGCGGTAACTGCGGGCGCAGGCTTATCGAATACATCGATCATGCCTTTCCACTTCCCAGTGGAAAGGTTCGTTAAGTCCTCCGATAGGCCCCAAAAGCCGTACGACGAGTACTTGCCAACCAGGGAGAACTGATTGTAGAGGTCGCCTCCGGATGGGAACCAGTTGGTGAGCAGATCGTGCTCCTCGACAGCCGCCATACCGGCATCCCGCGAGGTCGCAAACAGCGTAGGTAGGTTGGGGTCGGTAGGTGGGCCCCATCTCGGGTTCAAGGACTCGTTGCCGGTTTCGCCCTCCCCGCCCTCGTACACCAGCGAATGGAGGCCGTAGTACGTCGTGATCGCGCGTTGTGCCAGATACTGGGTCTTGTTCTGGTCACTGGCGGCGATCTCTCCCGTCTCTACGTCCGCGACACTCGTGTCCGTCGCGCTGCTGTAGTACGCCGTGGTCGACATCGCGTATACGAAGTTGCTTGGCGGGCCGTAGTTGTCGTTGATGTACTTGAGATCATCCGTGTCCGTAGTGGCCCATGGAACCGCGACCCATGCGTTGTTCAGCACCGGGCGAATCCGGCTTGAATCGCTACTGAATACCTTCTTGAATATCTCCCCAATTTGGACGGTTCTCTGCGCGACGTACCGCATCCGCCACTTGTAGGTGTCCGTGATGCCGTCATAGTCGATGTTCGAACCACCCGCATTCACCTGATCGATCGCAGCCTTTTGAACCCAGGGGCCTTCAGCAAAGCCATTGTGCCAGGGCTCGTTCGTGTATTCCACATAGATGTTCTGGTTTGCGTCAAGACCGACGTTGCCGGTAGCAGCGTTGCCGTGTTTCAGCAGGTATGCCAGTTGGCATACGTAACTGCTTGTATCCGTCGTGGAAGATCCCGATGCGTTGACAGGCACGTTGATCCAGATGTCGCGCTTTGTCTGATTGGCGATGAGGATTACCCACTCCCAAGCGTTGCCTTGCCAACCTGTCCTTGCTCCTACGGGAACGAGCCCATGGGCGTATGGGGTCCGGTCGGTCCATTTCAACAGGTATGGGTACGCGTCGGAAGCGCCCGGCTGGCCGTAGTTCTCAGTTCCCAGCAAGCCGTTGAGGCGATATGCACTCCATTTGGGATTGTTGACGGCTGCCATCCAAAGACTCGTGAACAGAGGCGGCGCGGATGTGCTGTAGCTGGGACGGATCAGGCGAACGTTTGTCAGGCCCGTTCCCGACGCCGACTTTGCGGTGCGCTTCGTGTTCGTGAACTGGAGCTTGAAGAAGACGCCTCCGGGAGGATTCCCGACTTTGACGTCAGCGGTGGTCGTGTTGGTGGATGTGTTATAGATCTGATTCAAGACGGATACGTCCGCCGTATCGTATAGCCCAGTCACCTTTGCGATCCCGTTAAAGCTGAGTTTCCACGTGCCGCCGATATTCGTCGAGAACTTGTTGGGGTCGAAATTCGTCGCCGTCGGGAACCACTCGAAAATGTACCGGTTGTCCATCAGCACGGCGAAATCGTCCGTCGGCCAGCCGGTGGCATCGAACGTAACGGCTTCATTAGAACCATCCACGGGTCCCGCTCCAGTTGTTTGCATTAAGTCGACGACTGACTGCTCATTCAGGACGAGATTGACGCCGAGTGGCAATTTACCTCCCTGCTCCACCTGCGCGGTCGCTCTCCCGGGCCAGCCGACTAAGATGACGAGGATGGCGGCGACACTGAGGTGGGCAAAGAGTCTGGCTCCTGGAAAAACGGGGATGGCAACTTGAGGCAATCTACTACTTTCCGGACTGCAGGACGCATGGATCCGATGGAATTGACGAAACATTGCTTTCTCCTCACCCCTTTTCAAGGGCGGCCATGCTGGCGGCGATAAGAACGGGAGCGATGGATCAGAGCCTGTAAGTTCTCGCAGGTTGAACCTCGCATGAAGCGACTCGGGTGCGGGTGACGATTGAATGGTTCGCACGATCGACGTTCCGCAGTGTACATCAGAGTCTGGGAGATGTGCGCTTTGAACGACTAGACTGTCAGTTTGGTTCTCAATTGCCCGGCACACGACAAGCGCTCAACGGGCGTCCGTAGATCAAAAAATGCGGATGTTCCGGCGGAAGGTTCCTACCATACTGTAGATACCGTGAATTCTCGTCCTTTATCGTCAGGCAGATCCTCGACGATCCTCCGTGGTAGCACGTAAACGGGGTTCGGTACCTGCCAAGTTGCTCGCGGCCCGTTACCCTGCAAGATTGGCGGACTGAAGCTGCACGTCAACGACGCCGCTTGTCATACTGCTGGGACGGCGACTGGAGGGTTTCGTTTGAGACGTAGCCATTTTCTATGCTCTTGGCGGTTTTACGGCTGAATCTGATCGAGCGCAGCCAACTTCCCTGTTTTGGGGGCGCGACATATTCTCGCTTGATCGTCCAGTTCTCCTGGATATACTCGGCGTTGCCTCCCTTTCAAACGGTTCTCACCCTCAAAAGAGGAAACGAGCGCAGTTCCTAATCGTCGAGGTTAAGAGTGGACCTCATCTGGACTAACGGATTCTCAGCGATGGGTCACCATACAGGTTCATGATGCCTAGGTAGATTCGCGCGGTTCGGAAAACGCAGTTGTCGCCCTCATAATCGTGATATTCCGTCCAGTACTCCTGTTGCCCGGCCAACCACACGTCACCCAGGACGACTCCAGGCTTGTGCGGGTCGAGGTTGCGGAGCATCATCGATTCCAGGTCTCGGCCCATATCGTTTTGGCAAATCAGTTCCTCACCAAAATAGGCGATCGCGCCTCGGGCGGGCGAGCCACACAGCCAGCTCACGGCAAAGTTTCTAGGTTGATACTCCGGCAAATCGTAAGGCGAAGGAGGCGGCACTACGATCTGACTTTCCCAAAACTGTCCGGTATCCGTATCGACAATTTTGTGAATCGCGTTCCGAGCCTTATCGCCCCACCAGATCCAATGCTTCTTGCCGTCCAGCCCAAGGAATTCATCTCGAGGCAGTCCTGGCGCATGTCTCCCCGTCTCGCATCCGCAGCAGAAGATGATCGGCAATCGGCCTCGGGACGTTGCGGCCGTATCGGTCAGGGACTTAACAAAGCGGCTATTCAAGGCGACGCTCGCTCCTTTGCCGTCCGGAATGTGGGCATCCCAACCAAGCGCGCTGCCGTGTCCCAGGTACCCAAACCAAAGACTCTTTTGAAGTGAGGATTCAACGATAGAGAGGTCTCCGACCTGATTGTCCTTGGCGCTGTTAGGGAGTTCGGATGGCAATTGATAGCCGAGGCCCAGCATCGTCACATTGGCCGGTCCGAACCGGTTTTCAATTCCGGATTTGTCGCGCAAATCCCTCGTCATTTCGTAGGATTCTTCGTAAGTCTTACCGAAACAAAGGGTAATTTTGGGATCGCTGAGTAAGCTCGAAGGACCCTCCTCATAGGCGATATCTTTGGCGACGAAGTTCTCAACGTCCCCAACGGTGTGAGCTGGAATTCGACCGATCGCGACGTCGGGACAGCCGTCCACTTGGTCAGGATTGAATTTGACCGTGTCGCCTGCCCAGTGCTGTTCATCGTACAATCCGTTGGCGTTCAGGTCCCAGGTGTTAAAGCTAGGGTCGTCAACCTGGATCTTGCCAGCTAGGTCGATCTTGTGTCTGAAGAACAGATTTGAATAGTACAGTTCAGTCGGCTCGTAACCCCATCGCCAAATAAGCGCGTCGGGATTGCCCGGAAGGTTCTCGATTGTGCGTCGCCGACATGGAATGATCGACATATCACCCACGAGCATCACGTACCTTACCGACGTAGGAACTGCTCTCCCATAGGTCCAGATTGTGCGTTTGATCTTAGCGGGATCGTCGTCTGAGTTCTGCCACGACTTCTGGATCGATTCTAAGCTTACCAAAACAGTTGGCATGTCTGTCTTGTTCTTATGTCTGATCAACGACGCGAGCGCCGGTTCGAACCGCGCGGGAGCGATGATCAGGAACTTGGCCTTCCCTTGCATTGGGAAGTTCGTGCCAGCCAAGCAAGTTGAAAGAAAACCCAAGACCACTGCAGCGACAAGAATCCCCCTGTTCATTGGTCTCATTTTGCACCGGAAACGCACGTCTTAGAGTCGTCTGTCAATCGTTCGAATCCAAGGAGCGGTCATTGGCCTACGGAACCCGATTCGGTTTGCCGGCGTCGTATCGTGCTTTGGCGGGCAGAACATAGAGATTCGTGGACCCCAGTGGGTCCACCCAGGGCCATCGAGCCGCTCCGAAGAAGGAAGGCTTCGACTTTAGGTATAGCGAGTCGGGCAGACTGACTGCGCCTTGCCTGTCGACATTCCAGTGGACCCGGTTGGTCAGGTAGTCGAAGTTGCCATCGCGGATGAGGGTGCTCGCAACGTCTGGGTCACCGCTCTGCTCCCAGTGCACCGAGTCATACCCAATGCGCCACACTGCCTTTGAGTTGGTGTACGGTCGTGCACTGCTGGCCGCACCGTTATCCTCGTAAACCCATCCGCCCATCTTCCCGGGCAGCCCTAATACATTTCCCACGAAACTCATCCAGCGAGAACCATAGCCCAGCCCGGCGCATCGGATATTGCCTTCGTCGCTCACTGTCTTCGCTCCCTCCGGTCCCTCCGGGAACAGCCTGCCTCCCAATCGCCTGCCGCTAAGGTGGTTCCGGAAGTATGTGTGGTAGATGCTTGATCCGTGGGTGCAATCCGAATCTCCGTTGAAGGCGTAGTTTCCCTCGAACAGCATGTGATGGCTGCCCACCATATGGGAACCGTTCAGCCCGACCTCCACCCATGTGGGGCTAGTGTAGATCCAGGCGTTATCCATGTAGTTGTAGCCGACCACAGTCCCGGCTCCTGAGCACCGCGCCACGATCACCTTATTTACATTGAGCGAGATGTTGTTCTCAATGAGCGCATCGCTCGACCCTAAAGCCAGACTAACCGCGTAACCGCCCCCACCGGGTTCGGGCCAAACTCCATCGTGGATGTAGGAGTCGCGCAACACAACCCGGAAGGAACTGTTGACTCCCACGCCAACCCCTAACCAGGCTGTCGCCTCGATTCCCTTTGCCCAGCACCGGGATGCCGCCTCGAAGGTCACATCGCCCTCGCTACCACCCTCCAAGGTCAGCCCCTCCACGCCTGAATACTCAATAAAGGGCGTGTCGTAGGCAGTTAGCTGTGCGGAGTGTGACGCTCGGTAGCCAATATGAAGCGGTGTTGTGAACTTGACTACGTTGTCTTTGACAGACGCGATCTCCTTGACTTCGCAAATGGGCCGATCTTGGCGGCAGAACCATGCTCCGGCATTTCCCGAGAGCACCCCGTCAACTGGAGGACCAACTGGGTCGTCCTCACTCTCATGGGGCATGTGGTACTGCCATGCAACGCGATCGCCCTTCCAGATGCGGGCCGGAGTGACCGTGCCAGCGCGAGGAGGGAGTGGACGCCAGGCGCCTTTGGTCTCTTCATCTAGCAGCACTTTCTGTCCGGGGGCTAACCGCGAAGCGTCGGCTACAGTTACTTCAAACGCGCCCTTCGATCCGTCAGTTGCTAGAGGCTGCGATGTCCTGTCGTCGGGATGCGGCCAGCGGCTCGCTCCGATGAGCACGATAGGCCGGGCCTGCCCCGGCTGGTAGGAGCCCATCTTCGCTCCGTTCGTGCGTACAAGATGTGTCGATCCAGCCCCTGCACCACGCAGTACGACGCCACTTCTCGCAATGCTGAGTATTGCCGAGTTCACAAGGAAGGTACCGGACGAGAGCCTGACCACCTTCCCGGCAGGACAAGCAGCCAATGCGGCGTTTATGGCTTCAGCCGCATCCTGCGCGCCGTTTCCAAACGTTGCCGCTTCGATTGTTGCCGAAATCTCTGTCCTTATGGGAAGGCGGTCCGGTCCGAGCGATCGCCCGGTTACCCCGTCGAAGGTAATGCCAGGGTCCCACATTGTCGCTCGGTCCGTCGGCAGACGAGAGGTCTGTTGGGATTTAGCTGGCTTCCATAGAGGACGTAATATTGCATTTGAAGGGATTTCCCTTGCCATCATGCTCATTTCCGTGCGAGTGAATGAGATCAAAGCGCCCATTGAGATCAGGGCCGTATAAGCAAGCAGCTTTGCGTTCGACATAGAGTCTTTTCTCCAATTGTGGAGCATGCCGCAATCGGTATGAGCCACTGGGCCCCAGTTTAGGCGGGTATTCGTGTTCCCCCGCTTGCTTGACTGCGATGGTCAAAAGTGATTGGAAGGCATTTGAATTTGAACGTCGTTTCGCCTCACTGTCGGCAGGAGTTCGCAGAGGTGCTCGCTAGCTCCGAAATACCGATTGATAGCGTACAATTCCGGTAGGATAATGGACCATGGGAAGGGGCACCGGCGATGACAGAGACTTTCGAATTGCGGGCCTGTCCAACTTCCAGTCTGGGGTCGCGTTTCTCCTCATCGCAACCGCGATCTATCTATACGTCTTGTACCAGGTCTTGGCGGGTCGGGTTTTCACTAAGTCAGGCGAAATGGAATTGGGGCCGGGTTTGCCTTGGGCTTGGCTGGCTCTCGAAACTGTTGGTGCGACGGTGGGCGTCGTGCGGGGCGTCAAGATGATTCGACGCGGATCGTAAACTGTCTTCAGACTTGAGGGCGCTTTCGGAGACCTCGAGCTTCATTTTGCCGAAAGATGCTTCGTATGGCTTTGATGTGGCAATTTAAAGCGATCGTGCGCACAGGCGGGGGGCAACGGGTGACGAAGGCAACGCTGGATTATCGAGGGACCACTTTCCAGCCGCCAGGTGGCACCGTGCCATTCTCTGTTACTCTTATTTGGAGCTTTCCCGTACTTGAATCGTAGTTGTAGAGCGCTGACCAGCCATCTCGGAGCAATGGCTCGGTTCTTACGCCGACGCAGGAATTGGAAACTTCTTTGATGTGCTTCCCTTCGCGAAAGCTTGTCGCAATCCATAACGAACTGATAGTTCTGGGAAACTTGACCTCGATGGTCGTTCCTGCCTGCACGACCTTGACTTCAAGACCGTCAGCAAAGCGGCTACCTCTCAAGAAGTCGGCCAGGCTGGCGATCACGCTCTTCTTCAGTTCATTGGGCGGAAGAACCCGCGTGGGCACTTGTAGTTTGGTGAAATGCGCTTGAGGATTGGGAGCAGTCGATGAGTGAACGTGACTTCGTTGAGCAATGTCGGTCACTTCGACGATTTCCTCTGAAGTAGCACGTGGCAGGCTTGCTATCAGGGCCTCAAGAAATTCAGTTCCGGCAGGCGTGTGACTGGTCAGTGCAAGTATCAACTCAGGAGGCTGATCTCTGGTCGAGTGTCTGGATGCCCCGATCTCACGGCCCAAATTGCATTCGTCCAGGTGAACGACTACAAGGCGCTCTACTTTCATCAGGATGCTGTGATCTGCCAGCTTGAAAAGGAGTTTAACCTCACTCGGGCCCCCTTTTTCGGAGGCTTTGATTCCACTGACCGAGAAGTCCTTGTGGTGGGGGAACGTGTTCGCATCAAACGGCCTCTTGAGCGCTTCGATCAATGCGTTCATGGCCTCAATCGCTTGATTCAATTTGCCTACCACTCGCACGATTCGCGCATGGTTGTCATGAAAGTACTTCTTGGCAAAGTCGTCGCATGAGATCAAGGGCTGGTGAAAGGTATCCAGACCTGATATGGGGACAAGTGTTAGCTTAAACTCTCGGAAGCCGGGTATTGCCTCAAACCATTCGATGAAGGCCTCGGCAGACATTCCGGACGGCGGCCGAATATAGTAGCTTGCCGGGGAGTCAGCTCCGGTAAGCAGGGGCTTGTGGACTTCAATCGAGCGATCCACATCCAACACTTCGGGTGCCCCATGTTCGTTGATTAGTGTTGAAACGAATGTCTTTAGGGTATGCGGTTCCATGAATCGTTCTTAAGTTCTAGACGGATTTTGCCGATTCATTCGGCGCATGTCTTGAAGCCAATGGGCACAAAATTGAAGCCGTGCTATTCGCCTTGCATCACCGAACTGAACTTTATGATAGCCAACATCCTTGCCAAAGAATAGGAATCGCCGGTAGTGGGGCCACAATGTTCTTGGCGAGAGTCCAATGGCAGTGAGTCCTACTGAATTAATCCAATCCGCGACCTTGTCGTTTAGGCGCCAAGATCATGCGGCGGCGGAACGAGAATTGCGACTTGTTTTGGGTGAGGAGCCGGACAATATTAGAGCGCTTGTACTACTAGGCATCGTCTTCAGTAGGACCGGCCAGGTGGAAGAAGCTCAACGTAACTTGGAAGCGGCGCTTGCCTTGGAGCCCATGGATTTCGATGCTCTGGTCAGTCTGGCCATGCTGAGAAAGACCCGAAACGACTTAGTAAGCGCCATTCGTTTCCTTGAGAGAGCGGTCCGAGTGCGGCCGAACGATCCGAATCTGTTCCAGGAACTCGGATCTTGCTGGCTTGCGCTGCGCAATGGAGCCAAGGCAGCAACCGCATTCAAACAAGAGATTGCACTGCAGCCACAAAGCGTTCAGGGCCATTTTAATCTTGGATTGGCGCTCAAGATGATGATGCCGTCTGGATGCAGCCACGACGCCTACAAGACATTCTTGAAGGTCGTAGACCTGGCGCCAGACACAATCCCAGCGTATGTCGAGATCTTCAACCAAATGCAGAGGTTGATGAATTGGCACGAGGGATTGGCGGTTCTTGAGGAGGGCCTTCAATGGAACCCTGATTCACCAGTCATCCAAGTCGCTCTGGCGGCTGCCCATGGAAAACTCGGTCATCCTTCAGAAGCGGACCAACTATTTAGATCCGCGTGGGCTTCAGAACCAAGCGCTGGACCGGCTTACGCACGCTGGCTCCAGGAAGAAGGTCAGTTCGAAACCTCGGCGAAGATCCTTAAGGACTCGATCAGACTGGGCGCCCAAGCAGGCGTCGCCTACTACAATCTCACTGAGGCACGGTGCTTCGACATCGATGGCGTATCGTTGGTAGATCTGGCACTGGATCGATTAGGTCTGGAAACAAACCAGCCCCAAGATCGCATGTTTCTTCACTATGCACTCGCCAGATCGTACGAAAACCGAGGAGATTTCGAGACCGCGATGCGTCATTTCGACCAAGCCAACGAGTTGGCGTACCAAGTGTACAAATGCGGCGAGAGCTTCAACCTTCAGGCGATGGACGCAGAAAGCAGGGCGATCCAGAGGACGTTCGCCAACGAAGTCGTCAACGAACTCATAGAGCATGGATCATTGAGCACGCAGCCGGTTTTTATCGTCGGAATGATTCGGTCTGGTACGACTCTTCTGGATCAGATCCTGTCGAGCCACCCAATGGTCCGCTCGGCCGGCGAACTGCCTTTTTGGGTCGCCAGGGCTGGTCCATTGGTGGCGCAATGGCATCGGCGCGGGATGGATCCGACTGCGGTGCGCAGACTGGCTGATGAGTACCTTATCGTGTTGAATCAAGCAACCGGAGATGCCCAGAGAATCACCGACAAGATGCCGGTCAACTTCCGACATCTTGGCTTGATTCGTTCTGCTTTCCCCAATGCTCGAATCATTCACCTTCGGAGAAATCCGTTAGACACTGCAGTGTCTATTTACACAACCCACCTCGGACGCCATACGAACTTTGCTTATCATAAAGAGAACGTCGTGGGAGCTTACGTGAGCTACCTCGAGACCGTGGACTATTGGCGCACAATTCTCCCTTCGAACCGATTTCTGGAGATTGACTACGAGCGGCTCGTCTCGGACACCGAATCCGTGGTTCGCCAGTTGGTCGCCTTCTGTGGGCTACCTTGGGACGAAGCTTGCCTGAGCCACGAACAAAAGAGGGCACATGTGAGTACACCCAGCCTTTGGACGGCTCGACAACCGGTCAACACCCGGTCGGTCGACCGCTGGCGACGCTTCGAACCATGGCTGGGCCGATTGAAGGACCTTAGTGAAGCAACGCACCCCAGCACATTCCGAACCGGACCGAACTAGCGTCCGATTAGTTTGAATTGGCCGTAAATGCGTGACGGCATGCGCTGGAGCTAGTTACCGCTCGGCGCAGTGGTCGGTGCAGCGGGAGGCGCTTGGTTTCCGGGCCTCCGACCGAGTGATCCCCTTGCCTTGATCGCGGCCATCCCGGCGGCCCGTGCCTGTTCCGCGGTGTAGGGACCGTGAGGATCAAGGCTGCCGGCTTCAGGCGGATGACTGCATCCAAGAATCCCCATGAAAACGGCGGAGACCAAGGCGATTCGAGCGGCGAGTATAGGGTTCTTCATTCTTCGATTCATCGGTCCTTATCAAAGCGGTCTGTCAAGGCGAACTCAGGTCGCCTTGACAAATCTTACATTGCTACATCTGGCTCTTTCTCAGTAGACATTCCAGCTTGCAGCAGCGTTGCATTGGCCCAGATTCTCCTGGAGTGCGGCGTTTGGGCCACCATTCGAGGAATTTAGGCCGCAGGTTGGAAGCCCCCAAGACGCATAAGACAGGTACCCCGCAGAGACCTTGGATGAAAGAAGCCACTTGGAATGCCCGTCGCAGAACGTGTAGTTCGATCCTTGAGTGTGCCTTCCGGTTACTGGGTTGGTGTAATTCACTCCTTGAGTTGCGGGCAGCACATTCTGAGGAAGGCCGGTCGCATATTGGCAGGTCCACGTCAAAGGAGTACACATTCCAACCGCATAATATCCGTCCCCTCCCGGTGAACCCCAGTCAACGCCTTGAGCAAGAAGGGATGCGGTGTACCATCCGTATTGAGGATCGCTGTTATTGGCAAGTTCAGCGAGCAGCACAGTTGTCGCGGGAGCGATGAGAGCGCCATTACCGATGGAAACGGGAGGATGGGCGCCATCCCAAACGTCGTCTAACGGATAGAGGAAGTTCGAATTGATCCCGTAAGAAACGATCGACGTTTGGCTGTCGTCCGGACACCGTAAAATTGACGTGCTCTTCAAATAGGGATAAACCTGACCGGCCCAACCGTCGCCCCATGCCCAGTCATCGATTCCAGTTGGGCCGGTGTCGTCGTTGTCATTGGAGTACATCACGACTCCGAGTCCAATCTGTTTGCTGTTCGAAAGGCAGCTTGTTTTCTTTGCAGCCTCCTTCGCCTGAGCAAAGACAGGGAAAAGGATTGCAGCCAAGATGGCGATGATGGCGATGACTACTAAGAGTTCGATAAGAGTGAATGCTTGTTTGGATCTTTCCGAGTTTTCCATGAGATAATGCCCCCTTTGGCAATACCGGAACCTATCCACCAGCTACGCCAGTGGTTCTATAAAAGACGATTAAGCCGGGCATGCAATCAGGATAAAGCTTCAACGAAGAATTCATTTCCCTATGTCCCCGAGCACATAACTGAGTTCATGATACTCGACATTTTGTGAAATTGCCAAAGCGCTTTTGCATTCTGAAAAGAAGATTAATTTTCGGGTTGTCTTGGCATAAGTTTCTGGATTGGATCGGTCCCGATTCGATAGCAGCCGCCGCAATGTGCAGGAAGATCTTCCGCTGACATGAGTCTCGAGATGAGCCGAACTTGGTGGCCATTATTCAAGAAGCAGCCTACTAGGCGGCGAATCCTGACGCAGAATAGACCTATTCTGACTTGACCGAGAATATCATCATGAGCGCGAAGGAACCGGCGAACATCACCCCGCGAATCAATCCGGTTTTAGAGTGTTCGATGTGAAAAAGAACAAGCCCTCGGTTCTTGCTTTGCTGATTATTCTATTGGCCTCGTATGTCGTTTGGCAGTTTGCACGACTCGTTATTGGTACTGGCATCGCAAACCAAACGGGACGGCAGTTATTGGATGCAGATCGGATCAACCGGGCCTTTTCTGACTACCCAAAATCGCATGATGGGCGTTATCCGTCGTTTCAAGACTCAAACGAGGCAACTGGGGACGTTGCGTCCCTCTTGAAGGTAGAAGCTTCGAAGGTTGATAGCGAAGGAGATCCCTATACGACTCTGAGCGAACTGGAAGATACCGCAAGAAAGGCGATTTGGAATCTATCCCTATCCGGGGCCAAAGCATTAGGCCCTGTCAATTCTTCGCCAGCTTGGGTCTTTTACTTTCAACGTTCCGATCATCGCTTTGTCGTTGCGTTTCTGGATGGAAAGGTCACCATTCAGAATTCAAACGACCTATCTCGTACGATTCGTGGGCAAGCATCCGGCCATTAGGACGAAATCGCATCGTAAGCGGCAAGTGTAATCGGGATCGATGTCGCCGATCAAGCGCTTCGAGGATCGGATGTCTACGGAACTCAAGAGCAACGACCAAGATCGGCGAGCCCGAAGAATCTGACGTTGCATGAGGGGGCATTCCTGAAACAGCTACGCGCCTGCCCCAGTGTTCCTTCTAATTCTAGTTCCATCTATTTTGATATCCTATCCCAAGCAGTCAGCGCCATCTGGAAGCGCAAAATCTCGAAGTCGGCTTTGGATTGCGGACGAGAATAACATTTCCATGCGAGGATGCGACGAAAGACGAGTTCCGAACCAAACCACCGCAAGCGTGCTGTGCAAGTGCGAAAGTGCACATCGCCATTCAGCCGGCATATGACGGCCACCGTTCTTTTCACACGGTGCGTGACTTGCCTTGCCAACCGATTTTGGCGCACGACATCGTTGCCCGAGTGCGCCATGTCGTGCATGTCTTGCGGCATCATGATTTAGATCATTCTGGGGCCTTCTATTCGCGACGTGAATGAGGACGAGTTCCGACTGATTGGGAATAACGGGATGGCATTAGTCTGAAGTCCACCCTTCTCGAAATGGCGCAACTTAATTCGAATCTGTGTTTTGTTGACGCCCCCTCACCAGCACGCTCAGGATCACAGGGTGTATGGAGGCCTAAGAGGATGGGAGTGATGGGAACAGAACAGGAAAGACCGATAGACCTGGTCCGTTCTTGCCCACTTAGAGCCTTATGAAGTGCGGTCGTCCTTTTACGAGGTGGCTGGACCCGAATGACGGCGGTACCGTCGCCTCGCGACCAATCTCCAGGCCTTTGCTCCTAGAATTGAGTAACTAGACGGTCACTTTGGCAGCTTGTGGTAGACCGAAATCCATGTTCCATCAGGATCGGCAATGTACGCGGTGCGATTCCCTGCCGGGCTCGAAAACGGCTCTCTAAGGATCGTGACGCCCTTCTCTCGGAGTTCTTCGATAAGACTATCCACGTCATCCGTCTTCAGGCCGATCTCAAACGAATGCCCTGGCGTAGGGGGCGGCATCCCGTGCGAAGCGAGTCCCTCCGGCGAGCTTACTGCGACGGTCATGCTTCCGACCCGAAACTCGACATGCTCCGGCTCGCCTTGGTAGGGAAAGCGATAAGTCTCGGCCAGTCCCAGAATCTTTCCGTAAAAGTGGACCGCCCGAGCAATGTCGGAGGAGTATATCGTCACAAGTGAAGAGGTGAATATCGGCATGGCGGTCGGGCCCGGTACAACGTAGAATTTACCCGCGCATTCTTCGTCAGTTTGGTTACTCAGCGGATATTTCTTTTCAGTTTCTATTGGGAATAGCCATTCGATCAGCTCATGGATGCGGGTGACCTTCAAGTCAGGCAACACCTTACACCCTGGCGGAAGCCCCTTGCCCTCGTGGTCGTGCCACACGGCAAAGATCCCGAGGCGCTGGGGAGCAGCGACCTCCCACTCCAAGTGATCGCCAACGATCCAAGTCTCCCTTGCTGAGACGCCAAGGGTCTCCATAGCTAGCCGATATGCACGTTCCTCTGGCTTTCCGATGCCAACTTCCCCCTCGATCTGAACATGGTCGAAAAGACGGGCGAGCCCGAATCGCTCGACCTTCTCACGTTGCGTATCGGCATGCCCATTGGTTACAAGCGCCAAGAGAATGCCACGTGCCCGGAGGTCCTCGATGGTCCGCACCGCGCCGGGAAAGAGCCGCCCTTCACTGTTCTCACGAAGCTCATGAAATCGCCTCGTGAATCGCCTTGCGATATCCGGTGTCGCCCCTTTGGCTCGCTCCGACCAGGACGCGAATAGTCTTTCGACGAGCATCGTCCTTGCCTCCAGCACATGGTTACGCCATCGGTCGTACGTCCCGGGTGTGTTCCAAAACTCAAGAAATGCCCGTTCGACAGCGGCTCCGACCTCAGCGGGCGTGAGAGGAGCGAGTTCGGAGACGAACTCTTCTGCCACGTCGACGAGGAGCGACTCGCGCCCACCAAACGATAGGATGGTGTCGTCCAAGTCGAAGAGGATGGCCTTGGGGGTGGTTAACATTTACTAATCCGCTTGATGACATTGTGGTACTTCGAACCGGGACAACTTCCTTGTCGGGGAAAATGCTGTCGTTCGGCACTTTACCTATCCTTTTCGCTTCTGTTCGCAACATCATAGGTGGAGGCATATCTCAGTGACGGAAACCGACGCGAGATTGGTGGAACTGGCAAACGGAGGCGATAACTCGGCGTTTGACGAGTTGGTATCTCGTCATCGCAAGCGCGTTTGTCATGCCGCCGTCCACAAGGTTGGGTGCCGGGAAACCGCGGATGACCTAGCCCAGGAGGCGTTCGTCCGCGCATATATGACGCTGCCCACTCTTCGTAGGCCTGCGTCGTTCGGTTCGTGGGTTCTTGGCATTGTCGAGAACCTGTGCAGAATGCACTTTCGAAGAAACCGGACGGGAGTCGTTCACGTGGCGGCTGATTTGCTCTCAGCGCAGGCCGCTTCGGAGGGTTCAGACCTGCTTGAACGCATACACTCGCTTCCGTTGGGCACTCGGGACGCGGCCGAGTTCTACTTTCTGCAAGGTAAGAGCATGGCTGAAGTAGGGCTCATTCTGGGCATTTCCCTCAGCGCCGTCAAGTCTCGCATTCGCGATGCCCGGAGGTACCTCCGAGAAGGAGACACATCCATGAAAAGCAAAGTCAAACCTGAGCGCGACACATTCGACCAAGAGCTTCAGCGAAGGTTGGAGCTAGCCCGATGGTTCCGAGAGTTCGGCAACATGGCCTCGAACGGGATTCCACTTGTTCAGATGTTGGACAACCTAAGCCGGGGCGCGTATAGCCCACCCGTCATCAGCGCCACTGTGCAATTAAGAACGGCTGTAATAGGCGGATCGAGCATGAGTGAGGCTCTACGCTACCTTCCCGCGCTCCGCACTCCCGAGACCGTGTCTCTGGTGCGTGCAGGCGAAGTCGGGGGAATTATCGACCGAACCGCGGAGGTGCTTGCCGATTGGATCGACGTCGGCTCGGCGCAGAAAGAGATCGAACTCAGCTTCTGGCTGAGGACCCTTGGGGAAATGATCGACGCCGGCGTGCCGCTCGAGGCGGCCCTTTCGTGGGGCATCGAATACCCCGCAAACATCGGCTTAAGCGACACGCTCAAGCGGATCGCGACCGCAACTGCCGAAGGAAAGCCGTTCGCAACGATCATAAGAGCAGCTGCGGATACATTGCCCATTTCCGTTCAGTTGGCGATCGTCGCGGGAGAAAATGCACGTTGTCTGGGATTCGCGTTGCGATGGGCGGGTGACGAACTTGCCGCCGGGGTGTGCGCCAGGTTAACGGGTCACAGACCCCAGACGCCACCCGACACCAGCCGGGAGAGTTTTGCCGCTGAGATTGCTAGACTTCTGCCTGCTGAAGACACCGAATCGCGCCGAGCCGCCATCTCGGCCTTAAAGAGCCTCGCTTGCACTGGCGCGGCCGAGAACATTGCGGGAAGCCTTGCCGATCCGGAGGCAGAGGTGCGCGTCGCGGCAATTCGAGCATTAGCAAACCTCAAAGCAATAGCGTTTGCGATGGATATCGCTGCCCTTCTTGACGACCCACATGCAGAAGTCCGCCTTGCCTCGGTCTTGGCTCTCGGGGATCTCGACGCAACTTGTTTTGCGCCTAGGGTTGGCATCCTGATCCGAGATCCCGACATTCCCACTGCCAAGGCGGCAAAGGAGACCGTTGAAAGGATGGGAGAGATCGAACTCCTCACGTCCTTCGCGATCGAAGTCCTTTCGGGCGAGTCGTCGACTGGGTTGGAAATCGCAGTCGACATTCTCCGTGCCCATCCAGTTCCTGAGGCGATCCCCGGTCTGCTCGCTTCGCTCCGACAAGCTCCGAAAATTGCGATTACCTCCGCCTGCATCCTGGCAGGCTTGGGCAGGACCGAAGGGGTACCAACGTTACGAAATGCGGTTGGTTTGCCAATCGGGATCACGGTTTCTCACGCTGCAGTGGCGTTAGAATCCCTCAAGGACGGAGAATCGGCGCCCGCGATCCGCGAAGCGGTTCGAGCCGGTAGGCTCGGTAAGGATTGGTTGGAACGCGCAGATAGAATGGCCACAGTTTGAGGAGCATCGCTCTGGCATCCTCAATTTGCTGCATGAAGGAAAACGCCTACCCCTTCGTTTTGCGGGAAGGCAATGATGTCGAATACGACATGCTCGACCGAACGAACTTATGAAGGGAGCGGCTAACCAACGTCACTATTCGTAGCGGCGGCAGTTAGCTTCAGCTCTTCTGCGTATAAGCGGGGCTGTCATGCGTCAGACGACTCATAAGAAATGGACGCATTCGAGGTTCTTAACCTCCTCGAATGCAAATACAAGCGCCGACGAATTTGATAGGTCCTGGCAACCCAGTCGACGCCATAGAATTCGCAATGGACCGCTTGAGTATTCGAAAGCGTGATTTCATACGTGCTCTAAAGGCAGGTAACCGGGCTTGCGAGGTCCTCGGAGGGCGCAAGTCATTAAGGGTCCAGATGATCCAAAAACTGCATGTGGACCTCGGTATTCCCTACAACACCCACATGGGTGCTTCGCCGTATCGGTGTAACAACACTACGTTGCTGCGTCCAGTTTGATTGACTCTCATCGAACCCGGGTGAAGTCACCAGCACAGGCCATGCCGTCTTTAGAAAATGCTTGGTCATGAAACAGCACGGAGCCTGGCGTCCCGGTTTGAACAGGCTTATAGTGGCAGTAAATACGCCCGACCATTTGATATCGATTGTGGGGTACGTTCCAGTCTCCGCCTTCGATGGTGGATAGTCGGGATCCCCAGCATTGGTCAAAGTTGCAAAACAGGCGACATTCAGTTGGGACGATTCCCTTTCTCGCCATCCATGTGATACCGCCGCTACAGCCCGAGCCACAGGCGCTCTCGTCGTTGACTGAATACGATATCCAGAAGCCTGACTCCCCAGGAAAAGTCCATTTCTTGCCGTTTAATTCGTCCACATTCGACTTTCCCTCAGAGCCGAGGACGGGCAGCTTGTAAACAAAAAAGGCACATACGCACGCACCCGTCATAGCTATCGTTGAGGAGGCAGCCACCGCGCAACGGGCGAACTTAGAACTAAACAAGCTCAAATTGAAACTCACCTAACATTCAGACGCACCGGGACATCACGAGGTTCGAGAACACCTCATCTGCTGAGTCAAAGCCACCGCATCAAGCGGCTTGCACTTGCCTGGACTCGACAATACTTGGAGAGATTAGTCCACCGAAGTCCGATATTTACTGACTTGCCGATCAACAAGTTTACAAGGATGTATCGGCGCGTAGCCACGTCGGGAGCAGGGACCCTTCAACCCGTACAGGTGTGAAACTTGGGTAGGTATTGAGCAGTTCGTGTTAGGCGAAGGTTCAAACTTTGTCTGTCATCCAAGCAACAGCTTCGGTCGTCGATTTGTGATCGCTGGACGAGGCAGAGAGCGGGCAACGAAGCCGATTACCGAAAACCTTGCCCAGTTGTTCATCCCCTCGAAAGTACATTCGCAGGTGTCACCCGTAAGACCAATCGCCTCGTTATCTACATGCTGGTCGCCACATGCAACACCGATCTGTGTTGGATGATTTGGCGCTATCGGATAAAGGCAAACTGCGGTTGCGCGCTCGGCATCCAGTGGCTCTTGGCGCACCTATCATCGCCTGCATAAACCAAGGGTATCAATCGTCTCTCCCGGTTTCACATCAATCCAAGTCAGCTTGAATTCCTTCATTGATCATCGGCGGTAGTACTGTTCAAGCATAATCGGTGAGGTTATGGCTATTAAGTGTGCGGTGGTTGGATTGGGCATGGGTTACAGCCATGCAAGGGGCTATGCGGCTCAGTCGGATGCAAAGTTGGTTGGGGTTTGCGACACGGATGAGAAACGAGCTCGTTCAGTCTCGACGGAGTTTGAATGCAAGGCATACTCCGATTTGGGCGAGATGCTGAAGGCTGAGACGCCGGACATCGTATCCATTGCAGTACCGAACGTGCTTCACGCACCGCTGACGATTCAAGCGCTCAAGGCAGGCGCCCATGTGCTATGCGAAAAGCCCATGGCCATGAATGCCGAAGAGGCATGCAAAATGCTTTCCGCGTCCGAAGAATTTGGACGCCGGTTAATGATCAACTTCAGCTTTCGATTTAATGACCAGTCCTACTTTCTCAAGCGGCAAGTGGATACTGGCGTGCTAGGGAAGGTTTACGCGGGGCGAACCGTGTGGCACCGACGTCGGGGAGTGCCGAAACTCGGATCCTGGTTCACTCAAAGGGAGCTCTCCGGCGGAGGTCCGCTCATCGATCTCGGCGTACACCGCCTAGATTTGGCGCTTTGGCTCATGGGACACCCCAAGCCAAAGTGGGTTTTGGCTAATACTTTTTCGGAAATCGCGCCGAAACTAGCGGCTTCTGCGGGAAAGAGCTACACGGTGGAGGACAGCGCCTTTGCGATGATCCGTTTCGAGGGTGGCGAGATGCTCGAACTGGAAGCCTCCTGGGCAGTCAACCAAAAAGAGAACGAGTTTATGGAAACACGCCTATACGGGACCGATGGCGGCTTGACCCAATGCAATCGTGGCGAAGGTTACGATTTTGCAGCCGAGATCACAATGGAGAGAAACGGTGTGCAAGTAGATATGACGCCTCACCCTCCAATCCCAGCCTCGCGCTCGGCCCAGGCTCATTTTGTGGAAGCAATCCGGGACAATTCACCCCACATGGCAACAGGCGAGGAAGGCGTGCTTGTGATGGACATACTCGACGCCATTTACGCTAGCGCGGAACGAGGCGAGCCAGTACACATCGGCTAAAGTCTCCGCTTCCCCCCTATTTCACAGCCGAGGCGAGGAATCCCAATCGTTTGGGCACTCATCGTTGAGCGTTGTTTCCTGGCAAGGGATCTTGCAGGCCCATTTCACAGGTGAGGAATTGGAAGGCCACGACCCTGGAACAGGGACAGCTGCGAGCTCCAGCCCAACTACTTCGCGTACGAATTTAAATTTGACCATGTCCGTGCGAGAACCCGTCTCCGAATTGGACGCTCGGAATGAGGATGAATCTATTTCGTATCCGAGGCAGCGGTTCCTTTCCACTGTTCGAGAAACTTGGTAACAGATGCGGGATCCATGGATCTCATGGCTTCGAACTCACCATGCTTCTGACTGAAAAGGACAGCGCCCTTTTCATCCAGGACGGCTAATGCAGGCACTCCCTGATCTAGGGGGACGCCATATTTCTTGGCGATATCCAAATTCTGATCCATCTTGCCTATGTTGACATCGACCAACACGAAATACCTTTTTAGGAGATCCGCATTCGGGCTCTTGTGGAAATAGCTGTCCAGAGCTTTACAATCGCCACACCAGTTTCCGCCGAAGTCGACAATGATGCGCTTATGTCCGAGGCCAGCCTTGGTCAAAGCAGCCTTGATTTCGGAAGGAGCAACTGCCGCATCCGGGTAGATCGGCGTCGTCTGGGCATACAGCTCTGAGCCAAGGACACAGGTGAACACCACCATGGTTACCGTCAATCGTCCGAATCGTCTTCCCTTACCACTTGCAGTCGCTTTGTCAATCATACTTTTACTATATCTCAGCCTTCGGACAAACCCCTGGAGAATTTGGATGACTACGCGTTCGACGCAAGCCAGTGCCCCTAGGGAATGGACTCAGCTTTGAAGTTCCCTACGAAATGCCGGATTTCGCCTGAGCCGTTTTGACTGACGCCACCTCCGAATCGCCAGGAATCGCCATCAATCGTCAACGAGACCTTGAAGTCGGCACCCAGTTGCCCGATATAGCTTGGAACGACGGCGACACGTCTGTTCCAGATGTATTGCCACCCAGATCACGATTCGTGCAAGGAACCGATGTCCGATTGATTGCCCGCAATCAAGGTCATTGGAGTGATCGTCTTCCAGTAGTATCCATCCGATAGAGTGTCAGCGCCCGAAATGGGGGCAAAAGTCAGCAGATACCCGTTAGCGTCGAAAATAGCGGTTGGCGCGGCTTGCTGCGCGGGCCTCTCATACTCGAAGCCCAATGCCGTCACGACAACGTTCGACTTTCCAGAAACCTGAAAGAGATTCCCTCGACGGCGTCAAAGCCCGGCGAGATCAGCATTCCGCCGTTTCCGATCGGGAAAGAGCAGGCGGCTCCACTTGCCCCCGGTCCTTCACCCGCGACAGAAACGCGGCCACCACACCCAGACAGCATCAGAGTGGATGCCATCGACTAAACGAGGAGTCGACAACACATGGCAAATTAATCATACTGTCAGCTCGCGCTCCGCTCCAGTTTACAGCCAGACCCGTTGTCGTTATTTTGACTCTCTTGCAAATCATGCTAATTTCATGCGCTGGAAGTTCGTTTTGGCTTGCAAATTCAAGGCCAATTCATGTCAGCTTCGTAAACTCCCACTGTTTTCGCTCAGACCTTGAGGTTCCTTGCAGAATATTCAACTACAGGGCGAAATGTCGGTCATTGAAGATCATGGAAAACGTTCCAGACCGCAGTCCGAACTAAGAGATGGCAATTCAAGGCGAAGCTTGACTCGCCTCAAAACCACACTATAGTTGTACAAATGGCCTCCCGGAATTGGGTCTCTCATTCAAATATCACAAACGGGGCGTGAATTCTATTTGAACGAGACGGGATCAATCTGGGTTAGATCTTTGCCTGGTTCACGCCTTGGCATGAGTTCATTTGCCTCCGTTGGGGCAAGTCAATACCAGAAATAACATTCGGCAGCTGCCAGGCCTGGCCAAATCGGGTTGGTTCCAGGCAATTCCCAGACGCTCAAAAGCGGTCAACTCCGTTCGTTCTCCATAATGCTTTGTAACATGTCGCTTGTTGCACTCCTTGCGGTGGCCGCTTTGGCTGGCCCGACGTTGCCCGAAGATTTGCCTCGCGGCATTGGCTCTTGGGACCCTAAGACTCTTGGCAATCACCGGATTGTGATTCAGGTGTCGGAGTTAACTTTGCACGAACCGCACCAAGGGCATGTTCCTTCGGCAGTTCGCGTCCACATCCCCTGGCGGCGGCGGGACAAGCACCCGGAATTGGTCGACACGGTGGTTACCGATGCGGCAGGCAACCGAATTCTGAACGTGTTTCGCAAAGCGATCAACCGCGAGTTCGGAGATGTCGCATTTGAACCTCGTTCAGGATTGGGCACCTATTACCTCTATCATCTTCCCCATGTAACGCACGGGACGTATTATCCAAGCGTTGAATACACCCATCCCGAGTCCTTGGCCGATCACGACTGGCTGCAGGCAGTTTCAAATTTCGACTGGGAATCCATTCCTCTTGCGCACGCAGAGCGGTTCGAGTCGGTCAGCCTCCATGACGCATTTACCCCCATGGAAGTGATCGCCACCCATGAGGAGGTTGAGTCACTTCTCAGCGATAACCCGAATGCGAGCTACTTGGTCTTTCCCGAGGACCGGCACTTTAGCGTCCGCATGTGGGACGATCTTCCCTTTCGATGGGCCGTTCGGGGCGCCAACACTCCGTTCCAAGGTAAATCCCGACGCGGTGAATATTTTACATTCCAACTTGGGGTGTGGGCGGCCAGGCAAAGCCTCCAATCCGTAAGGGTTCGCTTCTCAACTTTGAGCAGGGCGGGCGATGACAAGACGACGATTACAAGCAACGCCATCACCTGCTACAACACTACCGGCGTCGACTACCGAGGTACACCATTTTCAATCAACTTCGACGTCCAAAAGGGCCGGGTACAACCACTTTGGTGTGGGATCGAGGTTCCCGCCGACGCTAAACCCGGAACCTACTCCGGATTTGCGGTTGTTTCCGCCCAAGGAGCAAACGATACGCGCATCCCTATCGCCCTGGACGTTGAGAAGGAGATCGCCATCGATCATGGCGACAATCAGCCGGAAGACATGACACGTTTGCGGTGGCTGAATTCCACCCTAAGTCAAGATCACCAGATCGTAAAGCCATTCCGGCAGAACGAGCCACTTGGTTCAATCACGAGCCTAAGCGACAGCGGCTTTTTTGAGCAAGTTGGCCGTTCGATCAGCAGCAGAATGGATCGATTTACAAAATCGACGGTCAAACTGCTTGCGAGTCCAATGCGCCTAGAGATCGAAAGCGATTCGGGAGTCTTGAGCGAAAACGTCGTTCGCAAACCAAGAAAGAGAAAATCCGGGGCGGATACCGTGACATGGAACCAAGAATCGAGTTTGGGACCGATCGACAAATCTTTGGAGGGAAACCTCCAGTTCGACGGTACGGCCGAGTTCCGGGTTGAATTGCGATGCACCAGTGACTGCAGTCTCAAGGACATCCGTTTCGAGATGCCGCTACAAAAGAAGGTGGCTCGATACTTTATGGGGCTAGGCCGCGACGGTGGCACGGCGCCAGAAAGCTTCGACTGGAAATGGGACGTCCAGCATAACCAAGAGGGCGCTTGGGTCGGCAATGTCAATTGCGGGCTTCTCTTTGCGCTACGCGACGAGCATTACGTACGACCGCTCAACACCAATTTCTACCATGAGAAGCCGTTGATCATGCCTTCCTCATGGGAAAACGGAGGCAAAGGCGGCATCCGAATTCGGACTGACAATGATACGTATCGAATTACTTGCTATTCCGGCCCGCGCAACATGAAGAAGGGTGAAGTACTGCATTTTAATGTCCATATGATGTTAACTCCTTCCAAGCTGATCGATCCGAAGCGGCAGTTCTCGGAGCGCTATTATCACTCGTTCAAACCCCTCAGCGATGTTCAGAAGGATGGGGCCAATGTGATCAATGTTCACCACGCTACGGAGATCAACCCTTGGATCAACTACCCATTTCTAGGGTTCCCCAAGACCGCCTCCGAAACAAACGGCAGACAAAACGAAAGTGAGATGGGACCATCCGCCAAGATGAAAGCCTACATTGGCGAAGCCCACAAACTCGGGATGAAAGTAAAAATCTACGACACGATTCGCGAACTCACTACTCGGACGCCGGAGCTGTTTATGCTCAAGAGCCTTGGCCACGAAGTTTTCTCTGGGGGAAAGGGTGGGGGCGGATCATGGCTTCGCGAACACCTTGACGACGACTATATTTCGGCTTGGCACGCCACTGAGGTCGGTGATTCGGCGATCGTCAACTCTGGAATGAGTCGCTGGCATAACTACTACATCGAAGGCTTGGATTGGCTAGCCCGAAAAGTCGGAATAGACGGTCTGTACCTCGATGACGTCGCGTTTGATCGAACGACGATGCTGCGTGTACGAAAGGTGCTGGAACGAAGGATCGCCGAGCGGTCCTCCACTGAGGAAATCGACGGCGCTCATCCGGCCACCACAGGACCGGTCATCGACTTGCATTCCGCCAATCAGCACAATGAGCGGGATGGTTGGAACAACAGTTCCCTACTCTACATGGATCTGATGCCATTCCTTGATCGACTCTGGTTTGGCGAGTATTTCGATTACAACAAGAACCCTGAGTACTGGCTCGTCGAGATTTCGGGCATCCCTTACGGACTCATGGGAGAGATGCTTCAAGACGGAGGCAATCCTTGGCGTGGAATGCTCTTCGGCATGACGGCGAGACGTCCTTGGGCGGGCGATCCGCGTCCGCTATGGAAGTTATGGGACGAATTTGGGATCAAGGAATCTGACATGATCGGCTGGTGGGCAGACGACTGCCCAGTCAAGACTAGCGACTCGGAGGTTTTGGCCACCGTCTATTTACGTCATAAAAGTACGTCTCTGCCGCACTCATCTGCCTTGATCTCGATCGCTTCATGGGCCAAGTCCGAATCGAGTGTAAGTCTCAAAGTCGACTGGAGGGCATTAGGCATGAACCCCAACAAGGTAACGATCTCGGCAGAATCCATTGAAGGATTTCAACCGGCTCGCCTTTTTAAGGTTGGCGAGCCGGTGTCGGTCGAACCTGGCAAGGGATGGCTGCTTATTGTGAAGGAGTCGTAGTGAGAGCTTGGACGGACAACCTCGCATTTACACGCTTCGACGGTTTGCTTTCCACCCCACCGCTCGGCCATGTCGAGTCGGCCCCTCGGGGAATAGATTCGGATACTTTGGGCCTGCCATTGATAGAGTTAACGACTCTTGGAAAGGCGGGTGAGGATTTCGTAGGCGGCTGTCACTCTGGCTTCGATCGGATAGCTTCTGTTCGCAAGCAGAACGATGCCAAGTTTATGTCCAGGGACAAAGGCAACATACGCCCCGAAGCCGTTTGTCGATCCGGTCTTGTTTATCACGACGTCATTTTTCGGCTGACTTGGAGGGTCGAGTGCAAGCACCGGGTTCGACTCGAAGATAACCTTTGAGGAGTTGCCGGCTATAAGGTCATTTAATCGAACAGGGTACGGATATTGTTCCCAAACTAGATCCTGAGTCATCGCCCCGATCCGGTAATAACCGGTATGCGTACCATCTATTGCGCGTTGCAATCTCTCGTCCAGCGTGAACCCGTGCTTGTTGGCCTCTACGAAGCGAAGCAGGTCAGCGGCGGTTGTCCTGATTCCGTATGCTTCCGAGCCAATCACTCCGGGCGCCATTCGGATCGGCTCACCTTTCGTCGTATAACCCTGAGCGTAGTATCGCAATTGACTCGTCGGGAGGTTCAGATAAGTACGCTTAAGGCCCAACTTGTCAAACAACTTCTCTTCCATCGCTGCGCTAAACTCCTGGTTCATGCTCTTAGCGGCTACCAACCCAAGCAATCCGATGCTTGGATTGGAGTAGGTCCGAGATGTCCCAGGCGCGTAATCAGGCTTCCACTTCCGGAAATACTCCATCAATTGGGCCTCGCTGGCAATGTCGCCGGGCACTTGTAATGGAAGTCCGCCGGCAGTATGGGTCCCTAAATTCAGAAGGCTCACAAAGTCAAAACTGCTTTCGCGCAAAGACGGGAAAAATTTGCTCGCCTTATCACTTAGCGATAGGCAACCGCATTCCTGGGCGTAGGAGACGAGGGTCGCGGTAAATGTCTTGGTGACCGAACCAATCTCAAAAAGTGTTCGTTCGGTGACGGGTTGCTTTGTCGCCAAAGATGCGCGGCCGAAGGAAAAGACATAGCCCTTTCCATTTACCACAACCCCAACTGCCATCCCAGGGATCCCATACCGGCCCCTCACCCGCTGGATCGTTTGAGAGACGACTGTTTCGATTCTTACCGTTTGCCGGTCCAAGACTCGGCCGTTTGACGCCAGATTTGCTGCGATACTCAAGACAGCAGGCAAGGTGGCTTGAAGATTCGGTGTCATCCTCCAATGATTCCACACAGGCGCTTTCTGGTTCGCAATCAGTAAGTGATCTCATCGCTCGCAATTCCACGAGAGCAGATTATCTACAGGATTCCCGCCTATGACCGCCTGGACCAAGTATACAGATAAAAAGTGTAGCAATACACTTTCCTATTATGGAACACTTACGAGCAGGGTTCCGTCCTTATGAAGGGGCTGTCAACTTTGGAATCTCCGACAACGAAACAAGTAATGGCAAGAACACGGACTAGTTTGATCATCGGAATTTGCATTGCTGCGGCAACTTTAGGCACTTTGCCCGCATCCAGCCAGCAAACCCCAATTGACTTAACCCGAAGCTATACATGGCGGCCGATTCGCATTGGAGCGGGAGGCTGGGTAGTCGGCTTTGTGACCCATCCGCTCAACGCGAATATTCGGTACGCCCGAACCGATGTCGGCAACGCGTATAGCTGGGACTCCTCGAAGGACGAGTGGATTCCCATCAAGGTCGTTAACGACGACGGGACTGGATTCCCGGGTTCGGTCTTTTCAGCGCCTGGGCCGGGAGGCGTTCAGAGCATCGCGGTTGACCCGCATAACGTCAAAACGGTTTATATTGCAGCGCCTAACAATCGTTCCGCGGACATTGGGGGCTCGACTGGAATCAATATATACAAGAGCACCAACGGAGGCCGGACGTTCATGCCCGGAAATCTAAACGTTCCCGGCGACCCAAACGACGGATGGAGAATGCTTGGGGAACGCCTAAAGGTCGATCCCAATAACAACCGGGTGCTGTATTACGGGACCGCGTTCGGCCCGAAGGGTGGAAGCGGGCTCTTCCGCAGCACGGATGCAGGCGCCACATGGAACCAAGTCAGCGCTCCAAGCGCGTTTGCCAATTGGGACAATATCTACAACATCGTCTTTAATCCCGCTAATGGCATGACAACCGGAACACCGCTTGGTACTGCACCCGGAAGAGTCACAAAGGAGATCTGGGCTTGCGGAGGACATTACGTGGGCAACTCCTTTACCAGCGACGTGTATGAGAGCGTCGACGGCGGCCGCACTTGGTCAAATGCCTCCGCTGGAACTGGAGTAAGCGGCAAAGTATCCGAAATATTCGTAGATTCCAAAGGAAATCTCTACGCGATTCAGAGTGGGTCACGGAATCTCTGGAGGCGTCAACACGGCTCTTGGACGACGCTCGTCGTGGATTCAGACGACAACCTCAATAGTTTGGCCATCGACCCAAAGAACCCCGACCGTCTGTTTACGATATCGAACGACGCTTCAACTTCTCGATCGCTCGATGGCGGCAAGACTTGGACCAGTTTTGGCCGGCTCGTATATGCCAATACGTTTTCGTGGCTGCCCCAAGTACCTGGCAACGCCGAGGCATACGGTTATCGCAGCACTGGGGGGATCTTCTTTGATAGCGGTGGTCAGTTGTGGGTGTGCCAGGGAAACGAGGGAATGCTGTGCTATACACCATCGGGGACTAACACGGAATCCACGGCAAATCCGCCCAAGTGGACAATTTCATCGAAAGGAATCGAGGAATTCGTCACTCAGGACATTGTGGTTCCCAAGGGAGGGGGAGATAGGATTTACGTAGCGGTGGAAGATGCCACCGGAGTTGTTATTGCTCACCCCGACGATTTCAGTGCGGTTCAAGTCCCTCTTCAAACGAACTTGATCTCCCAAGGGACCCAATTCGCGGTCTGCCCAAACGATCCGACAACCGTTGCGGTGACGGCAAGCAACTCAGTCTCAAATGGGAAGAACCAGTCGGGGATCAGCTTCGATTCGGGAAAGACATGGTCCCTGTTTGGCCCCGCCCTTCGGGTCAAAACCCAGTCTGGCACTTTCGAGGCTCAAGCGGGAAGTATCGCGATTAGCAGGCGAGGTAGTTGGAAGGCTGGGATGGACCACATCGTTCAGCTTCCACTTTCGAATATCGTCCCAGAGTATTCGAAAGACGGAGGGAAAACCTGGACCTCCACAAAGTCTTTTCCAGTTACGCCAGATCTCACAACCTTCAACGGAAAGGAAGGATATTTGGGCTTCTGGATCTTCGCCCTAAAACAACGCGAGCTGTATGCAGATCCATTTGTTCCCGATAAGTTCTATCTTAAGCTGGTTCAATCACCGGCCGGCCTATACATTTCCACGGATGGCGGCGTCACATGGCTGCCTGAGAACGATGGGTTGCCAGCAAATACCCATCATGGGCAATTGGCGGTCAACTCCGCAGTCAAAAACGACCTCTGGTTTGTGGACGGCTGGGAGGGGGCGAACGAACATGGGATCTATCATTCCGCTGACGGTGGAAAGAGCTTCATCAAGATCCCCAACGTGACAAACGCGATTACGGTTGCCCTTGGCAAGGGCAGCGGCCAAGGCACAGACGAACCGTACACTGTCTATTTCTACGGTAAGTTTTCTTCCGATCCAAGATGGGGAGTATTCCGTTCGACTAATGGCGGCGTCAGTTGGGTTCGGGTTGCTTACTACCCAATGGGGATCTTCGATCAACCAACTTGCATGGCTGCGAGTTGGGAAACTTATGGAAACGTCTATGTGGGGTTTGGCGGCAACGGATGCGTCTACGGAAAATTGTCGTCAACCAAAGCGCGGTAAAGCATGCTAGAACACTTTCGCGAATTGTGCCATTATGGGACAGTGAGTAAGCGGGGTTTGATTTCCTCTTCCGGCGGAAAAAAGGCGGAGCAGGTTGCAGCGTTACTTAAGGATCTGGCATCACAGGTTGGCGCGGGACAGAAACTTCCGACTCTTCGCGAACTCGTTTCAGACCTTGGCGTGAGCCAAACCACCATTGTCAGGGCCATCGAACAGCTGGAAAGCGAGGGCCTCGTGACAAGGAGGCATGGCAGCGGGACGTATGTATCGGACAAGAATAATTCGGCGCGCTTGCTCCTGCTTTGTGAAACCGGCGTGCTGTTCGACTGCACCTCCTTTTGGTCGACACTCATTGAAAAGGCGACGGGACTGCTTCTAACGAATGATATTTCCTTTGAGGCGCGATTTATGACGCCCCTATTTCGCCTAGATAGTCCGGATGGACTACTCGCCCAACTTGGAGAAAGCCTCAAGCGGCGGATTGAGAGACGGGAATACGATGTGGCCCTGGTAATCGGAGCGAGGCCAGAGATCGTCGAGTTTATTGACCGCTATGGAGTCCGCTGCGTGTCGTTTGCATCACCAGGCCACTTCATCGTTGAGCTTTCCGGCGGAGATTTTGTCAATATAGGGCTTGCCGCGCTCTGCGATGCAGGCTGCAAGAGTGTGTCCGTTAAGGGCTCGACAGACCGCACGACTCTTGATCATGCCGCTTCGTTTCTGCTTTCCAGAGGGGTGGGCTTTGCGCCAAGCAGCTACGGGGAACCTGAGCGTCTTTGGAACCTGCCAGGCGAAGACCATGTGGATCGCATCAACCTCGGGTACGAGTCTGCTTGTCGGACCTTTGTGGGCGACCGACGGCTGTGGCCAGATGGCGTCCTCGTGTTTTTTGACAGCTACGCGCAGGGCTTTATCATGGGCATGCAGCGGGCCGGATTGACACCGGGAAAGGACGTTATCGTCGCGACTCATGTCAATCGCCCAAGCAGCTTCTTGTTGGGACTTGAAGATCAGACCATCAGGATCGAGCAAGACATTAAACAGATTGCGGTGGCATTGGTTAGCGCGACAGTCGCCGTGCTCAATGGCCAGAAGCCGCACGAAGATGGCTGGGACTCTGCCATCGAGATAAGCGGCGAAGGCATCGATAGCTCCGTACTGTTCCTCAAGCCAGATCTACAGCCATCCTTCGTATTTGCTCACAGTCGGTGAGTCGTGGCACTCGGGATATGGACAAAACTGGCTTTTGCTGGGACGAGGCGCTACGCCTCTCACAAAGCAGTTTTGAGGATACCGATTTGCCAGACACGCTTCAGGAATGTTCTTGAACGACAAGAACATTCAAGTTCTATCATCGAGTGCCCATTTCCGTTGAGATTCCAGAAGCATTCTTGGTCCACCGGTGGTTGATGCCCTAATTTGTGCCGGTTTTTGTATTCTAAACCGTCAAACTCTACCGGAAGATTCCGAAAGTGTATTTCGTTTTTGACGTTAGTGTGTTATAGTTTATTAACACGCGGAACAATTGTCAGACGGAGACATTCTATGAAATCCATGAAGCAAAGTGGCTTTACTCTTATCGAACTCCTAGTCGTGATCGCAATTATTGCGATCCTTGCCGCCATACTCTTCCCCGTTTTCGCTCAGGCGAAGGACGCTGCGAAGAAAACACAATCACTCAGCAACATCAAGCAACTCGCCTTGGGCGACTTTGATGTACACCAACGACAATGACGATCGATTCTGTTTCTCGGATGGATTTGATCCTGCGCCGGGTCACGTTGATGGTCAGTGCGACTTCATCTTCGAATTTACGAATGCCGGATTCCATGCTTGGACGGAGTGGATCTACCCCTACGTCAAGGTTGGAATGGATGATGGGAACTTCAACTTCGCGGACCAGGCAGGCGACAAGAACGCGATGTACGTCGACCCGGTTTGGAATAGCACGGCACCGCTGACGGACTCGGCAGGTACTCCGACAGAACCCACCACTGGCGGAACCCTCTACCCTTATGGCAGTTATCAACCGAACATGGACGTGATGCCCTTCAGCCTCTTCTTTGGTTGCTCCTGGGCGCCATACAGCTCCAGCCCTGCTACCACGACAGAGATTTCGAAACCTGCAAATCACATCATGCTGGGTCAAGGCTATATGTACCAACCTTGCGAATATGGGCTGGATGTAGGCTGGGGGACTTCCTCGTGCAGCACCAAGGACCCGGTCACAGGCCTTCAGGAGCTTGATCCAAACTGGGCCGAAAAGCTACCTGAGCGTCGAGGTATGGTTTATGCCCTCGTAGACGGCCATGCCAAATTTGTCGTCTCGGGATCCAATTTCTACTCGATCGACAAGTCGACGTCAGTCGTAACCAGCGAGCCCTTCGGACCGGTCGCGGCAAACTGGGAAGATCGAGCAGGAGTCATTGGATTCGCCCCTAGGGACGGCGGAAACCACTAGTGATCGATCGAGTGCAGGATCTTTCCTGCACTCGAAGAACCAACGATGAATAGCCAATTCAAAACACCGATCGCTTTGTTCTTAACCGTCATTTTCGCGATCTTGCTTTCCGGTTGCAGCACTGCACCGCCCATACCCAAGGACCAATCACCTATGCATCCTCTTGGCATGGGCAAGATCAACAGCCAAGCCTCAGCTCAGGCCTTCGGTGAAGCAGCCAGGGAACGCAGCATTCAGCAGTCGAACAGAGCCCATCCGTAGGATTGGACATGACGCTAAGGGATACCGGTTCAACAGGATGTCTCCTGGAATGAAACTCGCTCGCATCCAATCTTTGCACGTGTCGCGGTATGCCCTAAGCGCCACTACACTTTTGATCGGCTACGGCCTGTCCCCCGCCGCTGAGCTCACACTCCCAAAAACAGTCATGAAACATCGCGTGATCATCGGCAATTACTTGACAAACGCCCCTTGTGGGATCGCATTTGTGGTGGACGACAAAGCAGCGTTTGTGCTGGACCCAGGAGCCCCTTACTATGCGGGCGCCTGTGCTCCTGACGACTCTTATCATCGGCTCGAATTCAAGAAAGACGAAAGCCACGTGCTTTTTGAATGGGGTCGGATCGGCGATTGCGCGGTCGGCAGATTCAGCACGGACATTTCGATTCAAATCCATCTTAAATTGAAGCAGACGTGGCCGGATATTCCTACAAGCTATGAAGTAAACAGTGATCGAGCGACCGGCCTATCGGCGGATGTTGGATGGGCGCTGCAAACTCACCCGAAGCCTAACGTGGTGAACTCTACCGAAATAGCAATCGACGCCTCGCCACGTCATGCTGCTTATATCGTCGCCGGAATCGGCCCTCTTCCTTCATTCGATGGGATTGACAAGCACTTGGAAACAGCGCGCGTTGCTTACGAAGAGAACCGGCCGTCCGCTTCCGGGGAATGGGGAGATTTTATTGGCGCCATCTGCGACAACCTGAATAACAGTCGGTTGTACAGCACCGACAACCATCTTGTGGCTCACTCCGTTTGCCGAGACTGGTCGAAGGACCCAAATACGGCGCCATATTTCTGCTGGGACAGTTTTTTCAACGGCAACTTGGCTTCGCTTGAAGACCCGAAGACGGGTCGTGAGACGGTTCGTGCCATGCTTTCGTATCAGACCGTGGAAGGTCTGGTGCCGAACTTTGGACATGCTGGATTCGACGGTGGCGTTTCAAATGACCGTTCGCAACCTCCAGTAGGCGCCATGTGCGTCTGGAAAATGCAGGAACGCTGGCCAGACGAGTCATTCCTCCGGGAGGTCTACCCGAAGCTGGTCACGTGGCATCGATGGTGGGCGAAAGCACGCGACGGCAACCATGACGGTCTCTTGGAGTGGGGTTCATCAACGGCTCAGCTTCATCCGGCCATCCTGGAAACGGGCTGGGACGACACGGTGCACTTTGAAGGAGCTGAAATGGTCGGCAATACGCTGAATGCGGATGCGGTCGACTTGAGTTCGATGTGGGCTATGGACGCGCAATATCTGAGCCTTATCGCCCATGAACTGGGATACGAATCCGATGCAACGGAATTCCGCAATGAGCATACGGCCATCTGCGAACGGATTCGTAAGCAACTCTGGAACCCTGATCTGGGCATCTTCTGCACCAAGATCTGGAACGGTCGATTCTTGACGCGATTGACTCCCATGAACTTCTACCCGCTACTGGCAGGTGCGGCGTCGCCCGAACAGGCCAGGCAGGTTATCGCCGCTCTGACCGATCCCAAGCGATTCTGGGGTGAGTGGATACTTCCGACGGTATCTTACGACGATCCGGTCTGGCCACAGCAGGATTATTGGCGCGGAAAGGTCTGGGCGCCCGTGAATTATCTCGTGTTTCAAGGTTTGCAGCGCTACGCCGCACCTGAACTCATGAACGAGTTTGCGGATAAGTCTCTACGCCTTTTCATGCGGAACTGGACGGCAAAGCGCGTTTGTGGTGAGAACTTCTTAAGTAAAGACGGCACCCAAAGCTCTACACCTTACTACACGTGGGGCGCACTCCTGTGCCTCATTGGTCTTGAGAATATCATTCGATTAGAGCCAGATGGGAAGCTCCGATTGAACGGAACACTCCAAGCACATGCAGAATTACGCAACGTACCGCTCGCAGGCCGCACTTACCGTGTAGTCGTAAGTCCTAGCAAGACCGAGTTGATCACGGAGCATAGCGGTCGAACGGTTGCTACTGCAATTGGCACGGTACTGATAGGGGATTTGCCCCAGAAATAGGTGAACCTCGGTAAGTGTTTAAGGCGTGGGTGCGGATGCGCACAGCCTCATGTACGAGCAGATTGGACCAAGATCGAAATCTGCAAGCACCTAAGAGGCTGTACGCTAACCCACCAATTTGCAGACTTCACTCCACAAAATGTCGGTGAATCCCAGGACAGCGTACTCTTCGACGAAAGAAAGGCTCTTAGTCAGCGCGATGGAATTTCATCAATAACGTCATCGGCTTCCCCTTTTCATCAAATGAGCCGGGACGGTGACCGTCAAGGCCATAGTAGATCGTCAACGTCGAACCGTCAATTCTATAGATTGATTTATAAGTACGTCCCTTGTTGGGGCCTTTAGTGCCCGCGATATCCATCGCAAAGGGAGACGTCCCGGCAATGACTTTTACGGTTCCGATATCGTGGCCGTTGCCTTCGTCATAGTCGTATGTGTTTCCTTTGATCTTGAGGACCATCTTGTCAAGCAATGCTTTTGGCAGGTCCTTTCCGCCAATTTGGCCCGAGGCCGCCTTCCAAGTGCCTTGAATCTTATCGAGGTCGGCGGATGCAGTTGCAAATAAAAAGAGATAGGTGAGGGTGATTAGGATGAGTTTCATGGAGGTTCCTTAAGTCGAGAGAGGACGGATCGGGACACAACAATCAAGGTCTAACGTGCTCCAGCCGTCGGAGTCGTCTGAATTTCGAAAGAGTTCAACATACGGCGCATCCAACGGCTCGTAACCGCTTTTCGGCAGCCAGCTTGAGAACATAAACTTCCAAGCTCGATCGACCTTGTGGATGTCTCCAAGGCAGTGGACCATGGCGTAGCGCATGGCCGGCAAAACGCCAAAGCTAATCCGTCCGGTTTCGCGGGTCGCTTCAGGGAGAATCATACATAGATCGATTCGATATCGTGACGTTGGAACAATGTCTGGATTATCGGGAGAGCTGGAGGCAAGAGTTGCACCAGGATAGATTCCTCGTTTCCGCCCCCACGTTAGTAAACGCTCCAATGCAGCCATCAAACGATCTGGTTGATACCCGCCGATCACTCTTACGAATGCGATTCTTTGGGCTGGCAGTTCTTCAATGCGCACTTGGAAGTTGTCTCCTTCAGCCGAGTCATTCGGTCCTCGAAAATGATAACCCTTGTTCGCCAGCATTTCTTGCCGAATCTTGCTATCTTCGCTAACCCTCCCCTTCGTGTGTTTGCTAGGCGGGTAGCCGTAAACCTCGCGAAACGCGCGTGAAAAATCAGAAGATTGAGCGAAGCCACTTTCAACGGCTACTTCAGAGAGATTCTTTTGTGGGCGCCGCTCCATAAGCGCCATCGCCTTCTGCAGCCTAAGTCGCCGGACGAAAACATGCGGGGTTTCACCGACGTAAGCCGTAAATAGACGATGAAAATGAAACGGCGAGAACTGGGCGACGTCCGAGATGTGCGCCAACATGAGTGGTTGGTCGTAGTTCCTCTCAATGTAGTCCAGTACCTCGTTTAGCCTCTGCTCGTAAACTTGAAGTGATCGCCGCTCATCCATGTTCCATTCCTTGCCAGATTCTTGAACTTCTTGGTGATTCTGATTATTGCAGCAAAACAAACTCGAGGCCACGGAATCGGGTGAACGCCCTGCAAGACCGGATGAGAGGGGTTTGACGGCCCTCGCTGGAGTCTGCCAACATGGCTATGAAGTGAAGATCGATATCAGTCAGTCGAAAGCGGAACTGGGACGGAAAGCGGCGATTCAGGGCAGCGAAGCCATCAAGCAGGCGATCCGCGAACGAGGCAGGGCGAGCATTATCTTGGCGACAGGCGTATCCCAGTTCGAAATGCTGGGCGTGCTCGTTTCCTCAGAAGGAATCGATTGGAGCAAGGTGGAAGTTTTTCATCTCGACGAATACGCAGGGATGTCGATTGAACACCCGGCATCGTTTCGGAAGTTCTTGAAAGAGCGGTTTGTCGATCAGCTGCCTCAGCAGATCGGGGCCATGAACTACATCGATGGGGAAGGGGACTGGCAAGCAGAATGCAACCGGCTGGCCAAACTAATCAGTGGACATCGGATCGACGTGGCTTTTATTGGGATCGGAGAGAACGGCCACCTGGCATTTAACGACCCTCCGGCGGATTTTGAAACGACGGAGCCCTACATCTTGGTCCAGCTTGATGAAGCGTGCCGCGCACAACAGCTTGGAGAAGGTTGGTTTCCGAATTTGGACGCAGTGCCAACGACCGCAATCTCCATGTCCATTCGACACATCTTGGGCTCAACGATCATCGTCTGCAGTGTTCCAGACGCCAGAAAAGCAATTGCGGTTCGCAACGCTCTCAAGGGGCCAGTCACACCCGATGTTCCAGCATCCATCCTGCAGCAGCATCCAGGAACAACGCTCTATTTGGATTCCTTCTCGGCGGCCCTCCTGGACTAGACTCGACTCTCCACATGGAATGAGCCAATGACAGATGTGCGAAATTCCAGCTCGTATTTTGATCTGCAGGTAAATGGCTATGCAGGGGTTGACTTCATGCAAGAGGAGTTGGAAGAAGGGGATCTGAATTCGGCATGCATGCGACTGGAACGGGATGGAGTCAGCGGAATTCTGGCGACGGTCATCACCGACACCTTGGATGTGATGGTATCACGACTGAAGAACCTCGTTCGGGCCAGGTCATGTTCACCTTTGGCGACACGAATGGTTAGAGGATTCCACATTGAGGGACCGTTCTTGAGCCCGGAATCCGGATACCGAGGCGCACATCCTCTCGATGCGATTCGTCCCGCCAACTGGAGCGACATGCAGGTATTACTCGATGCCGCTGACGGTCTCGTCCGACTAGTCACGCTTGCACCCGAGCACGACTCAGATTTCACGGTTACTCGTCGACTTGTATCAGAGGGGGTCAAGGTTTCGGCTGGGCACTGCGATCCGAGTTTGGACGAGTTGAAGGCGGGCATCGATGCGGGAATCAGCATGTTCACCCATCTTGGCAACGCGTGCCCCATGCAGATGCATCGCCACGATAACATCATTCAGCGCGCACTGAGCCTCTCGGATCACCTCTGGATATGTTTGATTGCCGATGGAGTTCATGTACCCTTCCCTGCGCTCTCGAATTACATCCGAGCGGCTGGGACCGATCGGTGCATCGTAGTCACCGACGCGATCGCACCAGCCGGTCTTGGGCCCGGTCGTTATACGATGTCGCGTTGGAACCTCTTGATTGGGGACGACATGGTTGCCCGAGCTCCCGACGGATCGCACTTCGTCGGCTCAGCCATCAGCATGTCACGGGCAGCGAAGAACCTCATGAATGGATGTGCGCTGTCCAGGACGGAAATCGAGCGCCTGACCTTGCACAACCCACTAACCGCACTTGGACTACACGGACTCTAAGATCGGCCAGGTCTTCGACTGCCGCAATTCGGTCCAAAATGTACGAGTAGCTCCTCAAGTTGCCTTTCGAAGCTCTCCACTTCAAGTGAACTCTTTGCATTGAATTGAATCTGAGAATGCAGCGGCCAGACTTCACTTGTGCCACCTGGCGGTAAACGGGTGAACTACCCGATTTAGTACGACAATGGCGACTTTAGCAAACTCCATACATCCAGAGCATTTCTCCTTTAGAATCTCGGGCGCGGACTCGAAGAGCGTAGGGATACTGTCTAATGCCGCTTTCTCGTCACCCTGATCTGGAGCAAGATGCCGCGTGGAAATCCGAGTGAGGAGTTCTCCTTACAACTCCCAGGCAGCCGCCTGATCAGGATCTTTTCGATTAATATTGCCCTCCCAGAATCCTAGATTCACCTTTATACCGGTCATTCCCCACGTCTCGAAAAGGTCTCGCATCGTTGTTTTTATGGACACATCGATAGAATTCGAATTTGATGCATGAGCGGCCACCGGTGTCTTTGGCATAAGGGGCCATCATCCAAAGTGCAGCGGGAACAAGCGGTTTCCACTGCCTTATAACTTGATTTCGGCCGGTACCTACGATGGAGAATTCGCATCACCGCATTGGTTAAGTCAATTGGTCGCCATCATGAGAACAGACGTCACTTTGGGCCAATTGAGCCCGTCCCCGGCATAGGCTTGGCCGAGGACGGACGAGTCCTTTTTCAATGCACAACCAGACCGCTCGTTCCAGTCGGCAAACCGGATGCAGTGTCGATGAGTGTGAGGCTTCCGTTACCGGCGACTCTATAGGTTGTTATCTGCTGATTAATGGCTGAGAGGACGTACAGATACTCACCGTCCGGGCTCATGGCGGTATCCAGGGTTTTGCCGCCTGTTGTGCCAGTTACGCCACTGTGCTCAAGCAATGTGATCGTCCCATTTGCCCCGATCCTAAAACCGCTGACGTTTCCACTGCCCGCATTTCCTGTATAAAGATATTCGCCATTTGGTGAGACAACATCCCAACAGGCAGCAGTTTGATTCGTCGGGGCGCTCTTGGTAATAGGAGTCAGTCCGAGGTTCTTGCCGAGTGAGTAGCTGGTAACGGTGCTGGCGTCACTGGCCCCGCCCGCTGCTTCGGTCACAAAGAGCCTTCCCTTCTTATCAAAATCGAAGCCAAAAGGGGTTTTTCCATAGGAGTTCTGATAAGAGTAATCCCTTGGCAGACAACGCACGTCAAGCTGAAAAGTATCGATGAGATTCGACACTTTCTCTGCCACCACAAGGCCGCCTCCATTTGGAGTGAACTTGACTTCGACCGGAATCACTCCAACGCCACTGACCGAAGCCGTCGCCCTCGAAATTGGGATCAACTCTCCGAGAAAATTGGCAAAGCCTTGAATACCACCTGGGGTTGTGGCGGTCCCTTGATTGAGGACGTAGACCAGTCCATCGCTCTCAGTCACGCTCACGGGCGATTCGCCTTCTGATTTCTCTACGTCCAGGAGCGTCAGCTCTCCGTTTGTGACCGCGAATAGCGAAACAGTGCTATCACCGGCATTCACCGCAAAAAGGTAGCGCCCACTTGCGCTCATGGCAAGCGCTCCCTGGCTTCCAAGCCCCTGTCCCGTACCGAGACCTCCGGTGGATGTCTTTCCAACCAACTTCAGTTTTCCGTTCGAGCCCTGCACGTAGGTTTGCACAGCATTACCCGATGGCTGATTGAGAAGCGTATAAACATAGTGATCGGCACTTGCGAGGGAAATGCAAGGGGCGAGAATGGCGAGGCAAAGTAGTCTGGTTTTCTTCATGGTTTTCTCCGTTTTGTTGCCGACATTGGTTGTCGGCCTCAGTTCACCGAGACGTAATACGCCGCGAACGAAGAAAGTTCCAACTGGCTTGGAGAATCTGCCCGAAGCAAATGGCGTTAAGGTACAGAGCTTCTGATCCCTTTGGGCGAACATCACGCAGACAATACGCACAGGCTTGCTTGACAAGCCACTAAAGGAGCCAAGTGATCCAGTGGAACCTGGAAGAGCATGGATATGGGAAAGTTTCTGGACGAAGCATCTAAGGACATCCAGCTTTTGGGAGCCAAGGCCGTTGTGGAGCAACCGACGACTTGAAGCAGCGTCGCCAAGCTTTCGCATCTAAGGAAGCGGTAAGGGTCAGGGGGGTTCAGCTTCCGCCAAAAGTCCATAAAGAGCGCAGCGAGCAATCTCTGGAAGGGAAAATCCGGAAGGCATTCGACGCTGAATCCGCAACAAGTTATGTTCTCCTGCACCGACCGAGCTTGGCGCTCAACGCTTTTCGCAACCGCGGCGTCTTCCGAATATGGGCTCAGTAACCCGTTCACCCCCGAAATACGAGGCTGCGATACTCAGACGGCGATCGACCGGTAACTCGACGAAACGCGGTGGCAAAGTACTGACTGGATGAAAAACCTAGTTGAAAGGCGATATCGGTTATGGGCTCATCCGTCATGCCGAGAAGCCTCTTGGCATTCGCCATCTTACGTTCCAAGACCCATGCGGCGGGCGTCTGGCCGACTTCGCTTCGAAACTTCTTTGTCAACCATGCGGTTGAAACGAACAGGCGCTCTGCTACGGCTTCGACGGAGCAGTTTTCCTCGTCAGCTTCAAGTAGAGCCCCTTGGGCCTGGGAGACAAGGTGGCTTACGTTGGGATACTGAACGTTTCCAGCAGAACGGGCCAAAGATGTGATAAGTAGTTCAGAAAGCGATCGGCAGGCATCCGCGCTATATGAATCTCGCGAGTGATGTTCCCGATAGAGAGCGGAAACAACTTCTCCGATCTCCGGATGCGAGCGATGCACACCGGCAAAACCAGGCTCGGTCAGCGAGTGGCGCAGTGTCTTGGGCAACAAGTTCGGATCAACGTGAACCCAGAAATACTCACACGGAGCCAAAGCGGAGTCGACAGCGCCGTGAGGGACTCTGGGCAATATGACCAGAATGTCGAGAGCATGGAGTACGTGAATGTCTGAACCTGTCCACCACTCACTGCTTCCTCGGTGGATGTAGCAAATCTCGACGCCGCACGGATGCGCATGAGGCAGCATCCCTTGGCGCAGACCAACTGAATTATGATGTCGGCCGACATAGAGGACGGGCGACATCGTGTTTGGATACATGAACAGCGATTTGGTAGCTTCAGGCACCTTCATGTTCGTTTTTCAAATGTACTGGAGAGCGAACAGGTGTTTCAATACCCTGTCGTATAATGCCCGGAATATAGGATCGAAGCCGCACAGAACCACCCACCTGGGCCCTGGAATGCTAAGCGGATTCAAGGATGGATACGTATGAATCTTAGAAGCGTCAGAAGCGCATTTACTCTCATTGAACTCCTAGTCGTCATCGCCATTATTGCGATCCTGGCGGCCATCCTTTTCCCGGTTTTTGCTCAGGCAAAGGCCAGTGCCAAGGCAACATCTTGTGTCAGCAACGTGAAGCAGATCGCTCTTGCCGCGTTGATGTATCCGACTGATTACGACGACACGCTAGTCATCGCGCAAAGCTGGTATGCGACCGATCCGATTGATGGACAACAATTCACTAAAGACGGAATCCCCTTCAATACTTGGCGATCGCTTCTCTATCCCTACACCAAGAACACCCAGATTTACACAGACCCCACCGCTCAGAATATCTTCCAAAGCCCGGGTCTCTCGACCGACCCATCCCTGAACGCGCTGTTCTACGGAAACTTGGGAATCAATCACATGGGCATGGCGCCCATGTATTACAACACCGCAACCGGCAACCAGTCCCCGATAGGACTGTCGGCGACCTCAGTTTCGCAACCGGCGAACACGGTTTACTTCACTGAGATGTACAGCAACGGTGTCGATAACACGATAAACGGTAATTGGGTTTGGGATGGCAACTACTGGTGGAACGGCTTGGTGGACGCGCCAGTCTGTTGGGACAGCAACCTTTCCGGCACCGACCCAAACCAAGTGGATGGAAATGTCGCCTGTATTTGGAACTGGGGTACTGGAGTGTGGGACGTAACCTTCGGTCTGACTCCTGCCCTCGGTGGCGACACAGGTTTTGTGGTCCCTCGGGTTGCCAATAAAGTCGTAACTGCGTGGGGCGATGGGCACGTCAGCAAACCGGCACTCGGAGACCTGGCAGCTGGCACCAACTGGTACATGGGAATCAATAGTAACGATACGCACTTTGTCATTTCTTCTGTCGCCAACTATCATTGGAATCCGAGGCCGTTACAGTGATGCGGAGGCTTTTCCCTCTAACATGGGTGGTCTGTTTAAGCGTTGTCGGCTGCTCCAGTGGAACAGCCGACCTCTCGCAGGAGAGGTCACCCAGTGCAACCGGTCCCGATGTCAAGTCAACTGGCCCGGCCAAGGTAAAGGCTGAGTATAAGACCGCCCCCGTTGGGGCCGGCGATGGCTTGGTACCGATGAAATCCAAGTAGGGCGCCGGGATGCTGCGCGTCCTAAAATTGGCTGAGTCTGCATAACCTCAGCACGAAAATTCTGGGTTACCTACCTTTCTTGGCGGTGTCCGTTGCCGGGCTGGATTTCATCATGCTTTGAGTACTGGGGGTGATCTCTTTTAAGGACTCGTCCTTTAGGCGTTTGGCTTCAGCAGGGTCCCGGACAAGGCGCGGGGTCAGGAATACGAGAAGTTCCGTCTTCTGATGGTCTGTGTTGGAGGATTTGAAGAGGTTTCCGAGTATGGGTAGATCACCAAGAAGGGGGACTTTATTGACAGTCGAGGTGATTTGGTTCCGAATCATTCCGCCCAGAATGATCGTCTCACCGTCCTTTGCCGAGATGGTTGTTTCCGCCTCTCTCTGGTTCACGATAGGAGCGTTGAAGGTTGTGTAACCTTGCAGGTCGTTTGCGGTTTGGATGACGTCCATCGTCACGTAGCCGTTGCTCGTGATATGCGGCGTGACGGTCAAGACGATGCCTACGTCCTGAAAGGAATAGTTGTAGCTATAAGTGCCATTGATATTGACGATCGTGTTGGTTACGTAAGGAATGCTCTGACTGATGTTGATCTGAGACTCCATGTTATTCGTCGTGAATATTCTCGGAGTAGCGAGCACCTGAAATTTCGTGTCCGTCTGGAGCATATTAAAGAAGCTGGTCAGATCGTTTGAAGTTAAAGCATAGTTGAGGCCCTGCAATGGCGGTGTCGCGTTCTGCAACCCAAACTTCTGACTCGCGGTCGAGTTGCCCTTGCTGTAGTTCCATTCAAGGCCAAACTGCTTTGCCTTGTCTAGAGTGGCTTCTACAATGATCGTCTGAATCATCACTTGATCTGGGCGCTGATCGAGTTGGTCGATAATTCCTTTGATGATCGGCAAGTTATCAGGCGCGGTCACGGCGATAATCGAGTTCGTGTTGGCGTCGGCAACGACGGTAACCTGTCCAGCCAGATCGTGGACGGAAACGCTCTTCCCTTCTGCGTCATGACCGATTACCGGCTTCGCAAGCGATTGGGTCACTCCAACCGAGGTCAATAAATCTCCGCTGGCCGCATTGGGGTCTTGCAAAGGTACAGGAAGAGCTTTCCCTGCGCTATCCTTCGAAGGGGTTGTTGCAGCGGATTGAGATTGGGATCCACCCGCTGCGATTTGCGCAGATCGAATGTTCGGCGCCGTGTTGTTGAACATGTTGTTCGTCGGCGTTATCGTCGTCGTTCGATTGCTGTTTGAAACCCCTTGTCGCTGGCCGAATGCGGCAGTAAGCAAGTTTGCCACCGTATCAGCGCGAGCGTTTTGCAGCTTGAATACGTAGGTCGTGCCGGTGACCGCCATCTTTTGATCAAGAGCTTCGATAACCTTATCCGCCACCTTGATCAGTTCGGCCGTACCCGAAACGAGGATCGAATTCGTTCGCGAGTCGGCAACGGCAAGGTTTTGATTTTGCGAAGGATTAAATCCAAAGAACTGCTGGGCTAGCGAGTTATTCCCTTTCCAGCCTCGACCTTTCTCAACATTGTCGGTCAGCATCGCCAGTACCGACGGCAAAATATCGGTGGCATTTGCGTACAACAAAGGATAGGACTTCGTGAGCTGTCCCTCTGATTGACGCTCGTCAATATTCTGAATCAAACCGGAGATCTCGGTTTGTTGAGCCGTGGGCGCATTTACGATTACCGAGTTGCTAAATTCTTCGTAGGTGGCTCTGACAGGAGGCATCTGAGGAGGGACAATCTTAAGGTCGCGAGTCATGCGGCCCTGATTGTTTCCGGGTTGACCCGGCGACAAAGGAAATGGCTGATATGCCTCGTTGATGGCCCGGGCGACTTGACTGGCGTTGGCAAACGACAACGGATACCAATCGACGACCGTCGTGTACGTTTCCTGCGGAGGCGGCTGGGCGGCATTGGCTGGAGCAGGGGGCGCAGGCGGTTTGAACTTGCCGATGAGGAGAATTTCGCCGTCCCGCGTCATTTCATATCCCTCCAGCTTCAGAACAGAGTTGAAAACGTGAAATGCCTCACCTAGCCGAACCGCGCGTGCGGTTGTGACCGTAATTGGGCCACGGAGCGCAGGATCCTTAACGATCGAGATTTGGGACGCTTGCTCGAACATCTCGATTACGCTATCGATGTTTGCGTTTCGAAAGCTTAGCTTGATTCGGACCTTGGAGTCCAAATATAGGGAATCCCACGGCTGACCTAGGGACTGGGGTTGGCTTGCAGCCGCGTCTTGACCACTGACAGTGGATGGCACGCCAAGGGACAGCATGGGTAGGAACACCAACGCGAAGGCTGATGCTTTCAAGCATTTGCGGGGGGTGCGCGTCATAATCGTTCGCTCCTCATAAGTGTAACCCTCATGACCGAAAGATCGCGCCGAACGACAGGTTAGAAAAGCACCAGGTGCGTCGATCCAGCGGGAAAATTCGTAGCCGCTACGTTTTGAAGGATGCCGACACGCCAACCGGCTCTTCGAGAATCTTACTAACTAACCCAAGAAGCGCCTCGGTGGTGATTGGCTTTGCAACATATTCATCCATACCGCATCGAATACAATCCTCTTGATCACCACTCATCGCATTTGCAGTCGTTGCGATGATCCTGCGACGGACATTCGTCCCCAATTCCATTTGTCTAATGATACGCGTGCATTCGAAACCATTCATGATTGGCATCAAACAGTCCATAAAGATGATGTCGTAGTCCTTTTCTTTGATAGCGGCTAAACCCAGTTCTCCATTGGCGGCCAAATCGACTTCTGCACCTTGGCGAATAAGCATCTCAGACAGAATATGCTGATTGATCACGTTATCCTCGATCACCAGAAACCGGCGGTTAAGCAGTTTTTTTGCCGTTTCTTGAGATAGCAACGGCTGGGTATCCTTGCGGAGCAATAGTGCCTTAAGCTGCACGAATCTGAACGGTTTTCGTAGATACACGAAGCCTTCGGGGAGTCCGCCAATCTCTGCCGTGGTAATGATGGTTCGGTCAGATTTGAATCCGGCTAGAGCCTCTTGTCCGTTGCGTTTTATCCACGAGTCACTCACGAAGATCATACGCCAAGACTCTTCCAGAGCGTCTAGGTGATCCCCATCCGCGACAACTGAAGGGACGCAACCAAATGCCACTAATATGGAGGATAGGGACTCGGCTGCAAGCTCTGTTTCGCCAAGTATCAAGCAGGCATCCAAGTTACTATGCATTGGATGGGATTGCAATACGCCATCGACAGGCAAGCGCGATATAAAGGTGCTCCCTTTGTGAACTTCACTCTTAACTGTCAATTCACCACCCATCGCCATCGACAATTGGCGAGAGATATGGAGCCCTAGACCGGTACCAGCAGTCCCCTTACTTCCAATATCTGCGACCTGCGAAAAACTCTCAAATATCTTGTCGTGCATGCTGACTGGGATCCCGATACCCGTGTCTTGAATGGCGGTTATTAAGTATCCCTGCATTCGCTCGCCCTCTTCCCAACTAAGCCGTACGACTACCGAGCCTGAGTCGGTGAACTTAAGAGCGTTGCCGATCAGGTTGATCCAGATCTGCTTTATTCGGTCAGGATCGCCTCGCAAAATCCGAGGGACAGCCTGATCGATTACTGCGAAGAACTCTAAGCGCTTTTCGATTGCCTTAGACTGCATGGTCGCCAGCACATCGTCGATAACCGATTCGATACTAAACTCCTGGAAATGAAACGCGATTTTGCCTGCCTCTATTTTTGAGAGGTCTAGGATATCGTTAATCAGGGCTAGTAGCGTTTCACCGGACGACTTGATGCAATCGACGTAATAGCGACTCGCTTCGCTCGTGTCTAGATCCTGAAGTAAAGCTGACATCCCGATCACACCGTTGAGAGGAGTGCGAATCTCATGACTCATGTTCGCCAAGAATTGAGATTTAATCGCATTCGCCTGATCGGCGGAGCCGCGCGCTTCGCTCAAGGCAAAATTGGCGGCCAAGAGCTCGGTGCGCTGTCGCGTGTCTCGCACAAGTCCTTGTCGGAGGTAATGCGCCCAATATGCGCACACGCATACCTGGCCGACGGCGATTGAATAGTGGAAGAACTGCTTGGATATGGTTATATACGTATCCGGAAAGAAATCGACTGAATAGCCAGCATTCGTCAGCGCGGCAAAGAGCATATGCTGGCCGATGATCAGGACGGTTCCCGGCCAAAAGGCCCTTGAATCGTAGTACAAGATCATCATGGTTTGCGCGGTAAAGAAAAAGAAATGCATCTCCGGTAGCCCATGCATTTGGTATATATGGAGGGCAACGAACGTCTGCAACGAGATTCCTGCAATGCATCGCGTTAGTAGCGACCCAGGAGCGGCTCTCCTGCTTATGGCAAACATGAGGAGCGCCGAAATTGCGACCGGTATCGTGATGATCCAAGTTGAATAGATGAAAGCGAGAAAGAAGGCGATAAGGCAATGGACGAGTAAAAATCGCTCCATTAACAAATCGATCCGGTAGTATTGGTCCGCTAGGATTTCGTCTACCTCGCCCTTAGTAAAGCCGTAGTTGCCGTCTTCTACCTTCTCGGCGGGAATGATCTTCATTTCTTAGTCCACAGAGAGGGAATCGCGCAACCGTATGCAGGGCGATATTTCTGCAACTGCCTTGGTACGGGTCGGCCCGAACTGACGCACTCTAGTACAAGCCTCATAAACTCGGTTCGAGGTTCGACGCAAAACCGTCCCGTGTTGTAGTTCCCTCTGTAGACCATGCGGTGCTCTGAATCCAATACGACTCCTTGTGGAGTCGCGTAGACCCCCAGTGCTCGAGCAATTTCCCCATTGGGGTCGCAGTAGTGCTCCGCATTAAGGTTGAGTCCCTGGAACAATGTCTCCTCGTCCGTTCGGGTCCCGCCTTCTAGGACAAGAATGAATCGAATTGACCTACCGTAGGTCCTTGCCAGCTTCCGCACATGATCCAAGTTGAATCGGGAACAGGCACAGTCACAATTGTAGAAGTTGAACGCAATCGGCTTCCCATCGGCGGCCACCGTGAAATGATCTGGAAGTTGAATAGCGCGTCCCACCTGAGGCATCATCCAGTTTTTCGGTTTGGGAGTTGGGAGCGCATATCTGAAATCCTGATACCAGAACGAACATGCAATGACGATAAACAGAAGAAATTCAACTCCGGTCAAAGCCACAACCCGAATTGCGGACAACTTTTTGCTACTAGGTTGTTTGAATGTCGGGTTGCTCATGGACTTATTTAAAGCTTCCTTACACCTTACAGTTAATTCGTATTAATAAGAAGACTCCCACTATACGACCTGGTTATATTACATCGGATCTACTTTTAGTCCTTCTCAATTTGAATAATAGCATCGGTATTCTATTCGTAATTCTTAAGTTTTTCGAAAGACCTTTAAGTACAAGGCAGTTTGGACACCGGCGAAGGGCTCTTACTGCACTGCTTTTATGAAAGCACACATGACTGCATCACAAAGCATGATGCATAAAGCCGTCTACCTTCATTACAACTCTCTGTTGAATTATCCTGGTAATCAACCGCATTTTCAGGTGAATGCACCCTCTTCTAGGATTTGAATTCCGCGCAAACATGACCGCCGTTGCGTCAACTTCAGTTCTGTGGTGTAAGCCACTCGAAATTCGTCCTTACCAGGCTAGTAGTGATTCAAAATCGGAAAGCAGGCATCATTTATGCAAGAAATTTGCAGACACCTTGAGACTTCAGTTCAATCCCGCATTGTCCGAACTCAGACTTTGGCATCGGTCAGTTACTTGTAGTGTTAGAACCTTTAGGAAATGCTTGGAATTCTCTAACTTCTGTGTTAAGATCCACCTTAATCGGCCAAAAGTATGGGGCCGATAGTTGATCTGGAGGTTGTCCCCTTGAAAAAAGCCTTTACTCTGATCGAGCTTCTCGTAGTGATTGCCATAATCGCGATCCTTGCTTCCATCCTCTTCCCTGTTTTTGCCCAAGCTAAATTGGCGGCAAAGAAGACCTCATCGTTGTCCAATGTCAAGCAAATTGGACTCGCCGAGAAGATGTACCAAATTGATTCAGACGACTACTTCGTGCTGTTCCAAGTCAATTATGGAGACTCAAGTTGTCCGACGTCGACCGGAGGACCACATTGCAACGATAATTTGCCAACCCACGCTCCGATGTGGGATGAGCTTGTTACGCCCTATATCAAATCGCAGCAGATGTTTGTCGATCCAGGCGTAGGAGACCCAGACGGGATCTATGGAACGGGTACAAACGCTTGGTTCTACAACCAGAATCGTTTCCCCGAATTCGGATACAACTACATGTTCCTATCCCCATGGTGGCAATGCGGTGGCTCACTCGCGCGCACCGAAACTGCTGGAGTACACCCTTCTACGACCGTGATGTTCTCCACTTCTGTCGCATTTCTTTACGACGTCGGCAGAGGATTTGTCGGAGTGAACGCACCGGGCTCTTCCCCCATTACGAACCCGGCGCCCAACGCCTGCATTTTCTACGACGCGTTTGGTACGTATCCATCCGGTTTTGATTCAAGCGGATGGTCTCGAAACAACCCTCCTCCCTACGATCACTTCGCAACTCAGGTGCGCGGATATCGACCCTATGGCGGAGCAAATATCGTGTGGGTGGACGGCCATGCCAAGTACATGTCTGACGATTCCTTGTCGATTGGCACTAACTACTCTACTTCGACTTACACAAGCGGCGGAACCACGATTAACGGTGTCACAAACAACTCAAACCCAGGTCCTGAGCCGACTGGATATCTATGGAGTCTAGATGGGACGCTTACTGACCTTGCTCTTTAAGCTGGCGTTGGGATCTCTTTTAGCCGGCATGTTTTGTGCAGGTTGTATGAAGCCAGATCTCGGTACAAGTGTTGCCCATAAGCCGCACTCGATCACGGGTCCTAAGAAAGGAGGGGGCGCCGATATGGACCTCTTACCTGCCCCGCCAGGTATGAAAACCGGCACCATCAAGTAGGTCCAGAGGGAGGAATTTGAAATCCTCCCTCTTATTTTTCGTTTGTCCCCTTAGAGGACCGGTTTGGACACCTTGATTCCCCAATCACTCAGCACATTGTAGGAAGCAAGACGCACCCAAAAGTACGTCTTTGTAGCTGACTCCATTGAATCAGAGGGTCCTTTTCCAGGGTCGTTAAGAAGCGACTTTACGAGGGTTACGTTCTTCTCGGAATTGAAGTTTCCAAGAAGTTTGACTCCATCAGCACGGATCCAAGTCGCTTCAGCAGCCGTATGAACGTTGGGAAGAAAAGTGTCCGGCGAATTGATCATTCGCAGGGCAATTCCCTCCAATTCAGGGCTCACAGGCAGGACCAGATGCTCCGACGGGCCTGTGTAACCGATCGAATTTGTGAGTAAGACAGGGATGGAAATGCGGCAAACTTTGGTTGCCCCGGGATTATTCTTTAGGAACTTTCTTGTCGCTTCCAACTTCTCCGCATCGGTGTTAAGAACACTGAAATCCATCGAGAATGTGCCCTTTGAGGCACGAGGATCGGCGGCAAACTCCGCCGGATCAGGCGGGCTAAGATGAATTGCCGTCCAAGATTGCCCGGCGGGAAGCTTTAGTCCCGGTCCAATCACCGATCCTGGAAAGGGCCGGGGATCTTCTTCAGAGAAGGTGAACCAAAGCAACGCAGTCTTATTCTTGAGCCATAGTTCGTACCGCCCATCGGACGCTACCGTTTCACGATCAAGCGTCATCCATCGATCTGGCGAACCCTTAAACCGCTCCGCAACCCCAAGTGTGAGCATGTTCCGTACTTTTAGCGGCTGGCCAGGCTTTGGATCAAACTCAATTCGAGACAGATCCGTTATCGTCCCCCTGAAGACGATCCTTGCCTGAGCAGCCATGGCTTCAATCGTCCAATGGTCGTATGATTCCTGAGCCGATGCAAGGCGCCCAATGTAGGCCAACGCCAGCGCCGACCCAATCGATCGAAGTCGCATTCTAGTCTCTGACACGATGTTTCTTGGACGCAATCCTATGCGCGATTTGTTACGGGCGATCGAAATCGCGGACGAACATATTCGTCGATTCTAAGTCGACGCGCACAACTAGCTCGATGCAAGTGGATGGGGCCTAAAATCAGGCAATTGTTAACAGACGCCGACAGCGAGTCCTGGACCCTTTCAGTCGTCGGCTATCCAGGGAAGTTCGAACCAAAATGTCGACCCCTCCCCAAGAATCGAGAGGCACCCAACTCTTCCACCCATCGCTTCAGCGAGGCGTTTGACGATTGAGAGCCCCAATCCGGTGGAGGATTCGCCCGCAGTCGGACGAGCGGATAGCCGGGCAAACTTCACGAAAAGCTTTCGGTGATCATTTTCGGAGATGCCTGGGCCCTGGTCCCGGATCTCAATTCGCCCCATTTCACCCTTCACTGAAGTGGAAACGCTGATTTCAGTGTCCGCACAGGAAAACTTGATCGCGTTGGAAATCAAGTTCTGGATGATTCGCTGTACAGCGCCTTCATCGGCGCGAACGACTAGCCTAGGTCCGGACTGGCGAATCTCCATCCGCTTCTGTGCCGTTTCCGCAGAAAACCAGCCGATCGTTTGTGTCAAAAGACAAGACACGTCGACGGGTCCAAATTCCAATTCGAATTGTCCCTGCTCAATCCGTTCCACATCAAGCAGGTCTTCAATGAGATTGAGCAACGAATCTGATGACACCTGGATCATGCTGGTCAGTTCCGCCACGTGAGGGTCGTCGGTAGGGATCAAATCGCACAAGGAGCGGATATTTCCGATCGGGCTACGCAAATCGTGAGCGGCAATACCTAACATCTCGGACTTCTCGCGATCCAGCGCCGTTAGTCGCAAATTGGCAAGACCTAAACTGTCTCGCTGGGCAACGATCTGTTGCCTCATCGTCTCGCGCTCCGTAACGTCGCTAACCGTCCATGCAATTCCATCCGAGATCTTGGCGATTTTGACCGAGTACCAACGCGGATTTTCCTTAGTCCACTCCAAGCATATCGGGTCCAACGTGCGCCGCTCACCCGTCCTATAAACACCCAGAGTTGGTTCGATCAGGTCTCTCGAAGTGGGAGACTGCCAGACGGTGCCCAACAAGATGTTCGTTATGCTTGCCCGGTTGCTTCCAAGCATTCGGGCTGCTGCGTCGTTTATGAACCGAATGACGAAGTCGCCGTCGACTATTTCAGTTTCAGGCGGTCCAAGTACGAAAATGCCATCTTCACTTGCCTCGATTCCGGCATTTAGGTAGGTCAGCTCTCCTTCAAGCTGATGTGCGCGATCCATGGCAGTCCTTAACAGCATTTGCTGGTTTTGAAGGATTGGGGAAATCACACCCACACGGTTTCCGTATTCCTGCGACTTCATTTGCAGGCAATAAGCCTCTTCAAAATCATTTTGCTCGGCAGCGATTCGTGCCAGGCGGCCACAGGTCTCACTTCCGAGACGGGGAAACTCCAGTTCGGCTATCCATGGCAACGAGTTTCGCCACATAGCTCTCGCTTCTTCACCCTCGCCGACAAAGAGAAGCAAGCAACCAAAGTGATAGCTGGTCAGAACTTGAAGGTATGGATCTTGACTCATGTCGGCGGCATTGACTGCCGACTCGTAAAAGGGCCTCGCCGAATCGAAGCTCCCTCGGTCTCGATATACGTTCGCAAGCTGCAGAAGAGGCAGTTGTATGAGGTGGTGGCCTCCCTTCTTTTCAAGCAACTCGATCGAGGCGTTGGCGAGTTCAATAGCGCGAGCATATTCACCGATGCCGGCGGCAGCTCGACTCAGGCCGTACACTCCCATCGCCTCTGCAAACCACATTCCCTCGTTACGGTGTAGGTGCAAATTGTCCGTAAAGATCTGTTCGGCTTCAACAAATTCGCCCGTTGTGAAATGCCCCACGTCAATTAGAACCCAAGCTATGCCATCACGCGCACGTGCCGCCCGATAATCATCTCCAGCCCCCAGAGCGAATTGATAATTCTCGCGATAAGTTCGGTTCGCGATGTCGTATTGATCGTGGCGAAAGTAGTTATCGGCGATCAATTGCCGAGCTTCGAAGTGAATGCTCAAAGGCAAGTCTAAACTCAAGAGGGGGTTAAGAAGGTCGAAGGTCTGACGCGAATGGCCTCGCCAACAAAGTAGCGATGCCAATTCCAGCACCATTTCGGGGTTTTCAAACGACTTGTCAGACTTCAGGTTACGCTTAAGGTCCTCGATCTTTCGATCAACAGCAGATCGACGTGCGCGAGCCTCCTCATTGTCGTTCTCTGAGCGTATGTACACCAAGAGAGATTTTAACCGCTAATGATCAATTCTGTTGCATAGCCCTGAACGATGATGGGCAATAAGCTGAATAGGCCCCAATAGAAGTCCGCCCCTTGCACCGAGTACCACAAGATAAGACGACGATCGATAGGTCGTTGCAAGTCTCGTCCTTAGCTTGGATCGGCATACATGTCGTTAGCATAATCCTCGATCATTCTCAAGGTCGAGAACGCGTACAGGCTGGTCGCCATGGCACGTTTCATTACTGGAATCCATCCCTTTGGCACGCCAGAGGAATCGCGAGACCAAAACAGCGGCAGCACTTCGTCTTCGAGTACCCGGTAGAGAGACGCAGCATCAAACTTGTCCTGAGATGCTCGCGTTCGCTGGTTCGTTCTTTGACCCACTGCAAACCCATTTGGGCCATCCGCCCCGTTTTCGAATGCTTCGTCCCACCAGCCGTCCAATATCGAAGCGTTCGGAACACCGTTGGCGGCTGCTTTCATTCCGCTGGTCCCGGAAGCTTCCAGTGGCCTAAGGGGATTATTGATCCAAAGATCAACTCCCTGGACTAAGGCCCGGCCAATTGCGATGTCGTGATCCTCAAGGACGAAAACCTTGCCCTTAAACTGCGTATCAAGGGTCATTTCATAGACGTCCCGAATTAGACCCTGACCGACTCGATCACCGGGATGCGCCTTCCCAGAATAGATGAGTTGAACAGGCCGACCAAAAGCGTTAAACATCTTGAGAAGTCGCCTTGGATTGGTGAACAGAAGTCCCGCACGCTTGTAGGGCGCGAAGCGTCGCGCAAATCCGATGATAAAGGCGTCGGGATCCAATTGAGAGGCCAATTCCCTCAGTTGAGTCGGCGACTCGCCGTGTCGGATATGATGTTTGAGCAATCGCGCATTGGCAAACTCAACGAGAGCCCGCTTTTGGGCTGTGTGAGCATTCCATAGTGCGGAATCGTCGATGGATGCGACCTGTTGCCATACGCTCCTACCCATGTCTCGCGGGGTCGCCGGAACCACGGTTGCGGGTTCAAAAGATGCCCCGGCTTTCTCACAAAGCACCCTCACCTCAGGGCCAAGCCATGATGGGAGGTGAATGCCGTTGGTGACCGCCCCGATTGGAAGTCCCACCACCGGATGCCATGTGTTGTGCGCGGTATGACCATGCAGGATGCTCACTCCATTGGCGGCACGAGATAGCCTCAAGGCACAGGCGGTCATGTCAAACGTATTGGGATCATTGATCGAATCCCGACCCAACTTCAGAAGGGCGGCGAGTTTAATCGTCGTGCCTTCGATGATCGGTTCCAGAACAGACCGCACAAGGCGGGTATCGAATCGCTCATTGCCTTCTGGAACAGGAGTGTGAATCGTCAGAACGGATCGGCTACGAACTTCATCGCATGCCTGTTTCCAAGTCGCACCGTTTGACACGAGTCTGCGAAGTCTTTCCACCAGCAGCAGTGCGGAGTGACCTTCGTTCATATGGTAGACGCTGGGAACAACTCCTAGGATGCTGAGTGCCCTTGCGCCGCCGGCTCCTAATACAAGCTCTTGTAAGAAGCGGGTTTCACGACCGAGCATGTAAAGCTGAGCGGTGATTGCCCGATCCTCGGGTGTATTCTCGGGCACATTTGTGTCCATGAGCAGGAGTGGAACTCTGCCGATCGCCAGCCTCCACACTGCCACAAAGAGCTTTCGACCCGGAAGTTCAAGTTCGACCAACAACGCTTTCCCATCCGATGGGTTGGCGACTCGTTCCAAGGCATGATCCCGATAATCGAATTCGGTGTAGACGTGCTCCTGTCTCCCTTCGAAGTCGATACTTTGTCGGAAGTAACCCAAGCGATAGAAGCAGCCAATTCCAATAAACGGAAGGTGTTGATCGGAAGCTTCTTTACAATGATCACCGGCAAGAATTCCCAAGCCCCCGCAATATTGGGCAAATGACTCATGAATTCCATATTCGGCGCAGAAATAGGCAATAGGGTTGTCGTGACTTAACCCTTCCCACTTACGGTCTGGCGCTTCCAGATAGGCATCCAGGCTTTGAGCAACTCTTTCAACCCGGGCAACGTAGGTGGGGTCGTTCGACAAGCGCTCCAAAGACGCGGTCTCTCGCAAAAGGGCGACCGGAGGAGTACCGGTGTCGAATCGCAGCGGGTCAATTTCACGAAAGAGCTCGATTGCTTCTTGGCGCCAAGCCCAGTACATATTGAGAGCGATCTTTTTGAGAGGCTCAAGAGCGAAAGGAAGTTGAAGATCAGTTCGCGGAAGCGTGGAAATTCGATTAAGTAACATGACGTTTCGCCTGTGAATACGTATTCTCAAGGATACCCCAAAACTATTTTCACCGGCCACCCTTGGTCAAACCTTTAGTTTAGGGCCGGCATTGTTCATCAAGGGGACCAAGCTGGAACCCCGTCGCTGGCATTCCCTTTTAGTCATGTGTCTCCTCCAAAGACGGGACTCTATGATCGTTTCCAGCTTCGGCGGTAAACGTTCTCACGCTGAAGCAGGCAATTGACGTAAAGCATCGGACCGCTCGCACCGGGTTCTTGCAGATTCTTTTCACTCGGAAGAATGCGCAACTGACCTCACCTGCCCCTGCGTGAATGATGTCAGGTTCGAGAAACTCTTAGGTAGGATTGTGATCGCGGTCAGTTATGCCCAGGCTGGGTCGAAAGCCCCGATCTGAAGATCAAGTCTCTTTCAATGGGATTAAAGAATTCAAGAGCTATGGGTACAAGCAAGCCATTCAGGTCTTTGGCATCATAGGGGGTCCTGCTATGTGAACCTTCGAAGCGAGCGGAACTACCAACCACTTAAAGCGAGGGATTGGGTTAAGAACCTGGCCCTAAATCCTGGGAACCACTTCGAGTTCACTCAATAGTCGGTATCACCCACTTTAAGAAGCTAGCGATCGTGCTATCCTTTGGTCAGTCGCGCTTGTTCCAATCACATCTTTCGTGGTGCTTGTTGAAATGTGCTCTCCCGTTTAATTCGTAGATTCGGGACTGAAAAAGCGCTTTTTCAGCTATCATATAAGGCATATGGCTTCCAGCTTGTCGGAAGTTGCTCGACGAGCCAGCGTCTCTCTTGGGACCGCGTCGTCAGTATTAACCGGACGTAAAGGGCACCGAGTTGCGTCAGCCACGGCCGCGCGCATAAGAAAAGCGGCGGACGAACTTGGCTATAAACCCAACCGGTTGGCTCGGGCATTAGCGACGGGCAAGACCCGTTTAATCGCATTGATCGACTATGAGTTTGGCGCCGCCTATTCCAACCGGCTCGCCCGTCAGTTCCATCGCGTTCTGGCGGAGGACGATCATGACTTGGTCGTCTTCGGAGAGTCTACGGACCCTAGTGCGGTAGCTTCTTTGGCCGATGGCGCATTCTGCACATCACGCATTGTGCCGGCGGAATTAGACAAGATTCTTCCGCTTGTCCAAATCTCACCCAAACCAGATACCCGGCAAGATTCGCTCAGACTGGATATGAGGTCAAGTGCAGAAGAAGCCATGAAAGCCTTTGGGCAAGTTGGTTGCGAGCGCATAGGCTGCATTGGAAAGGTCTCGAGTTTGGACCCCCTCGATCCACGACTCGTAGCCTATCGCTCCTTCATTTCGGAAACCAGACGCCCAGAAATCTTGATCGACGTCCCGGCCGACTGTCCCTCTAATGACTTCTTAACGCTTAGGGAATACGTTGGTTCAAATCGTTGGCCACACGGGCTTTTTTGTCTGAATGACGAGATTGCCTCCGGTACCTATCGAGCAATCCGAGAAGCCGGCTTGAAAGTGGGCTCAGACGTTGCCGTCATCGGGTGCGATGATATCGACGCAGATTATTTCGATCCCCCCCTTACGACCCAGTCAATCCCATTTGAGGAGATCGGAAGAATAGCTTGGTCTTTGCTCCGCGAACGAATTCAATCTCCGGACATCCCCGCTAGAGTCATTGATGTTACTCCGAAGCTCGTAATGCGACAATCCCATCTCTACACTCCTGGAACACCCTGAAGGTAGTCCGGCTAGCGAGCCACCTCCAGAACGTTTACCGAAAACGGGGGCACTGTTGCATCCTTAAAGTCCTGAGCGAGGATCTCATGAATGTCTCCCGGCGCATCCCCGTAACTTCCGTATCGGCCAATTGAGATGGCAGCAACAGTTGGAGCGAAGAGCGACCGCCGATGAACCGGTCCCGTAATGGGAATCGCCACCGCATTCGGGGTTGAGTTGACAACGTAGTAGGCATCCCCTTTCGCGCCCTTACAGCAGAGGTAATGCACTCCTGAAGGGACATCCAATTTCCTGGGGACCAACGTGCCGAATCGCCCGAATGCGGTCAGCATCTTCATTGCCTGCATCGGCGGAGTTGAAACAAAGCCCTTCTTTGGCACGAAATATACTGTCTGTTCGCCCCATTGGCTGATTGGCGTCTTCTTCTCCGGACTGACGTACGAGGAGGCAAAGAACTGGTGCCAAGTTGAGCCTTGGACTCTTGGGTGCGCGAGAATCGCCATCATGTCTTTGGCGGTAGCAATTGCGGCTGCCATCGACGTGATCAACTCGTTATGGCTCTGGTCGCCAAGTTCGTCGGATTGGGCGCCCCATTCGGACACGAAGAACTTGGAGTTATTGAAACCAAAACGATCCAGCATTGCCGACATGTAGTCGAGGCTCCGCCGAATGTTACGAATACTCCAGTCTTGAAGATAGTTTTGGGTGATTTCCCCTGCGTGATCGAATAGATTTGGATAGATGTGGGGAGCAAAGTAGTCGATCTGATTGTTCATCCCCAACTCTCGAAGTTTCGATAGAAGATCTCGACTCCAAGTTATGGCATGCGATCCCTCTGGATTACTAGAATACGGTCCAAGTTCCCCGAGGCAGACAATGACCTTTGCCTTTGGCAACTTTGCTCGAAGCATCTTCACGTGGGCGGCAACAACCTCTGCGTATTCGGCGCCGGGCATATCCCACCGCTCGTTATCCATCTCCCAAAAAGCAACCGTGTCTTGATAGCCGTTTCGAATGACATAGTCCACAAGGGCGCCATTGTTTCGAACGATTGCCGCGAGATTCTCACGATTGAAGACCCCCTCGTCCAGGGGGTTTTGAGTTCTCATTTTGTCTTCAGGCAGTGTTTTCACATAGACAAAATCGCGACCATTAAACATTGCATGACAATTCAGGAGCAGGTCAAGTTTAAGCCCTTTCGCTTTATATTCCGATAACATCGTTTGATAGCTTAATGTGTCCTGTGGCCCCCCGTATTTGTAGTACCAGCGCTCAATCGTCCCATAAGTCCCGCCCTTTTTTCCGAGAACTGGATACCAGTCCATGGCGGTGTACGGCCAGAAGTAGAAGCTGATTTCTAGGCCATACGGGAATCTCGATATTCCTCCCATCGATTCAATCAACGGAGAATATCCGGGTAAATCGAGCATCGCCTTCCCACCACCTCCCCCGCTATAGGATCCAGCGACCGAAAAAACAAACGGATCACCCGACTTCGCGGTTTGGAGCGTAACTTGATCTGAAATCTGGTCCTTGTCCGGTGGAAAGCGCTTTAGGTCGACGACCGCATCCGGTTGAAAGGCAGCCTGAAGAACCCTCTCCTGCTCCACGCCTATTCCTGGTTTTATAAGGGACACGGCCAAAATCCCAACAACCGGCTCCCCCAGCGCAGACTGAAACTCAAGTGAACGAATTGTCTTGTCCGGATTAGGATTTATCCAGCGAAAACCATAAATACCGACAGATCCGCTCAAACTTGAGTCGTTCCTAACGCGCATTACGACTCCTGCATTTTTGTTGCTAACTGGTCCCATGCCCCACCAATCATCGATTTGCTGTCCAATCACAATCGCGATCGACACACGTGTTCCATCCTCATAATCGACCAAATACTTGGCCGCTTGGGCTTTGGTATGCGCCCATGCAGATGAATGCAGAAAGAACAGAGAGTTTGCCTTTTCGTGAATGAAGACTGGTCCGGCACTCTTTGGAAAATAATCCCGATTTGTTGAGTAGAGCATCAGGCAACTCCTGCCCCCGTTTGCCTGAGGGTCGATGATGTCGAAGGGAACCGAATGGATCATCTGAAGGCCTGGAGTGATATTTCGTAAATCATTCTCTCCCTGATCAGTCCAACCTCCTTTCTGATCCCCTTTGACGTCATCCTTAAAGCCCATATTGACGACTGACCTTAAATCGATCGGCCGGACAAAATTGCCGATCTGCTGGGGGCAATCGACGCTGACTTGGTCCACGGTTACCGAGCCTCGTCCGTCATTCACGTTTTTGCACCGAACAGCTAGGTGAGCACTCGGCCACAACTTGGCAGTAAGACCGATCGGGCGAGATTCCGAGAATGTCGAACCAACCTGAGCTTGGACCGCTTCACCGTTGATCGTGAGACGCACATCCAGCGAATCTGTCGCCAGGGGAACTTCGGTACCCGGCCAGCCGCCGTAGTAGGTCAAGTTCCCAAATTGATCTCCCCGAACGTTTGGATTCGTACTGCTTGCCTCTTTCCTTGTCAATCCTATCGAAAGCGTCGGCTTCGCCCCGTTTCGGACGATAGATATTCCAACAACGTTATCGGAGGCTTGTATTCCCCCTTCCACACCGTCTGGGACAAAGCCTACAAAAACCTCATACCCTGCCCCACGGGTCACCTGACCTAGTTTCAGTCGTATATGGACCTTGGCTCCTTGCTCGTTCCAGAACGGAAATGAAGCGATACTCGAAGCCTCCGCACTCCCCCAGTTTTCATCTGCCGGCAGTAGTGTGAGACGTCCGTCTCGGAGCTCGTTTAGGTGTCCACCGGGGTCGGATTTCCAGAAATCAGGGGATTTGCCTGCCGATGCGGCCAATATCATCGATGCCGAGAGAATCAGACCAATCGAAAATCTACAGAGCGATTGGCAAAGCCAGTTGCCGTCCATGATAGGACCCTACCCTAATATCACTCTTTCACGGGCCAATATGTTATTACGTAATGTCGTTACACCAAGGTCTTGGGAACATCGATCAGACCATTCGGAGGGACTTGAGCAAGTTCTTAGTGCTCAGGGCCCGTAGGTTTAACCTCGATGCGGCTTTCTATCGGCTCAGCTTAATGAGAATCGACTCCACATAGCCAGGTTTGGGGCCAATCCGGGGAATCTTATATGGATCGAACTGACTTGAATAAGGCGATGGGCAAAGGCCCCCTCCGAATAAAAGGACGCCAATATTACGATATCTTTCCGAATTACTTTTCGATTCCACCAGGGCAGGCAAACTGCGGGAGTTCACAGGAAGTTGGCCATATGGCAACGCAAGGGTTTGAACGTCGATGCCGGGTACGAGCTTCTTCAAGTAAGCGTCGCATCCCGCTACCTCAGGCACAATTTGCCGACGCCGCAGGAATCGAAAGCTAGGGTGCGTGAGGCTGTGGTTTCCAATCTCAAAACCCCAATCCAGCAACTGGCGAACCTTCAGTCTTTCCAGCCCCTCTTGGTCAAATGGGACTCCGTTCAGATCTGAGCCGGCAATAAGGTAGAAGCTGCCTCGCAATGGCCAGTCGGGGTGATCGTGATGAAACGCGAGCATGACGCCGACGGCGCACTGCGGATCTACTCGGCCGTTGGCAAGATAGCGAAACTGGGTCGCCCTCCCGTCATCGAAAGTCAAAACGATCGGACGCTTGCCCCGAGGAAGATCCAACCTCCTGAGAATCAAGTCGCACGTATTTACCGGTCGGAACCCGTTGGCATACATTATCTCAAGTTGGCGGCGGAACGCAGCAACCGAGATGTTGATCCCGTGAATATCGTATCGAGGACCACCAGGATACTCCGCGTCTCCTCCAATCTCGTGATACGCAATAATGGGGACCGGCCCTTGGAGGTGCGCGGACAGCCGATTGATGCAGTCACTCAGCAGGTGGGTTGGGAACAAGTCGCTTATTCTAGACGAGAAGCCGGTTCATTTCGAAGCAATTACCAAGCTTATCTTGCTTCCGTTTCTTCGGCCAGAACCTCTGACACGTTCCGTTGTGCGAGGTGGACCGTTCTTTATCGTTTACTTTGATTGAACGGTCCACCCTCACTCTGAGTATGAGCGAGCTATTTGGTTGTTTCACCCGACTTGATTCGCCACCAATTGTCCGCCTTGGCACGCAGTTCGGAATCGGAGAGATCAGGACGGTTTTGCTTGAGGAATTTCATATACGTTTCTTCATCCATCGTATCGCCGGCCTTTCGCGAGAGCTTTGTCAACACAATCCCCTTGGTGGGCTTGCCCACGTTAGGGTTCCGGCTCTCTCCATTGTCATTGACCTTGTGCCAGCCGTACGCAAATATCAAGATGAAAGACACCACAATGATCCCGATCACAGCCGGAACTGGAAGGCTATTCTTCATGGTGTTAGATTAATAGACTTCCTGTCCGTTGAGCGCGAAGTTGTCGTGAATGAGCTGCACCCACGAGAGAATCGTTGGATCACTTTCCACGCCAGGATTGTCCCACATGAAGTTAGCTCCAGTCTGGAACGTGGCATAGGCACTCAGACGTTTTGCATGTCCGTCATGGAATATGTATACTCCCCCCTTGGCGTGCCAAAAGGCCATTGCTCCACCCCCATCGTTCCAGAGATCCAAATCGCCAGACGCGTTATGCGCCGCAGGGGTAAATTCCGGCCACCAATAGCCGAGCCCTTCCCACCAGCCACGGCCTGACTCCATGAGCAGAAGGTTCGCCGGGTTTACGGCGGAGGTCATCGACGTGCCATTGTCCACAGTATCGTTGCCAACGAAATTCGACCGGCAACCCATTTTGGCGTCTGCCTGCCAATTGCTCCCGCCATCAAGCGCAAACTGCTCGGCTTGCGTACCACAGACATCGGCTATTACATCGCCATCGTTCCAACCGTCCCCCGGATTGGCCGAATCTTCAGTGAGTTCGCTCTGAGCGCTGGGCGCATTTGGATCCAGCCATATGCCAGGGCTCTTGACGTAGGGATAGACTGCGGCTCGCCAGGTATACCAGGTGCTCCAAACAACGTTGTTGGTCCAGAACCTCTGCAACGGGGTTATATCATCGTAGTCGCCAACGTACATGACATAGGCCAAACCAAGTTGCTTGGCACTGCTCACGGCAACGGTTGTCTTGGCGGATCGCTTTGCCTGAGCAAAGACGGGGAAGAGAATTGAGGCAAGGATCGCGATAATCGCAATCACGACAAGGAGTTCAATAAGGGTGAACGCTCTCTTAGTTAAACGCATGGGACGGCAATTCCTCACTTGGAGACGTCTGTGCGAAGCTCGAACGACCCGACCGCATTTGAAAGCGGTCCAATGATTCCGAACTCAACCAATCTATCGAATTGGTAGAGTGATAATGGCTGACTGGTTGAGCTTCACTGGTCTCCACAGCTCAGATATTGTAAACCAAATTTCCAATTGGTACAAGAAAAATCTGAAATTGGCCTATAACATCTATCTAGCCGGTTGAGTGTTGGTATAGAATATGAACCAGCATGCCGCGCGACGAAGTTCAGTTCCAGTATCGACTCATTGCGCAAGAGATTAAGGGGCAGATCCTGCGTGGAGAGATCCGGTCTGGCGAACGACTTCAATCCGAACGGAATCTTGGTCTGCGCTTCCAAGTCCAACGCAACACAATCCGACAAGCGTTGGCGGTATTGGAGAGCGAGGGCCAAATCGTCACTTCAGGCAGAAGTGGATCCTATGTCTTGCCTCCGAGCCCTACTACCGGCGGAATTCTCCAGATAAGCATCCACCGCGGCTCCGGTCCCAACATCAATGGACTTGTCGAGGGATTCAGCCAGGTCGCAGAGCGGGCGGGCTTTCGCTTGGGGCGGCAAAGTACCGACCCTTTGCCCGATTCCGAGATCAGCCTCATCCCTTCCCGCGAAGAACTACCCTCTGACACCGCCGGGGTTGTTCTGTGGCCACACTATCCCAGTGACCCTGACCGAATTAAGCGGCTTAATGAATGGGTTCCGCTGGTATTGGTAGATCGGCGGATCATGGGAGTTTCGTCCGACTGTGTCCGATTCGATGATTTAACCGGTGGCAAGCTCATAACCCAACATTTGATCGATTTGGGGCATCGCCAAATTGCCTTCCTTACCGATGAAGTCTTTGCTGAGACCGTGCATAGCCGTTGGCACGGCTACTTGCTCGCACATGAGGAAGCGGGAATCCCGCACAATCCGAGTCTGAGCGTTCTTTACCAGATGATGGATGCTCGCATATTTGCGATGACAATGAACTATCTGATGAGTGACCCATTGCTAAGACCAACGGCTGTTGTCTGCTCAAACGACGTGGTCGCCTTCGCTCTGTTGCGCTACCTTCATACCGAAGGCATCCGGGTGCCCGAGGATATGGCAGTTACTGGATATGGCAATTCGATGCCGGATTATGCTGAAGCCATCTCGCTTACGACTATCGATCAGCCGTTTATCGATCTCGGGAGAGAGGCAGCTCGATTGCTTTGCGAACGAACTCAGCAAACATCCTCCGAGAGGCTTAAGTCGCCGCGAGACATTATTCTCCCCGTTCACCTGGTCATTCGCGGCTCGACATCTGCTTCATAGCTACGGTCCCATACGGCGCTAGTCGAATGAGACTCGTGAGGTTGTAGAATTTGTACCGGCTATGTGCCAATGACCGTCACGTCAGGCACGGAGGTCAGGGACGTTAGAGAGTCTGGATGAACGGTTGCGATTGCCAAACTACTTGCGGTGACGCTGCCAATGGAAGTGTCAAGGCTGTAGATCCACTGCCTTCCATTTCCGATGATCCCGGGCAGTGAAGCCCGGTGGACGATGCCACGATCCGACCAGATAATCGCAATGTTGTCGACACTTGGCAACACTCCCTCCTTGGGCCACTGGAGAATGACCTGCTTGACGACACGTGGAGAAGGCCAAATCGCCCCGAACAGAGTCTTCGCCTCTTCCAGTTTCAGAGATCCCAATTGGGCTTTGATCTGAGGAGCATGTGGGTCATCAGGCGCATCCCTCCGATAAACCGATGCGGATTCTAACAGATTCGGCTGACGCCCGGCGCTGGAATAGGCAGTCGGAGCCACTTCTCCGGTTATGAATAGAACCTGCACGTGGTCTTGACCGCTCTTGAGTGGATCCAGAAGGTCGAGAAGAGGGACTTTGGGCAATTCTGTAGGTGACTTGGAACCGAGAAGCAACGCGCCGTGAAAGTACCGATGTGCACCCGCCAGGTTGTTAGGATTATGTGCGGTCGAAAACTCGTCCATCTGCTGAAAAGCAAGGTCGACGGTCGTACCCTTTGTAGCTCTTAAGTTGAGCACTGCAAAGGACCCATCATACGGAAAGACGGTTTTTACACCGTTAACCAAGACAGTAACGGTGTCCCGTTTCGCCCATGGCGGAATGAAGAGCCGCAGCCTCACGGAGTGCTTTAACGAACTCTCCTTAACGACAAACCTGGCCAATCCACTATAGGGATACGAGGTTTTTTCTTCGACAATGCAATTACCCTCTTGAAATCTTATCGTCGCAATGCCCTCATTATAGAAAGGCACGAGGCACTCGTTTCCCCGCACGAAGAAGTTGAACTGGATGGCTCGGGCCAGACCCTCCGCACCTCTCATCGAACAACAAAAAGGCGCCTCTCCATGCCGTGAATCCTCTACAATCACTTGGCCGGCTTTTCCAACGGCTCCGACGCAAGGCCCAGTACCGAAGCCGCCATTGGTGCACTGACCTGGCAACAGTCCGTTATAGAGAATGCGATGGGCATCGGCAAGGTAAGCGGAGTCTCCCGTCAATCGCCACAGGTTGGTGGTCAACAAGAAAGAGTCGACCACGGCACAACCTTCGGTCCACGTGGGACGATTGATCCAGTTATCATTCTCGAAAGTATCGGTCATCGCCAAGCCGCGATACATCCGGAAAACCATCTGCGCAAATAATAGGTCGTCTGGACGCCGCTGCAATTCGTACCACCGAAGGATGCCATTAGTGGCGGAGAGCATTGCGTGGGTCTGGGCGCTGATTCCAACCAAATCAAGTCCATGATAGCGATCAATCATAGTCTCGATAGTGGCTTTCAATTGCGGACTTGGGTGAACCTGGTAGGCACGAGTAGCACCGTCCAGTAACAGGAAAAGTTGGCCAATATCTCCGCCTGAGAGCCGCCATTCGATCTGAGGTTTGGTCACGCGATATTGTTGGATCGCCGACTGGGAAGGGACGATCAGGTTCTCGATGACACGCCTCAACGTCTCACTCGCGGTGCGATCGTGCGTCCAGTTCACATATTCGGCAAGCCCGCAGGTAAGGCCGTTGTGAGCCGCCAGAACATCTTCATTCGCACGAGATTCTGACAACTTGGGTCCGAGATATCCGTCGCCATTTTCTAACTCCGGCAAGCGCCTCATAATCTCAGAGAGGCTTGCTGGGATGGGCTTATGGAGCGCTTGGGACAGAAGTGTCAGACCATTGATGTCGCGGCCAATCGCATCACCTGGAAACGGCTGAAAATTGACGGCAGATATGTTTGCCCACTGGAAGTACGCATCCAAAAGCCTCTTGTTATTCAACTCGGCCCGGTCTTTTAGGACGCCGCTCAATTGGATATCTTGAAAGGAAACCGGCTTTGGGAAATCCAAAGCCGTTGATTGACGCGATTGGGCTGCAGCATCAGAACAAACTACGAATGCCATGATCACTAAGACCACAATGTCGGTGACCTTCATAGGTCCAGATTAGCGGTTTTTGCTTCGAGTTGTCCCACTTACCAGGCACAAATATGTGAGCCAAGCCGAACGGTGCATTCCCTACCCCCGCAGGTTGAGGTATTCCGGCTCAGCAGACAACATCTCCCTTGGAGGCAGGCCGTTAAGAACCGCTTCCAAGTCTCGGGTGACCAACTCGCCAATCCGGTGAAGAGCTTCGAATTGGGCTCCTGCCCGGTGTGATGAGAGCACTGCGTGAGACGCATGTCGAATCGGGTGAGCGGGATCGAACGGCTCGTCAGGATAGACATCGATGGCAGCATGAATTCGGCAGGAAAGAACCTCGGACGCTAGTGCCTCAAAGTCGATAAGGTGTGCGCGACTCAGGACCACAATGACTCGCCCATCAGGAATAAGAGCGAGTAGCTCTTTGCTTACCAAATGCAAGTTGTGTTTGCTAGGAGTTGCGAGGATGAACGAAACATCGCTGCGCTTCATCATTTCCGCAAGCGAACAGGGCTCCATTCCCAGGCTCGCAAGGTAGGAGTCAGTCATCCATGGATCATGGACCAAAATGTTCACCCCCCAAGGTTCGAGGAGTTGCCTTAGTCCGCGCCCAAGGGCGCCATAACCAATAAAGCCGATTGTCTTGCCATACAGCGTAAATTCTCCGCGGAATTTCTGATGACTCCAATATTCCTCGCCCGTTCTAAACTCTCGATCGGTACGAGCAATTTGCCTTGTTGCCGCGAGAGCCAGTCCTAGACCCATTTCTGCGACCGCGGGACCAAATGCGGGAGAACAACTTAGTATCCTAATTTGTCTCGCAAAGGCGGCTGGATAGTCCAGACTCGTCGGCGAAGGAAGACTTCCTCCAACCTCCATGAATGCCCGTAGATTGGGCCAATCGTCTAATTTTCCATGCCGCCACCAACCACTCACGATCGCCTGAACGTCTCGAAATTCACCGTAACGCTCGGCTGGAAGTTCGGTATCCAAGCCCCAAACAACGTCACAGATATCGTTTAAGCGAGCCCAGTCAGCGGTGGAAAAAATCAGATCGCGCTCTCTAAACGATGTGTCGATCAGAACTCGAGGCTTCATCTGTCACTCCTTTTTTGTCGACATAGGTTTACCGTATTACTGCGCGCTTGGAACCAGTGGCGGTCGATAGATCCGGATTGCCTTCAACTGCGGCCTGGCGTCAGATGCCGCCTCAAGAACCAAGCGATGGGGACCATTTGACAACCCTTGTGCGACCGTAACGACAGTCTCTTCAGTCGGATCAGTGATTGCAGGAAATACCGGCAAGTCGATAAAATGCGGAACCACCGTCCAAGTTGCCTTCAAATCAGTAGGGATCGCGGACTTGAAAACCGCTTTGCAATAGGCAAGATTCCAGTCCTCCGGTTCGATTGCCACTCGGCCCGAACTGGACTCGAAGGGTTTGTCACTACGTCCTTCCCCATCCGGCCCGGTCTTTGAACCGGCAACATCAAAGCTGAAGGACTTGCCGTCCTCCGAGACGTTGTGGAAACTGACGGTCCAATCTTCGATCTTGAGTGGGTTCTTCGCGGTAATGCGTAGGATCAGGGGCCAGTTTGTTCCCGGCCAAGGGCTTACACGAGTTACACCATACAAGTTGGGAATCGCTGATGGTGGTTGGCCGTCGATCAATACCCGCACATTCTTGCCTGCATCCGAATCCATCGGCACCAGGTCGACCCGGTTTCCGATGAAATTGAGTTCTAAGCGATTGCCATCCCACTTTGGTTTAGTGTCTTTGACCATGGAAGACCACAACTTCGGCTCATCCGGGTGATAGGCGAGATGTTGCTCAACCAATTTAGCCATGACATAGCAACCCCAATCATTGAGATGCACGCCGTCTTTTAGCAATTGAGCAGGAGCAAGGTGTTTCTCGTTCAGATATTGGCGCCACAGAACGCGCTGATTAAGCAATTCGACGTGCCCCAGCCTCTTTGCAAGATCGGGGAGGAAGAACTGATTCCACCAAGCGCTCCAATTAGCCATTGTGGGCTCAGGTTGAGTCGCAGGATCGACGAGTTCCTCTGGCTTGGTGATGTGGTCGGTTTGAATCAGCACTTCAGCGGTCGTTCGTTCCAACACATTTCGAATGATCTTCTCATAGTCGAGATGAGAGCCGTAGACATGGAAGATTAACAAATCCGGTTGGAATGGATAAAGGTCAGCTTCCGCTGTTCGCCAAAGGAGTTGCGATGAGTGACCACCGATGGCCCGATTCTCGATGATGAGGTTCGCGTTCGGGTAGGTCGATCGAAGCCAATCCGCGACCTGACGACTCCAGTCCTGCTCGGTGATCGACTGACCGTAGAACAAAACTCGAACCGTATTTCGATGTTTGGGCGTGCTGGTTGCGAGGAGGGTCATCGTCCGTTGGATTCCCAGCCCAAAGAGCTTTCGATCCGGGGCTAGCGGAACCGGGGGATAGATAGCGGCTTGATTCATAGCACAAGAGAACACGCAGAATGCTGCGAGGGATACCACAATTGAATGAACGCGTTCACTAATGCATTTGGTTCGAGAAACGAGAGATTATTTACCAGCTTTTGTAAATTGGAGATCGCGGACATCCCTTCCAATCAACATCGTCTCAAGCGCACGACTTAAACAGTAGAACTACTTCCATGTGCGGCGGCAACAGGAAATCTATCATGTTGTCGCTGACAACATTCTCACGTCATTGGCTCCAAGGGAGCCGGGATGGCTAAACCAAGGCCATAATCTACGCCGATTATAAGGACTCAATCGAACCTCATCGCCCAGATTCTGCGGTGCCGCATCCGGGGGCGAGCAGTTCAGTCTTCACCGGAAGTACTGCCAACCGCGAAGAGTTTGTAAAGGTTTTACGAATGGCGTTGATCATGTCGCCAGAGGCTGGAATAATAGCGGTGTGATTTTTGTTTCGCTACTCCTCGCGAATTTTGCTTCAAAGGCGACTGCTCAGATCGCTACCGATCTAACCCATCTCGGTTCGCCGGCCGGGAGGCAATACGCCAAGGTAGTTCCGGGTGGCGTCACGATTTTGCCGAATGGACGAGTCGTTACGCCCGTGGGAACACGAACTTACACGGGAGAGAATCTATTTAACGTCGTGGTGAGTCCAGACGAGTCGATCACAGTTGGGATGAGCGATGGACAGATTCATGTGTTCGGGCCAGGATGGCACAACATCATAAAGCCCAAGAATTGGAGCCCGGCAGCCGCATTCTCGCCTGACGGACATTCGCTCTACGTGAGCGAAGGAGACGAAGGCGAAATCGCAGAGTACGACACCCAAACCTGGGTGCGCAAACCGGGCGACATTGCCGTAAACCCGGGGTCCGATAAGGACGCATACATTAACGACATCGCAATCAGCCCAGATGGCAAATTCCTCTATGCCGTCGATGTGACGAACGAGCAGTTCGATATTCTTGATCTCAAGTCGAAGACCGTACTAAGTCGCGTCAAAGCCGGCCGAGAGCCATATGCCCTTTCCTATGACGCGAAGACCAACCGAGTTTTCGTGGCAAATATCGGCCTTTTCGACTATTCTGTCGTGCCGCCATTGCCAGGAGGTCTAGCCGGAATCACGCGCCCTGCCTTTGCGATCCCCAGTAAGGAGGCCGAAGAAGGCACGCAGTTTGAGGGGCGGTTCATTCCTGGCATCGGGAAGACGGGGACGCCGGATGCCCAATCGGTCTGGTCCTACGATGTCAGTGATCCTTCGCAACCCAAGGTTGTCAATCAAGCGATCAGCGGACTCCTGATCCATGCTCCGGCCGAACGTGGAAAAGCGGTAGGTGGAAGCGCGCCAAATGCGCTCGTAGTGCAAGACGGAAAGTTGTATGTCAGCAATGCAAACAGCGACACCATCTCAATTTTCAATGCCTCGAACCTGAAGCTCCTTGGGAGCATCAAACTTGCTCCGACCCCACTTGTTGCCCACCTTAGGGGCGTCATTCCAACTGGCCTGGCACTTTCCAAGGACGGCGGTCGACTTTATGTATGCGAAAGTGGCCTGGAATCGGTAGCGGTCATCGACACGCATCAAGGGAAGGTTCTCGGCTTGATACCGACCGGTTACTATCCAGTCCAGGCGCGGTTGACTCATCATGATTCAACTCTCGTGGTCGCTAATCAATTCGGCTTAGGATACGGTCCGCAGGGCTACCTCACACCACCACACCAACCCGATGAAAGAGGGGGCCAAGGGGGAGTGCCGGGCCTGATCGAACACATCGAGTTAGCATCCCTTCCGCGATTATCTTCACTCACCGCCAAAGTGCTGAATAACAACGGGCTGAACGGTCCACTTAGCCGACAGATACATTTCCCTCCCCAAATCAAGCACGTGGTTTTCATTACCAAGGAGAATCACACCTTCGATGGCATTTTTGGAACCGTCCCGAATGCAGATGGCGAGCCGCGGTACAGCGAATTCGGGGATCAGGGATGGATCAACGAAAAAGATCATGCCGATCACCTTCCGATCATGCCCAACCATGTCGACCTTGCCAAACGATTCTCGATCAGCGACAACTTCTATATGGAGCCGGGCTTTAGCGGCGACGGACATCGATGGCTTGTCGGCGTTTACGCAAGTATTTGGACTTCTAGGCTCTATTACGCAGGTTGGAACTTCGGGACAGGAAAGGCGAAAGGCCGCTACGTAGCCTTCGGCTCCAATGGATCTCAGATTCCGGAGGATTATTTGGAAAATGGCTCGATGTGGGAGAACCTCGGGCGAGGGAACATCAGTTTCCGAAATTACGGAGAGGGTTTTGAGTTTGCGGGGGTCGACGAGGGGGATCCTCATTCACGCAGCGGCGCCGTCGAGCCAATTAACTTCCCCGTACCCAAGATTCTGTTTGACAATACCTGCTGGGAATTCCCGATTTTCAATACGAATATCCCAGATATTGCACGGGTCGATTGGTTCAAAGACGATATCAAGAAAAACTACCGCGACAAGGGCAAGCCACTTCCTCAATTCTTGAACATTGCACTCTGCAACGACCATGGCACCGATCCAATGCCCAAGCAAGGATATCCCTACGTGTGCAGTTTCATGGCGGACAACGATCTTGCTCTCGGACGAGTCGTGGAGTACCTGTCTCATACACCGGAGTGGAAGAGCATGGCCATCTTTGTCACAGAAGATGATCCGGGAGGAGACAACGACCACGTTGACCGAAGCCGAAGCTACGTTCTCGCGATCGGACCGTATTGCAAGCACCGATACGTGAGCCACGATCACTCCAGCATCATGAGCATCATCCGCTCGATCTATGACATCTTCGGACTCGGACCAAACAACCTTTTTGATGCCCTGGCCACTCCGCTCGACGACATGTTTACCGATAAACCGGACTTCACTCCCTACACTGCCATCAACAGCGATCCACGCGTGTTCAAACCCGAGGCTACGTTCGACCCCGAGGACCCTACGTTTAAGAAGCGGCGAGGAATGCCGGGAGTCAGCATGGATGATCCGAAGTTCATTAAGTTTATGGAGGCTCGGGCACAAGGTCAGAAGTGAAGTGAGTATAAGTTGGCATCTCGGCGCCTTCTTGCTGGCGGCGCAGTTCGAAGGTTTGCTTCGAAGGTAAGTTCCTCCCGCCTTGTGCCGACGGTAGTACCTCGCACATGCCTTTTATTAAGTTGCCTTCGGCCTGATTCTTGTCCCAATGGTAAATCAACTGATGCCGTATCCGCGTAACCTGCTCCAAATCGCTGTCGCAATAGGCATATTCGCATGGACCAGCATAATCTTTCTCAAACGAGGTTTTGTCGCTATAGACAGGGCCCTGTAGTCTGCTTTAGGGAAACAGGGACAATTGATACACACATTCAGGATGGATTGCTAAGTAGTCCTTAGTCTGCCTTTGCTGCATCCAACTCATTGATTTTGGTTACCTTGCGAGTTGGATCCATGTCGATCACCTTGCCTGTCCGGACGGAGCCATCGGTCTCGAACCAGGCCTCAATGGAAAAAGTCCTGTTTGAGCCGCTCTCGTTTGCCACCTTCGGCTGGCCGAATACCTCCTGGGCTAGATGACCGTCCATTCGCGTGGTTGATTGTAGGCCCGCCAAGAGGCATCGATTCTAAACACCCCTCCCCTAGCTCCACTTTGACTGTGGCTCAACTGTGTTTGCAGGGGCAACATCGATGGCCTTTAGAATTTGGTCGACGCTGGCTACGACGGTAAAGAGCCGCGTATGCGATTTGCTGGCAAAGCCTACGTCGATCGCATGTTGAACCATGGTGAGCATTGCATCCCAATATCCATCGATGTTTACGATGATGATGGGTTTGTTATGGATGCCCAGTTGCTTCCACGTGATGACTTCGAAAGTCTCGTCCAACGTGCCGAATCCGCCGGGAAGAACGACGAACGCATCGCTTAGCTCGACCATCATGTTTTTACGGGTATGCATGCTATCGACGACATGCAACTCGGTCAGACCTTTATGCTCCACTTCCATTTGTTCGAGGTGGTATGGAATGACGCCGATGACCCTGCCGCCGCCTGCAAGCGCGGCGTCCGCGCAAAGCCCCATCAGGCCTACTCGCCCACCACCGTACACGAGGGTTCTGTTCGATCTTGCAATTGCTGCGCCGGTATCATGAGCAGCGATCTTGAATATCTCCGATACGTTAGGGGAAGAACCGGTAAAGACGCAGATCGCCTTGGAGTCGCTCATGTGACAAGTCTTTTCCTGCCGACGCAGTTGAGCGAATATACCGCTAATTCCAGAACCATCGGACGCGAATGCTGTCCTGAATCGTTGAGGTCGTGGTCCAGATGCTGGAAGACGTTAGGAGAGACGGGAAACTGCGGCCTCAGTAAATGATTCAAACATTACAAAAGCTAACCGCAAGGGGGCGTCAAACTCGATAAAACGCCGCACCCAAGACTCTTGCGGCAAGGATCGGCCTTGCTATGTCGGCTTTGATCTTGGCACTTGTAGTTGCTTCCCTTCCCACCGCCGCCAGGTCTGTAACAGGCGTGCTTGCCGTTTGCGCAACTCTAGAATCGGTTTTTGGATTCTGTGTCGGGTGCGTTCTGTATTCGTTCTGGACAAAGATTGCCTCCCCTCGATCTAGTATTCCGAAGCCCGGATAAAACCTGCTAAGGGGGTTTGGAAGCGTGCTTTGTTTCGAATTAAATCGGACGTTTCAAGCTAAAATGGCACATGTCGCTGGTGCTCATCGGAACCCAATTCGGATGCCGGACGATTCGTGATGGCCTGGAAGTAGAGACAGAACTCATGGGACGGCAGGTTTCCGCCCTCACGTCCGAAGACTGTGGCGCGTGCCTCGCAGTCGTCGACCAGACTGGAGTCTGGAGACGCGGCATCAGCGGAACTTGGTCCCAGATCTCCGAGACAGAGATACCCTTGCAAGCCCTTGCTTCCACCACGGACACGGTCTTTGCCGGGACAATGAATGAAGCGTCTATTCTACGCATTGATGCGGCTGGACATCCGGAACAACTTAGAGGATTCGACGATATCGAAGGGAGAGGTGAGTGGTTTCAAAACGGCCCACCGCTAGGCATTCGATCTCTTTCAGTGACTTCGGACGGTCAAGTGCTTCTGGCCGCAGTACATGTAGGCGGTATCCCTCGTTCGTCGGATAGGGGCAAGACCTGGACGCCCACGATTCCAGTTATGTATGACGTCCATGAAGTGAAAGCAAGTCCTACTCAATCGAATTTCATTGCGGCTGCCGCGGCTGTTGGTTTGTGCGAGAGCAGGGACAGTGGATTCACCTGGAAAGCGTTCGGAGAGGGGTTTGAAAACATGACATCCCTCGCTGTTGCGGTTATGGAGCACGAGGTGCTCTTTAGCATCCAAGACGGTCCATTCGCGTCTCGCTCTCAGATCTGGAGGCACAGAATGGATAACGGACGAATAGAGCAAGTGCGAGACGGATTGCCCGAATGGCTGGAAGGCAAAGTAGACACCGGATGGATCGCCACCGGCGACGGACGAGCGGCAATTGTCGATGGAGGAGGAAGTCTCTGGCTGACCGCTGCCGGATCGGTCGGGTGGCAGCCACTTCTCAACGGCTTGCCGTATGTTTTGGGTTTGGCCATCATTTGAAACCCGACGACTTCTCGATGGGCCACTTAGCCAGAAAAGCGATACCCAAACCCGGTCGCTACGAATCTACCCCTAGAAACGTCCATGTATCCAGAAGCCTTAACATAGGCTTCTAGCGACAAGGGGACCATGTCCACCAAAGAAACCGGACCTACTGAAATTGTTACCGAGGTATCCAGGCTTGAGTTGGAACTTGATGCGGCACGTGCCGCCTCGCAAGCCAAGTCCGATTTCTTGGTTAATGTAAGCCACCTCGTACGAACACCTCTTTCCGGGGTGATCGCCACCGCGTCACTGCTTCTTGACTTTGACCAAAGCCCGCGAAATCGCAGCTACATCGAGTTGATCGAGTCCAGCGGGAGGACGCTAACAAAGATCCTCGACAATATCTTTGATCTTGCCCGTATCGAGTCGGGCAGGTTCGAGTTGGTTCCAACATCCGTCGACCCACTCAATGTCATTGGGAAGGTCGTCGCCGACTATCACGAAGACGCTGAACTGGGCGGCCTCTATATCCGTACCGAGGCGCGTGACTTGCCGACTCCGATGCTTATCGACGGCGACCGCCTTTTGCGGATTCTCAGCAGCCTTGTGGACAACGCCGTCAAGTTCACGCATTCCGGCGGCATCGTCATTTCGTGCGCCGTTTCGCCCGTTTCGCCGAAGACCAGCCGACTCATGATCAGCGTTACCGACACAGGACTGGGGATTTCACCTGAAAGGTTGGAGACGATCTTTGAGGCGTCGCCCCAGTTGGGCGGAAAGCGGCACTCTCCGATTGGCACAGGATTAGACCTAGCAGTCTCAAAGCGGATCATCGAGCTGATGGGGGGCGAACTGATCGGCGAGAGCGAGGTTGGCGTCGGATCCACATTTACGATCTCGCTGATTTCACCACTTGCGATCCAGGATGAACGGCAAGCACCAGCCTCATCGAGCGGCCATCGCGAAGGACTCCGAGTTCTTCTAGCTGAAGACAATGACGTGAATGCGCTCATTGCCATCGAGATGCTTCAGCGCCTCACGTGTACGGTCCATCATGTGGAGGACGGTACGAAAGCGATTTCTGCCGCCGAGAATGGCGACTTTGAGCTCATTCTCCTCGACATTTACATGCCGGGGTGCAGTGGAATCGAGGCATGTCGCACCATACGCACTACCGAACGCCATAAGCAGACAACGATAGGCGCTTTCACGGCGAGCACGGGAAGCGATGAAGTCAAGAACTGCCTGCACGCAGGGATGGACTTTGTACTTGGAAAGCCGTTCAATTACGCTCAGCTACGGAACACTCTCGTCGACTGGTTCCCCATCGATACAAGGGGATAGTGCTTTTATTCGGAACCCAATCTTAGGAGCGATGCTTTAAGTGGGGTGAGCTGACACGATTTCGCCTTAAAATCTTGGCCTGATGGCGCCTGTGCGACCTGATGAGGCGCGAAAGGGATCTACCCCTCCTTAGAGCCCTACCTTACAGATGGATCAATGTCAGAAACCCGTAGGTAATCGCACCGACGGTGGCGGCAGCAGGGATAGTGAGGACCCACGCGGTCACCATCCGCTGGGCGACCGTCCAACGGACAGTGCGCAGACCTTTGGACGCGCCGACTCCAAAGATGCTTCCGGCAAGCACGTGAGTCGTACTCACGGGCATTCCAAAGTAGCTCGAAACTAAGATGACGGAGGCGCCAGAAGTCTCAGCTGCGAAGCCATTGACTGGGTCTAACCGCATGATCTTATGTCCCATGGTCCGGATGATCCGCCAGCCGCCGGCCGCCGTTCCGAGAGCCATTGTCGTCGCGCAAGCAATGATTACCCAAATCGGGACATTTGGCTTGTGCAGCAATCCATGGGTGAACAGGGCCAATGTGATGACACCCATGCTCTTCTGGGCGTCGTTTTGACCGTGTGCGAAAGCCATCGCGGCCGCTGAAAGTCGCTGCATGTTCCTAAATGCATCCCCGGCCCGACGTGGATTGGCGGAGTGGCAGAGCCATGTAATGAGCGCCATAAGTCCGAAACCAAATAAGAAGCCGACAACCGGAGACGCCACGAGCGGAATCAGGACCTTATGAAGCAAACCGTTCCATTGAACTGCACCTATCCCCGCATGGGCAGCGCCTGCCCCGCAAAGTCCGCCGATAAGGGCGTGCGACGAACTACTGGGAATCCCCAAAGCCCAAGTCACCAGATTCCAAACGATTCCACCGCAGATTGCCGCCAACACTACCGTCTCAGTCGCCGAATGGGTTTCGATGATTCCCGAGGCAATCGTATGGGCCACCCGAGTCGCGATGAGAGCGCCCGCAAAGTTCAGTACCGCCGCCATAACGATCGCCTGAACCGGGGTAAGAACCCGGGTTGAAACGACGGTCGCGATTGCGTTTGCAGTGTCGTGAAACCCGTTGATGTAATCGAAAGCCAATGCAAAGAAGACGATTAGGACGAGTAGGAAACCGACCTCATGCATATTTCACGATCATGTTTTCCACGACGTTTGCCAGAGACTCACACCGATCGGTTGCATATTCCACCCGGTCATAAACCTCTTTCCACTTCAGAATCGCAATGGGGTCGGTTACTTCGTCGAATAGCCTTGTAAGAGCGGCTCGATATTGCCGATCACTCTCGTTCTCCAGGGTGTGTATCCTTACCAGGGTGGAAGGCAATGTGGGTGACCGATGAAACTGCTGGTGCAATTCGGTGACTGCGTCCGCCGCCACCTTTGTCACCTCTAACAGGTTGGCAGCAAACGGAACAAGATCTGGCCGACACACGGTTAGCTTATACATTCCAATTCTCGCGCCAACCGATTCAATGCAATCCGTTACGTCATCCAACAGGTGCGAAAGTTCACTAAGATCTTCCTGATCAAGAGGAGTGATAAAAGTTGCAGACAGCTTGTTTTGCAGCCGATGCGTCACTTCGTCTCCCTCATTCTCAATCGCGAGCAGAGCGTCGGTGTGAACTTGTGAATTCCCAAGGTCTTTGACCATGCTCAAGAACGTCTCGGCGGCCCTAACCGCTATCCTGGCTTGACTCGCCAGTAGCTCAAAAAACGATTCCTCTTTTCCAAGTTTCAGCACCGCTTACACCATATCTTGTGATCGACGGTCGGGAACAGGGGTAACCATTCCGATATTTGATTTCTTAACAATTCTTCCCCTACGTTGTCTGGCTTGTCATACTGACCTTCGGCCCAGCCACACAAGACCGCACAATCGCGCACCAGAGTGGCGAGATCGCATCTTGGGAAGGATCTACGACGGATGAATAGGGCCGATTTGCCACGACGGGCCGGAAGAATGGGCGAAGAAAGTCCTAACCAATCGAATCGCATTGGGCTCCAATTGATTAAACCTTTTTTGACTCAATCTTCACTTAACCAAAACCCGTAACCTAGTGCAGTGACACTGCACTAGGTTACGACACCAAGATATTCAGCGTCGCTGGTAGCGAGACCGTGCCATGGGTCGCAGTGATTGTCGCAGTGACGTTATTCGTAACGGCGGTCGTGTTGACGGTGAAGTTCACTGAAGTAGCTCCTGCCGGAACGGTAACACTCGACTGCACGGTCGCATCGGTGCTATTCGATGAGAGGGTAATCCCAACGCCTCCCACGGCAGCAGGACCGGATAGGGTGATCGTTCCTGTCGACTTTCCGCCGCCGGTGACCGACGACGGGGACAAAGTAATGGACACAAGGGCGGGAGGATTGACGGTAAGCACCGCGCTCTTGGAAGTGCCGCTAAGGGTACCGGTGATCGTTACCGTCTTCGTGCTCTGAACCGCGATCGAAGAAACCGTAAACGTCCCTGTCGTCGACCCAGCCGCCACCGTTACCGAAGTGAGTACCGTCGCATAGGCGGTATTGCTTGAAGCTAGGCTCACAACCGTCCCGCCCGTGGGCGCGGGTCCGCTAAGCGTGACCGTACCCGTCGATGTGGCGCCGCCAATCACAGACGACGGCGAAAGCGCGACGCCGGTGAGACTGGCCGGATTGATGGTGAGAGTTGCCTGATGGCTGACGGCACCGAGCGTTCCAGTAATCGTGGCCGAAGTGGTTGCCGAGACGCCGGTTGTCGTGATGGTAAACGTCGCCGATGTCGCGCCAGCGGGCACGAAGACCGACGCCGGTGGAACAGCGTTGGCACTGTTCGAACTTAGGCTAACAGATGTTCCTCCGGGACCAGCCGCACCATTCAAGGTAACCGTTCCGGTTGAAGACGCGCCACCAATCACCGATGACGGCGACACCGAAACGCTGGCCAGACCTGCTGGAATTACCGTCAAGGTCGCAGACTGAGAACTGGCGCCGTGAGAAGCAGTGATCGTGACGGGTACGGAATTGGAGACTACGGTGGTGCTTATGGTGAAGGTCGCCGATGTCGCTCCTGCCAAAACCGTAACACTCGACTGCACGGTCGCGGTCGTACTGCTGGATGAGAGACTTATACCAACTCCGCCAACGGCGGCGGGTCCAGACAGCGTTACCATACCGGTCGACTTAGTTCCACCAACGACCGAGGATGGCGATACCGTGACGCTTAGAACGGTTGGCGCATTTATTGTCAGAATCGCCGTTTTGGACAGGGCGCCAGAGGTTGCGGTGATCGTGGCCGTGGAATTACTCTGAACCGCCGTCGTATTGATCGGGAAGGTCGCACTCGATGCCCCGGCAGGGATTACGACCGAGGCGGGTACCGATGCCCTTGAATAGCTGGAGGTCAACGAAACCGCGATACCGCCGCTAGGCGCGGCGCCGGTCAAAGCGACCGTTCCCGTGGAAGAGAAACCACCAATGACCGCAGAGGGCGAAAGAGTGATGCCAGACAGAACGGCCGGATTGATCGTCAGAGTCACAGATTGATTGACGGTTCCCAGAGTAGCGGTTACAGTCGCCGTGGAAGTTGCGGATACGCCAGACGTCTTAATCGCGAATGTCGCGGTAGACGCACCACCGGCTACCGTTACCGAAGCGGGAGGAGTCACGGTTGCGCTTGTGGACGTTAGGTTTATGACCAAGCCGCCGGTGGGCGCGATACCGCTTAGGGTCACCGTGCCCGTCGACGAATTTCCACCCGTGAGAGTTGTCGGATTCGCCGTTAGGCTTACAAGCGATGGCGGGTTGATTGTGAGTGTCGCAGGCAAGGATACCGAGCCATGAACGGCCGTAATCGTCGCGGTGGAAATACTCGCAACTCCGGTTGTACTGACAGTAAAGGTCGCAGTTGTTGCCCCCGCCAAAACGGTGACGCTCGCCTGAACTGTGGCGTTTGCAAGGTTTGACGAGAGGCTGACACCTACGCCGCCGACCGCAGCCGGACCAGACAAAGTAACGGCGCCCGTTGACTTTGTTCCACCCGTGACCGCGGATGGAGACAGGGCAATAGCTTGCAAGGCAGGTGGATTGATCGTCAGCACCGAACTCTTCGACGTGGCGCCCAGGGTAGCTGAGATTGTTGCGGTCTTAGTGCTCTGCACTGCAATAGTGTTCACCGTAAACGTAGCGGTCGAAGAACCACCCGCAATCGTTACCGTAGCCGGTACCGTGGCATTCGAGCTGCTCGACGAGAGATTTACAATAATGCCGCCGGCAGGCGCCGGCAAAGACAAAGCAACGGTTCCGGTTGTGGAGGACCCGCCGGTAACGGAGGCTGGCGAAAGTGACACGCTTGAAACCGTGCCAGGAGCCGAAATAGTCAACGTGCCAGACGCGGTGCTCGTGTCCCGAGTCGCCGAGATCGATGCCGACATGGTTGTCGTGACAGAAGTTGTCGAAACCGTGAATGTGGCTGAGGTCGCACCGGAAGGCACAAAAACCGTTTCTGGAACGATCGCATTCGTGGAGCTCGATGATAGGGTTACGAGAAGACCCGTAGCTGGAGCGGCGGCGGCCAAGGTCACGGTTCCCGTCGAAGGATTTCCACCTTCGACGGTCCCAGGATTAAGCGACACGCTTTGGATTGCCCCGGTTACATAAGCCAGCGACCAAATCCCTCTTCCGTGAGTTCCGGCCAAGAGAGTATTCGAGTTGTTCATGTATGCCAGTTCATCCACACAAACGTTGGCCGGCATATCGCTCGACGTGGTCCATGTTTGTCCCCCGTCGTCGGTTGAAAAAATCCCAATCTCGGTGCCCACGTAGAGAACGTTGGGAGCTCCGGGCCGACGGGCAATCGCCCTTATTGGGACTTGAGGGAGCACGGCCGAGCCAGTACCCGTGATCGGACTCCAAGTTGCGCCGCTATTCGTTGACTTCCATATGTTGTCGGAGGAGAACCCACCAAACGTGATGTATACGACGTTCGATTGATTTGGATCGATGAGAATTCGCGTGACGTATCGGGCTGGAAGCGGCGCCGACGATGTTGTGTCACTGATCGTCGTCCAAGTTGGATTGGCAGACGTACCGTTGGTTGTCATCACCACGAATCCGTCATTTTGACCGACCCATATGATGTCGCTATTCCCTTTCGCCACCGCGATAGCAGAAATAAGCGAAGTTCCAGGCCCCCGTATCGCGGACCATGATGGCGGTGATGCTCCTGCATTGGTGGAGCGCCATAACGAGGCGCCGCCCGCAAGCAACGTTTGAGATTGGTTTGGATCCAAGATAAACGGGGAAATGAAGTTCGCGTTGTTGCCGGCGTCTGCAATTCCGCTATAGATCCATTGGGCGTATCCGTTGACTCCTCCGTTTTGCCGGAATAACTCTAAGTCAACGTATTCGCCATACATCGTTTGAGCGTTTGTCGGATCAATCGCGACGAATCCGCCATCTCCTCCGAAGATGTAGTTCGCCTGTGGATTTCCGATGGCATTCGCTTGGGTTCCGTTGTCCTGAAGCCCTCCGATGACGAGGCCACTTGGACCATCTCCGGCGACCGAATAATATTGAGAAGTAGTAGCTCCCTGGTCTCTACGGAGCCAGCCCGAATCGACATTCGCCGTCGTAATATCCGAAGCCTCGTAGAGTCCGCCATCGGTGCACACGTAAAGAACCTTGTTCGTCACTCCGTCATAGCCGGGAGATGCCAAAAAGTAGTGAATATCGGGATGCGGTTCATCCGTTTGTATGTATCCTGCACCCACCTGATTCAGAGTTTGACCACCGTCGGTACTCTCGTAGACCGACACCCCTCCGACTACGATTCGATTGGGATTGGTAGGATCAACCCAGATAGCGTTGCCGTACCAGTCGGCGCCCGAGTTGCCACTTGTAGTAACCTCGACATAGCTTTGGCCACCATCGATCGACTTATAGATATTGCCATCGCTGGCCGAAGCGTAGACCGTATTTTGGTCGGTTACGACCGGACAGGTTTCGATACGACTAAATCCGACAAGTTCATTTAGAGGCCCGGTGGATTTCGTCCAAGTGATGCCCGCGTCGTTCGAAACGACCGTGGCTGCATACCAAACATTGTTCGTATAATCGTAATCTTGAATTGTTCCGATGACCCTATTGGTGTTTGTCGGACAGAAGGCAATCGCATGTCCACTTTGAGCCCACATTGGGTTACTGAATGTATTGCCGCCATCGGTCGAACGGAAAATGCCGCCGTATTGTTGACAAACCAGGATGAGGTTTGAATCACCTGGCGCGACCGCAATTCGATTGATGTGGGACCAACCCCAAGCTACGGTTCCAGGTAGTTGGGTCCAGGTTATTCCTCCGTCCGTGCTCTTGTACACTCCGCCGCCGCCAATTGCGTCGTAGTTGAAATACCCCTCGCCGGTACCAGCATAGAGAGTTTTCTGGTCGTTTGGATCCAAGACCAGGGTGTTAACCGCAAGCGACGGCAACCCGTCTCCAACCGCTGTCCAGGAAGTTCCACCATCAAGCGACTTCCAGATCCCGCCCCCGGCAGAACCCTCCCAAATCGTCAATGGGTTATTTGGGTCGATCACCAAGCAGCAACTGCGTCCAGAGAAGTCGTTCGGACCTTGAGGAACCCAATTGTCGCCTTGAAGGAAAGAGTGATGGGTACTTGCGAGTTTCTTCTTCTGAGCAATTGCTCTCGTCATCGCGTCGGGTGGAATCTTCCCGTGCTCATCCACCAAGGCGAGACGTCTCCACCTCATCGCCTCCCCAGGGCCACCGGTCTCCAGGCCCTTTGAGTGCTTGAAGCCCGTTCTTTCACTGGGGCCGCCCGGCCCGGCAGCCTCTGCCTTTTCCGCTTCGGCAGTCTCATTCGAATTCTCGCTCTCTTCTTCGAGAGGCTTTTTTGCAAGGTGCTCGCCTCGCAACAAAGCGGAGCGAAATTCTGCTTCCTCCTCTTTGCCTTCCAATGCGATCACGCCACGGACTTTAGCGAGGCGCTCCCTGGCGACTTCGTCATCGACGCCCGGATTGAGTTGAATCAGATAAGTAGACGTGCCCGGCTCTCGTGACTCAACCTTACCGATTGACGCCACCGCTGCCGCGAGGCGCTCAACGGGAATGGTCCGATTGGCTCGCACAAACAGCTGTTCCCCCTTGGCGGTATGGCCTGAAACAGAACTCGAAAAGAGGGCAAGCGATAAAAGTAAAGTATTCAAAATCACTCCGACTAGGTAGCGCGCAATGAGTGATATTGTACAGCAATCAGAAAACTCATGGGATAACTGGATTGAGCAAAAAAAAGACTAAAGGCCCATTTTGCGCCGCGCAAAATCGATCGCTGACAAGCCACTGCTACCTCAAAATTTGGTGACGATACACGGCCTCACCACCTGGCTACCTCCCGATCATGAAGCTCATTCCAATGGGAATCATGAAGCAAGCAGGTTCCATTTCAAGAATTTGCGTCGAGGGAATTGCTGACTTGATTGCGTAACTAATGAAATGCAAGACTCGGGAAGACTAACATGATCTCTTTCCTTCTCTGTTTCTTGTGTTCGGGAACGGCCCTCCAAGTGAACTCACTGGGGCAACTCACTAAGCTTGAGGGCGTTTGGAGTGGGACTTGCAGCGGGAGGCCCGGCATTGGAACCGTTACGAAGACGTTCACTTCTTTCTATGGCGGAAAATTCGTAAAGTGCGAAACAGTGTTAACGATTCCAGCAAAAGGCGGCAAACCCGCAAATGTCCACCAAGACTTGACAATTTTCAGTTACGACGTGATGAATCAAACCCTGCGCATGCGTCAATTTCACAACGAGGGATTTGTCCATACCTGCGAGCTTCAATCGTCTGGGCTAGGACACTGGGTATTTGAAGGGAAAGACGTCGAGAATCTTCCGCCCGGATTCCGTCCTCGACTCACAATCGATCTTCACTCGGACGGAACGCTTAACGAGGTTTTCTCGCTCGCCCAACCAGGGAAAGACTTCTCAGAGTACGTTCGAACCATAGTCAAGCGCCTGCAGTCCGCGACTTCGCATCGCCGATAGCTATGCTTGGGCATCCATAGCAGGTCCGCGGCGTCACGCCGAATTCTAGACCTTCAACCCGAGGTTTATGCCAACAAATTTCCAAATACTTGCAGCTCAACGCGAACGACTTGTTCCGAAATCAATGGAGATAGAATGAGATTATGATTCGTGGCCGTTTGGCGATGACCTGCATCCTCGCGACATCTCTTATTCTCTGCTCTTCGACTGCGTCCTGGGCTCAGATCGAGACTGCTCAACGTACAGGAGGTTTTTTGGTTGGCGTCCAGGCTTGGACATTCAGCCGATTCACGACCATGGAAGCGATCGAGAAGATCTCGGCCGCTGGCGGGTCAAATATTGAGCTCTATCCTGGGCAACCGGTCGGAAAGGAGTTTCCGGGTGTGGCTATCGGTCCCGATATGGGTCCTGTCGCGACCGATGCTCTTCGCCGTCAACTCACCAAGTTCGGTGTGAACGTGGTAGCTTTTGGCGTTACCGGAATCGATAAAGACGAGGCGTCGGCTCGACGTCTTTTCGCATGGGCCAAATCGCTAGGAATTGGGATCCTGAACACCGAATCCACGGACGCCATTGAAACAATCGATAAGTTGGTAAAGGAATTCGATATTCGAGTTGGTTTTCATGACCATCCGCGAACAAGCGATCCGAATTATAAGGTCTGGAATCCGAATTACGTCCTGCAACTTGTCAAGAACTACGATCGGCGAATAGGTTCATGTGCAGACACCGGCCATTGGGTGCGCTCAGGCATCAAACCAATCGATGCGCTTCGGATCCTCAAAGGCAGAGTCGTAAGCTGCCACTTGAAAGACCTCAACGAGTTCTCAGCCAACGGTCACGACGTACCTTATGGGACCGGCGTCTCCCAAGTACCGGCCATTCTGGACGAACTTCGCCGTCAGGGCTTTCAGGGGAGTGTGTCCGTGGAATATGAATTTCACATGGACAACTCGCTTCCCGAAGTTGCTCAGTGCCTTGGGTTTGTTCGCGGCTACTTCGCGGGAAATCCGAAACTATGAAAACGTCTTGCTGCCCCCCATTGGCTTAAGCCAGTGCGCCGCGTTCCTATGGGGGTAGGTCATGATGTCCGTCAAAGCTCGTGGGTTGCTTCCACGGCCTTTGTTCGAACGCGGTAATCCAAGAGGAGGAGGCCCCCAATTAGCAGCAGTATGCCGACGATGCTCAGAATTGTTCCAATCGCTTCCTTTACGAACTCGTCAGGCGGTGCTGCAGTTAGCGAGGATTGTGCGCCAATGAGAAGGATTTTTCGAATGCTCGAAATGAGACCTACGATTAAGAACTCTTTGATCGTCGCTTCCAAACTGCGCGCTTTGATGTACGTCAAGATCGTGCTAAGCAATTCAAGAACGATGACGCCAAACAGGATATCGCTTAGGAAGTGCAAGCCGATTTGCACGAAAATCGCACCAGAGTCTTTGCCGGTCAAATTGGCATGGTAAAGGTCCCTTACTACGGAGATGGTGCTGTTAATAAGGACACCGATGGCAAGGAGTAGCAAGAGGATGGAGACGAGGATATGGGCCCATCCATCTCCGTGCTCCAGTATTTCAGCGATGGAAAAGCCGTGCTTTTTTTCCGAGTGGCCATGAGAATTTGGGACTGACATAGGTTTCACTATAAACAAACAAGAGTGTTGATACTCTCAACGATCGGATCAGCGGCGTTCCTCAGGTTTCTGTTCCTTCAAGTCGAACTTGAAAAAAGACTCGATCAGTATTTGGAAAGCGGGCAGTTAAGGTAGCCCGCCATTCAGAAGGACCCTCTCTTTGCACCAGACAATGTAGTCATCACTATTTGCACAGTGCCTTTCCAGTGTCAGGGAATCATTAAGAGGAGAAATCAATCGTTCAAAGACAATACCGTTTTCTAAACGTCGCATAAGCTCGATCCTAATAATGGTCGAGTTACAACGCAAGGATTTCATGTTCCCGAATACGGGAATACGGATGACCCTGACGTCCTAAGATTCTTCGGCCACGCCGAGGTCGACCACGAGTTCAGGTGACGGCCAACTTATCGCAATCAAGCCGCTTGAACTGTTGGTTGCCGATGTTACAGCTACGAGAGTGTCGCCCCGATTGACTCACGCCCAGGCAGGCAGCAACGATTCCGTCTCTGGGTCGAGTTCCACCAATATTGTCGTTTATGCGTTCTTCGTTTGTGAGCTTGACGCGCAAATCCGTTTCCAGCCATCTTTCCTCGACCCTAGTGAGTTTTTTAGAAAGCTCAAACGCCACAGGCGAGTTGCATTAAGAACTATTGAATATCGACCGTGGGCGCCCTTAGGGACCAGGATACGCCTCGCAAGATGCGTTCAGGAAGGTGGTCGCCATGGTGTCCTGGCGGCTCATAAAAAGTGGTTCGGACGTCCGACTTGGATAAAGCCTGGTAAATGAGCTTCGCGCCAATATTGGCCTGAAAGTCATCATGATCTGGGCCCTCGCAGTATACGGACTGACGGTGCGAAAAAGGGTTCATGGTGTGCGTGACGATGTAAAGAGGGTCATTGTGCAGCCACATCTTCCAAGTGTCCTCCTGGTACACGCCATTGGCGTCATAGAACCATTTGAATGCACCAAGAGGTCCAGCAGGGTCGGAGGCGTAGCAGGCGCAGAGTGCGATGGCGTAACCGATATCGCCGTCTTGCTGGGAGATTGGAGCCAAAGTTGGCGGAAGGAATTCCCTGAATCGACTGAGCGACAGTTTTTTCGTGTCGGCGTTAACCGTAAAAGGTTTGTGGCTAAGCTCGAAGTCGGAATCCGGACTAAGAGCCACCACGTGGCCAAAGATCTCTTGATAAGCCATGCCGAGTCTTAGCGCACCGAATCCTCCGCTTGAATGGCCAGCAATGATTCGACGCGAGGCAGTGCCGCCCACGTGGAGCTGGCGTTCCACAAATGGCACGACTTCCTTACAAATGTATTGAGCATAGTTGCCGGAGGCCGGCGAATCGATGTACTGACTGCAACCGAACCGGTTCTTTCCGTCCACGACCACAAACGCAAGAGGCCCTACGCTAGCAGCTAACTTGTCGACAAACTCGAGCCAAAAGCCTGGCCCCTGCAGAAAGTCGTCAGGTCCACCCCCGAAGCCGGGAAGGTAGAAAACTACGGGCAATTGCTTGTCGGGCGAATAGCCTTTGGAGAGAAACACCGCCATCTTTCGAGAGGTCGAATCGTGCATTGGATTTCCCTTTAGGATCTCACTTTCGATGGTGAGGGTTTGAACGGTGGATGCCGGTGCTACATGGGATTGCCCCTTTGGCCACATTTCCGGCAACAACACGCCTAACGTAACGAACAAGGGAATTCCAATCATCCTAGCCAATGACCGTACCTGATTCATCCATTGAGGTTCGTCTGCATTACGACTCTCAATAACAAAACCATCCATAATCAGGGTTGCCATTCTCCTTACAATTCATGCTGCAAGACCCTAAGATTCTGCCTAAAGTTGCTCGACTTGAGACCACTTATTCCGACCTTCGATTCTTTCCCGTTGCGACCCTGGCAATGGAGTCTGCCGAAACCAGGGAGCATTTCCGACTTCCACCCACGAACGAGCAACTAGAGTGGCAGCCCATCGAGAGCGGCCACAAATGGGGGGATAACTGGATTAGCGGCTGGTTTAGAGGTATGGCGCGAGTACCGGCTGAATACGATGGTGCGACCGTATTCGTTCGAGCCAACACCGGTGGACCGGAGACGATGTTCTTGATTAACGGCCGCGCCGAGGGCGTATTCGACGTGAACCATCCGGTTCGTTTATTGACTCGTGAGGCGGAGCCGGGAAGCGATTACGAAGTTCATTTGGAATCCTACGCTGGTCACACCATTCCTGGGACGCAGCCGTTCTCCGGGATACGAAGCGCAGATGGACCGGTAGGACTTACCCCCAAATGCCGCGAGTTCCAATCGGTTGAGCTGGTCGTTGAACGACCGGAGGTCAGCGAATTTGTATTCGTTTTACGTACCCTCCTGCAGGTCGCTAATGCCCAGGAGCTTAGCAGTTTACGACGAGCGAAGATTCAGGCGGCGATGGGAGAGGTATTCAACCTAGTGCCCCAAAAGCCGACAGAAGTCGAGGAGTCTCAGTGGAGACAGGCTTTGCTAGACGCCCTCGACGTCTTGCGACCACTTCTTGAGCAAAAAAATGGTCCGACCACACCTACGATGGGAGTATTCGGCCACTCCCATATCGACACGGCCTGGCTCTGGCCGGTGGCCGAGACATGGCGGAAATGCGCTCGGACGTTCTCGTCAGTCCTCAGCCTGATGGATCAGTACCCGGAATTCCGATTTTCTCAGAGCGCTGCTTTGCACTTCCATATGATGCGCAAGCTTTACCCGGACATATTTGCCCGGATCCAGGAGCGTGTCCAGGAGGGCCGATGGGAAATCAACGGATGTATGTGGATCGAACCAGACTGCAACATCCCTAGCGGGGAGTCGTTTGTGCGTCAGTGCCTCTATGGACAAAGGGCGATTCGAGAAATGTTCGGGGTCACTGCCGATACGCTGTGGCAGCCGGATGTGTTCGGATATTCAGCCGCCCTTCCTCAGATTCTCCAAAAAAGCGGAGTCGAGTTCTTTTGCACGACCAAGCTAAGCTGGAACGACACAAACCACTTTCCTTACGACACGTTTCACTGGCAAGGCATCGATGGCACATCAGTTTTGGCTCACTTCAACGAGATGCAGGGCTGGGCAGACGCAGGACGGCTGATCGAGCTTTGGAAGCAAGTTCAGCATCCTGATGTGCAAGACCGACGCCTGGTCGGGTTTGGGCATGGCGATGGCGGTGGAGGCCCGATGGCCGAAATGATCGAGGTTTTGCGGTATACCGCCGACCTGGAAGGCTGCCCGAAGACTGAATATCAGAGCATCAGCGAGTTCATGAGCGGCTGCCGAGATGAACTGCACGACTTACCGCGCTGGGTTGGCGAGCTGTACTTAGAATTGCATCGAGGCACGCTCACCTCCATCGCTGCCATCAAACGCGGGAACCGCCAGTGCGAATTTGCCTTACGCGAAGCAGAGTTTGCCGCGACGCTTGCACGAGTTCAGACGGGGGCAGACTATCCAGCCAACGCGCTCGATGAAGCTTGGAAGATCTTACTGCTCAACCACTTTCACGACATCCTTCCTGGATCCGCGATCGCTGAGGTTAATGACGAGGCGATTGCCGGTTATGCAACTTGTCTCAACTCCGCGCTCTCGATTCGGGATGCAGGTTGGGGCGAGCTAACTTCGACCTCCGGGGCGCCCAGACTGTTCCTCTCCAACTCGCTCAGTTGGTCACGTAACTCTGAGATAGTCCTCGCAGATGTCCCCAGTGGAATGCGGCCAGTCGGAACGATAGCTCAAGTAATTACCGACCTCGAAGGAAATGAGCGGTTGGCAGTGTTTGGTCTGGAGCTCCCGTCTCTTGGATATGAATCGGTGGCGCTAGAACCTATTGAGCGCCTCGAATCCGCATTTCATGTTACGGAAAACTCGGTGGAAACCGATTCCGCACTGGTCTGGTTCGACGAATCGGGCCGCATCTCCTCCTTTTATGATAAGGTTTCCAGGCGAGAACTGGTTCGACCTGGCAAGGCGTTCAACGATCTCTTGATGGGCGAAGATGTTCCGGCTGCCTGGGATAATTGGGACATCGATCGGGACCATCGCCACAAATTGGCCGGGATTGCCGGGCCTGTCAAACGCGAAGTAGTCGCAGACGGTCCTCTCCAGTTACGTATTCGACAAGAGTTTGCCCTGGGCCGCACCTCTCGGCTCATTCAGCATATCGTGTTCCACTCCACAACACCTCGAGTGGACTTCGAAACGATCGTTGATTGGCATGAGAAATACCAGTTCCTGAAGGTTGGGTTTACACCGGATGTACTGGCGGAAACCGCCTTGCACGAGATCCAATTCGGTCACGTACAACGTAATTCGCATGATAATACGAGCCAGGACCGAGCTCAATTCGACGTTTGCGCGCACAAGTGGACTGACATCTCCGAAAACGGATTCGGGATCACCTTTCTAAACGACTGCAAATATGCTTGCACCATCAAAGAGGGTGAATACCAGCTCAGCCTCATCAAGTCTGGTAGACATCCGGACGCACGCGGCGACGAAGGTATCCATCGATTCTCCTATGCATTGCTGCCCCATGGCGGTGGATTCGCCGTCAAGTCCGTCGTACGTCCGGCATATGAGTTCAACGTCATTCCGACAGTCCGCGAAACTGGCGGAGATCCAGTGAGATTTAGTCTGTTGTCCATCGACAATCCCAACATAATCGTTGCGTCGATCAAAAAGGCGGAGGATGACGACGATATCATCGTGCGTCTCTATGAGGCAGGCAAGTCTGGCGGCTACGCCCGTGTATGCTTTGGAATTCCCATCACCGCCATAAGCGAGGTCGATCTTTTGGAAGAATCTCCATCGCGCATTCAAGCCGATCACGCGGAATTCGAACTCTACTTTAGACCTTTCGAGATAAAGACTCTGAAGATCAAAACGTCACCGTAGGATCAGGGATTCGTGCTAGGCTAGAAACGGACTTCACGCTTCCAGCCTAGCTCAAGCAGGCGAGGCTCGCCAAATTCGTTTGCAGAGAGTTTGTGACGAATGGTTGTTTTGGGCGTCAAAGAACTGTGATCACGACATGCTTGATGTCTATCTGGATTGCCTATACGCGACAGTCTGTTGCGATTCCTCACGACATCGAGGACCGGTTCCTACGAGACATGGTCCAAGTAGCGAGCGGACCATCGTTCCAAGGAACCGACATCGCCTCCGAAACGCCTGCCGACAAGGCGTGCAAACAATGTGGCCCAAGTCAAACCTGAGTTAGGCGTCTTGAACCTCAGAACAGCCTTGTCATCGACGCTTTGGTCTTCCGCACTTTGGATCGTGGAACCGGCATCGGAAGAATGCTGATGGAACAGGGTGAGGGGGGGCAGGGAAAGAAGGTTTTCAACGGCCGAACTCACCGTTTGGGCGTTTCACAAAGACGCCCTCGCATTTTACGATCAGTTGGGCTACCAGGCAGCGAACATCAGGATGCGGAAGAGATTAAACTGATCACTGTTTATCTTACAAAAGGCTCGTCAATCCTTGGACCGTGCGTGTAATGCAAGAGCTCCATCCCAATTCTACCGAGTGGTGCCAAGGCTTGGCACTCATCGGGGTAAGGCCACTTGCCGCAAAGGAAGTGGACATACTCCAGGCTGAACGACGCAGATTGACTCGACAAGGGTGGCTTTGGTTGGCGGTGGTGGGTTCAGTTGCCGTTCTTCTCCCATTGATCGGAACAATGATGCATCAGGTGGAGATTCTTGGAGATCTCTGGGCTACTTGGATCGTAATCGGATTACCGGCATGTGCGATCGGAGCGAACCTGGCGTTCCGCGCAAGGAAGACGGTTCGCCAGGAGTTGGAGGATGGCACGGCCAAGGAGTTTGGTACGAATTTCGATTCTCCACCGGTCCTTGGCCAACCTCAGATTGTTGAGAACCTCGTTTTGTTGAGTGCGACCCATCGGCTTTGGCGAATGAATGGCTTAATTTCCACAAAGAAATGGGAGATCATGCCGGTCGCCACGGTAGCAGAAACCTCTGAATTTGCGAATATCGCGGCCCAGTGGCTTAGACCGGCCCAAATTGACGCGAACTTGGAAGTGCTGTTCGGAAGACGTGAAATGAGTTCTGCCGAAATAGGCGAACTCAGACGTGTCGTAAGAACCTTTCTGGTGAAGTTTGCTCCACCGACACTGCTCTTCAACCTGTGGTTTGGAGGGACTGCGATCGCCTCGATCGTCCGTCACGAGATGGGCCACGGCTGGGCCGTTCAGAGTTTCGTCCTTATGGGAGTCGTTACGCTTGCACTGAATTATTCGGTCATCAAGCTCACGCTTTCTGCGCTGAAACTTCGACGAGACGCTCAAGGCGGTGAGATTTTGATTCTCCGTGAAGAGACTAAAGAAGATATTGCCCGTGGCCAACCTACACAGGAGATACTTCCCCACTCCAAGTGGCTCTGGACGACCGACGGAGTTCCGGCGCCTTGGAGAACTTCGGGCGTCTTTAGCAAAAAGAGGTGACTCACCGGTCCATTTGGACCTCATCTGCGAACAAGCATCTGAGTACCATGCAACACTCTCTTTCGCTTGAGGCAGACCATGACATTGCGGAGCATCGAACTCGAATGCGATCGACGGGTTCGGACGAGCTCTTTGATGATCACTTCGAAGCGGTTTTCCGCTATTTTTCCAGGCGGGTTTCTTCCATGGAGGATGCCCAGGACCTCACTGCTGAGACGTTCGCTGCGTCGGTAGGGTCAAGAATCCCTCGGAATGTCGAACCGCTTAGTTGGCTTTATGGAATCGGAAGACGAAGACTCGCCGATTTCATTCGTCGCAAAAAACGAAACGGCTCGATTGAAGCTATCGGCACAGATGTAAGAGCCGTGGAACGTGCAAGAGATTTGTGGGCCTTGATAGACGCCCTTCCTGCCCATCAGCGCGAAGCACTATTGCTCCAAGCACTGGAGGACCTATCCATTCCTCAAATCGCTCACGTCATGAAAAGATCGCCGGGCAGTGTGAAGGCACTGCTGCAAAGGGCTAAGGACAGGGTGAGACAAGAGAGCCGCATCGAACTCAAGAAGGAAGAGAGACCATGAACTTAAACGAGGAGATTTCAAGCCTTTATCCAGGCTTCGAGCCTAATGTCGACGCGAAAAGAACCGCGTTCACTGCAATGGGAGTCCGCACCGTTCAAGTAAGGCGTGCCCGCCGCATCCGCCGAACCATTGCCATCACGGCCTTAACCGCCGCATCCATCGCCACTCTCATCGGAGTGGGCCCAACTGCGATGGCGGTTTACAATCTTCGCCGGATTGAAGGTTCTGTAAGTGACGCACAAACAGCGGAAATTGATGAGTTCGATGTTCAACCAGATGGAACCGAATCGCAATCGGGCCGAACACTTTATGACCGTGGAAAGTGGAGAATGGAACGAGGATCTGCGTATCAAATCTGGGAAGCAGGACGACTATGGCGCTTTGACCCTGGGTTGCGCAGGGTCACTTTCAAGGCGGCGCCAAACGGTCCTGCCATGTACAACCTAAGCGGGTTTAGCGTTCGGTCGATGATCGCAGATATGACCCATTGGAACTGGAGACAGAAGATCGAAGTCGGAGATGGCTTCTTCGAGGGAAAGAACGTCTCACAAGTTACGATCACGAATTCGGACGGTGCCGAGAGGGTTCAAGTAATGGCGGATCGGACGACTTCCATGCCAATCGCCTTTCTATCTGAGTCGAAAACCGTTAATGGCTGGCGGTTTAGCGCAGTCGCTCGAGCCAAGTTCAATCAACCGGTTGACACGCGGCTCTTTTCGACGACGTTTGAACCGTCCATTCCGATCGTCGATTTGGACCGCGAACTCGCGCAGTTTAGGACCCGAATTCAAACTCCTCTGGCGAAATTTGACTGGTTCGGCCGAACAATCGCCATTCGAGCCGTCGATATCAATCCTAACGGTCACGTCTTTTTGCTGTATACGGACGGCGAAACAAAACTGGATCGGCAGCGTGCGACCGACCATATGATTGCGGCGATCAGGAGCAACGAGCTAAATCATGCGAACGCGCTGTTTGTTCCTCACCCAACTGTAGACGCATGCAACTCTCGCGGTGGGGAGTACTTGAAATCTGGCGAATTATATCCCTATGTTTCCGGTCCTTCCGATCGCTTCCGATCTGGGATTGTGCTTCCAGATGGTCAGGTACTTCAAGGCGCCTGGTTTATTCCCAGTGAGTCAGGTCCGTGGAGACCCATCGATTTAACGATCACGTTCAATGGCGACCGTACCAAGATGTTTCGCCAGCGGTTCGAAAAGCCGAGTACTTCCCTTCTTCCCGACTGGACATCGTTGATGGGGATTGCTCCAACGTCCGAACAGGATGTGCTCCGCGAAGAACTCCATGTTCGCCGACCGGCGTTACAGCAAAAGTCGGACTTTCCGAGGCTTATCAGCAACGTAGAGGCGGAACTTAGACTGATGCGAGAAGAGGAGTCCAACGGAATCGGCCCTTGGGCCAAAGGTGATCTCTACTTAGACCTCTACCAGGCATACAGCGGCCTAGGGGACCACAAGATTGCGATTCACTACCTCAAGCTTGCCGCAAACGAACCCTATCCAACGCCCTTGCTCACCCAAGCGCTTGCAAAGGAGCAGTTACCGAATTAGAAACTTTCGTACGACTCGCCAACGTATAATAGATTTCTTAGCGGTCGAACCGCAAGAGAGAGGTTAAGAGTGAAAGCAAGCAATCGGTTTGGAATTATCGCCGCTCTTCTTTTCAGCGCCGTATCGGTAGCAATGGCCGGCAACAAGTTGGCTGTAGGTTCCCCCGCGCCCGAAATGAAGGTTGCCCGTTGGGTCAAAGGTACACCTGTCACCAGCTTTGAAGCGGGCAAAGTTTACGTCGTGGAGTTTTGGGCTACATGGTGTGGGCCATGCAAACAGAGCATCCCGCACTTAACGGAGTTGGCCAAGAAATACGCGGGTAAAGCAACGTTTACTGGGGTCAGCGTCTATGAGAAGAACGCGCCAGTTGGACAATACGCCAACTACGGCGACAAGGTCGACGCCTTCGTCAAAGAATGGGGCGACAAAATGGACTACAACGTCGCCTGGGATGGAGACGAAGCAGCCATGTCCCACAACTGGATGGAAGCAGCAGGCCAGGGCGGAATTCCAACCGCTTTTGTTGTCGATCGCACCGGTACGGTGGTATGGATCGGGCACCCGATGGCTGGGCTGGACGAAGCAGTCGGTCAAGTAATCGCCGGTACCTTTGACGTGAAGGCAGAGGCCGAAAAGCAGGCAAAGGCCCAGGAAGCGCAGGAAAAGCAGATGGCTGCTGTCAACAGCTACATTAAGCCGCTTCGGGCCGGTGACTTCAAAGGCGCCGTTGCCGGAATCGACAATCTGATCGCTTCCGATCCGAAACAGGAGTTTCAGCTTGGTGTGACCAGATACATTGCACTCTCAAACTACGATGCGACGGCGGCCAACAACTACGCAAGAAAGTTGGAGAAGGTTCTTTACAAGTCGCAGGCTCCGATGTTGAACTCTCTTGCCTGGACCATGGTCGATGACAAGACTCGCGCCAAGGGAGTGGATTTCAACCTGGCAGTAGAAATCGCGGAGAAGTGTGTTGCCCTAACCAAGGAAGGTGATCCAGAGGCAGCCATGAACTTGGACACCCTTGGCTTTGCCTACTTCAAGGCTGGAAAGTTGGACAAGGCACTGACAACTCAAGAGAAGGCAGTGGCAGCCGCCGACGCGACCAAGGATTTTGACGCCGCAACTCGAAAGGAAATCGCTGGACGCCTTGAGCAGTTCAAACAGAAGAAAAGCTAACGTCTTGCTCCAGACTCCGCTTCGTAGGACTTGACATCGACGAGGCGGAGTGAGAGCTGGCGTACAAGATTACTGAGGGATTGCAGTTTATGAGTGACAATCGGCTAGGACGTCGTTAGCCAACTCGCCTTATTAGACGCCCTCAGATGTTTTACAGAAACGTTTGGGATATCGAACCCCTTGAGTGAAAGACGAATTGGATGGAATCCTCGCCCTTCATTCCGAAGTCTTGACTCGATGACTCAGAACCCCAAGCACACTCTTTCCGATACGTCGCCGCACAATCCATGTGATCGCGCTCCACGGCAATTGGGCCGAATACCGGCTCGTGGAGAATCCTCCGTCACACACTTAGACGTTTGAGAACCATCTGGGTCTGCCGCGTTACCTGTGAGAAGATGTTGCCAAGGACGTGCAAATAGAGGAAGGTCGGACAGAAGCCTATCGGGCCGCTGGGAAGGTTGATTCGTCCAATTACAAATACGCCAAATGCCCCGATAGTAACGAATGTGATTCCCCGCAAAACGCGGATAATCTGACTGAGCATGTCCGGTGGTCTTCTTTTCAGGAAGTCTTTGAATACTACTTTGTCGGCAACTAGAGGTACATAGAGTCCCTCAATCGCACAAATAATGGCTTTAAGGACCAGGCTGATCGGCAGAGAACCACGACGATCCGAAACAGGATCGCCGCTATCATTAGAATGGCAGCAGTTCTGGAATACGATATCGTTCAGTCGGAAACTCGCCTGTGGCAGCTTTGCCTGCCCAAGACAGGGAGTATCGCGCCCGTTGAGTGTCGATCAAAGTATTTTGTATTTCTAACGCAGGTTGCGAGGCGACCTATTATTTGACCCAGGGTCTGTAGTTGTCACCCAAAGACTCATTCCTCGAGCTTATGAACGCCGAGCAAATGCAATGGGATTTCCCTCGGCACGGCATTTGGTTAAGGCGTCACGGTCAAGACAGTCGTCTCGTTGGCGCCGGCATATGTTGCAGTTAGGGTCACGTTTGTCTGCGACGTCACGGTGGAGTGGCTCACGGAGAAAGTTCCAGTGGTCTTGCCAGTCGTGATAGTCACCGTATTTGGAGCGCCTGCGGCGGCTGAATCGGAGCTGGCGAGACTTACAACAACGCCTCCTGCCGGGGCGGGTCCGGAGATCGCGACTGTACCGGTCACATTCGTTGTCGAGCTTCCTTGAACGGTCGTCGGGGACACCGATATCGCAACCAGCGTTGGAGGTTGAATGGTCAAGGCAACGGGGAACGAAGCGGTTCCGTGCGTTGCGATGATCGTCGCGGACGTCGAAATTGAAACAGCGCTGGTCGGAATCGAGAATGTCGCCGAGGTTGCCCCCCCTGGAATCGTCACGCTGGCAGGAACAGACGCGCTTGTACTGCTCGAAGAAATAGTGATTCCAACCCCGCCAACGGCAGCGGGCCCCGATAGGGTGACCGTTCCAACCGACTTGTTACCCCCTATGACCGAGGTGGGAAGCAGGGTCAATCCGATTAAAGCTGGTGGATTCGTGGTCAACACCGAACTCTTCGACATACTGCCGAGGGTTCCCGTTATGGTTGACGTCTTTACGCTCTGAACTGCCGTCGAACCGATTGTGAAGGTGCCGGTGGATGCGCCAGCGGTTATGGTTACGGTTGCAGGTACTGAGGCATATGCGTTACTTGAACCAAGGTTAACCACGACACCGCCGGGGCCAGCACTTCCATTCAAAGCAACGGTACCGGTCGAATTGGCTCCGCCAATTACGGAAGCAGGCGAAATTGTGAGGCTCTGGAGACTGGCGGGAGTCACGGTCAGGGTCGCTGATTGGGTAATTGTGCCGTGTGATGCCGTAATCGAGACAGAAACCGTGCTCGCGACCGAAGATGAACTGATCGAAAATGAAGCCGAAGATGCCCCAGCCAACACCGTGACACTGGCCTGAACGATCGCACTCGTGCTGTTTGAGGCGAGGCTCACGCCAAGGCCGCCGGTGGCAGCGGGACCCGTCAATGTGACAGTTCCAACTGACTTCGCCCCGCCCACAACCGTAGAAGGCGACACGGAGACACTTAGTAGGGATGGGGGATTGATCGTCAAGGTCGCCTTCGTCGACGCGCTCCCTAGAGTGCCTGTCAACGAAGCCGTTGTAAGGCTCTGAGTTGCCACCGTTGCGATAGCAAATGTAGCGGTCGACGAACCGGAAGCAACCGTTACAGTTGGAGGAACCGTGGCCCTCAAGCTATTCGAAACTAAAGCAACCGTGACACCTCCAGATGGCGAAGGACCGCTTAGAGTAATCGTGCCTGTCGATGACGAACCCCCGATCACCGATGATGGAGCCACCGCAAGACTGACAAGGGTCGGTGGTTGAATTGTCATGGTCGCCGTTGACGCGATGCCGCCGTGCGAGGCGGTGATCGAAGCTGATGTTGAACTTGACACCGGAGTCGTATTGATTGGGAAACTCGCCGAACTCGATCCTGCCAGGACGGTCACACTTGCTTGTACCGGGGCGTTCGTGCTGTTTGAAGCAAGAGCGATTCCTACGCCTCCAGAACCGGCCGGACCGGACAGAGTCACCGTCCCGATCGACTTCGTTCCACCAACCACCGAACTCGGAGCGATAGATACGCCCTTCAAAGTGGGCGGATTGATGGTTAATTGCGCTGTCTTCGTGACCCCGGATAAGACGCCGCTAATCTTGGCTGAAGTCGTGCTCTGCACGCCTGACGTCGAGATATTAAAGTTCGCAGACGTTGAACCTGCCGCTACCGTCACGGATGCAGGAACAGTCGCGAAGGTACCGCTCGAACTTAGACTGATACTGATTCCTCCTAGCGGAGCTGCGCTGCTTAGGGTAGCGGAACCGATTGCCGATGCTCCGCCGATGACGGAGGTCGGTGATACGGTGATTCCGGAAAGGGAGGGCGCCATGACCGTCATCGTTGCTGATGCGGCAACGCCACCAGAAACCGCTTTGATAATCGGTTGAGTTGCCACCGGGACAGGACTCGTAGCGATCGAAAAGGTGGCAGTCTTCAATCCGGCAGACACGGTTACAAAGGACGGCGGTGCGGCTGAAGGATCAGAACTCGACAAGGTCACTATGTCGCCGCCCGTTGGCGCAACCGACGATAGGGTTACCGTTCCCGTGACGCTTCCCCCTCCAAGTACGCTGGTTGGTGAGATGGAAAGACCGCTTACCGAAACCGTAGTCGACTCCGTCCCGATCGCATAGAGGTTATTGTCTTCTGATCCCACATAAACCACCCCATCCAAACCGATTGCAGGGGATGCCCAGTTTATGGGAAGACCGGTCTTGAAGCTCCAGGCCGTTTTCCCACTTGGTTCGATTGCATACAATCGAAAATCGCCAGAACCAACGTAAATCGTGCCATCTGAGCCGATCGCGGGCGACGAAGCAATGGAACTACCGGTCGCGTAAGACCATTCAAGAGTTCCATCGGGATTAATTGAGTATAAGTTGTTGTCAGAAGAACCGACATACACAACCCCGTTGGCGCCAACTGCCGGCGATGAGTAAACCCAGCCGCCGGTGGGGAAACTCCATTTCTCAGTTCCATCGGAGTTGATCGCGTAGACGTTGTAGTCGGCAGACCCAACATAGATGGTTCCACCTGGACCCATTGCCGGGGATGACTGAATCTGCCCGCCGGTGGGAAACGTCCATTGAACGGTACCGCTAGAGTTCACGGCGTAAAGGTCATCATCATCGGACCCCACGTAGATCATGCTGCTTGAACTTACGACCGGCGACGATTGGATCGATTGTCCCGTCGTGACCTTCCATTTAAAAACTCCGGTAGAGCTAACGGCATACAAATTCGTATCCGTCGAACCAATGTAAATCGTCCCATCGGATCCTATAGCTGGCGAAGAGCCGACAATCGCTCCATCAGTAAGGAAATTCCACTTGAGCGCGCCGTTGGCCGGATAAATAGCATAAAGGTTCGCATCGTACGAACCCACGTAGATCGTTCCATCAGAGCCGATTGCAGGCGAACACTGGATGGGCCCGCCGGTTGAGAAAGTCCACTTTAGAGAGCCATCTGGGTTAACCGCATATAAGTTTCCGTCCGTCGATCCCGAGTAGATTGTGCCGTCGGCGCCGATGGCAACCGACGATTCGATTGGCTGTGCCGTCACCACGCTCCACCTGGCTACACCATTCGATCCACCACCCATTCCAATGCCGTTATTCAGATCGTTCTGGTGAAACTTTGGCCATGCCGAAGCAGCCGGTTGCCCAAATGCGAAAATGTAGAGGAGCAAGCAAGACAAAATAATTCCAAGGCGAAGGAGGTTCATAAACGGGATGTTTCTCAATGTAATGGACCGATGCGGCTAATGCTTAAGTGAAGGAGGAGTGACCGTCAGGCCGACGCTTGCCGTTCCCAGGTTCGATACCGCCGAAATAGTTGCAAGAGTGTTCGTGGTTACCGATTCCGCATTCACGGGAACCGTTATAGAAGTCGCGCCGACTGGAATCGTTAGTGATGTAGAAGTCAGTTTCAACGCAGTTGAGGATGAGGACAGGGTCACCGACAGGCCACCGACAGGCGCTGGAGATGCTAGAAGGACGGTTAGGTTGATTGTGGCGCCGCTGGTTGCGGTGGTCGATGGAAAGAAGAGTCCGATTGGACGCGTAACGGCCAAGGCAGTATCGGTGTCTGTCTGGTTGTTCAACTTCGCAATCACAGCAATCGGATTGGGCAATGCACCGACTGGTAGCGGCCAAGACACACTCGCCGTTGTGGATCCCACCGGGATCGTCAGAGTCGTGGGAAGGGCCCAACCCGGAACATTGGAACTCAACTCCACGGAGGTCGGAACTGTAGCGGGCGAACTTAGCGTGGCGCTCACAATGGGATCAGCGCTGACCGAGTACCATTTTGCGTCCAGACTTACCGATACCGTCTGGGGATGGATGATGAAGCTGGCATGCTGAGAGACTGAGCCGAAGGACGCAGACAAGGTGACGACGGTGTCGGATGTAACGGTTCCAATGACAATTGGGAAGTTCGCAATCGTCCATCCGGCAGGCATAAAGACAGTTGTCGGCACTTGCGCAGCTTTCGAACTGGATGAAAGGGAAATGGTCGTTCCTCCGGCAGGAGTCGGTGTTTGAACCTCCACGTGGGCAAACATACGCCCATTGGCCGGGGTCTGAGTCGTAGACGGAGTCAACGAGAGGGCGGTCGGCGTGAGCAAGCTCACATTCGATCCGTCGTTCACGTAGGTTGCGCCCCCATTCCACCACCACCAGGGTACTTGGAGGCACCCAATATCTCCCCCTGAAGTCGGCCAAATGGAGTTACCCCCTTTTGCGACGCAAACACGGGTGTTAAGGTCAGGAACCGTACCGAAATGGTAAAGGCAGGCGCCGGTCGGATCCATGCCGTTACTATCGGTAGCATCTGCCGGCACCCATCCAACTCCGGGCATATAAAACTCGGCCCACACATGCACGACTCCAAGCCCAGTTCGCCATCCCGCAACGACGTGCGATGCAAATCCGATATTTCTTAGGCCGGCTACGAGAATGTAGGAGAAGTCGCCACACGCACCCGATCCGCGATCATATGCGACGAGCGGGTCCCATGCATAACTTGAATTGTAAGTAAAGTGCTTGACGACTTGGGCAAAGACCGCCTTGGCGGCATCCCAGGGCGTCATCGTCGATTGGTAATTGGCGGGCAGCGCGCTTGAAATGAGATTCGTAATCTCAGGAGCATTGGTTGGAACCCAAGACTCGCTCTGCTGCCAGACTTGAATGTCCGAAGGTTGCACGGAGTTGATCGCGCTCCACGGGATTGTTCGCATGATCGATGGGTTTACGCGCGAATCATGCAAAGTCGTGCTGAAGCTCTGCTGGGCGGTTGGTTGGCTGTTGACGGCAGTGTTGAGATTCAACCAGTCCACTCGCTCGATCGGAATTCCAAGCGGCTCCGTTATTATCTGAGTCGCTCCGGAAGGAGGCATGTACCAGATCGTTGGTCCTTGGCTGGAGGTAAGTTGGGGCTCGCCAAATATGTATTCAATCTTGCCTATGGCGCCTGAGTTCACTTGAAACTGGGCCCATTTCGAGGCGCTGGCGTTCATCTGCTTGCCATCGATGAATTCGATTGCGTGGGCGGGATAACTTACTGGCAAGCTGACGTCCATCGTACTGGAGCTGCCCACCGTCGAAATGGAAAAGCTCGCAGGCACCGGCCCTTCCATCGAGGAATCAAAAGGACACCACCACCAATACGAACCGGGATTGAATTGGACGTTTTGTGAAATCGAAGTTTGAGCTCCGCATTTAATCGTTATGGTGTAGCTTTGATTCGATGCTCCCGTAATCGTAAAATTACCTGCGACACCAAAATAAGGATCACCGACCTCCGGAACTCCTGGAGCACCGTGGTAGTCGATGGAATATACGGAGGTCACGGTTACCTGGGCCTGTCCGAAGACGCTTGCAACAACAGCCCATGCGACGAAGGCTGTCGCCACACGTATCGGGAGTACGCAACGGCAAGAGAACTTCATAAACGAATTCTACACCCGACATACATTATTTGCGAGCATGAGTGCCTTGGTTTACGGACACCCTACGCTGGGCTACCGCCGCCCATGCTTCCTCGCCATGGCGGCAACTGATGGAATGACCGTAAGACAATTCAAATCAGACTTATTGTCAGCCAACATCTCTGACTTAGAAGCGATAGGCCAAAGGCCCTAATTGTGATCGAAGGCTAACTACGCTTCAGGGTCACGCTGGCTCCAGCAACCACCGTTACGGCTTCCGGCGCGATTACCCTTGCCATAATTTGGTTGCCTTGCCGTCGCCAGCTAACGTGAATTGGGCCAAGACGATGGGGCAAAGTACCCTCGGCATGGTCCCGACCAGAATCCGCTGGCGCCAGCGTATAGGAATCGGGATCACCCGGTGCGGTCAGCTTCAATCCTAGTAAGTATTCGATCGCATATATCGCGGGCGCTCCGCTCCAACTGTGGCAACAGCTCCCACTTCCATGATCGGCACGATTGAAGGTTTCCGGGAGGGTCGGATAACCAAGCCGTTTGATAAAGCCATAGTGTTCTTGGATCATTGAGTCAGCCAGATCAGCCCGTCCATGGACTGCAAGGGCAGGCAATACATAGAAAAAGAAATACAACTCCAGATAGCCTCTCAAGTGTTTGTTGCTACGGCCCACCTTGAAATTGTCTCTCAGCAGCGGTTCGAGGTAAGTCAGGATGCGTGCCCCGTCACCAAGTCCATAGCGGAGCGCTAAAACGTTTGCGTGCACGGCAGCGGTGGCTGCACCGATGCTTGGGATAAATCGCCCCTCAACTTCATTCCAGAGATGCTTTACTATTGAGGACGCGGTATTCGCCGCGTCGTCTCGATATCGCCTTGAATCTGACGTTAGCCCTAGAGCGTCGGCGATCTCCACTGCGGCCCGGAGCGCGGCCACTCGCATGATGTTAAGAGTCGTATTGCCTTGACCATAGCGCTCAGACTCGAGCATTCCCCAGTCAATAAAAAGTCCGGCAGCTTCCCAGAGTCCGTCCGTTCCCAATTTCCAAGATGGGCTGCGAAATATGCCTTGGAGAACGGACCAATTCTGGGCGGCAAACTCACGGTCTCCGGTATACGCCCAAATATCGCGGATGCCCATGACCCAGCATAAGGTGAAGTCCTCTGATGAACCGCGCAGCCAGGCGGGGGCACAGCCGGGCAGCAAACCGTCCGGCATATGAGCTAGCCCAAAATTCCGGAACGTTCGCCTCGCGGTTCGAAGGTCCGCAGTATAGACTCGATTTATGTGAATGTTCACCAGGCAGTCGGCAATATAGCTTCCCCGCTCTCGCCACGGGCAATCAGAATATGCCTCGTCGGTTGCAGCGTGAAGGGTGTGAACGCCTGCCTGCCATGCCCAATCGAGTACCGGGTCACCACATTTGAAGAACCCTTCGCACTTGTTGTAAACGGTCCGCCTTCGAATACCGATATCATGAACTGTGAGAGCAGGCATCTGGGCGCCCATTGGCGCCCTCATGACAACTTGCAGAAATATGCCGCCACGTGGATTGAGAACCTCGATTCTTTGGCGACCACCCTTTAAAATGAACCGGTCTGCTGCTTACGTGAAAGGATTGGAGTTGTAAAGGTTCACGCATCCATCCGCCCGACTCCAATCATCGTAGGCTACGTCGAGAGTTGTGCCAACAGGCGCTTCCACGTCGAGATAGGGCTGCCCATAATACTCGTCCCCGAAGTCAAAAGCCCAGATCGCGGTATGGGCCGCTTGCGTTTTATATTTGCTCAGGTCCTTGTACGGTTGGTCACGTACGACCTTGGTCTCCACTGGCGTGTCCCATGCCGTCATCCGGGCGGGAGTGACCGCGTTCAGATCGCTGGAAACAGCAGTCCAACCATGCGGCTGAAAGTAACTCTTCGTTGAAGCAGGATAAGACGGAGTTTCGCGAGCGGCGAGGGGTCCCGAAAATGCAAATGACTCCTCACAAAAGAGGTCGGGGCGAGCATGCAGGGTAGCGCCGGACTCAATAGGGAGCCCGACGAGAAAAGACCACTGGTCGGTTAGAATCTCGTAATTGCCGCCAAGAAAGTTCCAGCCCTCGCGCAGTTCGACGGTGCTTTCGCCATGGTTCCCTAAGCGCCCAGTGTAACGGATTTCTAGCGGCACGTCATTGAGTCTGCCTTCCGTCCAAAAGATATCGAGGGAAACAGACTGACGACGGGGAGAGTGAATCCACGTGATGAAAGAAACGTATTCCTTGTCCTTTGAACCAATGTGAGAACGGTGAAGCTGGCAGCCCCAACGAAGGCTGGGCGAAGCAGGTCCGGCCGCCATGATACGGGCAGGACGAACCAGTTTATAATCGGGATAGGGCGCTGACCGAGGAACCGGCTTTAACCAGGGAGTCCTCTCGGCTCCGAGTGCGACTACTGCATGTCGAGCTGGTTGAGTTAATTCAACATCAAGCGTGCGGGTGTCGCAGATCTCCGCCGGGTTCTGGGCAAAGCTAAAGTAGGGGGCTTGTGAATCCCACGCCTTATGGATTATTGACAGCCATGCGCCCGGCGTTTGGAAATCTACCACCCCGTCTTTTGTTCCACCCGCAGCGATAAAACCGGGAAGACCGTCGGGCATCGTTTGAAAAGATGAACAACCGAAGTAGTTGACCTCAACCCTTACGACATTTTGGCCGTGGCGTAGATGGGTCGAGATATCGTAGGTGTCGAATTCAGGGTGAGCGGTTACAAACCTTCCAGGGCCATACGCGACGAAGTCATCGTTGACGAATAAACGGTACCGAGTATCAGCAAAAAGGTTGATCTCAACGGACTTCGAAGCGCCGATATCGAAGCGTCGCTCAAAGGAAACAAACTGGTTGCGCCCAGGAGCCAACCCTTCGGCCCAACAGAAATCAGACTTTTCAAGAGTCAAGTCAACATCCAATGCAACCACCATCAGCTTCTTGCATGCCACGATTTAAGCCCCAGTCCTTTTCTGATTGCCACTCGAATACGATCCCCGTTTCCAGTACATCTTGAGGGACGAGCCACACAGACAATCTATGCCGATACACCGTCTCGCGACTCCGTCGAGACCACGCCGGACTTATTCTCAAAACAAGAACGCGAGTAGAGCAAGCAATCATTCTTTTTGACAAAACGTGAAATAGCCAAGGCATTGTACGCTGATTGCTCACAAGGTCTGATTTAACGGCGACTGAGAGTAACATTGCCTTGGAATTCGATCATACAGATCATAGCTCAGTCATGTGAAGATATCGACTTGTACACGCACAGGCCTCTTCCAGGTGTCGGGCATGAGTTTGTCGATGACGACGAGAAGACAATGTTTCCAATTCAAATCACACCTGATTCCTCGGCCTCCGTGCCTCACTTCGGCCTGGGTCATGAGAAACAAATGTGCGAGGCTGCTCCACTCGATAGCTTGACTCTCTTCGGGACTCGTGGCTATTCGGTCAACGTTATAGACAGCAAGGGACGAGTCTATTGGTCAGGAAGTGGAGGCGTAACAACAAGCTTCGTGGTTGGAGGCGCGCTAGGCGTCCAAAGAGCGGAGATTGTCGATTCGTCTGGCCACACGGTCGCCAAAGTTCCCTTCCGCGTTCAAGCCAAGACCGAGATCAAAGACGAACACGGTGAATTCAAGGACCTTCTCGAGATACTGCACCGAAGCATGCTTGTCTACGGCGGAGTGGAATATGCGACCTACAAAGGCAAGGAGTATCACTACTACGTCCCCTGGAATCTTGACCAGAACATGACATCAAAAGGGATGCGCTACTTCGACGGCACCTCCCACGAGTTCGTGGATCTTCATCGCCTTGGCCAACGCGAGGACGGAATGATCTATAGCAACACCGCACTCGATACAGGGCCAGGATATTTCGACACGGCCTATGGACAACTTGGCCTGGTTAAGCACGATGGCGGACTTCGCTGGACGCGCCAATCGGTTGAGGCGATGCCGGAGTTCTATTACGTTCTGAATATGTATGGAGCCTGGATTGACAAGGGAGACACAAATTGGCTGCGTGAAACCGTCGACTCCGGGTGCAGAGCCCTTGACTACGTCATAGCAGATAAGCGATTGCGATGGTCCACGAAATATGACTTGATCAAGCGCGCCTACACCATCGATATGTGGGATTTCCAGGCCACGGACAAATACCTTCCTGATGCGTTCGTGTCGCCGTCGATGGTCATTGACCCAGATCGCACGAAGTTCGGCATATTCTATGGAGACAATACGGGGTATGCGTACGCGTGCCAATGTTTGGGAGAGATGTTGGATGCGGCTGGACGCCCATCAGATGCCTTGAAATACCGGACACGCGGCAAAGAAGTCTTGGACCGGACAAACCGGCTGCTTTGGAACGGCCATTTCTATACTCATCGACAAGAAGAGGATCCGGCCGTCGTTCGCGACTTCGGCGTCGATGAAAAGACCCAAGTCACCCTTTCCAACGCCTTCTCGATCAACCGCGGAATCGGCCATGAGAAAAGTGTCGAGATCATCCGCACTTACCAACGAATCAGGAAGGACATGCCTGAGGGCTCTCCAGGCGAATGGTACATGTGCTACCCGCCGTTTCAAAGAGGTTTTGGCGCACACAGCGACATTTGGGAATACATGAATGGAGGGGTTGGCGCCACGGTCGCCGGGGAACTCGCCAAGGGTGCGTTCGAAAACGGATTTGAGGCGTATGGGACCGACATCCTACGTCGAATCCGTTCCCTTGGAAAAAGCCATAAGGGTCTGGTTGGCTGGGAATGGCGTGGCGCCCCGAGGCCGCCTTATAAGGCCGCGGTCTATCAACCCATCGACCTTGCGTCTGTAGCCAACATGGACATTGTCGATCGCTCCACTGACGGTGCAATAGGGTGCTTAGAGAGTGATGCTAATAGGGGTAACGACCTGCACACGTTACCAATCGGCAACCAGGTCTATGAGGGAGTACCCTACGAGGTCGTCGACCCGATTCGAAATTCTCGTAAATGCGCGGTGGCTGTGACCGCACACGGCAGATTGCCCAGAACGGTAGAGATTCCGGTTGGTAATACTGCAAAAACTGTCTATCTGCTGCAAGCAGTCTCTCGTCCAGGTCCTTCTCATCTTGGTGCTTACATCAGGTTCGAGTATGACGACGGCTCCCAAGTTGCAGTCTATGAAACGGTCGGTAAAGAGATGGCAGTCTGGTGGTTCCCAGAACTTCATACCGAGACTTCCGGAGTCGCGTGGACAGGGCCAAACTCCAAGAGCGCGGCGGTCGGGACAACCTGGACGGCAATTTCGAACCCAAACCCAGATAAAGTGATTCGAGCAATCGAATATGGGGCTGTCGAAGATGGCCCCATCGCGGCCCTATTTGCTCTGACACTGTCCGATCAGCCGCATCCGGTTCCCCGAAGCGACCTCTCGTTCGGTGGGCCCGATAATTGGTCTGCTGCGTCTTGTATGTTCGGCCTTATCGAAGGTCTTGCCGGAACCGAACCACTCGGAGCGGCCTTCGACGTAGCGCGAGTTTGTCCACGCTGGATGTCGGCGGACGTGCATAAGGTGTCTGTAACGTCGGTTCTTCCTGCGTCCAACGGATATGTTTCGTACCAGTACGAGTTCAATCCAGCCAAGAAATCGATAGCCCTTTGGGTTACGGGAAGCGGTCGTGAAGTTCATTTGCACATACTCTTACCTTCGGGGTTACGTGGCATGCCCGTTGTCACGGTCAATGGAACCTATCAGTCGAGCCAACTTTCCAGCGTGGAAGGTAGCCGATATGTTGATCTTACAATTGCCACCCACCCCAGCCAAGTGCATCTGTCGTGGTGACCAGTCGCAGTGTGTACCCGGTGAACTTCAGAGCAATCTCAAGCGTTAGCCGACGGGAGTATTTTGGCCTCTTTCGGCTAATGGTCGCGTGGAGGGCCACTTTGCTTATCCAAGGATTACCTCGACTTTGACAGTTTTTCCTGCGGCTACAACCGGAGCTACGCGGCTCGGCGTTTCAACGCCATCGACTTTGAACGATTTGACTCCGTGGCACACATGTTCGGGGTTTTTTACTTCGATGTCGTATGTTGCGCCCCGGTATTCGCGGTGAACCTTGAAGCCGTCCCATTCCGATGGAATGGACGGATTCACGGCGAGACCGTCGTATGTGGCCCGCACACCCAAAATGTACTGTGATATTGAAACGAAGCCCCATGAGGCGGTACCGGTTAGCCATGAATTCCGGGCCCGTCCAAAGTGGTAGGGATGCTCCTTGCCAGTGATGAACTGCGAATAGGCATACGGTTCCATCGTATAAGTGTCGGCGATGTCGTTTTTCGCGGCGGGCAGGAACGAGAGATACAGCTTCATGGCCTCGTCACCTCGTCCTAACATCGCTTCTGCGACGACCCCCCATGTGTTTGCATGGCAGAAGATGCCGGCGTTCTCCTTGAGCCCAGGGGGAAAAGACGTTACGGCGCCTATCTCCAAGACTTCAGTTTGAAAAGCAGGATAGTTGATAACGATCCCATGTTCGGTCGCCAAGTACTTGTGTAGGCTATCCATTGCGCTAACCGCGCGTTCTCGAGATCCCACGCCTCCAATTACAGCCCATGTTTGGCTGTTTATGAATATGAACGACTGCTCGCTGGCATGTCCTCCAAGCTTCTTGCCACTATCTAAGAACCCACGTAAATACCATTCGCCATCCCAGGCAAGTGAATCCACTCGCGCGCGCATCTCGTCCGCGACCAGCAGCCATGGCTCGGCAACGTGACTTCTCCCCAACTGGGCAGCGAGTTCCCGGAACTCCTCAATCCCCTTCAGAAAAAGGAAGGTGCTAAACATACTTTCGCCCTTGCCCCGTAGGTTGATGCAGTCGTTCCAGTCCGCCCGCAGACCCAGTAAGAAGCCGTTCGGACCCAGGTGGGTATTCGAGAACTCAAGGGTGCGCCGAAGGTGCTCTAGCACTGTTCCCTCGCCTTCGTCTGCAAACTCCACGATCTGATCGACAAAATCGAAATCTCCGGTTTCTCGAATGTAGCTAGGAATCGATAGGAGGAGCCAGAGGTGGTCATCACTGAATATCTCTGGATCGAGATTGTGTTTTCCTTGCTTCCACTCCAGGGGCTGAACGCCATGCATCGCGGCACCGAACGAATACTGCGCTCGGAGCAGGTCAACCAGTTTGGCGCGAGTTCGATTCGGGCTCATGTGGACCGCTCCGAGAGTATCTTGATTGCTGTCCCGGAATCCGAGGCCATCCCTTCCACCCGCTTCATTGAAACTGGCACTGCGCGACCAATTGAAGGTGGTCATGCATTGGTACTGATTCCAGACGTTGACCATCGAGTTTACGAGCGGCGAAGGAGTCTCGCACTGGTATTTTCCAAGGTGTTCGTCCCAATACCGCTTCACCGCTTGAAACTCCTCTTCAACCTTAACAGGGTCTCGATAGAGCAACCTATATTGTTGGCCAAGGGTCTTCGCGTTGCCGATGCCACAGATGTAGCAGACCCGGTAGGATTCCCCAGGCTGAAGGGTGACTTTGTTTTGGACCGCCCCACAAGGAGTTCCGCCAACGGCAATTGAGCCAAAGCATTGACCTCGCTCAACTGCCTTTGGACGTCCTTCTTCGCGATACCGACCCAAGAACACATCTCGATCCGAATCAAATGAAACTACTGGCTGAGTAGAAGCAAGAAAACCTTTTGGTTCTCGGGACGGCCACAAGTGGATACTGTAGTCGACCACATCGTCTGCGTAACCGGTGTGGCACGTATAGAGGATGTATTGAAAGTTAGTGAGATCCTGCATCATATCCCAGAAGCAGAACTCCGCATAGGCGAAGACTGACAGGGACCTGGGACGCCCGCTGTCATTGGTGATCGTCGTCTCCCAAATCTCAAGATGCTTGTCGACAGGTACAAAAATGCGCAGCGACGAATTCACACCGTCATATTCGGAATCGAAAGTCGAATAGCCTAGACCATGTCGGCAAACTGACTTGTACTGATCCAAGGGCTTTCCAACCGGTTGCCACGTCGCTGACCAATAGTCTCCACTTTCATCATCTCGAATATAGATGTAGCGCCCTGGCCGATCGGTGGGGACGCTGTTGAAGCGGAACCTAAGAAAACGTCCGCTCTTCGCCGAATCCTTAAACGCGTATCCGGCGGCGTTGTTCGAGATGATCCCGCAATATCCACTGGTCCCTAAATAATTGACCCAAGACATCGGCGTATCTGGGTTATCGATCACATATTCACGTCGCCCATCGTCAAAGCTGCCATAGCGCATTTTGGGAAAATCCTCCTTGATTCGCTTCTTGGTATTACCTCAAAGCGATCAAGGTTTACGCGATAACCAATGGGCCGCCTCAGTTAGAACGAGATGACAACAGGTTAGACTTTTTGCTCGATCAGCTTCCCAAACCGCTTATGGATCGCAAGCGCGGGGTCCAGAGGGACTTCGACGGGCACACAATCGTCTGGTATTTCGATCATTGGAGTCGGTCGAATACACTTGCCTGCAAACTGGGGCAGCCACTCCCGCTGGGCTTCGAGCATTTCGGTCGTCATTTCCCGGATATCCTTAAGTGTACAAACCGCTCCGGTCAATGGATCCAATGCCAGGGCATGGACCAAATGCTCAGGATCTCCCGTCAAGGCTGCCTCCGCTGAAAGAAGCTGAACGTTGACGTTTGTCATGCATGCGGCTGCACACTGGATCGGTAAACTGCCAACCCGCGTAGGACGCAGACCTGTGTCGTCGGCAAATGTGGGAACCTCTACACAACAGCCTTCTGGCAAATTCGAAATATATCCGTCATTGCGGACATTTCCCATGAAGCGAAATGGCTTGCCCGTTTTGACCGCCTCCATGATCCATGAGCAATATTCCACGGACCGAGCCTCTATTTCGGTAGTCTCGTATTCGAGCGGATCGTGCTCAGCATACTTTTCAGCCATCGTCTTGCCCCAATTGTAGTAGGCGCCGGATTCGCCGCCGAACGCGGGTTCGTCACAGTAGGTTTTAAGTGCCGCTTCATTTTTTCGGAACCAAGGAACATACTCCGAGAGGTGGCCTGTCGACTCGGTCATGAAAAACCCGAAATGGCGAAATACCTCGCCACGCACCTTCTCATTTTTGTAATACTGGGGTTTCTCGAATTTTTCACGCAATTCGGGATAAAGATCCCTTCCCTTGTGCTCCAGCCGAAGGAACCAATCCATGTGATTGACGCCACCACATGTGTACGTGATCTCGCCTTTATGTTCGATGCCGCAATACCCGGCGATTAGATCAAGGGTCGATTGGACTCCATGGCAAAGCCCCACAAAGTTCTGCTTGTCTTTGCTCGTGAGTCGCCCCAAAGCAAGACAATTCGGCGCCATCGGGTTAGCGTATTGGAGCATGATCGCATCCGGCTTGGCCAACTGCTCCATTTCTGCAATCAATCTTTGGAGAACCGGGATATGACGTTGAGACCTAAAGATCCCACCCGGTCCGAGAGTATCGCCGATGCACTGGTCCACGCCGTACTTTAGAGGAATGTGGTAATCCAGCCCAAAAGCATCCATCCCGCCGACCTGAATCATTACGACCACAAAGTCCGCATCACGAATTGCTTCTCGAGAATTGGTCGTCGCCCAGCACTTGGCGGAGAACCCATTGTCGCGGATCATGCGTCCGACAAACGCCTCCATACGACGAAGCTTGGTCTCTGTTGGAGCCATCAGGGCAAATTCGCTGTCCTGCAGACTGGGAGTGGCAAGAATATCGGAGATTAGCGTCTTGCAAAAGACCACAGACCCCGCACCGATCATAGCGATTTTTGTAGGCATGCTTCGTTGCACCTGGGGCACAAAAGATGCCCGTAAGGCAATCCTAGCACACTCATGATCAATGAGTAGCGGCGGAGCCAAGTCATCACCAAGTTTGGTCCGGGTAACCTGTTAGCCGCATGGGTCCCGCAGGTGCTTCCCGTAGATCCGATCCCGGGCCGGATATCAACTCCTTGATGCTGGCCGCAGACCAAGCCGACCGACAACGGCAATTCCCGCAAGCGATCCAACTTTGCGGTCAGATTCTATCATCGCGACCCGATTTCTTACCGGCCCGGATTCTATCGGCAGTCGTATATCTCAAGTCCGGTTACACGGAAGAAGCGGAACAGAAGTTCTTGGACATTTTGGGCAGCGAACCTAATTGCTTCCCTGCTTATCTATGGCTGGGCACGATGTATGCGCACGCTAGTCGGCACGAGGAAGCCAAGGCAATGGCCATTAGGGCCGTCGAGCTTCGGCCGAACGAAATGGACGCTCACTTTCTTCTCGCACGCGTGCTCTTTGAACTAGGGCAACTCGAGGAATCGGAGTCGGCGCTCCGACTAACTCTCACTCTTAGAGAGGACATCGGGGAGGCCCACGGCATGCTCGGCTCAATCCTACAACAGTTGGGGCACCTTGAGGAAGCAGAACTCCATCTGCTCCGAGCTATCGAACTGGAGCCTCACATCGGCCCACCGTATTACGACTTAGTGCTTGGGCGAAAGATCACCCAATTGGATCGGCCACTACTCGATCGATTTCAAGTTGTCGCAACATCGGATGGACTCCGGCCAAGGGATCGATCTCGAATCGAATTCGCCCTCGGCAAAGCCCATGACGACCTTGGAGAATACGAGGATGCCATCAGGCACTATGACGAGGCGAACAGACTTGCTCTGGAAGTCATGGCGAGGTTTGGCATGGTCTTTGACCCCAACAAGCTGTCAGAGGATTTTCGAAAGGCCGTTCTGAGCTCCTCTTTCTGGGATGTGGCGCCAAGAGGCACAGATTCTGAGGAGCCTATATTCATCGTTGGCATGATGCGGTCAGGAACCACCCTCCTAGAGCAGATCGTTTCAAGCCATAGCCAGGTGGGCGCGTCGGGGGAACTCAATTTTTGGTTCGACCGCATCGGCGAACTGCATGCAGATGAGCGACCACCGACACCCGATGAATCGAGGGTGCTCGCGGAAGACTATCTTAAGTCTCTTGGACGGTTTGGCATCGAAAAGCTTCGGGTGACAGATAAGACCCCTCACAATTTCATTGCCCTGGGTTGGATTCATGCGATTTTTCCGAATGCTCGTATCATCCACTGTCGACGTAGGCTGATCGATTCTTGTCTCTCAATCTACATGACTCCTTTCCGTGTTCCGCCTGAATTCGGCCACTCTCGAGAGAATATCGTGACGTTTGCCAAGTACTATGAACAGCTTATGGATCACTGGCGTCAGGTACTGCCGGGAGACCGATTCATGGAGGTGGACTATGAAGATCTTGTCGCGAATCCTGAGAAAGTGACGCGCAACGTCATATCCTTTGTTGGGCTCGATTGGCAAGACGCATGCTTGCACCCCAACCTGAACCCCAAGGCAGTTCGGACGCCAAGTCTCTGGCAGGTCAGACAACCAATCTATAGCGGTTCCGTTGAGCGTTGGCGACGATACGAGCCGTGGTTGGGAGTATTCAGGGAGCTGCTTCCGTGACGAGTTCAGACCAGCCATCATTCGAGGAGTTAATACGCCAAGCCCAAAAGGCGCATGAAAGCGGTCAAATGGATCGTTCCGCAGATTTATGCCGCACGATCCTCGCCAGTGATCCGCGAAATTTCGACGCGTTGCTTCTACTTGGAATTCTCGCGGCAAAAACCGGTCGCCAGTCAATCTGCGTTCGAGCGTTGAGCCAGGTACTAGAACAGGACCCAAACCAGTTCGATGCCCTCATTTGGATCGGCATCGTGCAACACCAGCTCGGAGAATTTGACTCAGCACGTCAGAAGTTTGAGCATGCGCTGACCCTCAACCCAGATTCCTTTGCCCCTTATGTCGGAATTCTTCGAGGCCACAAGGCGACTGATGCTGACAGACCCCTTCTCAAGCAGGCGATCGGCGTGCTTGGCGAATCGCCTAAAGTCGACGACGACACGCGTCAGTTAGCTTATGGTTTGGCGAAAGCATATAACGACCTCGGAGAGTATGCGACCGCGATCAAATACTATGACCAAGCCAACCGGGTTGCAGCGCAACTTCAAATGCCATTCGGCTTCAATCGCAGGCGCCACAGTCGAAATTTGAACGAGATGATTCGTGTATTCTCGAAAGCCACCCTTGACCAGTGCCAGAAACTTGGTAAGCCAACCGCAAAGCCTATTTTCATTCTCGGGATGATTCGATCTGGCACCACTTTGGTCGAACAAATCATCTCGCGGCATCCCTCTGTATCTGCAGGCGGTGAAATTCGCTTTTGGATCGATAAGGGGCCGACGACTCTGATTCCTGGATCCAACATGTTCAACACGGAGTTGGCAGGATTTCTGGCCCTTGAGTACCTGGCCTCGCTGAATAGAGTTGCTCCCGGTACAACTCGTGTTACCGATAAGATGCCTTTGAACTATATGCTCGCGGGCCTTATTCACGCCCTGTTTCCGAATGCCCCAATCATCCACTGCCGAAGAAATCCGGTCGATACTTGCTTATCCATCTACATGACTCCGTATGCGGCCCCGCCCGACTTCGCGTACGATCGGGATAGCATTGCATACGCCTATCGAGATTATTTACGAATCATGCAACACTGGCGAGAAGTTATGCCAGAAGGCCGGATGCTCGAAGTTGACTATGAAAGCCTGGTCGACGAACCGGAAATCAGTGTTCGAAAGATGATCGCCTACTGCGGTTTGGACTGGGACCCCGCGTGTCTTTCTCCCGAAAGGAACGAGAGGACGGTCGACACACCCAGCCGCTGGCAAGTTCGCCAACCGATCTACAAGAGCTCGGTTGGACGATCTCACCACTATGCCCCTTGGCTTGGGGCTATCGGCGAACTGGCTTAGCCGCCGCCTTTTAGTTTGGATCCTGGTTCAAGCGTCGGCCCCGCACCCGGGAATCGACCCGGTGTAGGCGGCGCAGCCATTGGCCCACGCTTAGCCCCGCTAGGAGGAGCGGCAGGCGGCGCAGACGGAGTTGAATCCGACGAACCACACCCGACAACACATACCATCGGCACGACAACCGCTGCGAATCCAAGATATTTCAGCGCGGTCAGTTTTGCCATAGATATGCCGCCGAATTAGTCATGACAACCTGTTGAGCTATCATCGTTGGATTCCAGTTTGTTCCAACCGCCAAGGATCCTGGCTGGACTGACTTGGCGTGGCCGTCCGCATATTGAACGACAGTCAGGTTGCCTCTTCGAAGTGACAGGTTACCAGTTAGAGAGCCAGCCGCCGGGGTCTTAATCCACTGGGCAAAGTAGCCACCAACGCCCCAGCTACCATTTCCGCTGTAACCCATGCAGTATGAGGTGCCATCGAAGGTGTACTCGTTCTTTCCACAATAAGGCGCTTCGGCACTATCCCAAGGAAGCGGGCTACCTGGCCCAAACCACTCGAAATTGCCTTCGTTGGAAGCGGCAGAGGCCGCTGCGACGATGGTTTGCGCCGGCTTCGACAGAGAGGTCGCATTGATCCCGTTCATCGTATAGTTGATGCCGTACTGCTCAAGCGGGTTGGACTTGTTCTGCACCCATGGATCCAACTGCTCATAGTTGTATCCATATTCGGGGTTATACGCGTCCCAAGTTGCGATAGGAACGGTGCCAGTGTCGGGATTTGCCGTCGTCTGTGGATCCTGTGTGATCTGACCATTCTTCTCGTATGGCAACAGCTCGTATGTCCATGGGGAAAAGGCACTTCCAGGCGAGCCATACCAGTAGTAGGCATCGGAATCGTTCCAAACGACTTCCGGGACGACCGTATCGTCGTAATCGCCCTGGTACATGATCCAGCCAATACCTAGCTGCTTGGCGTTGCTAACCGATGAAATACTCTTTGCGGCTGCCTTAGCCTGGGCAAATACCGGGAAAAGGATTGCCGCGAGAATTGCAATGATCGCGATGACTACTAAAAGTTCAATAAGCGTGAAGGCTCTACGTTGATTGGTCACGTGTTCTCCTATAGATGTATGATTGGAATTTCGATATTACGTGGAAGTTGCAAACATTTAGTGCACACACTTCCAAATGGAGATCGAGGGGAATGACGAACCTAAGAACCATAAGAGGACCTAACTGCTTGCCGAACAGCTGATTCTGATTCCGATTTGACAGTCTATCATGTGGTTCAAAAATGGGACTAAAAAGTCCGAACGAATTATACGCCAGGATTTTAAGGCCCATTACACTATACGACACTTGTTCTCCCAACAAGGTAAGTTTCCAATTACGCAAACCTGACTCAATCGCCGATTGCTGAATAATTGACTTGAAAAGACACTTTCGGACGCTTCAAATTGCCTTCGGTTGGGATGTTCCTATGCATTTGAGCCATTAAGATCCCAACCCGTCCGCTTGCGTTCGACGCGAGAGTCGACCCAACCAGTTGATTTCCCTTAGGGTTATTCAGCAACGTGTAAAAGCAACTATATCAGGAATCGTCAAGCAAGCTGCTATAACGCAAAAGCGCCTTCACCAATGGCCCCTGATTTGAATCGATTATCGAATATCCCAGGCGTAACTGAGCCAGGTTGACGCCATAAAATGCGAAACGCGCCGAACTCGTCGACCCCATTCGGGATCTAGTAATTCGACGCGATTCTTGGCTGACGGCCCAGAAACAGTCTAGTTTTGCCACAGGTAGGCTGACGGGTTTGTCATAACGACGGCCGTACTTTGAATGTTAGCGTTCCAGTTGGTGCCAACGGCGAGGGAGCCCGGTTGAACAGACTTAGCATGACCATCCGCATACTGAATGACAGCTTCATTGGCCCGCCTAAGCGAGGCGTTTCCTGTGTTGGCTCCGGCGACCGCGGTATTGATCCACCCAGCAAAGTAACTTCCGATCCCCCAACTTCCCCATCCGCTATAGCCCATGCAGTAGGACGTTCCGTCAAAGGTGTATCCGTTCTTACCGCAATAGGGTGCTTCAAGGCTGTCCCATGGAAGTGGGCTTCCTACCCCATACCATGTCGCCCAACCACCGTCTTTCATACTTGCAGACGCTGCCGCGACTACAGTCTGAGCCGGTTTCGATAAGGACGTTGCGCTGATACCATTCATTGAGTAATTGATGCCAAACTGCTTCAAGGGACCAGTTGGGTCAGATAGCCATGGATCCAATTGCTCGTAGTTATATGAATACTCGGGATTGTTCGCGTCCCAAGTAGCGATGGGAGTCGTGCCAGTTTCAGCATTCGCAGTTGTCTGGGGATCTTGCGAGATCTGGCCATTCTTTTCATAGGGCAAGAGTTCATAGGTCCAAGGCGAAAAGGCGCTGCCTGGGCTACCGTACCAATAATAGGCGTCTGAAGCGTTCCAGACGACTTCGGGAACGACGGTATCGTCGTAGTCGCCCTGGTACATTATCCAGCCAATTCCTAACTGCTTGGCGTTGCTAACCGAGGAGATGCTCTTGGCTGCCGCTTTAGCCTGTGCAAATACTGGGAACAGAATGGCAGCAAGAATCGCGATAATTGCAATGACTACTAAGAGCTCGATAAGCGTGAAGGCACTTCGTCGATGGGTCACGGGTTCTCCTAAATGAGTAAGTGAATGTCATTAAGTTGTGTGCACAGATGGCGAAACGGGGAGACACGAGACCTGGCACACGTAACAAGAAAATTCTAAACGGAACAGTAAAAAAAGCAACGAGTTAGTTCGTTTCAATGTCCATCGATTGATGGCTAATCTTCGAACATGAGTACATCTATCATCGCTTTCTAAAACAAGCCTAAAAACGTCCACATCAATCTGGTCGGAGGACCTGCAACTTTTGAGATTCGCGCTCGCCTAATGTCTAAGTGTTCTTTTCTTGAGTTGGATGAAATTCATGCATCTAGAGCCACTGAACTTCTTCCAGAGGTAAAGCTTGACCGATGATCCAGGGATATCGATTGCAGCAAAAGGGCGCTTCCATTTGCTCATTCCCGTGTTAGTTCCCGATCGAAACACTCCTTGCCTCTTACTTGTTGACCAGCGCAATCCGGCGCCACAGTAAAATGCCCAGATAGCGTATATTTCTTCATGTTTCATTTCCAAATCATTTAGTAGAACCCGATATCTTCCAAGTTCACGCTTTGAAATAAGAATCCACGCCTATGAAGTTAACTACCCGCGAGCGTCAGTTGCTTGATGCCGCTGCAAACGGCCAAACTGACCGGCAGATTAGCGACGATCTCAATATTTCGATTGAGACAGTGTCAAGTTATTGGCGAGGCGTTCGGTTGAAATTCCAGGCCAATAGCCGTACAGAATGCGTAGCTCGCTACTCCCAACAGAAGTCTCAATACCTGGTGGTGAAGCACGAGCTCGAAAGCTCCGAGCTACAAAGGGAGATCAAGGACCGAACCGAAGCACAAGCGGAAGTGGTCGCCCAAAGGAACATGCTTGCCGCTATCACCGACGCGTCTCTTGCCTATATCACCGGTCGGTCCAGCCTTACCCAATGTCTCACCAACCTATTGGAAGATGTGCTCAACTTAACCCATTCCGAATTCGGGATCATTGGTGAAATCCAGTACGAGAACAATCAGCCCATTCTACAAGAACATGCTCTCACTCACATCGACTGGAGCGAACAGCAACGACGACTTGTGACGGGTTCTGATTCACGACGCGAGGAGTTTGGGAACCTGAATTCGCTTTTTGGTGCGGTCATGGCGCAAAAGGAAGCAGTCATTCTAAATGACACGTCCAACGTCCGCATGGCACATGGTATTCCGGACGGGCCGTTGGTCTGGAAGACGTTTCTTGGAATTCCGGTCTTCAGCGGTACGCAACTTATTGGGATGATTGGCCTCGCAAATCGAGACGGCGGATATTCCTATGAGATACTTGACTACCTCAAGCCCCTCATTGCTTCATGTGCTACCTTCATCATCGGTTATCGTCTTGAAATTGACCGACGTGCAATGCAGCAAAGGATCGCCGACTCAGAAGCACTTTCGCGAGAGATTATCGCCTTGGCGCCTACTGGCGTCCTCTACGAGGCGGCAGACGGAACAATTCAGATCGTCAATTTGGCATTCCTATCTATGTTTGGGATCTTTGGGACACCGGATGAGTTTGTGGGATGTCCATTCGAAGATATCAATAGAGGACTCATGGGCCAGTTCCTCGATTCGGAGGCAACGATGCAAAGGTTTGAAGAACTTAGACGGGTGGGAGAGGCAGTCGCCGGAGAAATCTTGGAATTTGCAGACAAGCGTCGTTTTCGACGTGAGTTTCTGGTTATGAAGTCTCAAGGAGTCGTACGAGGCTACCTTTGGCGTTACCGGGATATCACGCGAAAAACCCATACCCGGGTTATCGACTTTCTTGAAGATACTGAGACCGGCTCCCATATTTAGGAGACCCGTTCATGTGGGCCCTAGTCAACTTGCTCAACGAGCAAGTCGCGTTTAGTGGTAGGTTGTCCGTATCGTGTTAATTCGCCTCGGGTATGACCTCCAGTTTGAAATTCCGGCCAAGGTATCCCTCCTGACGATGCTCTATGTGCATCCTTCGCGAGCCGCAGAATTGCTGGAACCCGACGAGATGGTTGTCGAACCGAATGTGCCAGTCGCACACTACATTGATGGCTTTGGCAACAAAGTCGCCAGACTTGTAGCTCCTTCCGGATCTCTCCGACTCAGCGGATCGACGGTCATCAACGATTTAGGCATGACAGATCCGGTTCAGGAAAGCGCGAGAGAACATCCGGTTGAAGAACTTCCCAATGAAGTGCTCCAATTCTTGTTGAACAGCCGATACTGCGAGGTCGATCGGCTTTCCGCAACTGCTGCCGAACTTTTTGGCTGGATGGCGCCTGGCTGGAGTCGGGTACAGGCTATCTGTGACTGGGTGCACTATAAAGTTGCTTTCGGATACCACCATGCTCGCCCGTCGAAAACGGCGCTTGATGTTTATACCGAAAGAGTCGGCGTATGCCGCGATTTCCAACATCTTGCGATCACATTCTGTCGAGCTCTGAATATCCCTGCTCGCTATGCAACTGGTTACCTTGGCGATATTGGCGTTCCTCTTCGTCCACCAGCGGATTTCAGTGCGTGGTTCGAGGTGTTCCTCGACGGGCGATGGTGGGTCTTTGACGCTCGAAACAACACGCCGCGCCTAGGACGAGTCCTCATGGCAGTCGGGCGTGATGCCTCCGATGTTGCCATGACAACTTCATTCGGTATTGCAAACCTGGTTGGTTTTAACGTCGTGAGCGAAGTCGAAGAGCCAACTTAGTTGCGCTTTGAGGGGATAATTCGTAAGCTTCCGGCAACTGAATCCGCAATACCTTGGATAGCCTCGCTCGCTTCTTCGGTCACAAACCGCAGCGTATAGGTATCGCCCCCATCGACGACCACATAACTGATTTGGTGGAGCGTCATCCCATCACGAAGGGAGTCGTCGGCAGAGAATTTCTGAGCGACTCCAATTGGAAGTTTCACTTGGACCGGCTTGGGAGGAAACGCGTAGTGGTTCCGCTCGGAATCGATCGCGTCTTCCATCGACTCGGCGCTATTGCTATGGTCAACTTTGACATAGAACCTGGTTCGCTCCTCGCCAGGAGTCGGTTTGGAGCCGTTGATCACGTTGACTACAATGCCTTTCTTTTCAAGCTCGGTCATTGCCTTTGCCTCCATCTCCTGGTTTTGGCGATCCACTGACTGTGCAATTGATTGCATTTGAGCACTAGCGGATGGATCGGAAGCGCCTTGGTTTTCGCCATTTGAGGATCCGATACTCGCCGCTAGATCCTTTAAGTTATCGCCAGGGGTGTCTGCTCCCACGTGCCAACCTGGAGGAATGGCAATTGTCACACGTCCGTCGCGACTTTGACCAAGACTCCAACCCGAATCGAGGACGGCCGGTGGAGCAGTCGTCAAATGGGTCTCCACACTCTTGCCGCACCCACAGACGGCAAGGACAGAGGCGCAAGCGGCAACGGAGATCCCGTGGTTCATTTTTTCACTCGTACTACCGGATTACAAGCTGCGTAGAGACCAATTTATCTGGCCACTGATTCCCGGAGGCCCGGCGTTCTCAGAGCCAGTCAGGATTCAGACGGATGCCTCCCTATGATACTGCGCCTTGAAATCATTCTATGTCAATTGACCGTTATCCTTGAGCGGGTTTTTCTTGTCGCGGTCGAACAAGTTGATGTGAGTCAGAACCCGATCGTCAGGCATAAGCCGCAGTGAGAAATCCAAGGACGTCCGTCGCCTCTCTTCCTAGTTCATTGAAACACCGCGTGACGCATCATAAGAACCAACCCGGGCATATGCGACGGGACCAATCTCGAACGGGATGGCAGAATCAAAAACCAACGAGGGCCCCCTCTTAGAAAAAGGGGGCTTTGTGAGATCCGTTATATTCCAAATCCGGCGAAACCTTCTTTACAGAAATCAAGGTCGGTCGATCCATCGTAGTCTGACAAGTACTGACAGACATCGGGAATCGCCAACGGGTCAAAAGCGGTACCGTTCGAACTGTTCTTGAACGTCGAAGGAGTCGGATTGTACTTAAGCCATTTGGCATGCCCATCACAATACGACATGCAATATCCGCCTGCATCGATTCCGGGCCCGTGAGTGCGTGCTGCCGACTCACAAGGAGTATCGACAACGCCCGCCGGCAAGCCTGCCGAACGGAGATCATCGAAATCAAGCGCCATCAAAGGCAGTCCGTTTGTGGATCCGAGCATCAGAACGGTCGCGGGCGAGTTAACCGTGGTGAATGTGATGCCCCCTTCGACAGTTGCCCGCACGTTTGTTTGGACATTTACCCCGCCAATATCAACCGTAATCTGTTGGTTGGGATTTACGGTGTTGGCAATATCTCGTACGAGACCTAGATTGTCGTTATAACCCGGTCCATTGTTAAACCCGTAGCCCCAAATCTGGGGCAGATTAGTGGGATTGTCCCGACCGCCCGGTGTAAAGTACCAACTTCCCCATGGATCGCTTGCACATGGACCGGCCAGGCTGGCTGGTGATGCCGTTCGATCCGGATTCTCCAGTATCTGGAGGCTCTTCATGTAAGGTTGTACGAAGAAGCTGAAGTCTCCCGCAAAGCCCTTGGCCCACGACGAGGCAAACGTGTCATCGTAGTCGCCTGCATACATCATATGCGCCAAAGCGAGCTGTTTCACGTTACTAAGGGACGCGGTTTTCTTTGCAGCAGCTTTTGCTTGCGCGAAAACAGGAAACAGGATGGCCGCGAGTATCGCGATAATCGCGATAACGACGAGTAGCTCAATGAGAGTAAATGCTTTTATAAGTGATCGCATGGGGCACCGATTCCTTCAATCTTCCACTTCGAAATCAAGTAACAAGGCCAGAATATGCCGATATCAGGATTTCGAGTTACTATCCCAAATACATTCTTCTTGGTACAGTTTCTTTACATTGTATGTAGACCATACTTACCATACCATGGACCATTATAACTGAACACACCGATAATGGGAACCCTATGTTAACCATACTTAATGATTTTGATTCTGGTACATACGGTATACCAAAATGACGTACCTCATAAAGCGCAGCCCGTGTTCCCATTTGAGGGCGAGGTAAGCAGGGAAACACTCCGAGGCGGGATGCTGTTCGGTGATTACGGCAATATGCCGCGTGTCGCACGGTTTCTGCCGTTCGCCTTTGACAGGTAGAGCGCCCCATCGGCAACTTCGATGTACTGTGCTACCGTGTGCTCGGTTCCGGTGAACGTGCAAACTCCAACACTGATCGTGATCGGACGCAAGTCCCATTTATAGTTTTGGACTCCCTTTCGAATCCTCTCGGCGAGAATCATCGCTCCTTCTTCCAGAGTGTTGGGAAGCAGAACAACAAATTCCTCACCGCCGTATCGCGCAACGAAGTCCTGCAGCCTTTTGTTATCGGTGAGCAGTCTGGCAACACGCCGAAGCGTCTCGTCTCCCGCCGAATGGCCAAACGTATCGTTGAATGACTTGAAATTATCGACGTCGATCAGCATGATGGAGAGAGGACGTTCTCGTCTCGCTGCCCGATCAAACTCCTCGAGAAGGATCTCGTCGAAGTGCCGACGGTTACTGAGGCCCGTTAACTTGTCAGTTTGGCTGTCCACTTCAAGCGACGCATTGATCAACTCGAGTTTGCGCTGATAAGACTCAAGTTTCTCCTCGTATTCAATGCTCTCTTGAACACGAATTGCAAGGTGGTCGAGCGCCTTTCTCAACTCCAATTGCGCTACGATTTGCCGGGACAGCGCACTGAGGGCCCTACGCTGCAACTCGGTCAGATCACGGGGCTTCTTGTCGATCACGCAAAGTGTGCCGAGGGCATCTCCTCCGGGAGTCACTAAGGGAGCGCCTGCATAAAACCGGATATGCGGCTCTGAAGTCACAAACGGATTGTCGGCAAAACGGAAGTCCTGTGCGGTATCTGGCACCATCATCAGCGTTTCCGGCTCCAGAATGGCATGAGCGCAAAATGCAATGTCCCTCGACGTTTCTGTTACATCAATGCCGATCTTTGACTTAAACCACTGCCGATCCTTGTCGATAAGGCTCACCAACGCGATTGGAACGCCACAGATTTGCGACGCCAAGAATGTGATGTCGTCGTAAGCCTGCTCGTCGAGCGTATCGAGGATATGGTATTGGGCTAGCGCTTCCAGCCGTTGCGACTCATTCGCTGGGATCCGTGCGGAAATCATAGTCTCTGGTGTTAGAAGAGGTCTGCCTGCCTTGTATCAAAGGCTTTACCAGAGTCCTTTCACTTAGTCATTATAACTCGGACGAGGCAATTTCTTCTCCGTCCCATATCAGGGCGTGGGTCATCCAGAACTCTGCGCTCTGAGGGGTTGCGAATCGGTCCCATGGTTCGGGTTCCGAATGCGTGCCAATATAGGCGCTCAAGCAGACATAAGTCTCCGAGTCTGCGTCTCGCTTAAGAATCACGACCACCGATGAGCAGTCCTCAGGTTCTCGCCCCATTACAAACCGGGTAAGTCCCTTTCGATGCACCCTCTGCGCATACACGATTTTGTCGCTCGGCGAAGTCTCAATGCAAATCTTCTGACCAACGATTCTTCCAAGGTCAACTTGCTCGATCAGGATCTCACGTTCGTGGGACGAGACCTTAGCAAGGACTTCGGGCATCAAGGAGCAGACCTCACCGTGCAGATGAGATCGAGGCCGATCAAATACGAATTCACCGGACGCCAACTTCCCAATTTCCGGAACCCATTTAGTCATTCTGATTTCTTCACCTGACGCGAGCAAGCGCTTTACCCGAGATGGGTGACTTGTCAAAACACAATTCGGAACCAGACCCGGCGCTATTACTGCAAGGTCGAACCGCACTTTGCTGTAACGTATGGGAGTAACTGTTTCTCAGATATCCACTCACCATGGACCCACCGACCCACTTTAAAGCACCGTCCGACTTCCGAGCATGGCTTGAAGCCAACCATAGGACTTCGACCGAATTATGGGTCCTCTTTTACAAGACTCATACCGGACTACCGTCGCTGACTTGGCCGCAATCAGTCGATGAAGCCTTATGCTTCGGTTGGATCGATGGATTACGGAAGAGCCTCGACGACACGAGTTACATTATCCGATTCACACAAAGAAAGAGAACAAGTACATGGAGTGCGGTTAATCTCAAGCGAGTTTTGGAGTTAATTGAAGAAGGACGAATGCAGCCAGCCGGGCTTGAAGCCTGGGAAAAGCGTATCCACAGTTCGAAGCTTGGATATACGTATGATGCGCCAGATCAAGTTCTAGGGGAGCTTGAGGCCACGGAATTTCGGCTGGTTCCGTTAGCGTGGGAGTTCTTCGAGGAGCAATCCCAAGCCTATCGCCGGACGGTTTCACGGTGGGTTATGAGTGCAAAACGGCCAGAGACTCGGCAAAAGCGGCTTCACATACTCATCGCTGATTCAGCTGCAGGACGCAAGCTCGGGCTCATGACTCGGTACCGGAAGAAATAGAACGTGAGAGATACGTAACAACACAGCCTATTTACCGATTTCTGTTCGTCGAAGGGCTAGAGGCTGGGTAGTTAGTTATGCCTGAATGGCGCTTCCTTTCATTGGTGACAAATTGGGATGTTGTGGTTCGGGTCGCAGCGCACCTATTCCGTGGAGTTCGTTTGCTCATATAATCTGACAGGATGAATCTGGCCCTATTTTTTTTGCCATCGTTACTGATGCTTGGTCACAAGTCGCTTACGGAAAAGAACCCCCAGGTCAAGATCGACACTTCCCTTGGCGTGATCGTGGTCGAGATCGACATCGAACATGCCCCAGCGACTGCGACAAACTTCCTTCGATATGTCGACGCGAAACGATATTCCGGCGGCCGCTTTCACCGAACGGTTACGATGCAGAACCAACCGGATAAGGTCATCAAGATTGAGGTGATCCAGGCGAGCGTAAACTCGGCTTACGAGAAAGAGGACTTTCCGGCAATCAAGCTGGAACGCACGAGTGTCACAGGCATCCATCATCTCGATGGCACGATTTCGATGGCTCGCGACGGCGCCGACACCGCAACATCAGACTTCTTTATCTGCATCGGTAACCAACCAGAGTTGGATTTCGGCGGTGCACGCAACCCGGACGGTCAGGGATTTGCAGCCTTCGGGCGAGTCAAGTCAGGCATGGATATTGTTCGCAAGATCCAAGCGTCGCACGCGGAAGCACAGACCCTGAAACCACCTATCGACATCCGATCCATTACTCGGATTCCGTAATTCGTGATTGCCATGTTTGATGATAGGGGAACTACTCAGGAATCCCCATCCGGCGCCAGTAACGAAAAACTGTTACCGATTTTCCCGTCACCATTTATGACGCCCAGGTAGGAGGGGAAGAAAAGGTGTGGCTTGTGAGTTGTTTGCGTTGGACGCACACTTTAGGAGTAAGGAGCGG
>Ga0302319_10000106_pt1 | contig 162456 bp, 163 predicted proteins | sample Bog_T0_2_FD_203319 | JGI IMG/M metagenome (GOLD analysis project Ga0302319, IMG submission 203319) | Peat permafrost microbial communities from Stordalen Mire near Abisko, Sweden - Bog_T0_2 | ecosystem: Environmental > Terrestrial > Soil > Wetlands > Peat | place: Sweden: Abisko, Stordalen...
ATCTGCTTGAGTGGCGCTTCAAGAGCGGTGAGGACGATGTCGAAGCCGATTTTTTTCTCGTTCACCATGCCGGACATGCCTGAACCGACTGTATCTGTCGTAGCACTTTTGCCGTTCATTGACGAATTTTTTGCTGAACCTGTGGCCGAAGAATTACGCACAAATTCCGCCGCCTTGATAAGTGCCACGCCGCCGCCGGCGACAATGCCTTCTTCGATGGCGGCTTTAGTGGCATTCACAGCATCTTCAATTTTTAATTTCAAATATTTCATTTCAGTCTCGGTGGCCGCGCCGACGCGGATGACGGCGACGCCGCCGGAAAGCTTGGCAATACGGGACTCGAGCTTTTCTTGATCGTATTTGGAGACAGACTTTTTGGCCGCGGCATTCTTATGCTGAGCCTTGAGCTCGGCGATGCGCGTATCCACGTCAGCCTTCTTGCCCTTGCCACCGACAATAATAGTGTTGTCTTTTGTGGAAATGACTTTGCGGGCCTTGCCAAGAACGGTCAGTTCTGCTTTGTCGAATTTTATCGGGCCGTGTGCGCTTTTTGCGCCGCTTGCTCCGCCCACGCTCATACCCACATCATCCGAAATAATCGTCGCTCCGACGGTGACCGCAATATCAGCAAGCATTTCCTTTTTGCTGTCGCCATAGCCTGGAGCTTTGACGGCGAGAACGTTGAAACCTCCACGCAATTTGTTGACCAAAAATGTCGTCAGGGCTTCCCCGTCCACATCGTCAGCAATAATGACGAGCTCTTTCTTGCCGGTCTGCGCTAACTTCTCGAGAAGCGGCAAAACCTCCTTTATCGAAGAAATTTTCTTGTCGGTAATCAAAATCGGAGCATCATCGTAGCTCGCTTCCATGCGCTCGGCATTCGTCACCATGTACGGAGAAATGTAACCTTTGTCAAACTCGATGCCGCCGACCACCTCGCTATCCACGCCGATAGTCTGGGCTTCCTCGACAGTGACCACGCCGTCTTTGCCAACTTTCTTAATGGTATCCGCAATGATCCGACCGATTTCCGGCGACTCCGATGCGATGGTAGCAACTTGGGCGATTTCTTCGTCGGTCTTGATCGGCTTGGCGATCTGTTTCAGAGCCGCGACCACATGCTTGGCCGCTTCCTCAATGCCGATCCTCACACCCATGGCATTAACACCCATGGTCGTATGTTTCATACCACCAGCTACGATGGCCTGGGTCAAAATGACCGATGTGGTCGTGCCGTCACCGGCGATTTCATTGGTCTTGGTCGCCACTTCTTTGGCGATTTCCGCCCCCATATTTTCAAATTTGTCCGCAAGCGAAATTTCCTTGGCAATCGAAACACCGTCGTTCGTGATAGTCGGCGAGCCATAACTTTTCTCAAGAACGACATTCCTGCCGCGCGGGCCAATGGTGATTTTGACTGCATCAGCGACTGCATCAACGCCTTTCTTTAAAGCTTTGCGTGCATCTTCGTTGTAGATAATTTTTTTAGCCATGGTATGAATTTTTAATTAAAATTTATTTGATAATTGCCAGAATCTCTGATTCTCGAACGAGATAATAATCTTCATCTTTGGCACCGGTGGCCCCACGAACGACTGCAGAAGTAGCATCGTCGAGGACAAGCTTGTCACCCCATTGAAACAGAATTTTGTCGCCCACTTTTACCGAGACGGGAATGATCTTACCGTCATCGTATCTACCTGGACCGACGGCAATGACTTCACCCTTTTTCGAACCTTTGTCACCACCTTCACCTGCCGCTGGAATAATGATACCGGATGCAGTCTTTGTCTCTTTTTCTTCTCCGATACGCTCGAGAACAAGCACTCTGTCGCCGAGCGGTTGGATTTTATTTTCATACGCAGAATGTATGGTCTTTTCAATGTTCTTTTTGATAGTCTTTTTCATAGTCTTCATTTCAATCACGCTGAAAAGCGTAAAAAATTAAGCTAATTAATAATTTAATAATAGGCCTTTTTGGCTATATACTCGCAATGTACTATAAAAAAAACATAAATGCAAATTGAAAATGGGTAATTCCACCCATTAAAAATACACTGTTCTGTCGAGACTTGTGAGCGCGACGGCGCGAGCACGAGGAATTTTTCACTAGAAAAATATCCGTACTCGAAAGAACAGTGTATTTTTAATGGGTGTGTAACTACTCTTTTTCCACAACCTGATACCAGAACTTCTCCACGATCTTCCCTGCCACTTCCTTTGAGCCGAGACCGAAAGCCAAACCGACAGCTAGAGAAATGGCGATAACGATACCGAGAACGAGTGTTTGAATGAGGCCAGGAGCGATACCAAGATGATAGAGCGCAGTCAAAGCGGCAAAAATCCAGATAGACCAGCGGGTAATGTTTCCGAGAAGATGTGCTGCCTTGATATGAGCGGCGCGGGCGCTCGCCACGACAACCTTAGCCAAAGCGTCAGCGATGACTACAGCCACCATCAAAACGAGGACAGCGACCAAAACTTGCGGAATGTAAGCCAAGACGACCGTGCTTAAGAAAGCATTGACATCGTTCAAACCGAGAATGTTAAATGAAGCGATAAGAAAGACGACGATGATAAACCATTTGACGATAACACCGACGAAAGTACCGGACTTTAGATTGTAGCCGGAACGCTTGACGATATCTTCGAGACCGGCGCTTCGTAGGGCGTGGTCAACGCGAAGGGTCTGAAATATACTCTCGACAATCTTCTGAAGCAAAGCTCCAAGAATCCAGCCGATAGCAAAAATAATGATTGCAATAATAAGGGTCGGCACGAAACTGGCGAAGCCATACCAAATATTTTGCAATGATTGAGTGAACACATCACCCCATGTTTGTACTGTCATCATAAAAGTATAAATTATTAACTTATAATAAATAATAAAGCCAGCTGCTTACGGTGCAATTATAGCACACACAACAAAACAGCCCCCGAAAGGACTATTTTGTAAAGCTGTGGATAAAAGGACGGCTTTATTGCTGAAACGCTGGCTTGTATTGATTTAGTGAGGCGAAATACCAAGCTTATCCACGAGAATAGTGTGCGGTGAATCGAGAATATCGCGAATAAGCCTGTCATGAACACCAAGCCGATACTGAAAATCCTCGGTGTCGAAAGCCGAATAGCTTAATTCTTTGCCAATTTCCGCTTCGATGATTGACACAACTTTCTCTAAATTGTCCATGCGAAGCTCATCACCGACGATGAGCAGGTCAACCCGAGTGTCCCATTCATGGAGGAACACGCCCGACGCGAGAAGAAGTTTCAGCTTGCCGGACTTGGCGAATTTCTTGGTCAAACTTTCATCAGCGCGCAGTGAAGCGGTGATAAGAAGATTTTTCAAAGCCGCAAGGTACGGGAATTTCTGATTGAGGCCGAACGCGAGGACTTTTTTAGCTTTTCCTTGGACAATTTCCCGACTTCGCACCATGCCAAGAGTCATAAGTGCATTGACCTCTTTTTTCACCTCTGCGGAAGATAGTTTCGATCGAACAGCAATCTCCTTGGCAGAATAAAAAGCCTCTGGATTGAATAGGAAAAGGCGCATCAGTTTCACTTTCGCCGGATGACCGAAAAGCTTTGAAAGAATTTCCATAATTGGATCCTACTATTTGAACTCGACTTTTCCGCCTGCTTCTTCAATCTTTTTCTTAAAAGCGTCAGCGTCTTCTTTTTTCATACCATCCTTAAGGAGAGTTGGTGCGGCATCAACAAGATCCTTGGCTTCCTTGAGACCGAGAGCAAGAACTTCCTTAACGACCTTAATAACAGCGATTTTCTGGGCACCGACTTCCTTGAGGTGAACGGCTACAGTGCTCTTTTCTTCTGCGGCACCTGCGGCGGCACCTGCTGGAGCGGCTACGGCTACAGCCGCGGCGGAAACACCGAATTTCTTCTCGAGCAGTTTGACAAGCTCATTCAAATCGAGCACTGACATTTTCTCAATAGCTGAGACAACTGCTTGAAACTTGACAGGGATAGCTACCGCTTCTTCTACCTTTACTTCTGTTTTTTTATTTTCTTCTGACATGATAATTTTTTATTTTTTAATTAATTAAGATAATAATCGTGAATAATAATGGACATATTGTGAATGACAGACTGTTTGAAACGATGGGCACGTACAATTGATTTATTGGAGACGTGCGAGCCTGACGAGGCGAGCACGAGGAATTTTTCACCAGAAAAATATCCGTGCTCCAAAAAATCGATTCTATATCGTTTGTCTCTTTGCAATCTGATCCAGCGCCATAACGAAACCCTGAATCGGTGAATTGATGACGTTGACAAACATACCACGCAAAGTGAGGATCGGTGGAATGAGAGCGATGCCGAGCATTTCTTCTTTGGTCATATATTTACCTTCGAAGATGCCGCCCAATATGACGATGCCGCCACCTTTACCATCTTTACCGGCTTTGAATTTATTCTGGAAAGCGAAAATTTCCCGCGCCGGAGCGACGAGATCTTTACCGTACGCAATGCCGACTTCCCCTTCGAGAACGGGCATAGTGCCGGTAATTTTCTTGGTGGTCAAACCTTCAAAGGCTTTGCCCATGATGGTCTTCTTGGCCACGAAGAAACCAATATCTTCACTCTTGAGTTTGCGGCGCACTTCGGTAGCACCGGAAACTTTGAGACCGTGAAAATTGACAAAGACGAGTGACTGCGAATCGTCGGCTATCTTTTTCACTTTCTCGATGATGTCCTGCTTTTCTGCTTTTGTTCTTGCCATTTTAAATTGTGACTTCTACAGTCTATTCTATGAGACTAATAAAAACGACCTTTATAAAGGCGTGAGTAAACCTGGAAAGGACCTCTGTCGATCACCAAGCATTAGTTCTGATGCTTGGTGATCGACTGCCTTTCTTCTCTGGCCTTTACTCCACCCTATCATAAAGTCGTTTTTATTTCAACTTTTTCATCAGCTTATGACGTATCACTTATGATTATTTCGCCACTTGAACTGCTTGTTCAAACTCGAGAGAGAGAAGCCTTGACGCGCCATCGGCACCAATGGTCACGCCGTAGAGAATACCGGCGCGGGACATGGTTTCGCGATTGTGGGTGATGAGAATGAGCTGGGAATACTGTGAGAGGTTCTCAATCATGTCACCGTATTTTTTGGAATTGGCTTCGTCGAGAGCGGCGTCGGTTTCATCAAGAATAATGAAGGGCGGCGGATTGACTTGGGAAACAGCAAAAATGAGAGCAATGGAGGTGAGTGCTCGCTCGCCGCCGGAAAGCTGAATGAGACTTTTGATTTTTTTCCTCGGCAGACTAACATGAATGTCAATGCCTTCGGGACCTTCTTCCTCATCTTTATCGGTCACACCATCACTTGCTGTGCCATCATTGCCGATATTTTCCATTTCTTGAGCAATCTCATCGTCACTCAAAGCGCCAAGATCCGTATCCGAGCGTTTCTTACGCTTCTTCTCGCGAACAACGTTCAATCCAGCAGTGCCACCACCAAACATCAAAGTGAAGTAATGCTGGAACTCGGTGTTGATTTTTAAAATGCCGCTTTTAAACTCAACGTCGAGACGATTGTTGAGATCGGCAATGAGCGAGACAAGCGACGCTTTTGATTTTTCCAAATCGGCGAGCTCGCGGGCAAAGAAAGCGTCGCGTTCTTCAGCTTCTTTGTACTCCTTCATAATGTCTGCGCCGCCGCCTGCACCGGCATCTTCGAGACGGATTTTGATTTTCTCAATGGCATGACGGCGTTCATCCTGGATATTTCGAGGACACACTAAAGCGGAAGCAGAAACATAATCCACTGCTTCCCTACCGGCAAGTGCCCGAGCGTTAGAGAGTTCTCGTCGGAAGGCTTCATCTTCGAGTGTCAGCCGGTCTTCATTATTTTTCAGTGCAGCGAGGATGCCGCGAATCTCATTTTGGCGAGCGATGATTTTGAAAACGTTTTTCTCGGCCTCGCGGTTGGTGTCTTTTTCACGCTCGATTTTTTCGCGTAGTTGGGTGTATTCTTCATGCACCGCCGTTTCTTTTTCGGCGGAATTTTTGATGTTATTTTCGAGGGCGGATTTCTTGGCCGAAAGTTCACAAATATCTTTTTCAAATTCAGCAATAGCCATAGCGTAGACACCAGCACCTGCGTTTCCACCGCCCGCTTCACCTGAGCGATGACTAGCAATAAAATCGCGGCAGATTTTCCGGATTTCTTCGACGGAATCTATTTCAAAAATACGTTTGACCACCGCCTCGACATCGCGCAAAAAGACGGTTTTCGAATCGTCGCGCTGTTGTCGCTCTTTTTCTTTGACCACTGCCCGCTTGGCCGCCGAAATCTCACCCTCGATTTTCCCAAGCTCGCGACTGACACGATCTTTTTCATTACGCGCATCCGCGAGAGCTTGCTCAAGAGAAATAATTTCACGGCTCGAAGCATCGGCGCTTTTTGATCCGGAAAGAATGGCCTTTGCTTCGGCAAGGTCTCTGTCAAGACGAACAAGCTCAGCCGCCGGCTCCTTTTTTTCTGCGGCAATCCGGGCTTTTTCTACACGAATATATCCATCCTCCGCCGCCAAATATTCCTGATACATAACGACAAGCGACCGTCGCATTTCTTCGACTTTTTCCACTTTCTCTACTTGCTTTTTTAAAAATTTGAGATGCGGGGCGATTTCGCGTCGGAGCGATTCGACCGATTTCATATTTTCTTCGGTCTTCTCAAGCTTGCGACTACTCTCGAGCTTTTTATATTGATACATTTTGAGCCCGAGAGCATCCTCGACCATCTCACGTCGCTCGCGGATGTTGGCGTTGAGAATTCTGTCTGCTTCGCCCTGGGAAATAATGTGATGTCCCGACGCGCCGATGTGTGCACCGGAGAGTAGCTCGATGATATCCTTGAGCCGCACCGGCGAGCCGTTGATGAAATATTCACTGACGCTGTCGCGATGGACGACGCGCTCGAGAGTCACTTCGTCGAAATCAATGTTCAACATGCGCTTAACGTTGTCAAAAACGACTTTGACCGAAGCGCGGTTGGCGCGGCCGAGAGATGAATTATTCGTACCGGAAGAAGCGCCACTTGCCCCGCCATTAAAAATAAGATCCTCGCTTTTCTTGCCGCGAAGCGACTTTATGGATTGCTCGCCGAGAACGAAACGGAAAGCCTCTGCCACATTCGACTTACCCGAGCCGTTCGGCCCGACAATACCAGAAATGGGCGTTCCAAACGAAAGCGTCGCCTTCTTGGCGAACGATTTGAAACCGGTAATCTCAAGGGATTTGAGATGCATGGGTTTAATAATAGCAAAAAAAGGCTTGATAGCCTATCAGGCCTCATTATTGCTTAATTTCAGGATGCTCGGAAAGATACTTGTCACGAATATAGACAGCAGCTAAATAAGGAAAATAATTTCTCGCCGCTGGATGATTATATAGATACGATTTTATCGGCTTAAAAGCTTCGTCAACTGATGCGCTATTATAGGCAATGAAAGAATTTGTCTCGACGTCCAACTTTGTTGTAGGTTTTTGATCAAGAATAAGGTCAAATATCCTTTTAAGGTTAACTGGATTATCGAGAATGGCTTTTAACCCACTGTCCTCAATTTCTTTCAGACCGTCAGACTGTATTTGATACGGGCTCATAGTCTTCAAAATATTGGAAGGAAAATCATTCTTATGAGTGGTCGCTAAAAACGTACAAATAGTGGTGACATTCGTCTTGATACCATCAAAAGATGCATCGATAGTTTCCAATATCTGTAATTTTTTACCAAGTTTAACCGCAATGCCGATAATTGTCGGCAATCCGATAATAAGCACAATTCCATTGATGATGTTTAAGACATTCATAGTTCAATAATAGCACATTTTATTACCTTATCTGGGAAGACGAGATTATGGTTTACTCGCACGTGAGGGGTTGCTTCAGCTTTTATTTTTGATGCTTGTCAGGCCTACCTGATTTCGCATGGACTGGCGACCAACCGACGCCACTTGTCCGACATACTCGACAATAGCAAAAACACTGCAGGGTCTATGCTATTGCACTATTGAATATGGGGTGATTCAGTTCATTTACACCCACTTGTGAACAATACAGTGATATATTCCTCACCGCTACCCTATTCTGCCCTATCGCTTTTCGGGTACGCGTTACTTCCTTGTCCGGAAAAGTTATTCCGCCACTTCCCGGATAAGATAACAAAAAATAATTATTATATTAACTGTCGCTTTCGCTATTAATGAGATAAGTATATCGAGACGGCGCCAGCCTTTGCAAGCCCGAAAATCACAAAAACTTTATCAAAATTTTATTTCGTGGGGATAACTCTATTTTTGATATTTTTCTTTTAGAGAAGCGAGGTAATTCTTTAACTTTTCCATAAAAATATCTTGCTCTTCTTTTGATACTTCCTTTTGTTTTCTTAATCTGAGAGCCAAATGTATGATATGGTTTTCATCTTTAATTGAGTCAGCTAATTTCTGCCAAGAATAATCTGGCACGATTCCGAGTGCTCTCTGTTCACGTTCAGTGAGCCACATGACTTGCTTCACTACATCATCAAATTTGAAAGTGCCTTTCTCAAAATCTGGTAAGAAGCTTTTTTCAAAAGCCGACATAAGAGCCGTTAAATCTTTAACGTCTGTACGAGTAAATAGTTGTCCTTCTGGCTTGGAACCATATAGAAGTGGCAGCTGGTCCACATGTTTAACAAAAACACTGATAGTGCTTGCATTTTTAGTCCTGTTCGGAGACCATGTGCCTGTTTGCAATTCTTCGAGAGTGTACGCAACAATCTGAAAAGGCGGCTCCGTAGTATTTCCAAATTTTTCAGTCAATTCATATACGGCAGGAAGATACTCATTACTTTTTAGGATGACGACAATATCAACATCGCTATCTGGCTGTAATTCATCTCGAACATAGCTCCCTTTTACATACATAGAAATAATCTCGTCATTAGGGATAGATTTAAGAATAGTCTCTTTGGCTTTCTGTATAGAAACATCTGCTTGCTCCTTTAGTTCTAATTGATTTTTTTCTATATTTTCCATTGTATAAGTCTAGATTTAAAATTTATTATTGTTCTTTATTTTATGCATATTTTATGCACTTTTTCTAAATGAGAATGAAAACAATTTTTTATCAAAAATACGGCTAACTTTCGTCGGTCAAAAGCTGTCTATTCTCATTTAGAAAAAGTGCATGGAATTGACTGGCCGGGAATGACTCGCTCACCAACTCGCTAAATCTATAAGCTACCACCCTTTCGCCTCCAGAGCCTTTTCCGCCGCTTTCTGTTCGGCTTCCTGCTTGGACGGGCCGGCGCCGATGGCTACTTGGACGGAGCCGAGAAAGACGCCGAGGGTAAACTCTTTGTCATGATCGGGGCCGGTTTCTTTGAGGGTTTTATAGGCTGGCGTCAAGCCGCTGATTTCTTGGGCTTTCTCCTGGAAGCGGCTTTTGGCGTCGAGCCAAAGCTTTTTGCTGACGATTTCATCAATGTCGCTAGCTTCGATAAGATGCCGCATGACGAAATCCGCCGCGGCGGTGTAGCCTTTCTCAGCATCTTTGTCAGAAATTTTGCCACCGCCTTTGCCGGCACCTTGGTCTATATAAATGGCGCCAATGATAGCTTCGACGGCATCAGCCAAAATGATGCCGCGGGCGCGGCCTTTGTCCTTTTCCTCGCCGTGAGAGAGCAGAAGATAATCGTTAATCTTGAGCCGATCGGCGACGCGTGAAAGAGAAACGGTGTTGACGAGCGCGGCGCGAAACGATGTCAAATCGCCTTCGTTTTTCTTCGGATATTTTTTAAAAAGAAAAAGGGTGACGATGAGTTCGAGTACTGCATCGCCGAGAAATTCGAGCCGCTCATTATGTTCGAGTCCCGCGCCTTTGTTTTCATTGAGATACGAGCGGTGAGTGCAGGCGGTTTTGAGTAAATTGATGTCGTGGAATTTGACGCCAATTTTTTCGGCGAATTCCTCAAATTTCGCAAATTGTGAAGAATTACTTTTTGGCATTTTTTTCAGCAGAATCTTCGGCTAGTTTTGCAGTGGATTCGGTATTAATTCCCGCGGCACTTTGGCTGGCGGCAAGAATGGTAATGGCCTTGGTCACAATCGGCAGGATATCGTTATAAAAGTTGAGTTCGAGAATGTCGGCGAGCTTGAACCATTTGGCGTCATCGAGGCCCGGTTTGTCGGCAAGCTTGATGTCAACGAACGACGATTCAGCCAGATAATAGTGCACCTGTTTGCGGAGCTTACCCTTTTCTGGATCACTCGCAATGTACTCGTTATTGCCGAGATCTTCGGTGATGACAATGTCGAGTCCCATTTCTTCTTTGACCTTGGCCACGGTGCCTTGACGAACGTCAATGCCTTCGGCAATCTTACCTTTCGACAAAGTCCAATGGCCAAAAATGTCGTGAACGAAGGCGAGATAGATGTCGCCGCTCGCATTGCCTTTGTTGCCGGCGTTGCTTTCTTTTCCACCATCGTGCGCAAAGACGACTGCCCCGCCGAGATTTTGGATTGGCATTTTTTCATACGGCACATCTTCGATCTTCACCCGTTTCTTCGGGGCGATATCATCTTTACCTGGCTCGCCGAGCTCTTTGTACACGGAACCGAGAACGCCGTTCACAAACTTACTGCTGTTCTCACCGCCGAACGTTTTGGCGAGCTCAATGGATTCATTAATAGCCACTTTGGCCGGTACTTCCTTACGGTCGGCAAAAATGAGCTCATAGAGACCGATGCGTAAAATGTTCCTGTCAACAATGGAAATTTTATCAATCGGCCAATCAGGTGCGGCTTTTTCGATAACAAGATCAAGTTCCGCACGCTTGGCCAAAATATTGGTCATAAGCTCCTCAATAAAAGAAACATCGCCGACGCCGGGAGCGAACTCTTTGGCGTTGCGGGCGATGATGGATGTAGCATCCTCGACAGTGGAGTTGTCGGCAAATCCTCGAAAATCCCACTCGAAGAGCGATTGGAGTACCACTGAACGTGAGAGATGTCGATTTGCCATTTTCTTATTTGTACTTTTTCTTTCTTGATTTTTTTCTAAAGAACTTTCCAAGTCTCCTAAGCTTTATGCTTTCTCGATAACCGCCGGTTTAGTCTCTTTCCCCGCGATGACATTTTTACCCCGATACATACCCGTCGAAAGATCGGCGCGATGGCGCTGATGCAATGATCCGGTAGTCGCATCCTTAGTCAATCGCACTGCGTCAAGGGCATGATGTGACCGTCTATTGTCCCGGTGCGCCCGGGTGGCTCTCATTCGGTTAACCATAATAGTGAATATGCTACATTATATGGAGTTTTTTTGCAAATTTTAGCCTTTAAGTTTCGTCAAAAACGACTTCCGATGTATCAGTGACAAACCGTGCTTTTCTATGGCCGTATAATGCGCCGCCGTGCCATAGCCTTTGTGGACGTCGAAGCCGTAGTCAGGATATTTTTTGGCGAGCGTTCGCATGCGGCGATCGCGGAGGACTTTGGCGGTTATCGAAGCGAGAGCGATGATGACCTCTTTATCATCACCATGAATAATGGTCTTTTGATTATGAAAATGAGCGGGAGCTTTGAGACCGCCATCAAGCAGGATGAGAAAATTATCAGGGTGAAAATCTGCGGCGAAACCACCGCTTCGACTTTGAATGATTTCCGAGAGACCATCGGCGATGCACTTTTTTATACAAAAAGAAATGCCGTATTTGTCAATTGACTTTTCACTTTGGAAGGAAACAGCGAAATCAATTTTTCCTGCCTCACGGGCAGATTCGATGGCCGCAAACCATACTTCACGACTTTTTTCGGATAATTGTTTCGACTCTTTCACTTTCGGAAAATGTTTAGCCAGAAATTTCTGCGTTCCCTTGCCAGCACGGTCATTGGCATCACCATGACTTTCCGGCTGACACACCAGAAAAACCCCGACTGCTACCGGCCCCGCAATCGGCCCGCGACCGACTTCATCAATGCCGATGATGTATTTCATGGGTTGATTATACTGCAAAGTCAAATTATTGCTGTGGCAAAAATTATATCCTGCATTTGAATCTGTACTCTCCACCGTATGACTTACTGAAAAGACTGTCTTCTTATGTATATTCCTCTTTATTTTGCTATACTTTGCGTATGCCCAAGGAAGACACGCTGAACAAGTCAATATCATCGACCATTTCGCCGTCTTCTTTTGTCCACCTTCACACCCACAGCCATTATTCCCTGCTTTCGGCTCTACCAAAGATAGAAGATTTGGTGGCTGAAGCGAAGAAATATCACATGCCCGCGCTCGCCCTTACCGATGCAGGCAACATGTATGGAGCGATTGAGTTCTATAAGGAATGTAAAAAGGCCGGTATCAAACCCATCCTCGGCGTGGACTTTTATGTTGCCGCTCGCAAGCGCACTGATATGCAGGCAGGGGTGGATAATCGTCGCACACGACTCGTTCTTCTCGCCAAAGACCTCGTTGGCTACCGCAATCTTATCAAGCTCGTCACCGCCTCATATCTCGAAGGCTTTTATTATAAGCCGCGCATTGACCACGAGCTTTTGGAAAAATACGCCGGTGGAGACGGAAGTGGCGCAAGCAATGCCGGCGGCCTCATCGCCATCGCCCCGTCTTTTTCAAGCGAAATCAGCCAAGCGGTCAAAAATCACGACATCGCCAAAGCCCGCGAGCTTATCGCTTTTTATACAAGAGTTTTTAACAGCGAGAAAAAATCGGCAGGCGAAAACTTCTACATCGAAATCACCCGCCATCCGGAAATAGAGGGGCATGAAGCACTTATGCAAGAATTAATCAAGCTCGCCCGCGAGAATGACACGCCCATCATGGCCGCGCATGATATTTATTATCTCCATCTGGATGACAAACTTGCCCGCGATACGCTCATGCTTGTCAATACCGTCCATGATGCCGGCGAGCGTGGCGCCACTCCGGGAGGAAATGGCAATGCGGGTATGGGAGGCGATAATGACGATGAGGAAGATTTTTCTTTCATTTCCCCAGCCCGAGCGGAAGAACTTTTCAAGGATTTACCGGAAGCTCTCGAGAATACGGCGAAAATAGCCGCCGCATGTAACCTCGACCTTAAACTCGGCTCATGGTTTTTCCCAAATTATATTGTTGGTAATGGTCTGTCGTACGATGATGAATTGAAACGGCTCGCCAACGAAGGCATCGCCACCCGCGGCCTGACCAAGACGGCTGAGATTACCGACCGCCTCGATTATGAGCTCGGTTTGATTAAGAAAAAAGGTTATGCCCAATATTTCCTCGTCGTCTCCGACCTTTTGCGTTTTGCTCACGAGCACAACATCCTCACCACTATTCGCGGTTCGGTGGCCGGATCGCTCACCACCTATCTCTCCGGTATTACCAATATCAACCCGCTCGAATACAACATTCCTTTCGAGCGATTCTTGAATCCCGAACGACCGTCGGCGCCAGATATTGATATGGATTTTGCAGACAATCGCCGTGACGAAGTTATTGAGTATACCCGCCAGAAATATGGCATTGATAAAGTCGCTCAGATTGGTACGTTCGGCACGATGATGGCCAAAGGTGCAGTGCGCGACGTGGCTCGGGCGCTCGGTTACCCATACGAGATCGGCGATCGTATATCAAAACTCATTCCTCTCGGTGCCCAAGGTTTCCCCATGACCATTGATCGGGCAATGGCGGAGGTGCCGGAGCTTAAAGCTATGTACGATAATAATGAAAACGGAAACAATGAAGCAAATGGAAACAGCGGGAATGGCACGAGTGTCAACGACACCCGTCGCATCATTGACTTGGCAAAGAAGATAGAAGGCTGTGCCCGTCACATCAGCGTCCATGCCGCTGGCGTGGTCATCGCACCACAGGCACTGTCTGAATATGTGCCGATCCAGTACGATGCCAAGGGTGAAAAGAAAATCATCACTCAATACGACATGTATTCAGTCGGCGAGGACGGTGTCGGCCTTCTTAAATTCGACTTTTTGGGAATTAAAAACTTGTCAATCTTGGCGGATGCCGTCGAACGTGTCAAAAAAATAGAAAATGTCACTATAGATATCGAGAACATTCCTCTTGATGATAAGAAGACGTTTGAAATGCTTGCCCGCGGTGAAACCATCGGTCTCTTTCAGTTGAATGGTTCCGGACTCACTCGTTTCTTGGTCGAACTCAAACCTTCAACCATCCACGACATCAATGCCATGGTCGCCCTTTATCGTCCCGGTCCACTCGAATCAATTCCGCAGTATATCGAGCGCAAGCATGACCCTTCAAAAGTTAAATTCCTCGACCCGCGACTCAAAGACATTCTCAACCGCTCCTTCGGTATCATCACCTATCAGGATGATGTTCTCCTCACCGCCATCAAACTCGGCGGCTATTCATGGCTCGAAGCCGACAAACTCCGCAAAGCCATGGGTAAAAAAATTCCCAAGGAGATGCAGGGTGAAAAGGAAAAGCTCATCGCCGGCTTCGTCAAGAACGGTCTGACGGAGAAAAAAGCCGCGGAACTATGGAAACTGATCGAGCCTTTCGCCGCCTACGGCTTCGGTAAAGCTCATGCCGCAAGCTACGGACGGGTGGCCTATCAAACCGCCTATATGAAAGCTAATTTCCCCGCTATATATATGTCTGCAGTCTTGACCGCCGATTCCGGCGACGTGGAAAAAATTGCCGAAATCGTGGCCGAATGCAAACGCATGGGCATTCCCATTCTGCCGCCGGATGTCAATGAAAGTTTCAGCCAGTTTACGGTGATCAAGGGCGAAAAAAAAGACGAAGAAAATAAAAATGGCGCGCCTGAACAACATCCCGACCGCATCCGCTTCGGTTTGGTGACAATAAAAAATTTCGGACAAGGTATAGCCACCAGCATCATCGAAGAACGTAAAAAATCCCTCCATTTCAAATCCCTCGCCGATTTCCTTGATCGTATCCGCGACCGCAATTTAAATAAAAAATCTCTCGAAGCTCTAATCAAATCAGGTGCCATGGACAGTTTTGGTCACGATCGTGGTGTTCTCCTTGGTAATATTGAGACCCTCCTTGCGTACAACAAAGAACACGAGCATCTTCCCGAGAATCAAGACTCGCTTTTCGGCGCTATGACGGACAAATCAACAATACCGATCCTCAAGCTCGCCGACTACCCTGTCGCCACTGCCACAGAAAAGCTCGTATGGGAAAAAGAGCTCCTCGGCCTCTACATTTCCGGCCATCCGCTTGACCGCTATCGCGCCATCATCGAGAAGCGCGGCATGACCATAGCGAAAGTAAAAGCCATGCAGTTGCCGGGCAGTCCCTCAGGCGAAACCGTAGCCGCTTCCAACGCCATCGCCGACAAAAATAAAAAACCTGCCATCGGGAAAAAACCAGAAGACCCCATCGTCGTCATCGCCGCCATCATTGACGAAATCCGTCCGGTCATGACTAAGAAAAATGAGATGATGCTCTTCATCAAAATCACCGATTTCACCGGCACACTTGAAGCTGTGGTCTTTCCACGCACATACCAAGAATTCCGCACCGCCTTCGTCCCTGAGCAATGCCTCGCTCTGAAGGGCCGCATCACCGAACGCCACGGCGAGAAAAGCATGATCATCGAACGGGTGAAAAAGTTGGGATAGTTTCAAGAAGATCTAATTTTGCTAATTATCCCAAAAATGCTATCATTTCGGCATGAAAGAGGAAAAAAACGAAGAAAAATTAGCCCATATCCGTCATTCTCTCGCCCATCTCTTGGCCGCGGCGGTGCTTGATTTTTATCCTGATACAAAAAACACCATCGGCCCCGCCATTGATAATGGATTTTATTATGACTTTGAATTCAGTTCGCCTATTGCTGATACCGACCTGCCGAAAATCAATAAGAAGATGCATGAGATTCTCAAAAGCTGGAAAGCTTTTTCTCATAAGGAGGTTTCGGCGGACGAGGCTCGGAAACATTTTGTCGGCAATCCCTACAAACTTGAACTCATAGATGAGATCATCAGCAGAGGGAAAGACAGCGGCGAGAAAATCACTCTCTATACCGCAGGCGTCGGCACAGCACATGAGTTCACCGATCTTTGTCGCGGCGGCCACGTCGAAAATCCAGCCAGCGAAATCAAGCCCGACAGCTGGAAAATAACCCACGTCGCCGGTGCTTATTGGCGCGGAGATGCAAAAAATAAGATGCTCACCCGCATTTATGGTTTGGCTTTTGAAAATAAAGAAGCACTTGATATCTACGAGACCATGCTCGTCGAAGCAGAAAAACGCGATCACAAAAAGCTCGGACGCGAACTCGACCTTTTTACTTTTTCAGACCTCGTCGGGCCCGGCCTGCCGCTCTGGACTCCCCGCGGCACCCTTATGAGAAATATTCTCGACGATTATGTCTGGCAATTGCGCCGAGGCCATGGGTATGAAAAAGTGGAAATTCCCCACATTACGAAAAAGGAGCTTTACGAAAAAAGCGGCCACTGGGATAAATTCAAAGACGAACTTTTCAAAATCACCACCCGCGAAGGCCATCTCTTCGCCATGAAGCCGATGAATTGTCCGCATCACACTCAGATTTTTGCTCGGAAGAAATGGAGTTATCGCGACATGCCTCAAAGATATGCCAACACCACTACCTGCTATCGCGATGAGCAGTCGGGCGAGCTCGCGGGCCTTTCCCGAACCCGCGCTTTTGCCCAGGATGATGCCCATGTTTTCTGCAGGGACAGTCAGGTAAAAGAAGAAATTCTGCATATTTGGGATATCATTCACACATTCTATAGTACTTTCGGCTTCAAACTTCACCTGCGTCTGTCGCTTCATGATCCTGCTCATCCGGAAAAATATCTTGGTGACCCTGCTCGCTGGAAACATGCTGAGGGTATTCTCCGAGAGATTGCCAAGGAAAAAAAAGAAAAGAAATCAGATCACAAGGATGGCATTGATAATTTTACTGAAGCAATCGGCGAAGCCGCTTTCTACGGACCAAAACTCGATTTCATGGCTCACGATTCGCTCGGTCGGGAGTGGCAAGTAGCGACCATTCAACTCGACATGAACATGCCGGAACGTTTCGAACTCGAATGCACCAACGAAGAAGGCGTGCCCGAGCGTATCGTCATGATACACGCCGCCATCATGGGCTCCATCGAGCGCTTCTTCTCGATACTTATCGAACATTATGCCGGTAATTTCCCTCTCTGGCTTGCACCGGAACAAGTGGTCATTATTCCCGTCGGAGTGGGTGAAAATGCTGACAAACACCACAAGGAAGCAGCCCTTCTTTATGAAAGTCTTCGTTCGCAGAACATTGGCATCGCCGGTATCCGCGCCCGCGTCGAACTTTCCGACGTCGGTTTTGGCAAGAAAATCCGCCAAGCTAAGACCTCTCGTGCTCCCTATTTCGTCATTATCGGCGACAAAGACATCTCCGCGGGCAAAGTCACCCTCGAATCCCGCGACTACGGCCAAATCGGCCAAGTTACCAAAGATGAACTTCTTACTCGTCTGATCAAGGAAATTCAGGAAAAGAAATAATAAGAATTATAAAGCAAAATTGCGTAACATGTCTTTGAAAGACATGTTACGCAATTTTTTAGATCTTATGCTTATTGAACAGTAAGTAGAGCACTGTTCCAAACAGCACGAGAATGATAAGCACCGCTACCCAACCCCACGGAATGTTGCTCAATGAGAAGAGCGAGTTTGCGGCGAGAGTGCTGGTTGATGTTGCGGCAGTAACCGTAGAAGCTGTTGCCGGAGCTGAAGAATGAACGACCGTACGAGTGATATAGTGTGCGACAGGAGCCGGAGTGACAGAAGGATTGGCATTCGTATAAGAATTGCCGTTGGTATAATTCGGCACACCGACCGTCACAATGTTTGAACAATTGACAGTAAGACTTTGACCATCTGAATAAACTGTCACTGCGGCATATTTCTGGCCGGGAGTATTGTATGATACATCAATCGAAGAATTCGAACCGTATATCTGATCACTGCCGCTCCACTGATAGGTGTAGTAACCGTTACCGCCGGAAACGCTTGCAGTCCAAAGAACCATCGATCCTACGGGGGAAAATATTGCATTGGCGCTACAAGAAACATTCATCGGCACAGCAACACTGTAGTCTTGATAATAGGTCGGCGCATAGCTCGTTCCATACGAGTAGCTTGATCCATACTCATAGTTTGGTGTAGAGTACGCAATCGGTTCTGAATAAACCACTGGTTGGGTATATACGATAGGTTGGCTGTAGATAGGTTCTGCGTAACCGCCGCCGCTTACGTTGTTGTTATTATTGATAGTGATGACCGTCGGCGTAGTATTGACGCTGACGTTCGTATTAGTATTTCCTGGATAATAAGTGGCATTGTGATCGGAATAATATGAAGAACCGCCAGAGCGGTAGCCGCTGGAGTAGCCGCCAGAATTATGACCGCCGTAACTGCCCCCGTAATTACCATACCCGTAGTTTGAAGCCATAGCCGTACCTGGCATAACGAAAAGTGCTCCTGTGACTATTGCAACTATTGTGCCTCCTGCCATAATAAGGCTTGGAATAAAGGCTATTGTGCTGTTTTTGATATAATTTTTCATATTTTTTCCAGTTATTATCTTTAAGTTATAATTGTATACTACTTTAATATAAAAGTCAAGTGCCTGGCATTGCAGTGCACTTTGATATGTAAAAAACCTTAAAAATCTAAAAGCGAGAGGCGACTAGATATTAACTAGATATCAATCGTGGCTTTCTTAGCATTCGACTGGATAAAAGATTTACGAGCCGGCACATCGGTGCCCATGAGCATGTCGAAGACCTTGTCGGCTTCTTGAGCATCAACAATGGTAACTTGTCTCAATATGCGCCGCTCCGGATCCATGGTCGTTTCCCACAGTTCGTCGGCATTCATTTCGCCAAGACCCTTGTAACGCTGGATGGAGACTTTGGCGACCTTCTTCCCTTTGGCGTTTTTTTCTTCTGATTCCCCTTCTATACCTTCCTCGTCAGCAGGCGCACCCGCGCGTTCGAGAAGCTCGGCGCGCTGGGCGGCATTCGTTGGTTCATTAACATTCTCTATTTCCTGGATTTCTTCAACATCTTTACCAAGACCCTTGACTTTTTCTTCTTCGGAATAAAAATAGAGGATTTCTTTACCTCGGCGTACCTTGTAGAGTGGCGGCTGGGCAATATAAATAAAACCTCCGTCAAGAAGCGGCCGGAAATATCGGTAGAGTAATGTCAAAATAAGTGTGCGAATGTGGGCACCGTCAACGTCGGCATCGGTGGCGAGAATGATTTTATGATAGCGAAGCTTCGAGATATCAAATGTGTCGCCAATAGCAGTGCCCAAAGCGAGGACGATGTTTTTAATCTGTTCGGAACCGAGCATGCGGTCGAGACGAGCGCGCTCAATGTTCAAAATTTTGCCGCGCAGAGGTAAAATAGCTTGCGTGCGACGATCGCGACCGGTCTTGGCGGTACCGCCGGCACTGTCTCCCTCAACGATGAAAACTTCAGACTCCGCAGGGTCGTGACTCTGGCAGTCAGCAAGCTTACCGGGAAGGGTCATACCTTCGAGCGCGCCTTTGCGCAAGACCGAATCCTTAGCCGCTTTCGCCGCTTTGCGGGCTTTCATGGCCAGCACTACCTTACCGATGATAGCACGGGCGTCTTCAGGATTCTCTTCGAGGAACGCCCCGAAAGCATCGCCAAAAACCGTAGCCACCGCCGCTTGTGCTTCGACCGAGCCAAGCTTGGCTTTGGTTTGACCTTCGAACTGAATTTCGCGAAGCTTGACGGAAACCACTGCGGTCAAGCCTTCGAGAGCATCGTCGCCGGTGAAATTGTCTTCACCTTCTTTGGCCAGATTATTTTTCTTGGCGTAATTGTTGAGTGTTCTCGTGAGCGCGGTCTTGAAGCCGGTGATATGAGTGCCGCCTTCGGCATTGTAGACGTTATTGGCAAAACCGAGAATGCGCGAAGAAATGTCATCTGCATATTGCAAAGCTACTTCGACGGACTCTACCCCATCGGTCTTTTTTTCAACATAAAAGATATTCTTATGGACAGGCTTGAGGATGGCATTATTGAACTTGACCAGTGACACCAAGCCGCCTTCGAAATAAAAGGTTTGCGATGGAATCTGAAGATAAAGATCGCGAAGATAGAAAATATCCGTATCGAGATCAATAGGTTTACCCACCGATTTGCCGAAAATACCCTCTTTAGCTTCGCGAGCATCAAAGACGCTTATCCGGAGCCCGCGGACAAGATACGCCTGCTGGCGCATGTGATTGACCACTCTATTAAAATCAAAAACAATGCCCTCTTTAAAAATAATCAGATCCGGCTCGAATGTGACGATGGTGCCGTGAAGCTTGGTTGTGCCGATTTTCTTCACTGCAGCTTTCTTCTTGCCCTGCGAATATTCCTGCATATATATACCGCCATCCTTATGAACAAGCACTTGAGTATACACAGAAAGTGCATTGACCACCGATGCGCCGACGCCATGAAGACCGCTCGAGACTTTATATCCTGTATCCTCGCCGCCGAACTTGCCACCAGCGTGAAGAACGGTCATGACAAGTTCAAGCGCCGAGACTTTGCTTTTCTTGTGGATGTCAACGGGAATGCCGCGGCCATTGTCCACCACACGGACGCGATTGCCTGGGAGGAGGGTCACCTCAATATCATCGGCAAATCCACCCATAGCCTCATCGCGGCTATTGTCGAAAATCTCGGTGATAAGATGATGTAAGCCGTCGGGACCAGTCGTACCGATATACATACCGGGACGCTTACGCACCGGCTCAAGACCTTCGAGGACCTGGATGGCATCGGCATCGTATGAGTCTTTTTGTGCTTTCTCTATTTTTTTTTTGGGTTTATCGCTAGTCATGGAGGTTCAGTTTTAGAGTGAGAATTTGTGTAAAAAAATTTGAGTAAAAAATAAGAAACCGTGAAGGTTTTTACCGGCTAAGTATAGCAAATTTTGAGCTGGTTCGCATCTTGACCAATCTATATAAACATGCTGTTGATTACTATACGAAGGCTTAAAATAAGGTTAGATCTTTATCGTTCACTTTCGGCCGCTTACATTTGCATCCGCCAAAAGATGCTCGTAATGCGGCAATTCTTCCGCATAGATTTTTTGGATTTCTCCAGTCTGAAGCGACTGGGAATAGACCCGCATTTCGTCGAGGGTGGCGATGACATCATCGTTACCACCATCACCTCCTATGTAAAAACGATATGGCGGTGTCCCCAGAAATCCCGCAGTATAGCTTGAACTGCTGGCAGCTAGGCTTCCGTTGACGTATATATTTATAGTTCCCTTTGTACTATTCCATGATAATGCAACGTTAGTCCATTTATTAGCAACAGAGCTTGTAAGAATGGGTGTAAAAAGACATTTGGAACCCGGACAAGTGCCACCACCATTCCATTGAATTCCTATGAAATGTCCGTTAGTCGGATTATCGGAATCATAAATACAAAATTCTTCGTATCCATCACAAAAAATTCCTGCAAACGAAGAACCCTGAACTAAATTTATCCAAAAGGAAATACTTCCATTTGCAGTACTAAAACCATTAACGTTTCCTGCCGCTGGAGTAGGGGCTGGGGTGGGATTAGACAATATAGTTGGGATAAATGCTGATTTTCCCCGAAAAGCATTAGCCGTAGAAGCCCACGCTACACTATCTGTCAATACACCCCCTGAATTCGAGAGCGTCAGATTATTATTATTTCCTGACGTATCATATGCCGTAACCCCGCTTCCCTCATCAAAATTCCAGATCGCTACCGCATTTGCCCCATATGCCTGATACATTTGTCCTTCAAAGATCTGCCCGGCGGCGATGCTGGCTTTGGCTCGGGTTAGGCCTACGGCCGCCAGGACGACAGAAGACAAAAGGGCAATGATTGAGATGACCACGAGGAGCTCAATGAGGGTGAAACCTTTTTTCATGGAATGAGATTGACAATAATTATAGCATACCTTATTTAAGTTTTATTCAACGCACGTACTAGCGTACTTGCCAACCTCGCTCAACCATTCGAGCGTAGATTTTCTCCATGACGGCATTGGCTTCAGCATCGGTCAATGTCCGGCTCATAGACTGAAAAATCAACCGGAAAGCGTAGGAAACTTTGCCGTCTTTTTTGAAGGTATCGAAAAGCGAATGGCGGACGAGGATGTTTTCACCTTGGGCAGAGGCCTGATCGGCAACAGAGACTTGCGCGGCGGCGATACTGGCGGCGATCTCAGCCCAGACGTCCGCAGCGGCGATGGTTGGAGCTTCCTGAACAAAAACAGCAATATCACGAACAATGAAAGGATACAGAGAAAAAGGTTTATAGGAAATTTTTACTGCAGGCGGCGTGAATAATACGGGTGAAGCAGGTAAAACGGGTAAAGAATAAGCGTCATTCGTTTTTTGCACTTTTTGATCAAGCTCGATTTCAGCGACGGCATTCAAGCCGGAAGAGAGAAATGATTTTACCGGTAATTCAAAGCCGAAAGCTTCGCTTATGCTCTTCAATATTTCACTAATGATGAGCTTGCCGTCGCGACCTTTGATTTTCTTCACTTGGGCAGCGGCGAGAGCAAGAGTTAGCGTCTCTTTGTAAGAAGATCCAGCAATGACTGAATCTTTGCCGGAAACTTTGCTGAAGACCTTACCGATTTCAAAAATTTTCACCGATTCGAGACCGAGCAGTTCGGCGTTTTTGACATTAACCTCGAGACTTGCGCTCAAGCCTGTGGCAAGGTTGGTCCGCAGAGCGGCTTTGTCACTGGCTAAAGGATAAGCTACCTCGATATCCCCTCTTGGGGCCAGAGTATACAAATAGACTTCGGACCAACCTGCACCGATAAGAATATTTTTTATTTTTTCGGCAATGAAGAAAGATGGCGGAGTAGCCGCACCGATGACAGAAACAGCCGGGATAACTTTCTCCACAACACTCGGAAGTGTGCCGACAATATGTTCATATCCATATATCCGTCCGACTTCTTCGACAATATCTTCGGGAATAGTCAGATCGAGCCGACGAAATGGAATCATCAATGACCATGATTCCCCTTTCCCGACTTTATTTTTCGTTATACGTATTCCCAATCTTTGGATAATATCTTCTATTGTTTTCTCTGGAACTTCGACACCAAGTCGTTCGTTAATATAAAGAGGATTGAGCTCGATGACTGTCTGCACTGCTTTGACCGGATATTCGTCTACGATAGGGCTAAACTGGACTTTTTGACCATCATGGCCAAATCCTGCGCCGCTGGCTTTTTCCAACAAAGAAGAAAGTTGCCTCATGCCCTCCATGGCAAGCTCGGGGGTGATTTCATTTTCGAAACGTTTTGAAGCTTCGTTGCGAAGATTGAGACGGGTCGAGGTGCGGCGCACGGCGGTCGGATTAAAATTGGCCGAGGTTAAAAGGACACGCTTTGTCGCCGCAGTCACTTCCGCCCGCTTACCACCCTTGACACCGGCTATGTCGAGGGCTCCGGCAGAATCGGCGATAACATGGTCGTCTGTAGTCAGTGTGTATTCTTTACCGTCAAGCAAAGTGATTCTCTCGCCGGCCTTTGCGGCACGAATGACAATGTTCCCGACTATTTTATCCGCGTCGAAAGCATGGGTCGGCTGGCCGATGTTGAACATGACAAAGTTAGTAATGTCAACGATAGGACTGATGGAACGCTGGCCCGTGGCGGTGAGGAAAAAGGCAATCGGTACAGGCGACATGTTGACTGATTGATCATTTGATGTACCCTCTGAACTATTCTCTATATTCTCCACAAATCGTCCGGTAAATCGCCGACAAAAGATAGGATCTTCGATAGTGACAACAGGCCGCCGATCAATCGAAACTGGAACATCCGTCACAGTATCTTTTTTCAAAGGTAATTTCACCAGCACAGAAATCTCCTCTGCCACCCCGCGATGCGATAAACAATAGTGAGCTCGGTCAGGCAAGATTTTTACATCAAGGATAGTATCTGCGTCGGCATTTTCCACCCCTTCCACTTCAAAAGAATGAAAGGTAAAAAGCTCCGCCAGCTTGTCCGGCGCAGGAATAGGCTTGTCAAAATATGTTTGGAGCCATGCACAGGAAACTTTCATTCAGCCATTGTAGCCTATTTTCTTTATTTCTTGAAGCTAGCCTTGTCATCAGCATCGAGATAGTCAAATAGAGTGCCATCTTTCGGTAAACCAAGACGGGTATTTTCGCCTTCAAGCCAGCCTTTTTTGTCGGGCTGATCAGCATAGTTGTTAGCGGTGACTTGTTTCGTCCATTCAGCGATCTCAGCATCAGTCTTCGGCTGGCCATGAGACGTGACCCATGCAGTAATTTCCTCGTCGCTGTGTCCGGAAGCTTCGGCCACATAATCCTTGAAATCAGTGCCTTTGATATCTTTAAAGCCAAAAAGTTGGTTATCAAGCGGGCAGTCGAAATGATACTCGCCGATCGTGCCAGCTATAGCGGCACGGCATTTGTCTATGGTACGAGCGAGGATGGCAAAGCCGCCGAGGGTGACATGCGGGCTTCGTGGAGCTGATATGGTCAAATCTTTTGCTGATATGGTATCTGTGGGCATTTTGTTATTTGATTATTATTTAGACAATTATAATTATTACGATTAATACTACTCATCTTATACCGTATAATAGTCTGATTTATTACAAAAATAGTCGCGCAATCGAAAAGAAATTAAAAAAATCACTAAAACTGATTAACGAAACGTAAATCGCCGTTATAAAGTAGACGTATATCACCGATACCATATTTCAGCATGACGATACGATCTATACCGAAAGCGAAAGCGAGACCTTGCCACTGCGTCGGATCAATGCCAACCGCGCGGAAAACATTGGGGTGGACAAGCCCTGCACCGAGGACTTCGAGCCAGCGCGGTTCTTTCTGCAATCCTTGTCCTTTTTCTGCATCGCCTTCCCTGCGCCATTTGACATCCACTTCCACCGCTGGCTCGACAAAGGGAAAATAACTCGGTCGGAAACGGATTTCGCTGTCGGGACCAAAAAGACTTTTAAAGACTTTCTCCAAAGTACCTTTGAGATCGGCTAGCGACACTTTCTTATCCACAAGCAAACCTTCGAGCTGGAAGAACTGCGCTTCATGAGTAGCATCCGTAGCTTCATTCCTAAAAACTTTCCCCGGCGCCATGACCCGAAATGGCGGTTTTAGTCCGGCTTTTATTTTTTCTTCCATATAACGGATCTGAATGGCAGATGTCTGGGTAGCAAGGAGCTGGCGGGCAGAAGTCTCTTTTCCTGTATCACCCTTTTTTCTACCATCGTCCTTGAGCCAAAAAGTATCCTGCATATCGCGCGACGGGTGATCCTTGGGAATATTCAGAGCGTCGAAATTATAGAACTCACTCTCAAGCTCGGGTCCTTGAGCAACCTCAAAGCCAAGACCCTCCAAAACAGCAGAAATCTCGCGGATTGTCTGGGTGATGGGATGGAGATGACCTTTTGATTGCTCTTTTTCCATATCCATTACTATAGCACATATTTTTTAATATCAGCACTTTTTCTGCATGAGAATAGGATACTCTTTGCTTACGAAAGCAAGCCGTATTTTCTATAAAAAAGTTGTCTCATTCTCATTGAGAAAAAGTGTTCAAAAAAATGGAGCCACCTCTCAGATTTGAACTGAGGACCTTCACTTTACAAAAGTGTTGCTCTACCAACTGAGCTAAGGTGGCGATCCTCGCCGTACCTACCAAAACATAATAATTGCAAACTCATAAAATAGCAAATATGCTTTTCTCGAGACTTGCGAGCGCGACGGCGCGAGCACGAGGAATTTTTCAGCAGAAAAATATCCGTGCTCGAGAAAAGCATATTTGCTATTTTATGATGTGCTATTGCTATTTCTTCGCCTCTTCCGCAATCTGCTTCAAATAGAACGATGCACCGCCATTTTGATTGACGTCTATTTTCCCCGTAACCATGTCAATGACCTTCTTCGAATGAGGATGACGATGAGCGGCCTCGCGAATATGAATATACAATGTGCGGAAAAAAGAAAGAATATGGAATGCTATCCATTGGACAAAAGCAATGGCATTACGTTTGTTGATATGAGAGATGACAAAGCGTGCTTTGGTATATGTCGTTTGAAAAATATAATCAGTGGTGTCGGCTAATCGCAAAAGAAAATATTTTTTGCCGCCTTTTATTTCAAAATGCTTACTCACAATCATCGCGATAATGCCGAGAAGAGCTATAGAAAATATGATCGTTGCAAAATACATAGAGTTGTGTTTATTCGTCGCCTATTTCCCCACTCCAAGCCGGACGAAACGGGAAAGCTCGATCTTCTCGCCAAATTTCTGGACGGCGCCAGAAATCAAAGCCCCGATAGTCAACTCTGGATTTTTAATGAATGGTTGGTCGAGTAAAACTTGTTCGGAAAAATAAGCGGCGAGCTTGCCTTCGAGAATTTTTGCTTTGACGTCGGCTGGCTTCGGCTTGGTCGCCTTGCCGCTTTCTTTTTCCGTCGCTTCGGCCTTCTTCATTTCATTTTCAAAGACTTCTTTGGCTGTAACACGTTCAGCTTCGGTAATTTCCTCCCGAGTAGAGTATTTCGGATTCGTAGCCGTAACATGCATAGCGATGTCGCGAGCCAAGGTCTTGAACTCTTCATTTCCAGCCACGAAATCCGTCTCGCAGGAAAGCATAACCATCGCTCCGACATTGCCGGTAGCATGGACATATGCAGCTATTGTACCAGCACCAAATTTTCTGTCGGCCTTTTTAGCGGAAATTTCTCCGCTTTTCTTGCGCAAAATGATGACGGCCTTGTCCATATCGCCGCCGGCTTCTTCGAGGGCTTTGCGACATTGCATAACAGAAACGCCAGTTCGGTCACGGAGATCTTTAACTTGTTCAGTAGTAATGATTGACATATTATATTCTTGGAATTTCGGTGGCGGTAGAAGTAGGAACATCCTTCGGGGCGGCCGCTTTAGCCAGCAATTTACCCGCTTCGTACGCCTTGACGATTTCCCCGGCGAAGAATGCGATGCTTGACTTTGAAGCGTCGTTGCCAACAATCGGGTACTCGATAATACCAATGTCACAATCAGAGCCAGCCAAAGCAATGATTGGAATTCCGAGGTCTTGGGCTTCTTTGACCGCGGTGTATTCTTTCTTTGGATCAACGACAAAGAGAGCCTTCGGCAATTCTTTCATGGGAATAATACCAGAAAAGAAGCGATCAAGATTGGCAATTTCACGATCAATGAGCAAGCGCTCTTTCTTGGTATATTTTGCCAGTTCACCTTTCTCGCGCTCGGAAGTAAGACGCTCGAGCTTCTCCACCCTTTTGCGAATCTGACCAAAATTGGTCAACGTACCGCCGATCCAACGGCCATCCACGAACGGCATACCAAGTAGTTCGCCGGCACCTTTAACGGCGGCACGGGCTTCACTTTTCCCCCCAACGATGAGGAGCTGTTTACCTTCTTTGGCTAGATTTTCGACAAACGTGGATGCCGCCACGAGCAGACCTTGGGTCTTTTCCAAATCAAAAATCTCTACCTTATTCTTCATACCGAAAATATACGGGGTCACCGCCGGATGCCGTCTCGAACGACCGAAAGCAAAGTGGGCACCGGCTTTGAACATACTGTCGATACTGGCATTACTCATTGTTTTTTCTTCGTTCATACGTCGTCCGAGTCTATCAAATCATCGGTTTTTTTGCAAATGTACGCATTAGACCAAATTTTCCCTATATAGTCTCCACTAATAGCATATTCGTATCTTGAATCGTACCAATAGGCATACCAGCAACAATGACTACCTTATCACCCAGCTTTGCAAAACCTTGAGTCAGGGTAATTTTCCTAACCATATCCATGATGTCAGCAATCCGTTCAAAATGCGGCACGACAACCGGATAACAGCCAAAAGAAAGAACAATCTTGGCGGCACTCGCACCATCCGAAGTCAAAGCAAGAATAGGCTGACTCGGCCGATAGCGAGATATCATCCGAGCAGTCCGACCGGACATAGTCATAGCCACGATATACTTCGCACCTGTTTCCTTGGCGATACGCACCGCCGAAGGTGAAATAATGTCGGTCAAATTGCCCTGGTGACTCTTTGAAATATGAGCTATATCTTCAATGTCGTGGATATTTTTATAAAATGTCTCTTTCTCCACCTGCTTTGCGATGCGACTCATCATCTTGACTGCGAGAACAGGATATTCTCCGAGAGTTGTCTCCTCCGAGAGCATAATGGCATCGGTACCATCAAGGATGGCATTGGCCACATCAGAAACCTCGGCACGAGTCGGTACCGGGCTATGGATCATTGACTCGAGCATTTGTGTGGCAGTGATGACGGGCTTGCCGAGAGCATTACACTTCTTGATAAGTGATTTCTGAATAAGCGGCACGTTCTCGGCGGGAATCTCGATAGCCAAATCACCTCGAGCTATCATAATGCCGTCACTCAGAGCGAGGATAGCATCAATATTTTCGATAGCTTCAGGCGTCTCTATCTTGGCAATGATGCGAGCCTTGGACTTGGCTTTGTCGAGAATACGACGCAATTCGACAATATCATCAGGCCGGCGGACGAATGATAAAGCAACAAAGTCAACTTTATTGGCAATACCGAAAGCAATATCTGTGCGATCTTTATCGGTGATAGAGCTTATGGAAAGATAGGCGCCGGGAAGATTGACCCCACGGCGGCCTTTGATTTCACCGCCGACTTCGACTGTGCATATCACATCATCGCTTTTAGTAACGGCATTGGTGGAAATTTTCTGTATGAGAAGCCTGATTTTTCCATCGTGAATAAGAATATGACCACCGACTTTAACTTCCTTCGGCAAAAGTGGATAACTGACATAAACATGCTGTTCGTCACCATTCTTCGATTCAGTGACAGACGTCGTTATAGTAAAAGTCTGTCCCACGGTGAGCACAATCGAACCATTCTTGAAATCACCGGTACGAATCTTCGGCCCGGCAAGATCCTGCATAATAGCCACCGTCTTGCCAATTTTTCCGCCAACCATATGAAGGTTATCCACTCGTCGCTGATGCTCGGCGAAATCGCCATGGGAAAAATTGAGACGCATGACATTCATACCCGCATCTATCAGTGCTGTCAATTTCTCGACACTTTCCGTCGCTGGACCAATCGTACAGACTATTTTTGTTTTTTTCTCGGTAATCATTGTATTGTAAAATTTATTTTATAGTTAATTTTTAATCTGTGTCGCAATTTTTTAATCTTCACTCTCGACATTCCCCGCCACGCCCGTTTCTGTATATTTTTGTAAAGCTTCAATAATAGGATCAAGTTTTCCGGCAAAAATATTTTCAATATTGTGCCATGATTGTTTGATGCGATGGTCGGTGACACGATCCTGAAGAATGTTATAGGTACGAATCTTTTCGGAACGGTCGCCGGTGCCGATTTGACCTTTACGATCGGCACTGAATTTCTTAGCTTCTCGCTCTTCTTCGAGCACCTCAAGCTTAGCTCGAAGGATACTGGTAGCCGTCTCACGATTCTTCGACTGACTACGCTCAGCGGTCGCTCGTACCCAAAGACCGGTCGGTTTGTGGATAACGCGCACCGCCGTCTCTACTTTGTTCACATTTTGGCCGCCTTTACCGCCAGCCCGCGAGAACTCGATTTCGAGGTCGGCTGGATTAATCTCAAATGTGGACTTTTTCCTGATCGGTAAAATAGCCACTGATGCGGTTGAAGTATGCACCCGACCCATTTTCTCCGTCGTGGGAATTCTCTGGATACGATGGACACCGGTTTCGTAACGGAGCGCTTCATACACGCCCTTGCCCTTTATTTCCATAGATGCACCTTCCTCGATCACTCGCGTGCCCCAACCTTTGATCACGGCGTACCGCTCATACATTTCGAGAAGTTCACGAGCAAAAATAGTCGCTTCATCTCCGCCAGCCGCGGCGCGTACTTCAAGAATAAGCTCGTTCGGTATTTCCTTATCGGCTTTTTCATCTTCTTCCTTTTTGTGGTCAAGGATAGCTTGGATCTGGGTCTCGAGAGATTTTTTCTGTTCAATGATATTGGCAAGATCGACTTCCGCCATTTCCTTCATTGATGGATCATTCGCCATAACCAAAAGATCCCGCTCTTCCTTTTCGAGCTTCTCATATATTTCAGCAAGATATGCCGTCTTATGATTTTTCTTGTAAGCTTCTAAGTCCATTGTTTTGAATAATTATAGCAGAGAAAAAAGTTTACTATAAAAGCAATAAGAATATGCATTTCAGAGAAACTCTCGGAGAAAAGCGCCAGCAGGCGGCTTTTCGAGAGGGAGACGTCCGGCCAGTAGGACGAAACGTCGGTTTCTCTGAAATACATATTCTTATTGCTTTGTACGTTAAAGTTTCTTCTTTGCCGTCGCTTTTGATTGTCGTGACTTGAACTTCTCGACACGTCCTGCGGCGTCAAGCGTCTTCTCTTGATTGGTATAGAAAGGATGCGAAGCACTGGAAATCTCCACAGGATGAACCGGATAGTCCTTGCCATCAGTGAATTTAACCGTTTCCTTGGCGGCGATAGTCGAGCTAATAAGAAACATAGCCCCGTTCGAATTGTCGAGGAAAACGACTGGCCGGTATTCCTTTGGGTGAATATCTTTTTTCATGGCGGAACTATAGCAGAAGAACTTCGCTTTTGCAAATGACCTTATGCAATGTAGCCTTCCGATTATACTTCCTATCTCCATCAAAATGACACTCCTGTAAAGACCTTGAATAAAATCGGAATAATCGGCACGATGAATTGCCAAAGGAAAATGATGACGATAAGGACAAGCCAGATAGAATAATGTTCGATTGAGGCGCGAATGCGCATCCATTTTGGAGTCGGCGGAAAGGCGGCAAAAATAATCTTTGAGCCGTCAAGTGGTGGAATAGGAATGAGATTGAAGGTAGCCAGAGCGATGTTGATGAGAACGATGTAGGCGCAGAGTTGCAGGAAAATGGCACTGAAGTTTGTGGTGCCGAAACCGCTCGTACCAAACCGAATAATAAGACCGAAAACAAAAGCGATGAAAAGATTCGAAGCCGGACCGGCCAGAGCGATGATGAGCTCACCTGAGCGACGATTCTTTAGATTGAACGGATTGAACGGCACCGGCTTGGCCCAGCCGAAGGTAAAACCGCCAAACGAGGTGATAATTGGCACGATAATGGAACCAATGGGATCTATATGCTTGAGAGGATTCAAGGTCAGCCGGCCGGCCAATCGTGCTGTCGGATCGCCCAACATATCAGCCACATAACCGTGCGAAATCTCGTGGATAATGATGGAAAAAAGGAGCACAATCAAAGCAAAAATGAGGGGTGGTGTTTGGAGGATGTAGGTGGTAGCGGAAATAGCTGTGGAAGTGGCGGTTTGCATGATAGAGCGGCGATGTTTACATTATTTCATGCATATGATAGCATGATTTATACATTTCATAATAATAATCACATGGCTAAAGTCTGCGCAATATCAAAACGAGGTTCGATCATGGGCGGCGGTTACTCAAACCGCACTCGTGCTACGCAGTTCAATCCTACCGGCATGAACCGCAAATACCCCAATCTTCAGAAAAAGAAGATTTACGTTCCTGAGCTGAAAAAGAGCATCACTCTCACCATTTCTACACGTTCGTTGAAGACAATCCAAAAGCGCGGTGCCTATGCGGTGCTCAAAAAAGCGGGGCTTATTTAGACTCAAAGTTTTTTCTCGATAAAATTCGTACCATTTGAAATGAATTCTATGTCGCCATCTGTGGCGAGATTGATAATCGAAAGACCAGACACAGTTGAAATATCAAACGGAGGCTTTGGCGGCTTCGGTGGCTTTTTTATTTTTCCGGTCTTGGTCGTGGTGACTATTTCTTTCGGCACTTTTTGACTTGATTGACTTGATACGGTAGTGGCATATTTTGGCTTTTTTGATACAACAACAAAATCAGGCTGAATAGCAGTAAAAAATCCTTCATCCACTGCGGAAACATTTTCACCGTTCGGTAAAATCAAAAATGTAGAAGATAAAACAGAAACAATATTCATTATCGCCGATGAACTGGCCATCACTGTGGCAATGTATTTCTGCTCCGTCTTGGTCATAAGGCCACCGAAAAACAAAATAGTCGAGCCGTAGGTAAGCGAGAACGCAAGCGTTGGTGGATTTGTTTTTGAAAACTTAAAGCCATCAGCCGATGCTGGCGGAAAAATAACTTCAGCCGACAGCTCACCAACGCTCATACTATCACCTTCCCTGACTTTTTTATGGATGATATTGCCTACTAAATTTTTTTCGAGTTCAGTATATGCGGAACTTGAAGCGATGAGACTTGTTGTGCTAGCAGATATCGTACTTGTGGATATATTTTCCGGCATAGCCATCTCGTATACCTTCCCGACATGGTAACGTCCGAGTACAGCAACAATTCCCGTGGCATGGCTGTCATCGTCATTGGTTAGAATAAGCGTATCAATGGTTCGGTCATAAAAAGGCATCACTGATGTAAGATCGTGGATAATGGAATCGCTTTTGCCGCCATCAATGAGTACTGTCTTCCCCTGCGGCGTGCGAATAAAGATAGCCATAGCAGTGGCGGTCAAGCTGTTGTCAGGTTTAAAACAATATATTTCGAGAACATGAGACCTGTTCTGCCAATGCCAAACATAGATAAAAAGCCAGCCGCCTGCTACGATCAGGATACAGCCAAGTGACAATGCTATACTATATGCAGTGAAATGTTTCGAAGTGGTGAAATATTTCGCCTGATTCTTCGTCTGTGATTGCATGAGATAATCATACATATCGGCGATAAAGAATCATGTAAAAAAGCTTAAAATAATTATAAAGAAATAATAAAAATTCGTTCAAAATAATAAAAATATGAAAACATTTGAAGAAAAAAAATTTAACATTCCTGAGTTGAAAGGCATTTCACAAAAGACCACTGAAGAACACCTCAAGCTTTATTCCGGCTATGTTAAGAATGCCAATCTTATCCTCGCCGCTATGGCGGATATGACGGATGAAAACGCTCTTGCCATTGCCGAAATGCGCCGACGTTTCAGCTTTGAATTCAATGGTATGCGCAATCACGAAGTTTATTTCGCTGGGTTTGAAGGCGGCCCGAGACTTCTCGGCACGGCGGCTGGCGGTGCTTCCTCTTCCCCTTTGAGACAAGCCATTGAGGCCGAAGGGGGCACCTTTGAAGGCTGGCTTAGCTATTTCAAAGCGACTGCCCTCACCCGCGGTGTCGGTTGGGCTATGCTCTATTACGACCGGGCTTCGGCTCGACTCATTACTTCGTGGGTGGACGAACAGCATATCGGCCAGCTTCAAAATTGCGCTCTCGTTCTCGCCCTCGATATGTGGGAACATTCCTTCGTTGCCGACTATCAGCCATCGGGTAAAAAGCAATACATCGAAGATTTTTTCGCCAATCTTAACTGGGGAGTAATTGAGCGAAATTTTGTCAATGCGATCAGGTAAAAGATACATACCGGAAAGAAAGCCAAAAGAAAAACCGGCGATCACCACAAAAGTGTGAGGCGGTTTTTCTTTGCTTTAAGGATTCGTCACACGATGTGCATCGCGCAAGACCAAACTCGGTAACTCAACGTAAAGTTGAGCAAATGTTTTTTCTGTTAAATACAAAAAACATTAATATTTTTCTATACATGTAAATACGACCGCATAGCCGCAGTACGTCAGCCACATCATCCACGCCGGAAAATCCCGCACTTCAAAAACTGCGAATGGAATGCCGGCGAAAAATTGGACAATGAAAAGTTGGTACGATAGGAGCGCGTATGCCGCAGCGGTCGTGGCGAGAGAAAAATATGAAATAATAGTAACGAAAATATTTCCAAAAATACCGACGGTAAAAAATGTCGAAAATGAAAAGATACCCGATAAAAATCCACTCATCCCGCACGCCGTCACCGCAATCATCGTAACCGGAATAAGAGGCAAAACAAGTAGATTTGCAAAGACGCCGACGAGCGACGCGTCGCCCATCATGTAAAGGAGAAGCGGGGCGACGGAAATCTGAGTAGCGAGGGTGGAGGTGATGAGACTCCTGATGCCAAAACGTTCGGGAAAAAGTCGCGGAAAGTGGGCGAGCGTCGCTTCGATATGCCGGCCGAAGAGGATAAGGCCGAGCGTTGAAACAAAAGAAACTTGAAATGACGCATCGTACGGCACGATGTACGGATTTTGCAAGATCATGAGATAGGCGACGAGAAGAAGGGCGCGGAGAGCATTGTAATCACGGTAGAAAAGTTGGGCGATGATGGCCACGAGCGCCATAGCGCAGGCACGCACGACGGTCGCTTTGCCGCCGACGAGGATGCCGAAAAGGACGATGCCAACGGCACTCGAGATAAGACTCGGCGTCCGCGGCAAAAACGACAAGAGACTGCGGACGGAAGCGGCGATGATGTTGATGCTGTAGCCAGAAAGGATGACGATATGGATGAGACCGCTTCGGCGAAAATCATCGAGGAGGTTTTTCCCAAGAGCGCTTTTCTCGCCGACGACGAGGCCACCAGCAAGCGAGGCCTGTGGATCACCGAGGGCACGGCGGATGTTTTGTAAAAAGGCGTCTTTGAAGCGGAAGAGAGTGGTGTAGATAGGGTTGCCAACGCCGCCAATGCCACTTATCGCGACAGTTTCACCAGTACTGATTTTATTTTCAATGACAATGGCCGGATTTTTCAAAATATATAAAATGCCATCCTTCGAAAGATAATGAACATAATCAAAAGTGCGGCCACTGCCGAGAGCATCGGTATCGCTGTCGTCGGGATTTGAGTTGAAACTGGAGTTTGAGTTAGAGCTGGAATTTGAGTTGTCCGAAAAGTTCCGAGGCTCCGTGAGCTTGCCCGTAAGCTCGAGCCGGTCGCCGTAGGTATAACGCGGGTAGAGTTTCGCATTGACAAGAATTCGGGTGGCGAGAGGAGTGGTTGTCGTGCCCGACAACATATCGCTCACCGTTTCCGTCCAGACGGTGAAGCTTTGGGTCGCCCCTTTTATTTCCGGATCGCTGTCAATAAAACCACTGACCGTGGCTTTTTCATACATAAAATGAGAAACAATGTCGTGCACATGCGATTGTCCTGCATTCAAATAGAGCGTCCGGAAAATAATCGGTACAGTGAGGCAAATAAAAATGCCGCTCCAGACCAAAAGCTTTTTAAGAAATCTGCCGAATACTTTTTTAATTTGGGGTGAAAAACTCACCCAACTATCATTTCACAGCGTCAATCAAGAAACATACAAAAAAGATTAAAATTCTTATCGAATTTTATTAAAATAATTCTAAAATTTATGAAAACTGGCGATTATTTCCACCTCGTCGGCTTTTAATAAGGCCTTTTTATATTTTGCACCTGATGCACCTTTGACCCGCGCTTCGCACTCCGCCCATGTTGTATGAGTCTGTACAACACCATCAACTAAACTAACATACGAGTAAGCCGCGGCTTTTGAGTGGGATTTCTTCAGTGACGCCGTTTTTATTTTTGATTTTGAATCTGAATTTACATTTGAATTTTCTTCGTCATGGTCGACATCTACAACATCCCGCAAAGAATAATCCGCCCACTTCCCCGAAAAAAGCTCCACCGGCTGACCATCGGCAAATGAAGTAGCAATCTCATCACAGCGTTCATTGCCGGCGATGCCGACATGGCCGCCGATCTGATTCCAAATTATTTTTGTGCCTTTTGCGCCGGATAATTCTGCTTCCGACACCGTTCCTGATCCTGTCGCCGATTTCCCTTCGACAGAACGGACAGCGTCCATAAGCTTTTCCCAAAGATCGCGATTGAGCACTTCCTCTTTCTGCGAGGTGATCCAATTTTTCTTGACCCAGCCGTGCACCCATTTCGTAATGCCGTTTATGACATAGGCCGAGTCGGAATTGATCTGAATCAGTCTGCCGTCTTTCACTTCGGCTTTTTTGGACAACTGCGGCAACTCTCCGATAGAGTGGAGAGCGCGGATGACCGCCATGAGCTCCATCCTGTTGTTCGTAGTCAATGCTTCCCTGCCACCAAGCTCGACGACGGTCGCTCTATCAGTATGATCTGAATTGGAAATAACAATCACCCCCCAGCCTCCAGGACCGGGATTGCCTCGCGAAGAACCGTCGGTAAAAATGGTGGTCATGGGGTTATGATAGCATATATGGAATTGGGGATAAAAAATAGGGCCAAATTGACGATTCTGTGCGAGAGTGCCATCGTAAAGGATGTTAGAAATGTTTTTGAGAGGAGGAATGATGCGACAATCTATATTCCTGTGTTTTACCATACCCGTTCACTATTAACTATTTAATTTTTTCAAGGAAATTTTTTATCTTGCCTGCAGACACAAAACCAAAACTATTCGCTTTTATATCTTGTTGTTTCCCGTCAATAATTATTATAGTCTTCCACCTCAATGATTTTGTTAGAACAGTTGCTTGTAAATCATAGATTTCTAGTGTGTGCCCATTCAGTACGCCTGTTAAGTGATTAAACCTGTCTGCATCTGAAAGCCCTCTAAAGAGCATCCCCACGGTGTAAGGTTTACTAAATGATAAACTATTTGATTTTCCTATATTTCTTAATATATGACCACGTGTAAATGGATAAACTATCATCATTATGAAATAATAGATAATCGCGATTACGATTAATTCACCAATTAAAGTTCCCAACATGAAGAAATTGTATAAGATTAGAATTGAAAAGTCCAAAACGTAACTGGAGGGTATTGTCAATTCAGAAGTCGAGTCTAATTCTTAACAACATCCACAATCCTCAACCTTAATTCCGTTTTTCCCCGAAAAATAGATTTTTCAAACACGGCGATGAGAGTAAAAGGCCTGCCAGCCGACAGTTCATGACCGAGAATATCTTTCCAATCGTCGGCGGTTTTGAAAAAGGCGATGGCTTTGACGAGGTCGGTGTCTGCGTACGCGCCGGTGCGACCGCGGCTGAAGATAAGCTCGAGATGATTTTTAGTCTTGCCGAACTGGCGCACCGACGTCGGGGTGACATTTTTGAACATGAAAAGCGGCTTGGGATTGCCGGTGCCGAACGGCGCGAGCTTCTCAATCGTCCGATAGGTGTCCCATGTGACGTCGGCAAGCGACATTTCCCCGTCGAGGGCTATCACTTCCAGCATTTTTTCGCTGTCCTCTTTTCCTTCCTTCCCTTCTTTATCTTGTAATTTTTCAAAAGCGGCGTTGAGCTTATCCGACAGCGTATGGATTTTATCGTTTGCCACAGCAAAGCCACCCGACATAGCGTGACCGCCGAACTGGATGAAACTCGCGGGCGAATCGGCTTCTGCCGAACGCATGAGCGCCACCAGATCCGTCTCACCATCGGAACGACAGGAACCTTTGATCACATTGTCACCGTCACGACCCCAAAGATAGACGGGACGATGATATTCTTCGGCTACAGTGTTCGCCGCGAGGCCAACGAGCGACGGCCGCCAGTCGGGATTGCCGAGGACAATGACGCTTGGCATAGTCGTTGAAGCAGGCACTTTTTCGTCATCACTTTTTTTACTCTTTGTCGCATCGCCCTTTGCCACATCACCGCCTTTTCCGCTATCGTCTCCCCACCTTTCCTTAATCGTCTTCTTAATCTCCTTGACCAGCGCCGCCACCGTGCCTTTCCGCTCGTCGTTGATTTCATTTAAATGTTTGGCATATTGTCCGGCCACGACCGGATCATCAGTCGAAAGCAAGTGAAAAGCGTCCATGGGCACGCCCATGCGCGAAGCGGCGTTGATGCGCGGGCCGATGGTGAAGCCGACATCGTCTTCGGTGAGATAGCGCTGATCCACGCCGAGCTCGGCGAGGAGACGATTGAGGCCGAGCCGCGGCGACTTGCGCAGGACGACAAGACCATAATAAGCGAAGACTCGGTTCTCGCCGGTCAGCGGCACCATGTCAGAAAGCGTGGCGATACCGACCATATCGAGAAGCCATTTTTCCCAGCCGTCCTTGAGCACGCCGCCGGTACCGCCGGACTCGCCGGAACCGCTCATCGGCAGATTGGTGAAAATTTTTTCTTCATTGCCGCGCCGTATCAAAGCCTGAATCAATTTATACACAACCCCCGCACCGCAGAGCATTTTTTCTGGATAGGCGCAACCGTCGCGTTTCGGATTGATAATGGCGAAAGCCGGCGGCAGATTTTCTTTTTCATCATTTTTTGGCGGCATATGATGGTCAGTAATAATGACATCAATGCCCGCCGCTTGCGCCTCTTTCACCGGCCCAACATCGGTAATTCCACAGTCAATAGTAATGAGCAAAGTGACCCCGTCAACCGCGAACTGCTTCACTGCGTCACTATTCAAACCGAAACCCTCATCATGTCGATGTGGAATATAATTGCTGAAATTTTTGTAGCCGATTTTTTTGAAAAAGTCATGAAGTGCCACGCCGGCAGGTATGCCATCGGTATCGTAGTCGCTGTAAATGACAATTTTTTCAGCCTTCGCGCCTGTATCGCCGCTATGAATTGCCTTGAGAATCCGTTTGACTACTTTATCCATATCCTTGAGAAAAAAGGGATCATGGGTATGCCGCTCATAATTCGGGTGAAGGAATGCCTCGATATCCTCGGGCGTCCGCATGCCGCGATGATAAAGGAGCCTGTCGAGCAAGCTCATATCCGCCGTCGAACCGGTGGTCATCCCGATCTGCACAGGCGGCCGTACTGAATAAGTCTTCATGGACTAGAGTATATCATGCGGTATACTATTCATATGCCCGATATCATACCCGACTGCATCTTCTGCAAAATCGTCGCCAAAGAAATCCCCGCTCATATCGTCTATGAGAATGACGACTTTTTGGCTTTTCTTGATATTCATCCTCAATCACCGGGGCATGTCCAGATTATTCCCAAAAAGCATTATCGCTGGGTTTGGGATGTGCCGAATATTGGTGGAAAATTTTCGGCCTATTTCGAAGTGGCCCGCAAAATCGCCATCGCCCAACGTAAAGCTTTTAATGTAGATATGATCCTTTCGAGAATCGTCGGTGATGAGGTACAGCATGCTCATATCTGGATCTTCCCCGACCGCAAAGCGGCGGAGACAGCCACGCTGGAAGATTTCGAGGGAAATGCGAAGAGAATTATCGAGGCTCTATAGCCGATCCCTAACTCATTTTTTATAAACTATTTTTATAAACTACTTTTCTCCAGCGCCTCTATCCCCGGCAAAGTTCCGCTGGCGAGAAAATCAAGCATCGCTCCACCACCGGTCGAGACGAAACTGAAACTGTCTTCAAGATGAAGTTCAGCAATGGTGGCAAGAGTATCGCCACCGCCGATGATAGTATTCGCGGCACCTGTAGCTTCCGCGACAACCCGTGCCACATCCATAGTCGGCTCTTTGAAACCTTGCTCGTATGCGCCAAGCGGACCGTTCCAGAGAATCTGGGCTGGTTTTTGGCTGGTATCGCCGGCAATGAGTTTTTTTAATGTATCAATCGTGGTGGGACCGACATCCAAAATGTTGTCATCGGATGTGATAGCGTCGGCGGCTTTGATATTTTTTTGCCCAACTGGATTTATCTGCCCACCGCTTTTTCCACTCGCACTTGTTACAACCACATCCACCGGCAAAATCAACTTCGGATTATCAAAAAATCTCTTGAGGTTGAAATCCTGAGGCGAAACAAGCGAGCGGCCGATATTCCAACCTTTTTCCTTGAAAAAATTGTTAGCGAGAGCACCGCCAATAAAAACAGCGTCGGCAATAGTGAGGAATTTTTCGATGAGTGGCAGTTTCGTCTCAAACTTGGCACCACCGAGAATAAAAAGGAATGGTCGTGCCGGATGAAAAGCGACGCTCAGATGATTCACTTCGCTCTCGAAAAGCAAACCCGCATAGCTTGGCAAAAATTCCGTCACCGCCACCACCGAAGCATGAGCGCGATGCGAGACTGAAAAAGCGTCATTAACATAGAGATCGGCAAGCGAAGCCAGCTCGGCGGCGAATTTCTTATCGTTTTTCTTTTCACCATCATTCATCCGCAGATTTTCGAGAAGGATGAAGCTACCTTCAGGCGACGACTCGATTTCCGACGCGGCATTGCGATAATTTTTCACGAATGTGCATTCTATGCCGAGCTTTTTCAAATGCCGCGATACCGGCTCAAGAGACGGTGTAGCTGACGGGTCGGTATTATCTTCAATATGACTGACAAGAATTGATTTTGCCCCGCGCTCGCGCAGATACTGCAAGGTTGGTAACGTCTTTCTAATACGAAAATCATCCAATACCGAGCCATTCACCACCGGCACATTGAAATCGACCCGCACGAGTACCTTGACTCCTTTGAAATTCTCTATATCGCGGATGGTTTTCATTTGATTGGGCGAATTATTTAAAATTTATCATTTCTCTATGTTGATTGCATCCACTGTCTTCAAAAGCTCCACAAACCCCGGCACATTGACACTTTCACGACCGACAAGAAGTCCATCCACCTGACCGAGAGCGATGATATCTGCGGCATTCCGGAAATTAACCGAACCACCATAGAGAATCGGCACTTCGACTGCAGACACTTGACCATATATGTCGGAGAGGACTTTTTTTATAAAAATAACCATCTCGTGAATGGCGGCCGGCGTCATTGCCGCCTTGGCACCCACCGCCCAGATTGGCTCATAAGCAATGATAAGCTGGCCGAGTGCCCTTTTCGGAAATACCTGAAGCGAAGCCTTGATCTCATCCCGCACCACGTCGAGATATTCACCGAGGTCATCACGTGTCTTCTCGCCGATGCAGAGTACTGCCGTCATGTTGGCTTGCACCGCCGCCGCGGCTTTCTTGGAAACGTCCAAGTCGGTTTCCGCTGAAATAGCGCGCCGTTCGGAATGTCCGACGAGACAATATTCAACACCGATATCGGAAAGCTCGTGAGCACTAACTTCTCCGGTAAAGGCGCCCCCAGCTTCGGTAAAAACATTTTGAGCACCGGCCTTAACTTCATTTTTTTTTACCCTTTTCGCCGACTGCCTCGCTATAGCAAAAGGAATAAAGGGAAACGGCGGACAGACGATGACCGTCGTCCGCTCGAGTTTTTGCGCCGTATTTTTGGTTTTGGCAATGATATGCTTAGCCTCCAAAACGGTTTGTGGATTCATTTTCCAATTGCCAATGATGATTTTTTTCTTTGACATCAAATTGTATTAAATATGGAAATAAGTATAGCAGATTTTATGAGAATAAAAAATTGACCCTCAATCTGCCGAAGCAAACAAGGGTCAGAGGGACTGAAAGCCAAAGGCTCAATGTTAACTTGTAGAGGACACAAGTGTTGTCAGTTGCGGGACTCTTCGCCACAGCGGAAAATAGCCTTATTTCAGTATCTTTTTCGAGGTCCTATTTCTGCCTCAATTGTAGCACAATATATACCTATATGTCAATTCGCTACTTCATCCCAAGAAATAGTCGAATACTGGTTCGTCGCCAGAGGAAACGACGGCGGCGGCCCATAGAGAAGATTATTATCGTAGGTGATATTTCTGTTGGTATAGCCGGTACCATCAGTATAAGCAAAACCATAGCGAGAAAAGCTGGCTATCATACCGAAAAGATTAAGGGTGGTGCGATCATAATACGTCTGATGGGCAGAGGTACTGGGATAATTTGGATCAATTGGTGAAGTACAATTCGAACTGTAATAATAGCGACCGACTCGACCACTCTGAGCGATGAGAGCCGCATCAATGGTCAGATTATCAGTGCTAGCAAAGCCGACATTTATGTTGTTCTGGGAGACAAGGCCAAGCACGTCCTTACCGTTAAAATTAGTATAGGTTAGGTTGTTGTTGATGGTAATACTTTTACTTGTATCGGGAGGAAAAACGCCAACAGCAATAGTCAGACGAGCTGTATTGATACTTCCATCAATCCAAAGATTATCCTGGACAAAGATGACGCCATTTGAAGGAAACGGTACAGCACTGTGCAGTAAAGTTTTGTTAGCAATACTCCACGAACCCCAGCCGTCATTAGCTTGAGTCTGACCAGCAAGATTAGCCGCATCGCTTGAGCAGGAATTCGACAGCGATACGAGTGATGTCACTTTATATATGTCGTACGTATCGTTGGTGTGTAGAAGAATATAATAGCCAAGATACCCATTACCAGAAATCTGATAATCGCTATCATTTAAGTCCGCCAAAGCTTGCAAACTATGAAGATCTGTAGTGATATTTCCGAAATCAATCACCGGCACGGGAAATTGCCTGCCCGCCAAGAAAATACTCGAATCAGCCGGTGCCGGTAGTGGTGGCGGACCACCAGAATTGTTACCCGTCGGGTCACCGGTAGTATAAACACCATATTGTTCAATGCCATTATTGAGATCGGGATCAACGAATTCCGACAAAGCGCTCGAGACAATATTGTGAGCAATGCCATCGAAGTGAATACCATAGTTCGATTGAACTGGCCCGTATATGACGGTGCCTGCACCAAAATACATAGCGGCATTGGCTATCACGGCATACTGAGCAAAGGAAGGAATGGCAAACTGGGCTTGGATACTGCGCGAAACATTTGACAACGTACTCGAGCCGAAAGTGGTGCCTTTTGATTTCACCGTAACGACCGTGGTGCCTGTAGCTGGCGGAGTAATAGTCAAAGAAAACTGACCGATGGTCGTACCATTCTTATCTTGGAATGTGTGAACATACGGACCGGGCGATGTGGTCGAAGCGTTGCCATCATAATAGTCGCTCGGCAAATTTGACAAATGCCACCGATAATAATCAATACCCGATTCCGCAATTTCAAACGCCTGCTGACTCGAAGCGATCTGCTCGGAGCTCTTCAGCAAGGTTGTTCCCCAGCTCACGAGAGCCATCGTGATTATCAAAGCAATGACGCTGAAAACTAATACATTCACTAAAATAAGACCTTGAGAGACACGAGAAATATGAATGTCATATTGAGGAGCACGGATATTTTTCTGCTGAAAAATTCCTCGTGCTCGCGCCGTCGCGCTCACAAGTCTCCTCAATATGACATTCATATTTCTCGTGGCACGCATGATGTTATTTCTAATAAATGTATTCATATTATTCAGAGATTATTTTTCAGATTACGAATACTAACTTGACTCGTATAGGTGACTGGTGCTAACGGCCGATTGGTATAGGTGTCGAGAACAAGAGTAATACGAATGAGGCGGATTGCCGATATGTTAACTGGCTGAACAAGAGGTGATGACGTGCCAGTATAATTGGTATCGAAATAGTCAAAAATGTTCGTCGAAGTACCGTTCGTACCAACGTTTCTGACATTTGAAGCCAAGGTTACCGTCGTGGTCGTAGCTGTCGGATATGCAAGCGGTGTGCCGGTGGGTACAAAAACGGCTTTCTCCAACGTGGTGCTCGACAAGAAATACGTCACTTTTTCTTTAACCCCATTTTGATAAATATCGCTGAAAAAAGTCAATGTTGTCGTGCCGGCTGTAACGATAGGATACGAGCCGTCGGCTCCTTGCGCGGCCGCCCGAATTTCTTTGACCATAGTGTTGAGAATGGATTGAGCATCAGTGGCTGAAGAAAGTGAACCACTTTGAACAGTGTTGAGATAAAAAATGTCTCGCTCAAATTCAGTCATACAAATGATAATAATGGTAAAAATAAGAGTGACGACGAGAATTTCGACTAAAGTAAAACCTTTGGTCGTCGCTTTCCTATTTTTATTTTTTAAAAAATTATTTTTCATATATTTATGGAGTCAAGACCACCGTCTGCGACATCCATGATGAACCGATAGTAATACTGACAACATTGGTGACATAGCCCGTCGCACTGGTGGTCAACGTATACGTCCCGGATGAAAGGCCTTGGAAAAGTACTTGCCCGGGCGGCGTACACGCGGTCGAATAGGTGAAAGCCATACTCGAAACATCAGGCGTGTTGGTGGCGGAAGGTGTGTTCAAGAGTACTTGATAACGAAGATAGCGATCACCGTTGTGCATAGTGCCGATGGAAGCATTGGCGTTCGTATAATAGGTCGCCGCGGTGCCATCGGGCCCGAGGAAATTCCACGTCGTCGTTGAGGTATTGAAAGGACTTGTAGCCAGCTGAAGCTTGACCGATGTCGTACCGACGGCGAGAGGCTGACTGCCGGGCAACCAGACCAAATTGATGAAACTGCTTGATGTACCAGTATCAAATGTGGATGATTGCAAGAGACCGTTTGATGGAGATGTCGGGTACTTACCGCCTGAGCTGGTTGTGGCAAGGTTAATATCCCCTACCGGAGTATTGATACTGACATTGCCGTTATTACTAAAAAATTGGTTGGTATTAACATAATTGACCTGTCCCGATCCACCCGACCAATCCGTCTGAGCGAAATATCCCTGACCAGTGGTGAGCGGCGACCCAATATAGCCCGTCTTCGTCAAAGCAACCGTAGCATTGGAAAGCGGCAAACCGGTCGATCCGTCCTTGACGGTGACCTGCAAACTGTCGGGGTTTTTTGGTAGGACAGTGAGAAGAATATTCTGCGAACCGGCAGGATTGAGCTGAACGGGATTCAAAATATTCACTCCGGCCAAATCATAGCTCGAACTGTTGAGACCAAAAGTGTAGGCGTCCCATTCCATATTGTTGAGAATATCCGTGCCCGTGCCACCCGTCGTCGTAGTCGCCGCATATTTCGGTACGCCGGGGCCGATGGTCTTCGAGCCGACAATGGTAAAACCGACATTCGGCACGAGCGTACAGCTCGGTGCGACAGTTGAAACATTGAATGTGCTCGTTTGATCAATGGAAAAAGAAGTCGAAGTAATTTGCTGTGACAGAACGGTGGCATACGGTACGGTGGGATGGAGATTGGTACTTGAAGCAGGATAATTCTGATCAGTTGAAAAGCCAGGTTTGGTCACCACGATATGATAGACGGTCGAGGCCGGCGGAACACCGAGAATTTGCAAATAACCGCTATCATTTGTCGTATCATTGACCGTAATAGGATCGGTGGTCGAGCTATTCGTCACCGTCACGTTTGCCCCAACAATGGGAATACCATTGGCATTGAAGGCTTTGATCGAAAGGGCACCATCGGTGCTGTCGGTGATAAGGTTTGCCGGGGCAATGTCAGTGGTCAGAGTGAGAGAATTAAAATTTTTACTGCAGGTGCTCGTGGCGGCGCATGCTACGGTTACGGCCACCAGCTTTTCCGAAGGCGAAGTGGACGAGGTCGAGCCGACACCGGTACCGGTCGAGCCAAGCGGAATGTTGATACTCCTGACAATAGTCGTAACGCTGAAAGAAATACCGCCGCGCGTCAGCGTCTGAAATTCAGGTATGACCCCCGACGGCAGTCCGCCTTGAACGCCAACATTGGCGTATGGCATATTACGGGCAATCTCAAACTGCTCATTAGCCAGATCAATGGCTAAAATCTGATCCTGGTTGCTATAAATTAAATTAAAAATGCCGACATAGACTTGGTACACGGCTAATGCTACTATCAGGAACAATGCGGTTCCTACTATTGCTTCAATTAATGTGAAGCCACCAGAACACTTGTATACGAATGATTTTTTTGGACACGGATATTTTTCTGCTGAAAAATTCCTAGTGGTCGCGCCGTCGCGCGACCAATGTCCAAAAAAATCATTCGTATACAAGTGTTCATGTGACTTCATAATGATTCAAGAAATAGTAGATCACGAAATGACATTAACAAGAGAATAGATTGGTGAAATGACCGCCACTGCAAAGAACCCGACGGCGGCACCGATGATGATCATGATGAGCGGCTCGATCACCGCAGACATATCCTTGGTGGCCTGCTCGACATCGTCTTCATAATAGACGGCCACGCCCAGGAGCATTTCCCCCATTTTACCCGTCTCCTCACCGACGTTCATCATTTCAGTGATGAATGACGGATATAATTTTTCATTTTCTCCGAAGACTTTTGAAATAGGTTCGCCTTTTTTGATCGTCTCCTCGGCTTTCTTCAACACTGCTTTGTAATAGACATTCTGAATGACGTCGCCAGTGATTTGCACTGCTTCGACGACATCGACGCCGGAATTCAAAAGCGAAGAAAGCGTGCGGGCTGTACGGGCGGAGTTGACTTCTTTGACAATGGTGCCAATGATCGGCGACTTTATTAAAATATAATGGAAAAATTTTTTACCCGAAAGACTACGATGCCATGCAATAAGCAAAATAACGGCAATGAGAATACTAGATCCGAGCAAGATACCGTGATAGCGGATAACATTACTGAAGTTGACGATAAGTTGGGTCGTCCACGGCAAAGTAACGTTTAAACCTGAAAAAGTGGTCATCAGGGTCGGTATGATATACGTCAAAAGAATGATAGCGATAATAATCATGGCACATACGACCACAATCGGATACATCATAGCTCCGCGTATACGGCGAACTAGAGCATACGAACGATCCATCTGCAGTGCCACGACTTTGAGCGATTCAGCCAAAGTTCCCGACTGCTCGCCGGCCTTGACCATGGAAATGAATATTGACGAGAAGACTTTTGGATATCCCTGCATAGCCTGCGCCAAGGTTTTACCTTTGCTGATATTGTCATTGAGAGAATTAACAATTTTCTTAAGGGTTTTATTTTTCGTCTGGCGCTCCATGACAGTCAAGGCTCGCGAAACCGGCAATCCGGCCGAAATCATCGAGCCGAGATTGCGGGCAAAAGTAATTTTTTCCGCTGTTTTCACCCCGCCGAAACTCATAGAAAAAAGTCTACCGAAAAGACTTTTGTTGTCACGACTTTTAAAAGAAACAATTTCTCCACCGGATTCTCTGACCAAACGATACAACTCATAACGATCAGCCGCATCAAGCATACCCTCGTATGTTTCGCCGGTATCTTTCTTTTTGGCTTTATAAGTGAAATGGGTCATGAGAAATCATTGGAATTATTCTGAAATAACGCGTAGAACTTCCTCAATGGTCGTAAGCCCTTGGACACACTTAAATATACCATCTTCTATCATCGTCAGCATGCCCTCTTTCTTGGCCTGAATTTCGATGGCGGCGGAGGTTGAGCCTTTGATGATCAGGGTGCGTATGGTTTCCGTCATACGCAAAACTTCATGGATACCGATACGGCCTTTATAACCGTCATCTTTGTCGCCGCCAGAAGTTTCCTCTCTTCTGTCATTATTATCATCATTATCACGACCAATACTGCCGCTCGCAGGTACCGGTTTGTAAAAAGGAATCTTACTCCAATCGGTAATAACCGGATCAATTATCTTTTCTGCTTTGAGAGCGGCTAAAATACTCTCAAGGTCTACTATTTTTCCCAAAGCGGTGATCTCATCTGCCGTCAGAACATGCTTTTCTTTCGTGTCGGAAAGTCGACGGACGAGACGCTGACCGACGATGACATTCAAGGTCGAGACAAGAAGAAACGGTTCAATTTTCATGTCAAGGAGACGCGGGATAGCACCTGCGGCGCTATTGGTGTGAAGGGTCGAGAGGACGAGGTGCCCTGTCAGAGCGGCATTGACGGCAAGCGAAGCTGTCTCATTGTCGCGGATTTCTCCGACCATGATAATGTCAGGATCCTGGCGAACAAGCGTACGTAAACCGTTGGCAAAGGTGAAGCCGATTTCCGGTTTGACTTGGGTCTGATTGATTCGTCGCATTTGATATTCGATCGGGTCTTCAATAGTAGAAATGTTGACGGTGGCCATATTCAAAAGATCAAGAATAGTATAGAGAGTGGTGGTCTTGCCGGAACCAGTAGGCCCAGTGGTCAGGATCATGCCGGTCGTTTGGGTAATAGCATGATGGATACGCTCAAGACCTTCGCCGTGGAAACCGGAATGCTCGAGACTAAAACCTTCACCGCCTTGACGCAAGAGCCTCATAACAGTTTTCTCTCCATAATACGTCGGCAAAACGGAAACGCGAAAAGAAACTTTTTCTCCATTCATATCTATCTGGAAACGACCGTCCTGCGGCAGGCGCTTCTCGTCGAGCTTGAGATTGGCCAGGACTTTGATGCGGGCGGTGATTGGAGATTCGGCATTTTTCGGTAAAACCATAGCATCGTGGAGAATACCATCAATACGGTAACGAATGAGCGTTTGGTCTTCGAGAGGTTCGATGTGAATGTCGGACGCATCCTGAAGAATGGCGTGTTTGAGAAGAGTATCAATGATACGAACAACCGGCAGGTCTTCGGCCATTTTTTTCATATCACCTTCAGGCAAAGCGTTCAAAACCGAGCTTTCCTTTTGAATAATGTCGCCGAATTCAGCTTTAAGACTTTTCTGATATTGCAGGACAACACTCTTGATGGATTCTGCATCGGTGAGTCGTGGAGCAATCTTGAGATTGACTTTTTTCTTAATGAAATCGATGGCTGAAAGGTCATCCACATTTAACATGGCCACTTCAAGAGTGTCCTCGGATTTCTTGAAAGCGACGATATTGTGAGCGCGAGCAATCGGCTCCGGTATAAGTGACAGGACGTCGAAAGGAATTTTTTGCTGAGCCAAATCGACGAACGGAATACCGAGAACATATGCCTGAATGCGACGGAGATTGTCTGGCGAGAGCTTGCCGGAAGTGACAAGAACATCGCCCATGCTGTGACCGTCCTTGGTGGCAGACTCCTCCGCCGCATCAAGGTCAGCCTGCGAGACTAGACCTGAATCGAGGATGAATTTTTTCAGTTGGGAGTCTTCGATGAGCATTACTACAATTATACCACATTCATAAAATACAAAGTGTGCATTATTTGGACACGGATAAATTTCTGGTGAAATTTTCCTAGTGCTCGCTCCGTCGAGCGAGCAATGTCCAAATAATTGAATATGTGCCTCTTGTGGTGTGGACTAAATAACGTTAGGTGGGTCAGTTTCCGAGAATAATTCTATTAATTCCGGAACAAGAAATATCCTTACAAGGCGGTTTTTGTGATGGGGTTAGAACAAAAGCGTATTCCACGGTCGAAAATGACAGTATCTTGTCGCGATCTTGATATTCTTTATTAATTGGTAGATATACGATTGTAGTCAGTGTCGTTGAGCTTTGCGATGTAAAGTCGCTGTCAGATACCGTGAGCCCAAGATACGTAGAAAATTGTGATTCGATAGTGGTAAGACTTGAACCTGGTTTGAATATGACCTGTATCTCGCCAATCTTTGATGGATATACATGTTGCATATATAGGTATATGCCACCAGCAATCAATACCAGAAGGACTAAAGAAACTAGGTAACACGAGATGATTTTTGTTTTTTCCATAGAGAAGTAATCATACCCAATATTCCGGTTGTTGACAAATTCCTCAAACCTGCTATCATAGCCCCATTGTAGTTCGCTTACCGGCGAACTTCGTTTTTTAGAGGTTAGAAGGGTGAAAGGAAATATAAGCGGCGATTATTGAGTATTAAAGGCAAAATTAAATAACAATTAAATATATGTTCGACCTCAAAGTAATACATTCAGTTTTGCAACAGCTTGAAGATGAGCGCGGTATTCCCAAGGATAAAATGATCGAAGCCATCGAGCTCGCTCTCGCTACTGCGTACAAGAAAGAATACGGCAAAAAAGGCCAAATCGTCCGGGCTGTTTTCGATATGAATACCGGCGCGGTAGAATTCCTCCAGGTGAAAATCGTGGTGGACGAGTCGAAAGTCATTATGGAAGATGAGGAAGACACACAGGATCTCGAGAGCATTGATCAAGACGAGATTCGCGTCCGTTTCAATCCCGAGCATCACATTCTCCTCGCTGATGCCAAGAAAATCAAGAAAGGTGCGCAGGTTGACGATGAAATCGTCTTCCCTCTCGAAGCCAAAGCCGACTATGGTCGCATCGCCGCTCAGACCGCCAAGCAGGTCATCATCCAGAAGATTCGCGAAGCGGAAAAAGTTTCCGTCATGAATGAATACGGTCAGAAAGAAGGCGAAATCGTCACCGGCTCCGTCCAGCGGGCGGAGCGTGGGGCGCTCTTCATTGATATGGGTCGAGCCATGGGCGTTATCCCCTACGAAGACCAGATTCCCGGCGAATATTACAAGCAGGGCGAGCGCATCCGCGCCTATCTCTATGCCGTGGAAGAAACGCCAAAGGGCATTATGCTCAAGCTTTCCCGCTCGCATCCACAATTTTTGAAGAAACTTTTTGAAATCGAGGCGCCAGAAATCGCTCAAGGCACCGTGGTGGTCAAAGCCATCGCCCGCGAAGCCGGTTCCCGATCGAAAATCGCCGTCCATTCGACTGACTCGCATATTGATCCGGTCGGCTCTCTCGTCGGCCAACGTGGCGTGCGCGTCAACACCGTCACGAGCGAGCTTGGCGGCGAGAAAATTGATATCATAGAATGGGATGAGAATCCTGTGAAATTTATCGAGCATTCCCTGTCGCCGGCCAAAATCATTTCCATCGAAGTCATCGTCGAAGAAAACCGTGCCCTCATTACCGTGGCTGAAGACCAGCAATCCCTCGCCATCGGCAAAGGCGGCCAGAATGTTCGGCTTGCCGCGAAGCTCACAGGGTGGAAGATTGATATTCATTCGGCGGGAGGTGTAAGCGGAATAATTGGCGGACAGAAAATGACCGAAACGACCGATGAAAAAAATTATAAGAATAACTAAAAATCCTATATAATTAAAAATTAAATCACATGAATATGCTTCACGACGTCGACCCGGGAACAGCCGATAAAATGAATATAATCATCGAAATTCCCAAAGGTTCAAAAAATAAATATGAAATAGACAAAAAAACAGGTCTCATTGCTCTCGACCGGGTCAATCATACATCCCAGGACGTTCCTTTCGACTATGGTTTCGTACCACAAACACTCTGGGATGACGGCGATCCACTTGATGTTATCGTCCTTTCGACGTACGCATTCTATCCCGGTATTCTTGTACGTGTTCGACCTGTGGCTATTATGGCTATGAATGACAGCGGCGATCTCGACGACAAGATCATTGCCGTACCTGTGAACGATCCCCGTTGGAATGACGTTCAAGACTTAAAAGACCTCAATCCGCATACACTTCGCGAGATCGAACATTTTTATTCGACCTACAAGAAGCTCCAGAACAAGGAGGTCATCGTCAAAGATTTCAAAGGTAAAGTCGAGGCAATAATGGCTTTTGAAAAAGCTCGAAAGATGTACAACGATAAAAATACAGATAAATAAAATGAAATCTCTTTTTCAAAAAGCAATACTTATAATGGTCATTGTTGCTGTCACCACATCTATTTTTGGTTTTGATGGCTGTGTGCAGGCACAAACTGTTTCCGAGACAGGGATAACATCCAAAAAGATTGGATCCATCATTCCTTCCCTAAAAAGTTTTTTTGAAATTTACATTCGGAATGATCGAGAAAATATCGTGAAGAACCGTGATAAACGCAACATTATGCTCACGGCACAGACGAACAGCACCAGTACCACGTCCACCTCTACCCTACTCTCTGCCTCTACTGATACCATTCACCTTCTGACTGTTTCTTGGACAAGTCTGACAAACATAGAATCGTGGATGGTGGCTACGACTACAGCGGCCAAAGATAGTGGAGCTGATGTCTCGGAAATACAACCGCTCCTAGAATACACTCAAAATGAGCTCGATCTAGCAAGTTCCAGTATAAATATCCTTATATCGTCATCTACAGCGACGGAAGAGATGAGTGCAACTATGGGTGCGGCCACGTCATCACTTGATGTTGCTAAGACGAACCTCACCCAGGCACTTGAATTATTGAAGACAATCGTCAATAATTAGCCTGATGGACACCGAAAAAGATTTGCAGGAAAAATCAAAAGAAAAGTCATGGCATGATTCACTGGAATCAGGCCCAGAGTCTGAGGTTGGTCCGATCGTCGGCTCACTCATCATTGTTGTCATTCTCATTATTGCGGCGGTTTATTATTGGGGACAGCATCTCAATACTCTGCAGGAACAAAATATAGCGGCACAAAAATCAGCACTTCAAATACAACAGGAAGCCGAAAGCGAAGGAGCAGTCATTATAAGCACGAGTACAAATATTTCCGATATTGAGAAAGATCTCAATGCAGTCAATTCGTTCGGCTCAACAAGCTCGAAAATAGCCACGGGCACAACGAGCATAAAAAGTGTAAAGAAAATAAAATAAAAAACTAAAAACATGAAAGATGCAAAAGAAACTAAAGGGGTAAAAGAAAAAATCTACGGCAATGCCGTGATAAAAAGATTGCCGCAATCGGAAATTGAAATAACCGCTGATATGCCGGCGACTGTTTTTGATGTTTATCGGCAGGCAGCACTCAAAAATATCAATGAATCCATCACTATAGACGGTTTCCGTAAAGGCAATGTCCCTGAAAAAGTCCTCCTCGCCAAAGTCGGCGAGAAAACTGTCCTCGAGGAAATGGCCGAATTAGCTTTATCCGATGCCTACCCCGCCATCGTCATTGATCACACTCTCGATCCCGTCGGCCGGCCGGAAATCAGTATTACCAAGATGGCTGTGGGCAATCCGCTTGAATTTAAAATACGCACGGCAATCATGCCTGAGGTGAAACTCGGGGATTATAAGAAAATCGCCAAGGAAGCGTTTGCGCTGAAATCGGAGACAAATAAGAAAGACGGGACGGATGAAAAATCAGCCGTCAGCGAAAAAGAAATTGACGAGGCTTTGGCACATTTTAAGAAATCGCATGAAGAACGGGAACACGGCAAGGACGGGCAGACGCATGTGGAACATGATCATGAGCACAACCATGCGGATTTCGAAACCCCCGAATTCCGCCAGAAAATCAAAGAAGCTCTCATCGAAAACAAGCGTATGGACGCTATAGAGAAGCGTCGCATTGCCATGGCGGATAAAATCGTTGAGATTGCCACGATTGACCTGCCGCGCATCCTCATCGAAAGTGAAACAAACCGCATCGAAAGTCAATTCAAGGAAGACATTTCCCGCATGGGTGTCAATATTGACGATTATTTGAAAAGTGCAAAGAAAACTTTAGACGACCTGCGTAAAGAATGGGCGCCCCACGGCGAGAAAAAAGCCAAGCTTCAGCTCGCTCTCAATAAAATCGCCGAGATCGAAAAAATCAAAGTTGAAGAAAAAGAAATCTCGGCTGAAGTCGCTCATATTCTCGAACATTACAAGGACGCTGACCGCAGTCGCGCTCATGCATACGCCGCCGGAGTGTTAACGAATGAAAAAGTCTTCCAGTTTTTGGAAAAGCTGACCGCTTAATTCCACTGCTTAATGTATCTTAATTTCCTTACTTAATATCTGACTAGGCCGGGCAAGCACCAACTGATGTTCCGGCTCAGGACGTTCGAGATTCTCGATGATTTTTTGAGCGATTTCTTCGGCTGACATGAACTGGTCGAAGTTTTCAGGAATGGTTTTATTAAAAAGATCGGTTTTCATGCCGCCGGGATAGACGCCGATGACGTCAATATACCACCCACTGTGCGCGGCATCCTTTTTCAATTCCTCTCGCACCATATTGGTCAGCCCGCGCAAAGCATATTTACTCGTCACATACATCGAACCGCTCGATCCGGTCATGCCGTCAAAAGCGGTGGTAGAAATGATGTTGACGATGGTGCCAGCAATACTGCCCAACGCACCGCCATTAGTACCGTTCGCCGCGTCGCGCCGTTGTGATTTCATCACTCGGATAGCCGCCCGCATGCCGTTAATCGTACCAAAAACATTGACTTGGAAAAGATTTTTTGCTTTCTCCAAATCAACATCTTCAAGTGCTTGTGGCGGCATCCATACGCCGGCATTATTTATCCAAATATCTACGCGGCCGAATTGCGTCAAGACTTTCTCAGAAAAATCGGAAACTTCCGATTCGTTCGTAGTATCGGCAGTAAAACCGATGACATTTGTGCCGAGTTCCTGCAGGGTTTGTTCTAACTCATCTTTATTTTTATCGCAAATGGCTATTTTCGTCATACCTTTTTCCATAAAGGCCTTGACCGTGGCTTTGCCGAGACCTCTGGCCCCGCCGGTGATGACAATAACTTGACTTGAAAGTTTGGTTGATTTCATCGGAATAAAACTATGCTCGCAGAATCTTATCAATCTTTCGCGCTATGGCTACAAAATCCTTCTCCTTTTTACTCCGCGTCGTTTCTGCCGGCGTGCCCATGCGAATACCCGATGGGTCGAAAGGCGAGCGGGTTTCGCCCGGAATAGTATTCTTATTGCAAATAATGCCGGCTTTTTCGAGACGAGCTTCGGCTTCTTTACCAGGCACGGCACCAGCGCCGTTTGCCGCATCTACACCATTACCCTTTTTGCCGCCCATCCACGTATCCATGAGAAGCAGATGCGAATCGGTACCGCCGGAAACCACTCTCCAGCCGAGGCGCGACAGCTCGTTGGCGAAAGCGGCTGCATTCTTCACCACCTGTTTTGCATATTTCTTAAAAGCGGGCGTGGAGGCTTCTTTGAGTGCCACAGCCACAGCGGCAATCTGTCCCATGTGCGGGCCACCTTGAAGTCCGGGAAAAACAGCTTTGTCAATAAGGGTAGAAATGGGGACAGACTTTTTTTCGTTGGTTTTTCCCTTTTCACCAAGGCTGACGATATCGCGAGTCTTATCAGCGCGACAAAAAATGATGGCGCTTCGCGGTCCACGCAGAGTCTTGTGTGTCGTTGTCGTTACGACATCAGCGTATTCAAAGGGACTATTATAAACCCCACCAGCCACAAGCCCAGCGAAATGCGACATGTCCACCATGAGATATGCTCCGCAAGCGTCCGCAATATCGCGGAACTTTTTGAAATCAATCATCCGCGGATAGGCGGTGAAGCCAGCGACGATAAGCGCCGGCTTTTCGCGCAAAGCTTGCACTTTGATAGCGGCGTAGTCGAGCATTTCAGTCTTCGTATCCACGCCGTAAGAAACCTGCGTCCAAGCCTTCCCCGTCAACGAAACTCTCTGTCCGTGCGAGAGGTGGCCACCGGCGGTAAGGGTCATACCCATAATCTTGCCACCAAGTGTCACAAGAGCGAGATAGACCGCGAGGTTCGCCGGCGATCCGGAATGCGGCTGGACATTGACGTGCCACTTGCCTGCATGGAGCCTGCGACCTGCGCTGTACTTTGAATTTGACACATCAAGCCCAAACGCCTTCTTCGCCCGCTCCTGACAGAGCAGTTCAAGCTTGTCGGTATATGTATTGCCGCCATAATAACGCTTACCCGGATAGCCTTCGGCATATTTATTGTCAAAAATGGAACCGAGAGCTTCGAAAACATCAGCCGAAGCGTAATTCTCCGAAGGAATGAGATTAATAACTTTTTTCTGGCGGGCAGTCTCTTGGGCGATGAGTTTTTTGATCTGGAGGTCTTTCATGGTGGTGATGGCGTTTATGCGGCAATTCTAGCACTAATTTAAAAAATAAAAAGCCCCGATCGAATATATTCAAATCGGAGCAAAAGTCGAGACTTTATCGGCCGATGACTTTATTGGAAAACAAGCTTGTTGATGATATCGAGGACTTCCCCGCGCACTTCGGCAAGTGGCTTATTCGCATCCACAATGATGGCATTACTGCCGACTTGCTTGGCCTTTTCGATAAAATCGAGATAGCCTTGACGAATCCGCTCATGGAACGCCGTGTCCCGCTCATCAAAATGAGTCTTCTTGCCCGGTCTTCCGGCGACCCTTCTCAAACCTTCCTCGACATTCACATCGAGAAAAATGTAAAGATCCGGCTTGCAATCGCGGAGATAATGCGCGCGCATGGTCCAGAAAAGCTTTTCCAACTGTCGCGCTTCCTGCCCATATACCTGATAGGCGAAAGTGCAACAGTCGAAGCGATCAGAAACCACGCTCGTGCCAGCCTTGAGAGCCGGTATAACTTTGTGGAACAAATGGTCGGCTCGAGCCGCCCAGAAAAGTCCAAACATCGTCTCGGCATTAGCCTTGGCGCCGCCCGGATTCTTGAACATCAATTCGCGGATGTCCTCAGCGTATGTCGATCCTCCCGGCTCACGAGTAACCATGAACCCGGTTTTATCCTTCAGCGCCTCAACGATGGTTGATTTGCCCGATCCCTCACCGCCGCAGAGGACGATGAAGGAGGGTTTGGCTGATGATGTGCTTGGTGATGGTTTCATATCTTTGACAAATATATCCCTACTTCTTGAATAAAACAATCGATTCATCAAGTAAATAAACATTCCTGATACCCGCGGCAATCATCGCATCCCAGCATGGCTTACAACACCACCAATGACCCCACAAATATAAATCTGCGTCGTTTATATCACTGCAATTTTTCTGGGCATCCCTGACTGCACGCGGTTCAGCATGCATCTTCGCGGAGGCACAGCCGGGGCAAAGCCAATAGAGAGTGCCCGATTTAACATGCAACCATTTACGGACACAAAGATACTTCTTATGTGCATTAAGAAGCCACGCATTACGAATAGCGGACTGATTCGCCCCCCGACCTATGATCGTACCGTCTTTGACAACAACGGCACCAGTCGGGTGATTGTGGTCAGTTGAATATTTCATGCATACTCTTTTTGCCTCAGCCATGAATGGATTAGTTATAGGAACATACAATATGGATCTACCGGCTGGAAGATAAGGATATTCTTGTGTCATATATGTTCAATAGTATGCTCCATATGAAAGTTTCGACTTATTATATATAATTAACTCATTATGACCAAATTTGACCAAATATACCATGATCTTGTAGAGAAAATAATGACCGAAGGAATTGCCGAGAAAAGTCAGCGAACGGGACACGAAACGAAGACTTTGGTCGGCGTGCACTTTTCGACCGATATTGAGAAAGACGGTTTCCCTATTTTGACCCTTCGTAAAATCCCTTTAAAAATGTTCATCGCCGAACAAGTCTGGTTTCTATCCGGCGCAAGGAAACCCGAAGACTTTTTGCGTGATTTTACGAAAATATGGGATGACTTTACTAATCCAAATGATGTGGTGACTGTTGCGTATGGTTATCGTTGGAGAAAACATTTTGGTCGGGATCAAATAAAACTCCTCGTTGATTTGTTGACAAAAGAACCGAGTTCACGACAGGGCGTGGTCGTCACCTGGGATCCTTCAAATGATGGCCTATCGCTCGTGAAAAAGAAAAATGTGCCATGTCTCTATACATTCACGGTCAATATTGTTGGTGGCAGGCTTCATTTACACAATATCATTCGATCCAATGACGTCATTCTTGGTACTCCTTCCGATGTTGCCGGCTTTTCCCTTCTTCTATGTTTCCTCGCCCAAAAATTAAACGTCCGACCAGGAATATATTCACATTCCATATCAAATGCCCACATTTATGATATTCATTATGAGGGTGCCAGAGAAATCATTACCAGAAAAGGTGACCATAAGAAAATAGAACTCAATCTACCAAAAAATTCATTCGATAGAGCCGGGAAGAAAGACCACGAACTCGTCGAAGAAATTTTTGAAAATCTTTCAGAACAATATCATCCGCTTGAGCCAATTAAAGGCTTGAAGATTGTGCTTTAAAAATTAAAATAGTATTATACGTATTATGCATACATAGACACAATATGTCCGTCATCACCAAACAAAAAATCCTCGAAAAAATAAAATCAGGAGAAATCAGTTTCAAGCCGCCCATTGATTCTTTCCAATTGCAGGATCATTCGGTGGATCTTCGTCTTGGTTTTACTTTTCTCATCCATAAGACGTGGCATCTTACTCCTCGCGGAAGAGAATCCTTAGAAATCACCCATTTTGATAAACATAATAGCGATGCTTTTGATATAGTAGAATTGGAACAAGGCCAGTACTTTGATCTCTTACCCGGAGAGTGTGTCCTTGTGTCTACACTCGAATCCCTCATTATTCCCAAAAATCTTATGGCAATATTATATCCACGATCATCCACTAATAGAAAAGGGTTATCACTTGATCTTACGGGTATTGTTGATTCCGGCTATGAAGGACAATTAATCCTACCTATACGAAATAATACTCAATCTCAAATCGTCCGTTTGTTCCCCGGTGAACGTCTGTGTCAGATTGTCTTTGAAGAATTGAGCGAATCCATCGAACCAAAAAAAAGTAAATATCATAAAAAGGACATCATTGACGGCGTACAGAAAGAGAAAAAAGACGAGGCACATCTCATCATGGCTGGAAGAATTAAAGAGCTGAAAGAAAAATATAAGCTCGAGTAATACCATACGTTAATATACATCTTATACCATGAATGTCTTCATAATCACCGCTATCTCAGCCGACGGTTTCATCGCCAGAGATAGTCACCATCCGGCGGTCTGGACGAGCAAGGAAGATAAGAAGCGCTTTGTCGAGATTACCAAACGTGCCGGCGTGGTTATTATGGGATTGAACACTTTTCGTACTTTACCGAAACCTCTCAAAGACCGCCTCAATATCGTCTATTCGCTGAACAAAGACATTGGAGTTACAGCTGATAACCTCGAAGTGACTGACCTGGACCCGAAAGATTTGATCAAAGATCTTGAAAAACGAGGTTTTAAGGAAATAGCTATTTGTGGTGGTTCGCAGATGTATACGACTTTTATGAAAACAGGATTGGTCAATTCTCTCTATCTGACGATCGAGCCGATACTTTTCGGCAAAGGTATGAATATCTTCAATGAAAGTGTCGGACATGTCCTAGAACTTATCTCATCACAAACCACGCCGACAGGGACGATTCTTCTTGAATATAAAGTAAAATAAAAGTCGCAGAGTTTTCCCTGCGACTGGACTTGATTGCGACTCATATCGAAAGTTGAAACTGGGCCCGAGGACGCCACTTGAAATAAATCTGACGGCCATCCTTCTTCTTTGTCTCGACGTATCCGTCGGAACAATAGAGCTCCCGAGATATGGTACATTCAAAGATATGCCGATGATATACGGCCAAAAGTCCGGGCCACTTTTCCGACGGACATGGTTTACAGTCTTCAGTACGACAATGATTGGAGAGTTCATATTTTGACGGATCGCCCAAACCAAGCTCCTCCTTCAAACATCGCTTAGCCTCACACCGCATAGAACCAGTTCTTCGCATCGTCTCAGCGATGCCGTCGAAATTATTCCTTCGAAGCACATCGCCATTCTTGAAAACTTGGCGGTCTTCAAATAATTCCAACCATTTCCGCCTGAATTGATGATAAACAAGAACGACAACCGAATGAACATCAATGATCAACCTGGCCGAAGAACCGTTGCCATTACTATGACCATTTCCGGTTCCATTACGAAAGTAGAGACGTTCCCGTCGGTGGTATTCAAACAAGTCATCAAGTGTTCTTGCCGTACCAGCGCCCCACGACTGTCGGGGCACATGGTGATTGTCTAACATTTTGACGATGTCCTGCCGCCGCATAATAGCCTTCAGATTCCATAAGCCTCGGGTCATTTTCATAGAGCAAAACTCCTTTCTGACTATGTTATAACGCCATTTAAGAAAATGTGCAAGCAAAAAACGAACGAAGATGCCATGAGCTGTGTCATGGATATATCAATTTTGCTGAATTTTTCTAAATGAGAACGAAAACACTTTTTTATCAAAAAGACGGCTAACTTTCGTTAAGAAAGAGCCGTCTATTCTCAATTAGAAAAAGTTATAAAAAACGACAGACTACAGACTATCGAAAAACACAACTGGAATAGAAAATCGAGGTAGACAAAAATCGGCCGCCCGATTTACTTGACCTCCACCCCCATTGATCGTGCCGACCCTGCGATAATTTTCATGGCCGCTTCAATGTCGTTGGCGTTCAGGTCGGGCAGTTTTTTCTCGGCGATAGCGCGGATCTGGGCTTTGGTAATGGTGCCGACTTTGGCCGTGTTCGGCTTGCCGGAACCTTTTTCTTTGCCGATAGCCTTGAGAATGAGCGATGTTGCGGGAGGAGTCTTCAGAATAAAAGTATACGATCGGTCATCGAAGACGGTGATTTCTACGGGCACGATCTCGCCTATCTTGTCTTTAGTGGCATCGTTGAATTTCTTGACGAAATCGCCGATGTTGATGCCAGCCTGGCCGAGCGCAGGACCGACCGGAGGAGCCGGATTGGCCTTGCCGCCGGCGATTTGCAGTTTCAGTTTTTTGGTGATTTTTTTAGCCATTTTTGTAGATTTATTTATAGATTTAAGCAATTTCAAGCACTTTAGTGCTGGTTTACGAATAAACCTCTAGAAGCCGAGGTGGATAGAGATTACCTTATTTTACGAAAAGATGCAAGAAATTTTTGAATCATCTTCGAAACCCATGGCAAAAATGGGATTACTGGGATAGAGATATTTTAAATTAAAGATAAACTTTTTATAAAGAAAATAGAGCTCACAACATTGATATCGCTTTGAAAAAAATGATACTTTTCAGCGATGGAAATTTCTCCCGAAAATAAACTTCCACCGAATGTCGCCCTCATTGACGGTCAAAATCTGCACGTGGGAACTAAGGTTTCCTCGTGGGTAATTGATCATATAAAACTGCGGACGTATCTTCGGGAAAAGTACAAGATTGAGGAAGCTTATTATTTTCTCGGATTTTTTTCATCGGGCGAACAGGATCTGTATGACCGTCTGCAGAAAGCGGGTTTCATTCTTAATCTTCGCGAGCATCCGGCCAACCTGCTGGGGAATAAGAAAGGTAATGTTGATTGCGATATTGTATTTCATATTATGAAGAAGATGGTCGATTGCGAACCTTTTGAAAAAGCCTTTATCATCTCGGGTGACGGTGATTACAAAAAATTGGTTGATTTTCTCGTAAAAAAGGGAAGATTTGGCAAGATGCTCTTTCCGAACAAAGACCGTGCGTCATCTCTCTATACTGCATTGGGAGGCGAGTTCTTTGACTTTCTTGATTCGCCCGATGTGCGTGCAAAAATCGAATACTCAAAACTGTTAGGTACCGATTCCATAATGAAAAAGGCCCCTTAGGTATTTCTCCGTTCGGGTCCTTCTTCGTAGTAGTACACAAATATTATATACCCAATCGTGTTAGAAAGTCAAGAATGTAATTTTAAAGGAATGCAATTTTAAAAATATTTCTAGAGTTTTTTAACTTGCAAGAAATCGAGCTCGACTGGCGTTTCGCGGCCGAACATTGAGACGAGGACTTTGATCTTGCCGCGGTTGTCGTCCACTTCGCTAACTTTGCCTTCGAGATCCTTGAATGGCCCGTCGGTGATCTTGATAATGTCGTCAACGACGAGATCAATGGTGTGCTTGACTTCCCCGGCATTCATGCGGGCAAAAAGATCATCCACCTCCTTCTTGTTAAGCGGCACCGGGAAAACACCGGAACCAACGAAACCAGTGACACGGGGCGTATTGCGCACGACATACCATGAATCGTCGGTCACAATCATGTCCACGAGAATATAGCCCGGATAAATTTTCTCTTCTTCCTCGACGCGCTTACCGGCCTTGATCTTTATCTTTTTCTCGGTCGGCACAAGCACAGCAAAAATACGGTCTTCCATGCCGAGCGATTCGATGCGCTGTTTTAGGTTGCGGGCAACAGCATTCTCATAGCCAGCGTATGTGTGGATGGCATACCAGTTGCGTTCCCCGCCGATTTGTTGTTTTGCCATGGTTTTGGTTTAAAAGATTAGATAATTGAATAAAGATAAATAAAAAATGAAAAAATTATGAAGGAAAAATCAAGCCAGTCGCTAGAACAACAGCGTCAGTAATCGGGAAAAAACGAAATCGCACAAACCGAGAAAAGCCGCCGTGACCAGGGAAATACCTACCACAAGCAGTGCATAATTGATCGCCTGCGACCGCGTCGGCCATTTGACATGCGCCATTTCAGCCTTTGTTTCATTGATATAATCGATGATTTTCATATTTTTCTTGTGCCGATTTTAATGACTCTTTATGATTCTTATTAAAAAACCCCTGCGGGGTAGTGATGAGACTATAGTATCGCGGATAGGAAATAAAGTCAAACGACAATTTATAAGACGAAACCCCGCTCAGGTGATCAAAACTGAGCGGGGAATCTCGGAGACCGAAGCCCATAGTAACTCTAATCGTATACAATCTTGAATTGTAAGTCAACACACTTCCCTACCTCACCTCATACGTCACCGAAACATTGTCGGTCACCTTCTGTTGACCTTGAGGGATGGCCGGGGCTGGAGCGGCCGCGCCGGTGGAACTGACCATGGCGTTCGAAGCGTACATCAAAGGCTCGATACCGCCGGAACTTTGGTCATTAAAGCCGACAATGCGGACGAGACTAACACCAAGCTCAGAAGCGAGCTTATCGGCATTAGCGCGGGCGTCGGCGATGGCATTCGAGCGGGCCGTGTCCTGCACTATTTCGATATTGTCAATGGAGAATTGCAAGTCGTTGACATTCTGCACGCCGAGACTGCCGACGGTTTGAAAAAGACTGCCGGCTTTGGTCAGATCGCGCACTTTTACCTGGATAGTTTCACTGACATCGTAGCCGGTGAGGGTAGATTTCTGTCCAGGGCAATATGGAATCATTATGGCACTCGACACTGCACCACTCGAAATAGCGTCGCTAGAAACACCAGCTGATACGGGAGTCGGCGCGACAGCTGGAGCAGGAACCGGCACAACAGTATTGTAGACACAAGGCTGATTGACGGTCGAATAATGGGGATTGATATCGTACGAAATCGTCTGGACATCGCTTGTGGCGACGTTGGCAGAAGTCAAAGCACTCATGGCAGCGTTGATCTTTGCACTAGCGGCTGTCTGGGCGGCGGCGACAGTTGTAGCCGTTTCTGTCACACCGAAATCAAACGTAGCAATATCGGGGATAGCCGTGATGGAGCCGGTACCATTGACGGTAATGGTATTCGTAGCGGCTGGCTCGGCAGGACCCGGCTCGAAGAGATAGCGGATTTGATTGAGAGCGAGCACAAGAAGGAGCAGGAATAGCGCTGAGCCGCATGTTACAACCATTCTCCACGCATTAAATTTTATTTTATCCATAGTTTTAAGGTTTTAAATTAATTATTAATTTATTTACTAAATGTTACTAAAAAGTGAATGCCCAAATAATACCATGAATTATGCTATTATTAAAATATGAAGACTGAAATCGAGACCCGCTTCTTAGACGTACACAAAGCCGGCATTATTTCAAAACTAAAAAAGTTGGGGGCGGTGGACAAAGGCGAGAAAAAACTGCACGAGATCATTTTTTATGACAAAAATTTAACATGGCTTGCGGAACATACGTTCGTCAGATTGCGGAAAAATAATCATGGCGTCACACTGACCTTCAAACAAAATAAGGGACAGAAAGTTGACAGTGCGCGAGAAATAGAATTTGAAGTTTCTGATATGGATGAAGCGAATGCTTTCTTACAGGCGATCGGATTGATCGCCTACCGGATAGTGGAGAAATATCGGCATACATTTACGCTCGATACGGTGACCATAGACATTGACACATGGCCGAAAATTCCAGTCTATGTGGAATTGGAAGGCCGTACAGTCGAAGATTTGAAATCCGTCTCGCGAAAGTTAGGTCTGACATGGAAAAATCGTTTCGACGGCGATGCCCGATTTGTCTACAAAAAATACGGCTTTGATTTCGACGCCATGAGGATGGTGACGTTTGACAAATTTGAATGATGTGCATACATAATCTAAAACCGACTCCCTATACCCCTTCCATTTCTCAGCTTTTTCTAAATGAGAATGAAAATCACTTTTTAGTTAAAATATGGCTAACTTTCGTCAGTCAAACACTGTCTATTCTCATTTAGAAAAAGTGCATAAAATTGCCTTACACATCGAGACAATCAAAGGGAGCTCGTGTCGATCAAAAAGTACACGCATCGAGCAGATTTTCAAAAAGAGCCAACACCGTCATTTGCCCGACGCCGCCGGGCACGGGAGTGATGGCACTGACAATGTTCTTCACCGCTTCGAAATCCACGTCGCCAGCCATTATTGACTTCCCTTGCTCCGGTCCGTCCATCTTACTGATACCCACATCTATGACCACCTGCCCTTTCCTGACATACGACGCGTTGATGAAGTGCGGCTTACCGATAGCCACGATAAGAATGTCGGCATGGCGGGTATGCTCCGCGAGATTCGTCGTCTGACTGTGACAGACAGTGACGGTGGCATTTTCGGCGAGGCATATAGCGGCGACGGGCTTACCGACGAGAGACGATCGGCCGACCACAACGACGTGCTTGCCGGCGAGCGGAATATGATAAAAATCGAGCAATTCGCGGATGCCGCGGGCAGTGGCTGGCCACATCGTAGAATTACCGGACTGATGAGATTGGTGACCTTCACTTCCGCGACCTTCAAGCCATTTCTGAACATTGGCGGTGGTAAGACCGTCAATATCTTTTTTGGGAGAAATAGCGGTGAGGACGGTGTCTTTATCTATAGAAAGTGGCAAAGGCAACTGAACGATAATACCATGCACTGATGAGTCGACGTCGAGGGTTGCTACAGCATGGATAATTTCAGTTTGAGTTGCTGTCTCTTTTAATTTTATATGGACCTCTTTTACTCCGATCTCTGCGGCGAATTTTCTCTTGGCCGCGATGAATACAGTCGAATCCGGCCGGTCGCCGACTTGGACAATAGCAACGGTCGGCGGTACGGGAAGATCCTTAATCTTTTTAATGAGAGCTTTTTTGAGTTCAGCACGGACGAGCCGGCCGTCGAGGATAGTTCCTGACATGATAATTTAGAATTTATTTAAATTTATTTCTTATTTCGCTGACCACCGGGCAAAAATTCCAGCAGGCAGAAGGCGACCAGTCGATTCCTTTTCTTCATCAGTTGATTCCTCTATTGTCAACTCACCTATTTCTATCGTCCCACCAAATTTTTCCTTAAGAGGAAGAAGATTGTTTTCATACGCGATAGCGGAATAACCGGCGGAGTAGCCATTCACAAGGAAAAAGAGCGGGCTAGTCGCACTATCATGTGTCGGTTTCAATAACTTGAAGCAATCGACGACAAGCGGCAGAAAATGTTCTTCGATTCTCCATAGTTCACCGCCGGGTCCATGACCGAACGCCGGCGGATCCATGATAATACCGTCATAATGGCGACCACGTTTGAGCTCACGAATAACAAAAGCTCGGGCATCATCGAGTATCCATCGAACAGGCACGTCGGACAATTCGGACAGCTCGGCATTTTCGCGCGCCCAAGCGATGGCGGATTTCGACCCGTCCACATGGACGACTTTTGCCCCAGCCTGCGCACAGGCGAGTGTAGCGCCTCCAGTGTAGCCAAAAAGGTTCAAGATTTCAATTTCATTTTTCCCCGATTCATTTTCATTTTTTTCAGCTGTCCGATTTTTACCGAGTGTCATGGAAACCGACTGCGACTCGACAGCCGCAGAAATGACTTCCCTCAGCCAGTCCCAATTCGTCTTCTGTTCCGGAAAAAGCCCGACATGCTTAAAGGGTGTCGGCTTTATGAGGAATTTCAACCCGGCATATTCAATCGGCCAACTTTTTGGAGCGGCAGATTTTTCGCCTTCCACCGCGCCTGCGGCTTTCATCACCCACTTCCCCTCTTCCGCATTACGAACAAACCGCCCATCCGCCCGCGCCGTCCACTCATCCGCCGTCAAACGCTTCGGCCATAATGCCTGAGGATCCGGCCGGCGCAAGACGACCGCGCCAAAACGCTCAAGTTTCTCGTTTTCGCCCGAATCAATCAGTTCATAATCCTTCTCATCGCGATCATTCTTCATCGCTATATTATGCCTTGCCAGTTGTCTGCGGTCAATTTTTGCGCTACAATCATCATCTCGCTATGGATTTTCCTACTATTATGCTTGATATAAGCCTGTTTTGTGGCCTTTATTTCCAAATTTTCCTTTTGGTCACTTTTTTCGACGGCGAAGAAAAAGAGAAAAATGCAAAGTCACTCACGGAAACAACACACGCCACACTACCGACTGTCTCCATCATCGTCCCCTGTTTCAACGAAGCTCGCACCGTTAAGAAAACCGTCATGTCCCTTCTCAATCTCAATTATCCAAAAGACAAGCTATCCATTCTCGTTGTTGATGATGGTAGTACTGACAATACCCATGCCGTGGCTACTGCCGTCGTGGCACATCTCAATACGGCAAATGGTTTCAAAAATATCAAAGTAGTGCGTCAAGAAAACGGCGGTAAATACACTGCCGTGAATTACGGCATCCGCCAAAGTACTGCCGACATCGTCGGCTGTCTCGACGCTGATTCGATCGTGGATCCGCAAGCGCTTATCAGAATGATTCCTTTTTTTAATGACAAAAAAGTCATGGCGGTGACGCCGGCCATGCGAGTTGATACTCATTTGCCTCGGCCTGCGACTATTCTTCAACACATCCAGCGCACCGAATACAATATTGGCATTTTTACCAAAAGAGTTTACGCTATGATTGACGCCATCCACGTCACACCCGGACCTTTTTCTATTTTCCGGCGGGAAGTTTTCGACACAATTGGGCTTTTTAAGCATGCTCACAACACCGAAGATATGGAAATCGCTTTTCGTATCCAGTCGGAGGGCTTCCGCATTGCCAATTGTCATAATGCATTCGTCTACACCATCACGCCGAATACTCTCAGAAAACTCTATCGCCAGCGCACCCGCTGGACATATGGCTTTATCAGAAATCTTATTGACTATCGGCGTTGTCTCTTTAACAAAAAATACGGCAACATGGGTATGCTGACGATGCCGTTTGCGGTCATTGGTATAGGTTTTGTTTTTTATTTCGTTGGATTATTTATGTATCGTGGAGGCGTCTTCATATACAATATGTACGAACGGATCAGTACGGTCGGCACGATCGGATTGACGTTTTCACATCTTTCTTTTGCCTCCATCTCCACTTCCTTTACCGAATATTTCCATAGTTTTTATTTCAGTCTCGGCATGACCAGCGTCCTTGGCGTCATGCTTTTGGCTACGACCATATACATCGTTTTCAAAAGCAAAAAAATGGCTGAGGGTTCGGCAAAATTGTCGCGGGATATTGTGTACTTTCTATGCTTTTACAGTTTCGTCGCCCCTCTATGGATCGGCAAGTCCGTCTACAATGTCGTCTTATCAAAGAAAACACCATGGCGCTAGAAGAAAAAAATAAAAAAACAGCAAACAACAGTATAAACCGCATAAGCGGCAGAAAATATTTCTTCGTATTCCTTCTGACCTGCGGCATTTTCATCGTGGCTTTCGCCGTCGCCAGTTTTTTCAACAACCAAAAAATCGCCGAAATCAAAAGCACCGAGGATCAAATCTCTATAGACATACTTTCGTCGGAAACGCAATTTGAAATTCTCCAGCAATCGTCATGCTCGATTGTCAATAGCTCCATCCTCTCGAGCCAGCTCGCCACACTTGCGAGCGAACTTTCCGCCGCCGAGGCGGCTCACGGCATTGACAGTTCTGACGTTATTACTCTCAAGAAATATTATTCCCTGCTTGAGATCAAGGACTACATTCTTGCGGAGCAGATATACAAACAGTGTGACGCCAGGCCGATTTCCATCCTCTATTTCTATTCCAACAAAAGCACCTGCACCGACTGCACCAAAGAAGGCTATGTCTTGACCGCTCTGCGTGACGAATATCCCGACTTGCGCGTCTACAGCTTCGACGCGGATCTCGGCCTCAATGCCATCGAAACACTCATTTCGCTCTATCATGTTGGGTCGCAACTCCCCGTTATCGTGGTCAACGGCACGACGTACGAAGGTTTCCAAAGTCTCGACAATATTCAAAAAATTATTCCCGATTTGGCCGTGGCGGCGGGAACGTCAACAACAGCGACAAGTACAGTGGCTACATCTACGAAAGGAATATCAAGTAAAAAATAACAATCCTTTAATTTTACCGCATCCTAAACTTCCCCCACACCCCGACCGACATTACAAACATCAACGTCGAGAAAAGCGCTGAACCGAGACAGTATTGACAGAAATCGTGGATGACGAGAGCTTGGATGCCGAAAAAATATAAAGACATCAGAAAACCAACGACTGTGGCGGCGAGGACGGCGGTCATGACTTTATTTTTTCGCGATTCGTGCGGTGATGGTTGTACTACGCTTGGAGCGGCTTTTGATTCGATATAGACGACAAGACAGACAAGAATAAAAAGATAATAGACAATGCCGTAAATAGCCACCGGAATGCCGAGGATTTGAGCATAGGCACTCGTCAAGACTTGCTCACAGTTGCCGATGAAACAGGGGGGCACAGTGTCACGATAATGATTGATAGTGAGGTAGATCGCGTCAATCAAGCCTAAAGTGGCTGTGACAACGTATGAGTAAACGACCCATTTTGGGATGCGGGTGAATTTCATTTTTATTTGGCACTACTACTTGAAGCCGCCCCTCCTGCCGCCGCATCAACGAGCGTCTTGAGATCGGCGTAAATATTGGTGCTTGGATTGTCTATGCGATTGCCGTTGATAAATAACGTCGGCGTATAGTCGAGGCCGGCGGTGGTGTCTGCCTGATAGCTGTCAGTGACCACTTTGTCAACAGCGGGTGACGTCAAGTCGGCGAGGAACGTCGTCGTGCTAATGCCGATCTTGGCGGCATAACCGAGGAAAATAGACGTCGGATCGGAAAGATTTTCCCAATCGGTGTAGTTGGCGAACAGCAAATCATGCATTGCCCAGAACTGGCCTTGGACACCGGCGGCTTGAGCGGCTTCGGCGGAAATGATGGCGTTGGGATGTTGTGGCAGAGGGAAATATCGGTAAACAAAGAAGATACGGTTGGCGCCAGCACCGCTAGCGCTCGCGGTGCCATTCTCATCGGCGATGAGCTGTTTCAAAATAGGATAATAATCCTGACAAGCCGGACATTCAAAATCGGCGTATTCGACAATCGTCACTGGTGCGGAGCTTGAGCCTATGCTCCAATCGGAAGCGGTCACAGGTGATGGCAATGTTGTCGGAGCAGTGCCGCTCGCCGACGACCCTGCAGATTTGCCATTGGCGGCAACCAATCCCCAAACGATAAGAGCAATAATAATGACGAAAAATCCCCAGAAACCGATGCGCTTCATTTTTCCTGTGTGGCCGGTGGCCGTGGTGTTTGTATCCATATCTCTCGATTATATCATATCTTGTTGATTTGCAACGCCGATAGTGAAATGCGAGAATGGCATCATGTTAAAAATGCCAAGGCATATTAAAGCGGTGCTTCTCATCGTGGTTATCTTTGCTCTAGCTTTCATTATTATCGTACTTGGTTTGCTTTTCATTCCTACATCTCGCAGTGATAAGGATATTGCCATCGTTGGCAACACCGACACTAGTAGTACTACGCCAGTTCTTTCTGCAGGGTCCGCCACTTTTCTCCGAACCTTATCTTCCGTGACCAATACGCCGATAGACCACGGTGAAAATATCAAGATTATAGACAATGGCGACAATTTCATGAACGACCTCATCGCTGAAATAAACTCGGCTTCATCGAGCATCAACTTCACCCTCTATCCATGGAGTAATGGCACGTTCAGTAATGACGTCTTCTCAGCTTTGACCGCTGCCGCGCGACGTGGCGTCACGGTGCGGGTTCTCCTCGATGCCGTCGGCGGTCATACGGTGCCCGGGAATCTCATCATCACACTAGAAAAAGCCGGTGGCCGCGTAGCGAAATATCATCAATTCTCCCTGCTTCATCCCTATCAATTCGACGAGCGGGATCATGCGCGCTCGATCGTTATTGATAGTGGCATGGAAAATGAAACTGCATTCTTTGGCGGCATGGGTATCGGCGATGATTGGATCGATGGTATGAAAAATCCAGATGACGAATGGAAGGACATGATGTTCGAAGTCAAAGGCGGCATGGCCGAGAGCCTGGAAAATGATTTTGCCGAACTGTGGAATGAGACAACCGGAGAAATTATTGCCGAACCGGCGAGACTTGCACTTGCAATAGTACCGATGGATGCAGTGGCGCAGACGACGGTGGCGACGCAGACGGAAATGATTTCTTCAACGACAGTTCCCTACATCAACATCATGAGTATTCCCTCTTCGGGTGGCTTGGAGCCGATCCGCGACATCTTCCTCATGTCCATGGCCGAGGCGCACAAAAGTATATACATTATCAGCCCATATCTTATGCCCGATCGTGGCATTCTCGATGAGCTTGAGACAAAAGCCCAGGCAGGTCTCGACGTACGGATTGTCTCTCCTGGTAACAATACCTTTGCACCGATACTGCGCGACGCGTGGCATGCTGACTATGGCGAACTCCTCAAAGCCGGAGTGAAACTCTACGAGTATGAGCCGAGTATGGATCATGAGAAATATATGGTCATCGATGACAACTGGTCAGTGATAGGTTCGGCTAATCTTGACAGTCGTTCGGAAAGTCTCAATGCTGAAAATGTCATGGGCATTGAGGATCCGGTTCTTGCAAACGCCTTGACCATGCTTTACATGCAAGACATTGCCGCGTCGAAACAAATCACTGTTGCCGACTGGCAAAGCTGGAGTTGTTTCTCAAAAATTTGGTCGCGTTTCCTCACCACCTTCGCAAAACAACTATAATGTTGTAAAATGTCGTATAAGAAAAATGAACACATCAACATCCACACTTACTGCACGATTCATCCCTTACTTAAAAAATAAAAAGTTCATGATCTCGGTCGCTACCGGCTTAGTCATGCTGTTCGTCGGTCTGGCCATCAATTTTTATGCCGCTTTCTACGCCGCCCAAGCCGCCGGCAATTCTGTCAGCGACCTCATTCTCAATAACATCCCCGTTTTCGATGTTGATGGCCTCGCCGTCTATGGGCCGGTGCTATTGTGGCTTTTCGTTGCCGCTCTCTGCATCGAAGATCCAAAAATCATTCCCTTTGTCCTCAAGGCCACCGCCCTTTTCATCGTCATCCGGGCTGGCTTCGTCACCTTGACACATCTCGGACCAATACCCGGAAGTATTGATAATAGCTCCGCGCCGGCCTTCCTCAAAGCTTTTACCTTCGGCAATGACCTTTTCTTTTCCGGTCATACTGGCTTGCCGTTTCTAATGGCTTTGATATTTTGGAAACGCCGCGCCCTGCGCTACATTTTCATCGTCGCCTCCATCTGCTTCGGCGCCATCATGCTTATGGCCCACCTCCACTATTCTATAGACGTGGCTTCGGCGTTCTTTATCACCTTCACTATTTTCCATATTGCACGGGATGCCTTTTTCAATAAGGATTTTAAGGTGTTCAATGAAGGGCTGAAGGCGGTGGGATGAAAAAGTATTTTATTCTTCAATTATTTATGTAAAAAATGTAGCCCCATTCCGAAATCGGAACAGGGCTAAGGACTAAGTGCAAAGAACCAAGGTTCAGAGGACTCAGTTTTGAGGACTTGCGAGACCGGCAAACCACCAGCGGTCGCGCCAGCCGCCGCCGAAGCGGTAGACGAGCACCCCGCGCTCGCCGAACCACCGGCTGAAAGCGGCATAGCACAACTTGCCATTAACGTCTTTCCAATGAGTGGCGTTGGGATGTTCATCCGCAAAGGCCGGATCGGCTTCATTGACGGTGGCAAGAGAGAACGGATCGGCGGGTATAAGACCGCGCGATGCGTATTCCTTGTCGAGATCGGCATCGTTCACGTAGCGGCCGAGCTTGAAGAAGACAACCTTGGCTTCATCACCGGTACCTTTGGGCATGGCGGCGACAACCTCGGCATTAACGTACTGCTTTCGGTTGGTGGCGCTGATGGCTTGTTCTGCCGTCCGACTGCGATTGACGCTGGCGATGCGGACGATCATATCGCTGAACCGTTCCACATATCCGCGGAAGACCGCGAACAGGTCGGAACCGAGGTCTTTTGCGGTGACGGCCTGCTGTGCCGCATCCGTCTTGAACTCGCCCTTGTGCTTGCGTAAAGCCGCCCGGAATGTGTCAATTGTTTTTTCGATCTGCCCGTCGGTCATGCCGACGTTTTCCTGCGTTGATGGGGACATGATGGTATTCATGGCGTCATCCTTTCATTTTGTAAGGTTAACTGTTGCTGGACTCTTCGCCACAGCGGAGAATGGCCTATGATTAAGCCGCTTTCTGCTGTGGCGAATGCACGTCGTATCAAAGAGCTTACTGGTACAATAATACACCTATTAAGACTAATTGTCAAGTAAGAAAAAATATACGAAATATTTAGATACGAATACTATACGATTACGGACAAATAATTATAGTGTACTTTTTGGACACGGATATTTTTCTGCTGAAAAAATCCTATAGGTCGCTCCGTCGAGCGACCTAATGTCCAAAAAGTACACTATAATCATTTGTCGGTAGTATATCTATTCGTACCTAAGTGCTTCTATAGGACTCTTTTTCGACGCCTGATGTGCTGGATAACTACCAAAGACCAGACCGATGAGAGCCGAAACACCAAAGCCAAGTACCGCTCCGAACCATGGGAAGACAAACTGCCAATTGAGACCAAGGCCATACGACAACCCAAGCGATATAAGATAGGCAAGTGAAGAACCAAGAACGATACCGATGAGTCCGCCGATGCCCGTCAAGAAAACCGCTTCGATGAGGAATTGCGCTAGAATGTCACGATCAGTGGCGCCGAGAGCTTTGCGCAGGCCGATTTCTCGCGTGCGCTCGGTCACCGCTACAAGCATGATGTTCATGATACCGATACCACCGACAAAAAGGGCGATAGATGCCATGGCGACAAGGAACCATGTCAGAGCTGTGGTAATAATACCGAGCCTGTTAGCCAAATCCTGCTGGGTTTGAACAGTAAAGTCATACTTAGTCGGATCGGTAATGTTATGCGATTCGGCGAGCGTGGTGGTGATATCATCCGCCACAACTTCGACATTAGCGCCGGGAGCCGCTTCGATGATGAGACGGTTGAAATATTTTATACCGAGAAGATATGTCTGGGCAGTCGTGTACGGCATGATAGTCATATCGTCAAAATCAAAAAGCGAACCGCCGCCGGAAGACGGCAGAACAGCGACGACTTGAAAGGAAACGCCATTCACATTTATTTGCTGATTGATCGGATTGTCATTACCAAAAAGATTGCTGGCCACTTTTGAGCCGATAACGGCTACTTTCGACTGCGACGTTACGTCATCCGCAGTGAAGAACTGTCCCGCCGTCGGAGTGAGATCAAAGATGCTGGCAATGAGATCAGTGGCGCCGAAAAGAGTGACCTGATAGTCATTTGACTGGTACGTAGCCGGTTCTGATCCAAGAACAACAGGCATGATGTCAGCGAGACCAGGCACATTGGCTTTGCTCTCGAGTGCAGTAAGATCAGCTGGTTTGAGCGAATCGCTGTAGAGATTGGCGGCGAAAGAGGATGGACTTGTCGAGACGAGGCCGGGGACGACGGCGATAGTGTTCGTACCAAGTCCTTGGACCTGACTCAAGATAAGATTCTGTGCACCGGCACCAAGCGACATAACGAGCATAATAGCGGTAATACCGATAACAATACCAATAATAGTCAATATCGAGCGTGAACGGTTCGTTTCGAGGCCGGTGATTGCAGTTTTTATAAGATGTTTGTAGGTCATAAAAGTCGCGCTTTATTTTATATATTCATCCGTCGCTTTAAGCCTGTTGACGACCTTTTCATCGCTCTCTATCACACCGTCAATCAGCCGAATAATGCGTTCGGAATGTTCAGCGGTGGATGTTTCGTGAGTAATGAGAATGATAGTCCTTCCCTGTTTCTCATTGAGCTCTTGAATGATAGACATGACATTCTTACCCGACTTTGAGTCGAGGTTGCCGGTCGGCTCGTCAGCGAAAATAACGTCGGGGTTGGTGACGAGTGCCCGAGCGATGGCCACACGTTGGCGCTCACCACCGGAAAGCTCATCGGGCTGATGATCCATGCGGTGAGCAAGACCAACTGATTCGATAGCTTTGGCCGCCCGTTCGTCCCATTCAGATTCGGGGATAGAAGAATATGCCAGCGGCAATTTCACATTCTCGAGGACAGATGTGCGAGCAAGCAGATTAAAAGACTGGAAGACGAAGCCGATTTTTTCATTGCGCAGTCGCGCCAATTCATCACCAGTATATGAATAAGTATTTTTACCATCAAAAAGATACGACCCTGACGAAGGTTCATCAAGAAGGCCAAGCACATGAAGGAGAGTTGATTTACCCGAACCTGATGGCCCCATGATAGCGAGGAATTCCCCTTTTCGCACGGTAAAAGATACATCAGCAAGCGCGATCGTTTCCGTTTCGCCGTCCGCGTAGGACTTTTTCAAATTTTGTACTTCAATAATATTCATAAGAAACGCGAGATGAGCCACACAATGCAATGTGCTTTTTTATTTTATTGTTTCAAATCAACAACAACTATATCCCCAAGTTTTAAGCCCGAAATGATCTGCACCGTGCCGTCAGAGCCTTTCAGCCCGATCGTCAGAGGCACCGTAGTGTAGGTTTTCCCATCGGCATTGACCAATCGCACTGTTGTCGAAGCAGTCGAACCAGTAACGTCGCCACTGGCATTGTTGATGACAGCGCGATATGGAATCTCGATAGTGTTATCAACTTCATGCGTCAAAATATACGTATTGGCCGTCATGCCAGAGCGAATGCGCGGGTCATCAGCGTTGAAATACAAAGTGACTTTATACGTCGGCACACCGGCAAGAATAGTCTCCGCTGGATCGATGGCGACGACATGAGCGGAAAAATTAACATTCGTACCATACGCATCAAGAGTGACGCTCGCCATGTCATTGATAGCCACTTTGGCAATGTCCGCTTCAGCCACGTATGCATCTATTTCGTATATGCCATTATTGATAACACTAAATTCTACTTGACCGGCAGGGACAAACTCGCCGACATCGGGCACCACTTGAGTGATGATGCCGTCAATAGGCGATGTGATCGTATCTTGTGCAAGCTCGGCCTTTGCCAAGGCGACTTGAGCCGCTTGAGCATCTATAGCATCCTGCGACGAGCCAGCTTGATCGAGAGCAAACTGGCTTTGGGCCGAAGCGAGACTCGATACGGCGTTCGTAAGCTCAGTCTGGGCCGCCGTCACATCCGTCGCGGCACTGTTCTCACCAGCAAGAGCCGAATTCATCGTAGCCACATCAGCGGTAATAATGTTTTGCGACAAACTGGAATTTCCCGGATTAAGACTATTGACGATAACCGAAAGATCAGACAAGAAAGCTTTGATAGTACTCAAATATCCATTGGCGTCGGCGAGTAGAGTGGTCGAAGTAGCCGTATCAGCTTTCCATGCGGCGAGACTGCCCGAAACTTCAAGACGCTCATTATTAATAGCGATTTGATTCTGCTGTGACTGGACGGTGACATTGATGGTTGGGTTGACACTTTGTGGATTGGTAAAAAAAGTGTCGCTATAATTGTTGATAGCACTTTGGGCTGAAACATACGCTTGGTGAGAAGCATTCAGATCATCAGCTTCGGCATTGGTCAGAGCCACTTGCGCGGCATTGACGGTAGACTGGTCAGCGGCGTACTCGACCGGCCGCAAAGAGCGGGTCAAATCGTTGAGCTTGGCTTGTTGTGTGGCAAGCGTCGCCTGATCGGTAGCACTGTCGAGGGAAGCGATGGGGTCGCCGGATTTAACAGTATCCCCAACGACGACATTGATAGATGAAACAGTACCGCTTTTTTCAAAAGAAAGATCAGCTTTATTGACTGGCAAGACTTGGCCTGTCACGCTGACTATCTCCACCACATTACCAATCGTCACCGGCGCGGTCTGAATGATAGATGTACTACTACCGGCGCTATGGACGATAAAGAAAACGATGACAAGCACAATGATGATGCCGCCAATGACATATTTCTTATAGCCTTTTTTATTCGGCCGGCCGAGGGAACCATTGGGGGTGCTTTTTCCGCTACTAGTCAATGTTTGGTCTGAAGAATTTGTTTGCATTTATTGGATAGTATAGCACAATATTCACTTGTGGAAGCGGGAGTTTTTTATCGTGATAATTATCTCTTAAACCAGCTGGCTATTGTTGAGAATATTTTACTAAAGAAACTGTTGTTGGTTGCACTGATGGCATTTCCTACAAGGGCGCTGTTATCATTGCCTGTTGTCGTGGAAGTTGTGGCAGAAATTGTTGTGTTTGAAGCCGTTGCAGATACGTTGTTGGCAGTAGTGGCGCTTATTCCTTGTGCCAAACTTGCTTTATAGGCATTGATGATCGTCACATCCTGAGCACTGAGTGTTATAGGAGTACCGCAGGTGATTGAATTTATTTTCTTCAACGTCGTAATATATACCTGACCGCTCGGTGTAACGGAACCCCATGGACCCATAATCTGGCTGAGATATTTTCCTTGAAAAGCTTTGACGGCATTGACCGTTGCTGTATCAAGAATGCCATTGACAGTGAGGTTTGCATTATCATTCACATTGAAGAATACTTGGATTTTAGAAATATCGGAAGGATTATTGAATCTGCCGGGAATGACGTAATTTGTTAACAATGGACAGGATAGAGCTGAACCAAGAGTGGTTGTAGCAAGAGTGGTTGTAGCGAGAGGAATTGCAAGCGGAACGTATTCACTGCCACCGCCGCTTGAATAACTGCCTCCACCCGAAGAAACGGTGCTCACCGGGGCAACGACAACGGGTGCCGTGGGAGTTACTAATGTAGCACCACCGGTAATGTCATCACCGCCGGTGGTTGCTGGAGTTACCGGAGTTACTATCGTCGCACCACCAGTGACGTCATCGCCGCCTGTGGTAGCAGGTGGAGCAGTTATTACTGTAGCACCACCGGTAATGTCATCACCGCCGGTGGTTGCTGGTAGAGTTACCGGAGTTACTATCGTCGCACCACCAGTGACGTCATCGCCGCTGGTAGTAGAAGGTGTAGAAGGTATTGTGTCAGCATACACCACCAAAAATGGGCTTGCGATCAAAATTGCCGTTATCGCCATCGCTTTGAGCGAGAAACTCTTGATATTTTTGTATATTTTCATATTTAATTGAATTGATTAATAGTTTACCAAGCTAGCATGCCATTCATTTTATGTCAAGTAAAAAGCGCACGTTATCCCGAATGGATGAAGTGCGCTCGACGGAATGTGATTCCGGTGTTTTTGTATGTTTCTGTCACTGCTGAAGAACAGCTCGCAGAAAACAGGTCGTGTTGGTGGTGCTCAACCAAAGCGCGTTTCCCATTCCGCTTGCCGTGAAGACATCGATCCATACGGCGGAACTGCCTAATGTCGGTGACGCCTGGACTGTCCACGTATCGTTGGTACTGGACACAAAGCTGACGTCATACGTTTGGCCGCCAACACTGGTTATCCCAAGGAAGTCCAATTGGGATGGAGTTCCCTGCCGATAAAAGGTCTTGCTCGCCGAGACGATGGAATTAGTCGTACCGTCATCGAGACTCCATGTTCCCGTGACGTCAACGCCAGCGCTATCAAGATAGTTGCTGAGGCTACTATAGCTATAATTGAGACCGCCATTAGTCCCGTACGCGTAACAATCCGACTTCGGGCCGATGAATATGAATTCACTGACCAAGTTGCTCCAATTTTCAGAATTGGTGTACACAGCGGAAACTGATCCGTCGAGTCTCCGAACAACCCCTATGGCTTGAGGACTGTAGCCGTAATAGCTCGGAGCTGGATTCGTATAGACGAAGCTGTAGTTCAGCTTGTTGCTATCGGAAGATTTCTCCGTGAATGTGATATCGTTGGGACTAAACATATACCCCGGATTTGCCGCTACCACATGTACCGCAAAGCGGACGGTGTCGTTCGTGAAGGGCGATTGTGATACATTCGCCCCGAAGTACGAGGTGTCCAAGTAATGCCCCAGGTTTGTGCCCGGCACAGTGCCGTTGTAGATGTTACTCACTACGCCATTGGCCCAACTGGTAAAGGTCGAATCTGCAGATTGCGGACCGAATACCGGAATGATGTACATCCTGACCTGCTGGTTTTGCCCACCGACTGCGACTGTTGCCGAACCAGCCGCTATGGCGTCATAGTTTGGGAATATCACCGTAGCCATAAGGCCAAGGCTCAATTCTACGATATTTTTTATTTTCATTACTTATCTCTTTCGTTTTTTGCTTGTTTATTCGTTATCAAAGACGACGTGCACACGCACATCATCAAATCTAATCTCCCTTTAGAGTAAACTAAATATACTTTTTTGTCAAGTAAATGGGACCGAAAGATCCATATTCTTCAAACAATGGCTCACTTCACCGACGCATTCACCTCCCCTCTCGTCATCGGCCCAAAGAATCCGCTCGCAGGAGCGATGCCGTGAGCTTTCTGGAACTTGACCAGGGCAACTTGCGTCGCAGAGCCGAATGTTGTCGTCTCGTGTCCCGGCGAACCTGCACCAATTTTGGCTACGATGAATCCGTGAGTGTTCAAATATTGCTGGAGCGCGAGAACATCAGAACCGGTGTCTCCAAGTTGGAGGTCTCTGGTAAATGTGGTCAAGGCGGGGACAGTCGCAGGAGATGTCGGCGCAGTCGGTGCAGTATTTGCATTCAAACCGGCAATGATATCGTTCATGACAGACGTTGTCTTCGGTCCCACCAATCCTGCCGTAGAAGATAGAGAGCTCGATATGATGCCGTGGGCGATCTGGAAGGAGATGACCGCCTTTTTGGTCAGGATGGGCTTCTGAAGCATGGTAGCTGTCGAAAAAATCGGCGATTTTAAAATGATCAATCTTGGCTTTCAAAACTTTGACTGCTTCTTTGGGGGAATGCGGGTGGGCTGACAAAATTACCATAAACAATCCTTGTTTCGGCAATTATAGTATGGACGATGCTCAAAAAATTATCGACAAAATTGCAATTCCAAATTACCCAGTCATATTTGATATTGAAGGTGAAGAGTTTATATCAAGAGATGGCCTGACTGTAAAGCAAGAAATACTTGTGTTACTTGGTAGACAAAAACGTGATGCCGACTTTCTATTTTCAAAAACAAAAGATAGTAACAGAACTCGGTTCAATAAAACAGTCGCTTCAATGGAGACCAAAAAACTCATCGCACATAAAGATAGTTTTTATCATTTACTACCTAACGGTATAAAAGAGATCCAAGCAAAAAACCTTTTGAAGGAGGTATAAGTTCGAATCCCACAGAGGTCGAGCCTTTGCGGGATTCGAACGATTTCAAACGACCCTCATTTTATCGAGGCCTCGGGGTCATCCGATACCAAATGCTGACTGCGGAGACGGAGGGATTCGAACCCTCGAGACCTTTAAAGGGTCTACATCTTTAGCAAAGATGCGTATTCGACCACTCTACCACGTCTCCAATGCCGACATATGTTTGTCAGCTTGGTCATTCTTACATAAAATCGGGACTTTATCAAAAGTGTCGAAATTGTGCGCAATGAATAGGAGTGTTAGAGTATTTTATCATGGACAAGAAGATACACGAGAAAATGAGAAAATTCGAAAAAACTGTCTGGAATTATTACGCGAAGCATCGGCGAAGCTTTCCGTGGCGCGAGGATATCACGCCCTATCGCATCGTCGTTTCCGAGATCATGCTTCAGCAGACGCAAGTCTCACGAGTCGTGCCGAAGTTTCAGTCGTTCATGCGAAAATTTCCGGACTTCGAGACGCTCGCGGCGACGCCACTGCGCGAGGTGCTTGCCGAGTGGCAAGGGCTCGGCTACAATCGGCGGGGACTTCAGCTCAAAAAACTCGCGGAAATGGTCATCGCGACGGGCGACCTTCCCCGCACCAAAGAAGCTCTCATAGAATTGCCAGGTATCGGTCCGAACACCGCCGGTTCCATTCTCGCTTTTGCCTACAATATTCCGCAAGCTTTCATTGAAACGAATATTCGATCGGTTTTTATCTATTTCTTTTTCAAAAATTCACGACGAAAAGTAGATGATAAAGAAATCCTCAAGCTGGTGGAAATCTCGCTTGCCGGTGGCTCCGGAAATTCCGGTAAAAATAATAAAAATCGAAACGCTCAAAACCCCCGCGAATGGTTCTACGCTCTGATGGATTATGGTGCCTATTTGAAAAGCAACTGTCCGAATCCTTCGAGGAAAAGCAAACATCATATCCGTCAGTCCCCTTTCAAAGGGTCAAATCGGCAATTGCGGGCACATATTCTGCGAAGTATCATCGAAAAACCACGTACAGCTCGAAAAATACAGCGTATCGTATCCGATAGAATGCAACAACTGAAAACCTCGGCGACACACTCCATTTTACAGAACATCACCGACCTAAAAAAAGAAGGCTTTATTACTGAGAAGAACGGCACATTTCATATCATATAGTACAATAGCCATATAGCCCATATAAAAAGATGAAAAAGATTGATTCAAACACCCCTCTCATTGAACTATTTCGCCTCGACACTTTCCAGAAAAAAGCTCTGGCAAAACTTCGCATCAGCAGTGTGCGTGATTTGCTCTACCATTTCCCCACGCATTACGGCGATACATCGGAGATGAGAAATATCGGTACACTGGCGGCAGGCGAAACGGCTGTCGTCTTCGGCAAAATTTCGCGGCTGACCATGAGCAAAAGCTTCCGCACAAAAATTGCTATGGCCACGGCAGTGGTCGAAGACGAAAGCGGCCGTATCCAATGCGTGTGGTTCAATCAGCCGTACTTGGCCAAGATGGTGATGGAAGGAGCATACGTACGGATCGAAGGTAAAGTTTCTGAACGGCGAAGCAAGCTTGGCGAGCTCTATTTCTCAAATCCAAAGATCGAAGTCGTCGGCAAACTACCGATCGGTGTCGGTGATTCCCTTTTCGGTAAAGCCGGCGAACGAAACGCCGCACATACTCTCTATCCGGTCTATCCGGAATCCCAGGGTATCACCTCGAATTGGATGTATTATGCGATGCAGAAAATTTTTAAGAGCGGCATGCTCGGGGATTTTATTGACCCTATTCCCGCCGACATCTTGAAGAAATACCATTTGCCGCCATTGCGCACCGCTCTCATTTGGATCCATGCGCCATTGCGCAAGGAGGATGCTGAAGTTGCCCGCAAACGTTTCGCATTCGAGGAAATTTTCTTCATCCAGCTCGAGAAGCGCCTCGCTCGCCGCGAATATGAACAAAATCCGGCGTGGAAAATCGAAATTGATAAGCCTGATAAAATTGACAAAAGAAATGACGCTCCCAAAAAAAATAGTGTAGAAAAATTCATAGCACGTTTCCCTTTTGAAATGACCGAAGCCCAACGCCATGCCATCTCCGCCATCCTCGCCGACTTTGCCAAAGGCCATGCCATGGCCCGACTTCTCGAAGGAGATGTCGGCTCTGGCAAAACAGCTGTAGCTGCTACTGCGGCATACGCTGTAGTAACGAAAAAGCTCCAAGTCGCCTACATGTGTCCGACCGAAATCCTGGCCAGCCAGCATTTCGAATCATTCATCAAGTATTTTTCTCACCTTGGCATCCAAATCGGCCTCATTACCGGTTCTGGTTGTCATAAATTTCCTTCAAAGGTCAATCCGAAAGGTTGGACAGATATTTCCCGCACCCAGCTGCTCACATGGACAGCTAACGGTGAAATATCCATCCTTGTCGGCACCCATGCTTTGATTCAAAAAACGGTCACATTCAAAAATCTGGCTTTGGCTATCATTGATGAACAGCATCGTTTCGGTACGAACCAGCGGGCCGAGCTTATCCGCAAGTCAGCGGCACAGATAAAAGGTAAAAAAATTGGTCCTCAAAAAATTCCGATCAAAACTCCCCTGCCGCATCTCCTTTCCATGACCGCTACACCCATTCCGCGTACCCTTGCTCTCACTATATATGGTGATCTTGATCTCACTCTCCTTGATGCCATGCCCGCTGGTAGGAAACCGATCATTACTGAGATCGTCTCACCAGCGCCGCTTGCTCGCCAAGCGACGTACGAGAAAATCCGTGCGGAGCTTGCTCTCGGCCGACAGGCATACATTATATGTCCGCGTATTGACGAGCCGGACCCAGCCAAAGAAACGGCTATTGAAGCGAAATCCGTCACTGAAGAAGCTGTACGCCTCAAGACCACCATATTTCCCGATTACAAAGTTGGCATTCTTCACGGCAAAATGAAGTCAGACGACAAAGACAAAGTTATGCTTGATTTCAAAACGGGGAAAATAGACATCCTTTGTGCTACTTCGGTGGTCGAAGTGGGAGTCAATGTGCCTAATGCCACCGTCATCGTTATCGAAGGTAGTGAACGCTTCGGCCTAGCTCAACTCCATCAGTTGCGCGGTCGGGTCATCCGCTCAGAACATCAGGCGTATTGCTATGTTTTTACAGGAAGTGGTGGTACAAATAGAAATAATGGAAATAACAATACCAAAAAGCCCACCGCAAAAACCGCCGCCCGCCTCAAAGCTCTCATCACTGCCAAAAACGGCTTTGAACTAGCAGAATATGATCTTGCTCAGCGTGGCGCAGGCGCTCTTTCTGGCGGCAAGCAGTGGGGTATATCAGATATTGCTATGGACGCCTTGAAAAATATAAAAATGGTCGAAGCGGCACGCACGGAAGCCCAGAATATCGTTGATAATGACTCATCATTCGTCCGCCACCATATTATCGCCGCAGAAATAGCTCATCGCACAAAAAAAATCGTTCATTTTGAGTAATTTTTTTATAAAAAAGAGTAGACAAAAGTAAAGAAGATAGGTAATGTGCTAAAAAAATCACTAGAACATTTTTTTAAAAAAATTCAATTACGTTTTCCACTGTTTTTAGTTTTTTTGACTTTTTTTGCGTGGACATATCTTTACAGGCTGGTATACTTGTTCCAGCAATAAGAACTTTTTTATAAAAGTGAAAAAAATTATTTTTTCACTTTTATTTTATAAGTATTTTATAAGTGCTTCATTATTAATCCATTATTAATTCATTAATTTTTTAACTACAAATATATGATCGCAAAAAGGAACGTATCGGACATCGAAACATTAGCAAAAAAAATCCAAAAGAGAGATGGGACGATCGTTCCTTTCGATATCAAGAAAATTTCTAATGCCATCGGCAAAGCTATGGTCGATGCAGGCGAAGGATCACCGAAAGAATCTGAGCTCGTAGCCAACAAAGTCTACGCCGATCTTATTCGCATCAATAAAAAGTACAAAAATTTCATCCCGACTGTCGAAGGCATCCAGGATAGCGTAGAAAATGAACTGATGCTGTCGGAATACGTCAAAACCGCCAAGCATTATATCCTTTACCGCGAAAAACGAGCCAAAATACGGGCGGCGGGCATGCAAGTGCCGCCGAAAGTGAAGAAACTTGCCGAAGAAAGCAAGAAATACTTCAGGAATTCTTTGGGCGAATTCGTTTACTATCGTTCCTACTCGCGCTGGATTGCCGAAGAAAGCCGCCGCGAGACGTGGATTGAAACTGTTGATCGCTACATGGCCTTCATGAAAGAAAATCTTGGTAATAAATTGAAGCCAGCAGAATACAAAGAAGTCCGCGAAGGTATTTTGAAACATGAAGCCATGCCTTCGATGCGCCTCTTGCAGTTTGCCGGTCTCGCCGCTCGCAAGACCAACGTCTGTGCCTACAATTGTTCCTACATCGCTCCCGAAACATTCCGCGACTTGGCTGAGATCATGTACATCTCTATGTGTGGTACCGGTGCTGGCTGGTCAGTCGAGAGCAGGAACGTTCAAAAGTTCCCTCAAATCAATTTTCAAATAGGCAAAAAATTGCCCGCCCATGCCATTCCTGATACCAAAGAAGGCTGGTCAGATGCTTTGTCCCTCGGCATGCATACGTGGGCAAAAGGTTACGATATAGATTTCGACTATTCCCTTCTGCGACCGGCCGGAGCGCGGCTCAAGACTATGGGTGGCAAGTCAAGCGGTCCTGAACCATTGAAAAGACTGATGAATTTCGTCCGAGGTAAAATGTTAAACCGCCAAGGCCGCCGCCTGCGCAATATTGACGTCCACGACATCATCTGCATGATCGGCGATTGTGTCGTCTCCGGCGGTGTCCGCCGAAGCGCCATGATTTCCCTGTCAGATCTCGATGATAATGAAGTTCGCGATGCCAAAAAGGGTTCTTTCTACGTCAACGAGCCGCAAAGAATGCTCGCTAACAATTCCGCCGTCTATATCACGAAACCTTCCAACACCGACTTCATGGAAGAATGGATAGCCTTGATGAAATCAGGTTCCGGTGAGCGCGGCATATTCAATCGCGGCTCCCTAGCCAAGACTCTGCCGGCTCGTCGCATCGCTGTGCTGAAACAATACCAAGGCTATTTTGACCCAAGCGGTCAGCATATCATTGGCCCCATGGGTACCAATCCTTGCGGCGAAATCATCCTCCAGTCAAAACAGTTCTGTAACCTTTCCGAAGTGGTCGCCCGAGCCGAAGATACCGAGAAATCACTCATGCGCAAGATTCGTCTGGCCACCATCCTTGGCACGTACCAGTCTAGCCTGACATATTTCCCTTATCTATCCAAAGAATGGGAAGAAAATTGTAAAAAAGAGGCACTCCTTGGCGTCTCCATGACCGGTCAATGGGATTGCCCTGTCGTCCGCAAACCCGAGACCCTCGACGCTTTGAGAAAAGAGGCCATCAAAGTCAACCAAGTCTATGCCAAAAGATTTGGCATCAATCCTTCCACCTGTATCACCGCCGTCAAGCCTTCCGGCACCCTTTCCCAGACTGTTGACTGTTCTTCCGGCATGCATCCTCGCCATGCGCCATACTTCATCCGCCGCGTCAGGATTTCCGCTACTGATTCTCTTTTCAAAATGCTTCGCGACCAAGGTGTGCCCTATCATCCTGAAGTCGGCCAGCCGAAAGAAGGCGCCACGACCTACGTCCTCGAATTCCCCGTCAAAGCTCCACACGGTTCTATTTTCAAAGACGATTTGTCTGCTATTGACCAGCTCGAATATTGGAAAATGGTCAAGATCCATTATACCGAGCACAATCCTTCTCAGACTATATCGATCGGCGAAGATGAATGGATAGCCGTAGCCGACTGGCTCTACAAGAACTGGGACATCGTCGGCGGCCTGTCATTCCTCCCCCGCGACAATCACGTCTACCAGCTCGCACCCTACGAGACCATTGATGAGAAGCGTTATAACGAGCTTTCCGAACACCTGAAACACGTTGACTATTCCAAGATCATCACCTACGAGAAGACCGATGAAGTAGATGTCAAAAAAGAGCTGGCTTGTGTTGGGAATGTGTGTGAGATTGTGCTGTAGGAATGAAACTCATAAAGATATAAAGAACAGCGATTTAAAGATCGTTGTTTTTTTATTTACTGTCCAAAAAACTCATTTTGCTGTACTATTTTGAAATACTTACAATGCACGCATAGCTCAGTTGGTAGAGCAAATGTCTTATACACATTAGGTCCCAGGTTCGAGCCCTGGTGCGTGCACATGATCAAAGTCTTGTCTTCCATGGGTTAAAAATTGTATTCCAGACAAGACATACTCTCCTAACGCACGATTATTATATATGACAGTGCATGTTCCTTTGCCGAAACCATTTCTATACGTCAGATTTGCCTGATTTGATTTTTTGATTTGCGGATTGTCAAATTGTGAAATGGGAATATTCAAAGTATTCGACCAATATTCCATCATTTTTCTTTGATCCATATCGGCATATATCTGTAAGCGAATCTTCAGTTTTGATGTATCCACTCCGAGCAGAATCAGCCATGATATAAAAAATTTCAGGACGGATGGATTGCTATTGGTCAGACTTACGGTAGACATTCTTGTCTTACCTCCCTCACCCCAATAGAGAAAAAACCCTGCTATATACATATCGCGTTCGGACAAATGACCGATATCTTTACTGACACTGGTAAAGACATTCTCCAATCGGATTTTCTTTTTACGAGCTTTGGTATTCCGACATTTTTCGATCCGCTCATAATTCCAATCTCTCAGCTCACGAATCCTCTCATCAGATAAAGGATAATCTGCAAGCCAGCCTGAAAGCGTGCTCTTGCTTAAGCCTAATTCTTTCTTTATTTTGCTATAGCTGTAACCCGCCAATCTTAACTGTATTGCTTTTTGTTTTTCTAAAATTCTTGCCATGTCGCCATCTTATCAAATGGCGATAAAATCCTTATAAAGAAAGATTAAAATTTCAATAAAATTAATAGTTACAACACAGAAAAATTAAGAAATAAAGATACTTATCACATAATAAAACGCATCAAAATATTCTGAAGAGAAACTCTCGGAAGGAGCGAAGGCGACTGAGAGGGAGACGTCCGGCTAGCAAGCCGGAACGTCGGTTTCTCGGAAGAATGTTTTGATGCGTTTTATTTTTTTGAAATTTCCTATATTTCTAATTTCCTCTTCGGCTGTATCCCATGGGCCACAAGTATTTTCTCATACTCATCCCTCTCAATATTCTCCACCTCGATCAACCTCTTAGCAATCGCTTCAAGTATAGGCCGATGCGTCGTGACAACGCCCTCCGCCCGAATAAATGCTTCACTCATGATGCGCGAAACTTCAGCATCAATTTCGGCTGAAATTTTTTCCGAATATTCCCCATTTTCAGCTAGTCCCATCCCAAACAATGCTCTGCCGCCTTCATTACCTTCGAAAGCCAGTGCGCCAAGCTTGTCCGACATGCCGTATTTCGTCACCATGTCGCGAGCAAGCGCAGTCGAGACTTGGAGATCATTCGATGGACCGGTCGTAACATCGCCAAACATCATTTTCTCTACCACATAACCGCCGAGCGAGACGGCGATATCGTCGAGGAATTGCTTTTTGCTTTGCAATCGACGGTCTTCAAGCGGCAGATGGAGAGTATAGCCAGCCGCCCGACCACGGGAAATAATAGAAATCTTATGCACTGGATCAGCGTACGGCAAAACGGATGAGATGAGAGCGTGACCGGCTTCATGATATGCCGTGATTTCTTTTTCTTTTTTACTCAAAATATGACTCTTACGTTCTGGACCGAGCATGACTTTTTCTATTGAGCGGATGAGATCGTATTGCGAAACTTTTTTGCGATCTTCACGGGCGGCGAGGATGGCCGCTTCGTTCATCAGAGAATAGAGATCGGCGCCGGAGAAACCAGGCGTGCGCTCGGCGATGACCATCAGATTGACATCCTCGGCAAAAGGCTTGGCTTTGGCATGGATTTTCAAAATTTCTTCGCGGTCGTGGCGGTCGGGCAGGTCAATGGTCACACGTCGATCGAAACGGCCAGGACGCAAGAGAGCCGGATCAAGAACGTCAGGGCGGTTCGTCGCTGCCATCACCACCACCTTTTCATTCGGCTCAAAACCGTCCATTTCGACGAGAATTTGGTTCAAAGTCTGCTCGCGTTCATCATTTCCCCCGCCGCCAAAACCACCGCTTCCCCGCGCCCGACCGACCGCATCTATTTCATCAATGAAAATAATTGCCGGCGCGGTCTGCTTGGCCATTTTGAAAAGGTCGCGGGTACGCGAAGCACCGACACCGACGAACATTTCGACGAATTCCGATCCTGAAACTGAAAAGAAGGCCACACCCGCTTCCCCCGCCACCGCCCGCGCGAGCAAAGTCTTGCCCGTACCCGAAGGCCCCATGAGCAAGATACCTTTCGGAATAGCCGCGCCGATATCGAGAAATTTTTTGGGATTTTTCAGGAAATCAACGATTTCGGAAAGCTCTTGTTTGGCTTCTTTGGCTCCGGCCACATCCTTGAACGTCACTTTTTGTTTCGTATCGTCGGGCATCGTCACACGCGCTTTCGACTGGCCAAACGTCAGCGCCTGAATACCCGCACCGCGCATTTGCCGCGTCAAAAACCAGATGATAAGAATGAAAAAGAAAATCGAGACGATGTACGGCGCGATTTGTTCAAACCAAAAAGCCAGTCCCGATGGACCTTCTACGGTGATATTGACCGCATTGAGCTGGGCTGGCGTCACCCCATAATGCGTCAGCGTATCCGTCACCGCCGTATCCGTCTCTTTATTCGTCGTTTCTAAATCCCCGTTCCTATACGTGGCATCAAGTTCATCGCCGTTCTGATCAATAGAAACGACCTTCCCCGCCGCCACATCACTCGCGAGCTGTGACAGAGAAATCTTGGTCGAGGGCGTCGCCGTGCCCTCATAATACGAATAGCCGCTCGTGACAAGGAGCAGAATGAGCAGAACCAAGCCGATCATATTGATAAAACTCCAGCGCGAAGACGGCTTGGAAGGCTTGCCTTTCTTTTTTTGGTTTGGGCTATTTTGGTTGTTTGACTGATTTTGTTTCTGATTGTCTTGGTCGGGCATAGTAGATATATTATATAGTAACAGTATTGATACATTACAGATGACGAGATTGACCGTCAACTATGTCAAGTATACAGAAAAATAGGCAAAATAAAAAGTTCTAGTCTCCTCCCACACTCATTATTCCTTATGAGCTTCAACCTGTTCGTATAAAATATTCTCCATCGTAGTAAGGGCAGACTCGGGATCTTTCTGATACTCCGCCAATAATTCCGGATGTTCGGTCAAAGCTTGGCTAAAATTCACTGAAAATCGGCTATTGTCGTATTGAATCCATTTTACAATATACAAGTCCAAATCTTCTCTACTCAAACCCTCTTTTGATATACCATAAAATCTCAAAGTTAAATCAACCTGCATGTGCAGATCCGGTCTCAATTTCTCGATGAAAAGATCCGACTCCATTCCTTCTGTTGCACCTCTCGATGTATCTCCCGATGTATCTCCTGATGTATCTCCTGATTCAAAATGGTTCATAGCAGTAGTATACACCTGAAAAAGGACATTGGAATACACATTGAAATAAGCTAGCACAATGTATTGTAGCAATAACAAGACTAATTCATTATTGTCTTATTTCCTGCGTTTTTTGGACATTATACCAATTATCCCAAAAGGTATATTATTGAGTGTACTGAACCTATTTATTAATCGACAGAAAAAAGAATATTACATACTATGAAAAAAATCTGGGCATTCTTGAAGAAATATAAGAAGACGACTATTTTCGTCATCATCATCGTCATCCTCGGCATCTGGTATTACCATTCGACCCATATCGTCACGGCGACCACATACGTGGTCAAATCAGCAACCGTGGGTACGGTCGAAACGACCGTTTCCGGCACTGGACAGATAGCAAGCTCGCAAGAGCTTCCCATCTATCCGCAGGTCTCCGGTACGGTGGTCTCGGTCAATGTGAAAGACGGTGACCACGTCACGAAGGGCCAGGTCCTCGCCACCCTCGACAGTACCAACGCTTACTACAGTCTCGAAAATGCCAAAATCTCCGTGGAAAAATTAGAGACCTCGAATCCCATTTCCAATAGCAGTGACCAAGATGCGGTGACTAATGCTCAAGCCTCGGTCAGCCAGACATATCAAAGCGCTTTCAACACTATCTCAAGCGCTTACAATGACATGGGACCGATAATCACCAGCTTGAATGATATTTTCTACAATGAAAAAACATCACCATACTTTACCGATACCAATGTCGCCCAGAACTATGGCTCGGCCGCGCTACAATATAAAGAGACTGCGGGCGTTCTTCTCGACCAAACCACGGCGGAATATACCGCTTTCCGTCAGATATATTTGGCTACTGCTTTAACCTCGACGACAAGTATTAACTCCAGCCTCAATCAGGAGCTGACTATAGCTCAAGATTTGTCTAATACGATCAAAGATGCGGCAGTGGCGGTTAATTACATTGTCAGTCAGACATCACAGTCGGCCCGCACTTCGGCCATGACTACAGATCAGAATGACCTGACAGGTTGGCTTTCAACCATCAGTTCTGACAATTCAAGTCTGACAAACGCAGAGAATAGCATCCAAAGCAATAACCAGTCGCTTACTCAGGCCCAAGCAAACTTGTCTGCTGATCAAACGACAAATAATCCTCTCGACCTTCAGTCAGCCGAACTGGCTTTGCAGCAAGCTCAGACGACCTACAATAACTACACCGTCACTGCTCCATTCGACGGAACTATCGGAAATGTCGTACTACAACCGGGCGACAATGCCGGTGCTTCCACTGCCATTGGTACACTTGTCACCAACCAATACATATCTACTATTGTCCTCAATGAAGTGGATGTGGCTAAAGTAGCTGTCGGACAGCCGGTCAACATTACTTTCAACGCTTTGCCAAATATCACCGCTACGGGAACCGTTATCGAAGTGGACACTGTTGGTACAGTGAGCTCCGGTGTGGTGAGCTACAATGTACAGATTTCTATCAATACGACCGATCCTCAAATAAAAATCGGCATGAGCGTCAACGCCAACATCATCACAGCCGAAGCAGCCAATGTCGTGGTTGTACCAAACGCCGCAGTCAAGACTCTCGGCGGCAGATCGTATGTCATGATTCCTGTAGGAACAGTCACACCAACAGCGGTAGTGGCTGGTACAACAGGAACGGGTGGATATGGCAGTCTCGGCGGAAGCAGTGGAAGCGGTAGGAGATATGGTGGAGGATTTGGAAGTACTACGACGGCTGTCAGCAGTTCTACAGGAGCTGGAACCTATGCCAGCTCGACGCGGTCATTTGCAAATGGCACCAGCACAAGTAGTAGAACCGGCATCGGAAGCAGTAGTAGTACAATAAACGGCGGTACGGTCAGCACTGTCAGCATCAAATTTGTCCAAGTGGGCTTAAGCGACAATACGAATACCCAGATCTTAAACGGTCTCAATCCTGGAGATTTGGTTGTGACTCAAACAATCACCGGCACGGCTCCTAAAGCCACTACGAGTGGTAGTATATTGAGTAGTTTAACCGGCGGAACGAGAGTGACTGGTAGTGGCGGAGGATTTACCGGCGGTAGCGCAGGTGGAGCTCGTACGGGAGGAGCAACAAGCGCGGTTACACCGGCACGATAGCGATAGAAAGTAATGAAAAACAATCAGTATGATTGAAATTAAAAACATCACAAAAGTCTACGGTAATGTCGGTATAGAACAGGTTAAAGCAGTGGATGGTATCACTTTTACCATTAAGGATGGAGAATTCGTGGCTATTATGGGCCCATCAGGTTCGGGTAAATCAACTTTGATGCACATCCTCGGTGCCCTCGATACGCCAACATCCGGAAAATATTTTCTCGATGAAAAAGATGTCTCATCTCTCACTGATGAACAATTGGCTGAAATCCGTCGCAATCATATTGGTTTCGTTTTTCAATCGTTCAATCTCCTGCCGAGGACGACCGTCTTACGTAACGTCAGCCTGCCACTTATGTATGCGGGAGTAAAAGTAGAAGAACGCGAAAAGCGGGCCAAAGCGTCTTTGAGAAGTGCTGGCCTTGACGAAAGCCATTATATGCATCTTTCCAATCAGCTTTCCGGCGGTCAAATCCAACGCGTGGCTATAGCCCGAGCTCTTGTTAATAATCCTTCGCTCATTCTGGCTGATGAACCGACAGGCAATCTCGACACTCGTACCGGCGAAATCGTCCTCGGCACCTTCCAAAAACTCAACCGCGAAAACGGCAGTACTATCGTCCTCATCACCCACGAGCCGGACATCGCCATGCATGCTAATAGAATCATCCACATCCGCGATGGTAAGGTCGTCGAAGATAAAATCAATCCCCACCCTACCAAAGCCCGCATAGACATTCCGGAAAAGATTTAATTAAAATTAAAAAAATTATGACTTTTTTCGATATATATCATGAGACATCATCAGCATTACGCGCCAACAAAGTCCGATCCGGTTTGACCATGCTCGGTATCGTCATCGGCATCGGTTCAGTCATTGCCATGATTTCGATTGGTGAAGGAGCACAGTCGAGCATCCAGTCATCCATCCAGTCAATCGGCTCGAATCTCATTATTATCATGCCGGGAGCTCAAGCAACGCCGGGGTCTATCGTCTCAGCTGGTCGCGGTACCGCACAGACACTGACGGGTGGTGATGCTACTGCTATCGCCAGTCTGCCGGGTGCTGTAGCGGTGGATCCAGAAGTTACCACCAGCAAACAAGTGACCTATCAGGGCACGAATACCAGAACCAGCATCGTCGGCACCGGCGATCAGTATCCTGCTGTACGAAACCTTCAGATTGCCGATGGCTCATATTTCACTGCTGGTCAAGTCACTTCCCTCGCCAGAGTAGCTGTCATCGGGCCGACGGTTCTAGCAGATCTCTTTGCTACCGGCACTGAGCCAGTGGGACAAAATATAAATATCGGTGGAGATAATTTCACTGTCATCGGCGTCTCTGTAGCCAAAGGTGGTACCGGTTTTACCAACCAAGATGATCAGATTTTTATCCCTGTTACCGTTGCTCAACAATTCTTCACTGGAAATCAGTACGACAGCACTATTAGCGTCGAAGCAGATACGACTGCCGATATGACCAATGTTCAGAATGAGATCACTGCTCTGCTTCTCTCACGCCACAACATCAGTAACCCCACCAACGCCGACTTCAGCGTCATCAACCAAGCCGACATTGCCGCTACGGCTTCGGGTGTGACTCAAACATTCACTGTCCTTCTTGCTGCTGTCGCCGGCATTTCTCTTGTCGTCGGCGGTATCGGTATTATGAACATGATGCTTACCACGGTCACCGAACGTACCCGTGAGATCGGCTTGCGCAAAGCTATCGGCGCCAAGAAAAGCGACATCAGCACACAATTCCTCGTCGAAGCAGTTTCACTCACCTTTATCGGCGGAGTAATCGGGGTCATTCTAGGTGTTTTGGCTTCGTATGCGGTCACTACTTTTGGCGGTATTACCACGAGCGTCACTTCAAGCTCCGTCATCTTAGCTTTCTGCGTCTCGGCCGGCATTGGCATTATTTTTGGCTACTATCCGGCACGACGAGCGGCCGGGCTCAATCCTATCGAAGCGTTGAGATACGAATAAGTAAAATGACATAACATACATTTGCAAAAAAACCGGCATACCGTTCGGGTGAACGATTGCCTCCCTCTCACAAAGCTACCTGCTGGCACTTTGTTCCGAGAGTTTCTTGCAAATGTATGTTATGTCGTTTTATATGTTCCTGCGTCGCTCGCTCGCTTTTTCATACTTAGCATGTTAAGATTGATACATGGCGTTCCATACAATAAGTTCATCAAAAAAAATATCGAATGTCCCCATCGTCAATGTCATCCGACCAGTGATGCAGTTACGAGCTGGCCTTGATCGTATTTCGACATTCGTCCTGAAGAAAAAAATGGGCTTCGGAGTATCGCAGTTTCGTATCCTATACGTCTTAGCTTATAAGCCGCACATTACTCAAAGATACATCGCTGACTTTTGGGATGTAACCGAAGCATCTGTCAGCCGCCAGATGAATATTCTGGAAGAGCGCGGTTTCATCAAGCGGAATAGTATGAATAAAGGTAAAAAATCAAGACTTCCCAAACCCGTTATATCCCCCGCCGGCAAGAAGGCCGTCGATCGAGCATTACGTTACACTACTGAATCGTTCGAGAACATTTTCCGAGATATCGGGACGACGGACAGAAAAACCATCGTTCGACTTCTGGAAAAATTATTAGAAAAAGTCAAAATAAGCCCATCCCATGAAAACCACCCATAAAACCTCAAAAATAATCCTCTGCATCGTCGTTGCGATCATTGTTCTTGCTATTATTGCTGGCGGTGTTTATTTTATTACGCCGGGAGCGACACAAGAAAAATATACCACTACACCTATTAGCCAGATGGATTTGACCGAAACGGTCACGGCTACGGGCGTTGTAGCGGCGGATCAAGAATCTGTGTTGGCTTTCGACGGTGAAGGCGAGAACGGTCTCGGCGGCACTATCGCGACGGTCAATGTGGCTGTCGGCGATCATGTCACCCAAGGGCAAGTCTTGGCCACGCTTAAATCTGATTTTTTGGAATCTGGTCTCGAAGGTGCCCAAGCTGACCTAGCGGCTGCACAAGCGGAGCTCGCCACCATTGAAGAAGGTGCCACACCCGCCGATGTCGCCGTTTACAGTCAAAAATCTGCCGACGCTGAAACAGCTTTTTCGAGCGCCATTCACGATGCCTTTTTGAAGACACAGGATGCCATTGAGAATCAGACAGACGTCTTTTTTACCAATCCAGTTTCCGTCAATCCCGTTATCAATGTGCCGACTGAAAATACATATACCAAAAATAACATTGACCAAGAACAATTGGTCTTGATCGGAGATCTGCAAAATTGGAATACTGCTCTAGCTGGCGACACACCAAACCAAGTCACTCCGCAGGCGCAATCAGCGGCCAGCACAGCCCTCTCCGATGCCAAACAATTTTTCTCTGACCTTGCTGGAATCGTCAATTGGCTCAATACCGGCAATAGCGGTCTCAGTCAGACGACCATTGACGCTGATCGAGCTATCGTCACCGGTGCGGCAACCGAAGTGACGGCCGCCGCGACTGAATACACCGGTGCACTTTCCGGCGTGAACGAGGCCATCTCATCTCTTAACATGGAAGAATCGAGCTCGACGCCGTCAACCATCGCCGCTCAATCAGCCGAAGTGGCCAAAGCCCAAGCTGAAGTAGCGACTGATCAAAGCGAAATCGCCCATTCCGAACTGACGGCGCCGTTCGACGGCGTTGTTACCGATGTCGAACCAACGGTCGGCGAAGTCTTCAACGTCGGTGCACCGGCTATCACCGTCATCTCCGGTGGCCCGTTTAAGATCATCGCTCAAATGCCGGAGACGGACGTGGCAAAACTTACTTTGGGTGATACAGCTTCAGTTACTCTCCCAGCCTACGGTGCCAACACAATATTTCCTGCCACAGTTACTGACATTGATCCAGCAGAAACGACCGTGAATGCAGTCAACGGCTACCAAGTGACCCTTCATTTCGCCAGTGTTGACCCACGAATCCTTTCCGGCATGACGGCGAACATTTCCATCATCACGGCGACAACGAGCAGTGTGGTAGCAGTACCGGCAAGTGACATCATTACTGATACCACCACAACTGGCGACATACAAACATCAGTCATGGTCGAAAGTCAAACAAACGGACAGCCGAGCGGGACATTCGTCAAAAAGCCCATCACCGTCGGTATCACCGGTGATAACGGCTATGTCGAAATAAAGAGTGGCCTGTCCGATGGCGATATCGTAGCTAAATTTTAAGAAAGATTAATAGAAAAAGAAAAAATCAAAAAATATGAACCCCGAAAATAACCATACGGAAAATAAAGTCAAAACGGTATCCACCAAAAAACCCATTCTGAAACGCATTGCCGCAAGTAAGGCGGTACGGTGGATCGGTATCATCATTCTCGTGGTTCTCGCCGTCGTGGGTGCCGTCATCTTGAAACAATTGAACAGTCGCGTCTATACCGATCAGGCCGATATCGAAGCTCCGACCATCACCCTCGGACCAAGTGCACCAGGAATCCTCCAGAAACTTTTTGTCAATGTCGGCGATCACGTCGCCGCTGATACACCTGTAGCCGAAGTCGGTACTCAAATCATTCAGACTCAAGTGGCAGGTATCATCACTTCGACTGACAATATCATCGGTCAGATCGCCAATCCTACCGATCCGATCGTCACTATGATTGATCCGACACAGCTCCGTGCCGTGGCTCATCTCGACGAAGACAAAGGTCTCTCAAGCGTGCAAGTTGGCGATCATGCCACCTTCACCGTGGACGCTTTCGGCAGTAAAGACTATCAGGGTATCGTTGATGAAATAAGTCCAACCGCCCGCGAGAATGACGTCGTCTTCAATATTTCTGATCAACGCCAGACGCAGGAATTTGATGTCAAGGTCCGCTTTGACACCGCTGCATATTCTGAATTATCGAATGGCATGTCGGCGAAAATAACTATTTACAAGAATTAGTTTTTATTCTCCTTTATAAAAAAAATATGAAACACCAAAACACTTCAGAATATACTTTTGAGGAACACGGATAAATTTCTGCTGAAATTTTCCTCGTGCTCGCGCCGTCGCGCTCACAAGTTTCCTCAAAAGCATATTCTGAAGTGTTTCCATCCTCTCATATTATTTCAATACAATGGAAGAAAAACCTCATTTAAAATGGTTAATATTGGCAACCGTCATTATCGGGACTTTTCTTGGTAGGCTTGATCAGACAATTGTTAATTTGGCATTACCGAAAATTATCAATGACTTCGGTATTACCGTCTCATCTGCCGGATGGATAGCTACAGCGTACATCATTGCGAATGCCATCTTTGTGCCGATATGGGGTAAACTCGGTGACACCATCGGCCGAAAAAAAGTCTATATTCTTGGTTTTCTTATTTTCATTTTCGGTTCAGTCCTCGCCGGACTCGCATGGAACCTGACGTCCATGCTCGTCTTCCGCGTCATTCAAGCCATCGCCGCTTCAGCCGACTACCCCACCGCTATGGCCATTCTCGCCGTGACCTTTACGAACGGCAAAGAACGCGCCCAAGCTCTCGGAATATGGTCATCGTCATTTGCCGCGGCGTCGGTCTTCGGACCGCTTATCGGCGGACCGCTCATTGATAATTTCGGCTGGAGATCGGTCTTCCTTGTCAACCTCCCTGTTGGTATCGTTGGCCTCACCATGGCCCTCGCGTACGTCAAAGAATCTGTTTCAACCGTGGTGTCGCATTCTTTCGACTGGTGGGGAGCTATTACACTCGGTGCCGCACTCTCAACCCTTGTCCTTGTCCTCGACCAAGGCATGGGCTGGGGTTGGACATCGGCAAACAGCATTATCTGCTATGCCCTGACTGCTATTCTCACTATGGTCTTCGTCTGGATAGAGCATCATCACGACGAGCCAATCGTTGATCTGAAATTTTTCAGAAACAGCCTTTTCGTCAACACTCTTCTCAACAACTTCATCATTTTCATGGGCCTCATGGGCAGTGTTTTCCTTATCCCCATCTTCGCTCAGACATTTCTCGGCATGACAGCCACCCAATCGGGCTACCTGTTCATCCCACTCGCTCTTTTCTTCCTTCTGTCAGCTCCCGTGGGCGGCATGCTCATCGGTCGGGTCAAACCAAGCTACGTCATCGCCGCTTCAACCTTTGTGGCAGCCATCGGCCTTTTCATGTTCGTGGGTATTGATCCGCGCTCCGGCGTCCTCGCTATCACTGTGCCGCTCTCCGTCATGGCCTTCGGTATGGGTTTCGGTATGGCCCAGCGTACGAACCTCATTGCCGTCGCCGTGCCCGTCGAAGAAATCGGCGTGGCTTCGTCTATTCTCGCTCTCGGCCGCAACATCGCCGGCGCCTTCGGCATCGCTATCTTCGGTACCATTCTCGACAATAGTGCTTCCAGCCATCTCGCCAGCATCGTCAAAAACAGTGCACTTCATCTGCCAAGTCTCGCTACACCGGCGGGCATCGCCGCATATAAAGCGGCTATCGGCCTGATGGAGCTCAAAGCCCAAGTGGATGCCTACGGCACCGTCTTTGTCACCGCCGCCAGTGTCATTCTCGTCGGGGCATTTCTGGCATTTTTTATAAAAGTAAAACGAGAGGAAATGCATGGAGGGATGCATGTGCAGGTGGAATAGATAATAATTCGTATGAAATAATTGTCGCGATCAAGCTATGTCTATGATATTGTTAGTGTATGCCCACCTTTATCGAAAACAAAAAAGTCGGCCTCAATTATGAGATTATGGAAACATACGAAAGCGGCGTGGAGCTTTTGGGTTTGGAGGTAAAGTCGCTTCGCGCTAAGCACGGCTCGCTTGCGGGCGCGTATGTCGTCGTCCGCGGCGGTGAAGCTTTCATCGTCAACGCTCACATACCTCCCTATCAGGAAAAGAACACTGCCGCCGACTATGATCCGTATCGCACCCGCAAGCTTCTTTTAAAAAAATCAGAAATCGTCACACTCAGTGCCCAGGGAAATAAAAAAGGTTTGACAATTATACCTATTTCGATGTACAGTAAAGGGCTGAAAATTAAGATAGAGATTGCAGTAGTGCGTGGCAAGAAGAAGCACGACAAGCGAGAGACGCTGAAGAAGCGGCAGACCGATCGGGACATAGCCCGACAGTGGAACACACGCTAATTTGCACTTTGAAAATCAGGTCGCACCCGCGGCCGAATAATTCAGCGAAAAGTAAAAGCTGAAGTAAACCATGGGGATGCCAGGCCTCGACACGTGGCCTACCCGTTCATGCGCAATGGAGAGCACCGTTACCTCTTAAATCTGACGGAAATCGCAACTGCAAAAAATTCAGTCGCAACGGCCAAGTCTATTTTGTCTCCATATTTTGGAGCAAACAGCTTCGCCTTCGCTTACGCGAAAGCCTAAGTGACATCCGTCTGCGTGCGTCCGCGCCGCAGTCCGGGTGATATATAGCGGACTAGGAATCGGTACTGCCTCACGCCGGCTTCCGAACCAATGAGGCTCGCCCTGCATATATTTTGTCCGTTTTGAGTATGCTGGGTCAAATCTAAAATGATCTAACCATTGTAGAAGCGTGTTCGGGAATCATGTGCACGGCGGTTCAATTCCGCCCATCTCCACATCCAATGACTTAGAAGCGTCAAAAGTCTCAAAAACCCTTAAGGGTAGCGATAGAATAGCGGTTCCAAAGCCGCTATTTTTGCTATAGGCTATGTTCTTCTCGAACACCAGTTTCAGTACAAGTCGCTTCATGGTCAAATCGCCATTTACCAGGCGGGTCAATCGCCAGAAAGTGCTCCGAAAGCCGAAGGATTTGATGCTAGCGTATCCAGGGCATGTCATGGCACTCGATACCATCGAGAAACAAAGAAATGGTAGGAGGATGTATATCTTGACTGCAATCGACATTTACACCCGTATCACATTCTCAATCGCTACGAGATCACATTCCTCAAAGACCTTTACACATTTCTTTTTCCTCATCATGGTCATGTTTCCGTATGATATTAAAAATGTCCTGACTGACAACGGTAGCGAGTTCAAAAAGTTTCTTGATCAATTGCTCACAAAGAAAGGCATCGTCCATTACCATACATATCCCAAGACACCGAAGATGAATGCTCATTGTGAGAGCTTTAACGGCACAATTCAAGAAGAATTCGTTGACTATCACGTCAACCTCCTTTTCGATGATACGACCGCATTCAATGAAAAACTGAAAGAGTATGTGGTGTTTTACAACACCAAACGAGTTCACTATGCCTTCAAGAACAAAATGGCTCCGCTTGAGGTCTTGGTGGCTTCCGAGTATTATGTATCCAAATTACCAGCGGAGTGCAAAAGTGGGTGGCCTTATTCAGCAGGTTGCGGGGTTTTGTAATTCACAGTATAATTAACGTATCGTTCGTTGTGGAACCACTTTATTATTTATATCTATTTTTTCATGAAAATATTACGCATTAGTTTAGCAGGTATATTAACATCATTGTGTCTATTTACCGTTGTTCCATCTCCCGCTCACGCCGCCTCACCCCTCATCGTCTATCCATATACGATATCATCCGGTAATCCGGGTACTTCAACAGCCACAATCACCTTTACTTCCAACATTGCTGGAACATCGAGCATAAGTTATGGTCCCACTACAGCGTATGGTACCGGTGCTTTCTCAGCCATTTCAACTACCAATCATTCCATTCCTCTCATAAGCCTTTCTCCCAACACCACATACCACTATCAAATCACTTCTTATGATGCAGCAGGTGACATAGCTACCTCTGCTGACCAAACACTCACCACCGTTGTTTCTTGTACTTACTATGTTGACTCAGTGAATGGCAGTGATGCCAATCCTGGAAATGATCCTAATCTTGCGTATCAGCATCTTGCTACTGTGCCAGCTGTGGCGAATGGTTCAACTGTTTGTCTCCGCAGAGGTTCGACATTTACTGACTCTCTTTATATCGGTGTTTCGGGAGACACAAGAAACAACGTTACAGTTGAAGACTATGGCCCTGCCAATCTTCCAAAGCCGATGATCGATGAAAGTGATGTTATTCCACCCGGTTCTTGGAGTCTTGTTGCTGGTACTTCAAACTTATATCAAGCTACCGTATCAGGTCCAGGTACCTCAACACCTTCAAAATATTTGTTCCCTTTCTATATTACTGGTCCATGGATTAATGTATGGGAATGTAAAAGTTCGCCTTGTACCCCTACAGGTTTTGGTGGTAACGATTGGTTTTTATATAATCAGACAACCCAAGCCTTAGCCAGTTCAACTCCGGGAAGCTACTATATCTCAGACATGACCCAACCAACGGTGACAATATATGTACATCCATGGGATGGAACCAATCCGATTACTAATGGATATACCTACTCATACTCACATCGTGGTCTTGGTGTCGAGACGGATGGAACAAATGACATAGTGACCAATATTGTCTCAAAAAAGAATGCTGACAATGATGGGAGCATAGTCTCATATGGTACTACGGGGACATTCAATGGTGTCGAGGCATACCAGGGAGGAAAGCATAATGTCTATTGCTCTAGTGGTTGTACAGCTAATAATAGTATTTTTTCAGATGCATACTATTATACGGGTAGTAATATGTTCGTTGAGTTTGCTGCTACTGCACTGGGTATTCCTGTCAGTTGTAATAATTGCCAATTCTATACTGGTACGAGTAGTAACGCTGCTATTTTTACGTCACATGCAAACTCAGGTTTTGACCCTGTTTCTTTTAACGGCGGCTTTGCTGTAGGTGTTGGTTCTAATTTTGGTAGCCTTGCGGGGCTGAGTTCAGCCGTGAATGTGCTTGGTTTTACTTGCTTTAATACCTACGGTTGCATTAATTCTGATGGAAATCTTGGAACAACTACAGTATTAAATAGCCAGCTTGTTAATAAAATTTTTAATGGAACACAAGATGGTTTTGTCGATGTTGTTGGCGGCTCGGCTGCAACATCTTCGGTTACCATTATAGGAAATAGCATGACGTGTTCTGGATTTCAACATGGTTCTATTAATGTCAATCAACCATATTCTCAAGTGACAGTATCATCAAGTACGTTATATAACTCAGGTGCGGGTAATAACGCACAGGGAATTTACACTAACGGTGCTACTAATAGTGTTATAACACTCTGGAATACTATTATAGATTCTATCTCAAACGCTTCATATTGGTTCTTGTCTAATCAGGCTACGTCTACAACTCAATATATTGGAGATTATAATGCATTCATCTTGCCTCATGTATCACAAGCTAGTATACTCTCCAATTATTTCAATCTCTCTTCTTGGCAAGCATCTACTGGTCAAGATCTTCACACCGTCACCAGTGGCGGAACTGCTCTTGGTAATAATACTGCCACTTCAACTGGTGCTTGTACTCCATCAAGTATGATCATGACTGGTCCGACTTCTGGCTCCGTCAACGCGTCGTCAACAAGTTTTACGTTGACACCAAATAAAACATTCACTGGTACGACAACGATTTCATTTGCTGGTACAGGAAGTGCTGGTTTGACACCGTTTGATGTTACTTGGAATAACTCTTCGTCTCCTAAGACTTTCACGATTAAGCCAACGGCTACAGGTACGATTACTGTTACACCATTCATTAACAGTGCCACCACTAGTCCCGCCTTCATCCTTGCAACTTCGAGTAGCAGTATATATGGGGCACCTCTCTCCCAGATTATGCTCAACTATCAAAGTAATTCTTACGCCCCAAGTGCTCCCTACGGTACCCCATCAGCCACAGCAGGTAACACCACAGCTACTATCTCTTGGAACGCTCCAGCTGACAACGGAGGGTCAACAGTCACTTCATATACTGTCGCTTCATCCCCAGGAGGCATAGCAACCACAACAACGGGTCAGTCAGCTACTCTCATTGGCCTCACTAACGGTACAACATACACCTTCACGGTGATTGCAACGAATGCCGTCGGAACCAGTGCCTCATCTACTTCATCAAACAGTGTCACTCCAGCAAACTATGCTTCAGTTACAACCAGTGCCGCCACAAGTATTACCACCACAGGAGCTACTCTCAATGGTTCAATCACCGCAACCAATGGTTCTAACGCTACTGACTCAGGTTTCATCTACAGCGTGAGTCCAACTCTCTCATCTGGTGTAGCTACATCATCATTAGGTGCACAAACAGGAACTACCACTCTCACTACACTACTCACCGGTCTTTCTCCTTCAACCACCTACTACTTCACCATCTATGACACAAATGTTGTCGGTACCGTCTATGGTACGACGCTTTCATTTACAACTTCTGCTGTTCCAGTCGTTATTACTCCGACTGGCACCATCTCCTCTGGCGGTGGTTCGCAAGCTTCTGCTGCTCAACTTGCATTAATACTTGCACCTGGTCCTGCTACCACTGCATATTTGAACTCTCTCCGATTGCAACAAGGATTGGCACCTCTCTCGACCACCCCTGCATCATCACCAGCTGTCAGTTCGTCTGCATTCACTTCAAACCTTGTAACAGGAGAAGTCAACTCTGAAGTAAAATCCCTCCAAATCTATCTCAATACCCATGGCTATACCATAGCAACAGAGGGTCCAGGCTCTCTAGGAAATGAAACTACCAAGTTTGGTACATTAACCAAACAAGCTCTAATGAAGTTCCAGAAAGACCACAAACTTCCATCAACTGGCTTCTTTGGGCCGATGACGAGGGGGGTCATCAACGGGTAATCTGTATTGACTCAATAGTTCCTTACAAACTTGCCTCATCTGGCAACTTCTGCCGTCTTAGCTCGATTTAGCATCGGGCTATTATTATCCTGATCATCCACCATTGGATCGGTCGTCTCACCACAGCGTGCAAACCAAGAAATGATTGATAAGTCGGGTAAAAATCCTTGGCTATTTAATGCTGAAGTGTATATCTAAAAATATAGTGAGTGGAGTTGTGGGGTAAATGTCATTACATTTCCCTTACGCAATACTTGACATAAATATGAAATAGTGCTAATTTGAAAATAGATTTAGAGAACTGACCACTACGGCACAGCTCATTAAAAACTTGCAACAAAAGGAAACGCTTGAATACAGACAATGAACTGCCCCGACTGGGCATAGAAATAAAAAAAGTCCACATTCTTTCGGAACAGAATATGCGCTGGTATTTTGGAACGCAGATTATTTCTCTAACGGGACTTATGATGCGGACATCTATCCTGGCTCTTCTTCTCATCGACATCGTCGGCTCACAAAGAGCTCCTTTCTGGATAGGACTCGTCGCATCCCTCAATCTAATCCCGGGAACGTTTCTGAGCATCTTCATTGGGTTCTTCCTGGATGTCTACGACAAGCGTCGTGTCCTTCAGATCACTGCATTTCTGGGAATACTGCAAGCGTGCGGATTCGCATACTTGGCATACAAACACCCGGATCTTCGGTCTATCCCTTTGTCCAGCATCGTATTCATCACTGCCTGTTCTGGATTGACCAACGCTGTCGATGGTTTGTGTAGAAATGCCATTATCAAAGACGCGCTTGTGAACAGGTACAATGACCGGATTGGCGCCACGATGTTCGCCTCGCTCTACACAGTCGCAATGATCGTGGGTAACGGATTAGCTGGATACTCGGTCATCTATATCGGCTATACCAATTCATTCATTCTAAACGCTCTGTCCTATATCGTTCTTATATTCGGGCTTCATATGATGAACTTTGACCACCATGTCAGAACTTACAAGAATCTGAAAGGCATGATGCTCAAGATAAAGCACGGCATGATATACACATTCAAAGACCTCGGCCTTCGGCTCTGTATTATCCTGGCGGTCGTCATCACCATCTTTGGCTACTCTTACAATGTTATCCTCCCGATCATTGCAAAAGAGATGTTCCATGGAGGACCCAAAGAATACAGTTATCTCGCGGCCACAGCAGGGGCAGGATCGCTCCTCGGATCGCTCTGTGCGATATTCTGGAGCGAGCGGCATCCGGTAAAGTTCATTGTGACGGGTACTTTCATTATCGGTCTCGCACACCTCGGATTCGTCCGGATGACAGATATACACGTAGGCTCGCTCTTCCTCTTTCTCTGCGGTTTCGGCTTCATGACTGGTTTCGCCCCAATACGTGGCGCAATCTACCATCTTGCAAAGAAGCGTAGGATTGGGATCGTTCTCGGAGTCCTCTTCACCTTCTTCTATGGAGGAATGGCGCTAAGCTCATTCGGCTCTGGCTGGCTCGCTGGACATTTCGGTTCACGCACAGTGCTCACGTGCTGTGGAATTGCCCTTATAATCACAGCATCCTCGATCCCCTTCTTGCCGGGTATCAAGGAACTCGAATACGAGGAAATTAAAAAATAACAGTCAACCAGTTTCAAAAAGACGCACGACCTTCGGGTACGGCGTTTTTCTTTTATTCTATGGCATTACTAATAAGACTATTTTATTTCTCACTAGAGCCATTCCTGTTAGGATGTAATTAAAAAAAACATCCAGACTTCTGGATGTGCGTGAAATGAAAACGATATTTATTCTGATTAATTGCCACATTCTGCTTTATCCATCGCCCGGCGAGCGGGATGAGTTTGGACGTCCAAACGTGACATCAATCTTTGCACCTCATCAGGTGCGATGTCCATAAACCTCAACATGTGAGCGACCTGAGAACGAATGGATTGGTCACCCTTGATGAGCTTGAACGCGCGTGATCTTGCTTTGCGAATCAGGCTTATGGCGGGCAACGTCTGATGCTTGAAGATCAACAGACGATTAGCGATGACTGCATCGTCGGCACGAGGTTCCGACTTGGATCGTCTTCTGACGCGCTCGAGGGCGACTTGTTCGCTGACGGCAATATGAAAGACTTTCACCGGCACCCGACACCTGACAAAAGCATGGGCTTGAACTTTAGTACGGGGGCAACCGGCAATGAAGATGTGTTTCATGCCCGCATCATACTGCCGTTGGATCTCCTGAGCCAAAGCGGTGAGAATGAGATCATCGGGTACCATTTTACCTTTGGCGCGGGAAGCCTGATGCTGTTTAAATCGAAGTCCAATCTCTGTTTGCTGAGCGATGTTCCAATCAATGACCTGACTGGTCGTGACGAGCGAGAATCCGCTGTCTTGGCCCATCAGGGTAATGATTCTTGCTTTAGTATCTTTCCCTGCCCCAGGTTCTCCGGTAATCGGATATATACAGAGCTTTCCTGCCAGATGATCGATTGTGTGTAACACGATTTTCCTTTGGTTGTAGTTGTTCAGTTTTGTATTTCTTGCTCTCAATTGAGTAAGAACTGCCGGAAATACTTTATCATTTCTTAGGATATAGTCAAGGAACATTACCAAAAAATTGACAGGACTATAAATTGGGCATAGAGTATGTTTGGCCTCAAGAGGGATTGTGAGATCACCCTCTTTTGCTCGCACGTGTCGAAGATTGTCCGCGAGGGCATTAGTACCGCATTTGTCCGCAAGAAGACCAAGTCAGATGAGTTCCTCCTCAAAAAGAAGCTGAAACAGGCCACACGCCGCAGGAGCTTTAAGCTCCGTCCTCTATGGAATGAGGAGATGACGGCACCTTCTTCTTTTTGTGTCCTGACAGATCTCACGCTTTGGCGCGAACAACAATGTTGTCGCGCCTTATTTTTTGTATAAGGTACATTTTTGGAATAATACCCATCTTTTGTATTATTGATTTTTGTAAAAGAAAGGGCCAGTGTACACATCGTACACCGGCCCACGAACGCATTTTTGCGATAAAGTAACCGGCTGTGTTTCTTATTGCTAAATCGTCATTTAACGTTTCTTCTATGGAATCTGGACGACCAAACAACGAGGCATGTGCCGGAGACACCTTAATGCCAAACGATATCTACACTGTACACTTTCGTGCTGAGGAAGCAGGAGTGAATAAATCGACCCCCAAACCTCGAAGTGTCCCTTTCGTATGGACTTGCAGTAGGGATAAGAACCCTTTCCTGTGTCTGGGGGTACTCTACTCCTCGACGGTTTTCTTGTCAACTTTTTCCAAATGAGTTATCCACAGGTTCAATTTATGAAATTAAAAGACTAACACCCGAAGTGGATGTCAATATCTAGTGAATTCTGACCAATATAAAAATATGATACAATGCTTCTATGTCAGAATATGAAAAAATAAACTAACCAAAAAATAGCACAGAGTCCGAGGATGAAATCGCGACGAGACTGAAGTCAAAACTAGAACAAAAATATGAAGAACCATTCGAACAACTAGTCCAGACGCAGGAACTTATCGCAAATTTCATTAAGCGTCTGAGAGAAAAATACCCTGACTATACATTGTACCAATTGTTCCATATCCTTGCATTCAGCGCACAAAAGCCGGACATCGCTTTTATCCATTTCGATTTCCCTGGCGAAGATTCGGTACAGACATTTATTGAGCAATTATGAGATATCTCAAGTTGATATACTATCCCTATGCCATTTAAAAAGCATCACGACGTTACCATCTATTTTTCCGAAGGATCGGTTATGTGCGACTTAACAAAAGCATTTTTCAGAAATGCGGGCATTGATTTCGATGAGATCAATGTTAGCAAGAACGAAGAAAACAAAAAAATCCTGCTCGAAATAAGCAGTGGTAATGATCTGACACCAGTCGTCGACTTCGACGGCAGAATCATCATCGGCTATCAACCAGACATCTACGACATATTAATCAAAGAGGGTGATAAAGAAAATGAGAAAGAAATCAGAAAATAATTAAACACTTTTTCGCACGATACAGAACGGCGTCATCTCGTCGGACTGACCAAGAGGGTTGTCACGGAATAATGCACCAATGAAAGATTCAGAGATGGCACGCGTCGATTTGCCAAGGGAGAAAGCTCCGCGGTAATTAGCGTCAAGTATAACGGTCTCTACACCAAGATGGGCTCGTATATCTCGTGCCGCGGCCGATGGATCGTTTGGAGCGAGCTTGGCAGAATGGGCGTATTCGAGAATAAGAAAAGACATCGGACAATCGATTGATTTTGCCCGTTTACCGCAGATATAATAGAACAAACCGCGAATACCGAAAGGCCGTGTGATAGCTGATATGGCGGCGGCAAAAAGTACCCGTACATAACCGGCTTCTTCGATAAAAAGTTGCATGGCGAGTGCCGTACCATGGCCAAAACCATGAAAATCTGTCGAACCATAATGATTACCGACGTTTCGGGCAAAAAAATGAGCGAGTCTTGTTGGTCTGATAGTACTCATGTCAACGACTCGTCCTTGGATAATGGTCAGAACCTTTTCACTAACAAAAAAGATATCGCCGGGTTTTATATATGGACTGACATATTCTTCGATGATTGGCATGAGGTCAGTATCACGGAGAGTAATAAGACGAGTCCGGACGGGTAGACGCTCATACACTACCCCATCGACATCAATGGTAAGATTCTTGCCTGGGTTAGCGATAAATTCGCCGGAAGGTGGCCGATGATATGTCGAAGCTTGATCTACTTTTTCACCCCGAAAAGCGGCAAACAATTTTCCAATCGTCGTGCGGATTGAGGCGGGATCTTCATTCAGCTTCGCCCGCGAACGGAGAAGTTCGGTTACTTCCATATATAAAATATGGGCTTCGTCCATCCTGTCTTTCTTAAATACAACTTCAATGCTAGGTACACCATCAGATGTGGCTTTGATAATCGCTCCTCCGTCTTCTCGTGGCGAATAGACGATGGTCAAACTCGTCTCATTTTTCATATCCGCATAGATCAGAGGTTTTTCCATGAATAGTTTACAATATCTATATAGCCGTTTGATTTTAACATGCGTCACCTTCCCCTGCAATTAAAATGAAAAAATAGAGAAAATAAAAACCATCCCCGATGGATGGTTAGAGTGAATCACTTCGATGATGTCGCCCCAATTGGAATGACATCGTGGGTCTTTATGACCGTGATGACATTTTTGTTGTCTACAAAAACGACGACGGGCTTCAGTTTTTTCAGTTCCGAACGTTTAATCAAGACATAAGCGACAATAATCACAATGTCACCAGGTTTGAAATGGTGGGCCGGCGGACCATTGAGACAGATGTCCCCCTTACCGGCTTTGCCTTCAAGAACATACGTCTCCCAATGGACACCATTCCGAATATTGTTAACATGCACCATTTGATATGGCTGTATACCACTCGCTTTGAGCAATAACCGATCAATAGTGATCGATCCAACGTAATTGAGATCAGCCTCCGTCACTATCGCCCTGTGAATTTTTGCCTGACATACTGTAATGAGCATAGGAAATTCTCTTTCTTTTTTTATTTCTGATACTATTTTCTATGTTGCAATGTAGCATTTATATCAATACATGTCAAATCTCGTATTCTATAGTATACTTACCTCTCATGCAATCATCCTCAACATCAGCTTCGCATACCACCTACTGGAAACTCTATACCCATGGCGAGGAGGCTTGGACTGCAATGCTTGCGGCCTGTGAAAAGGCCGAGAAAAGTATTGATCTCGAACAATTTATTTTTATAGATGATGCTATCGGTAGACAATTTATGGAAGTCTGCTCGAAGAAAGCGGCTGAAGGTGTTAAAGTTCGTTTTCTCTGGGATGCCGCGGGTAGTTTCAATTTTTTCGGATCGACGATTGTCGATAATCTAAAGAAAAAAGGCGTCGAATTGGTCTTTTTCAGAACCCTTGTCCCCGGCTTCTTCCGTCTACATAATTACCGTTCATGGTACCTGCGCAATCACCGGCGGACGCTGGTGATAGATGGGCGGATAGGCTTCACCGGCGGCATCGGCGTCTGGGAGAGAATGCGTGATTGGCGGGACACTCACGTTGAAATCGAAGGACCTGTCGTTGTCGACATGCAAGCGGCATACGATCGAATGTGGGCACGGGCTACCGGCAAACGGTACTTCAAAATCATCAAGAAAGGTACAAGGAACCACAGCGATTTTACTTATGAAACCAACAATCCCATGCCCGGCAAGCGATATATATATTATCGGCTTGTTGATGCCATTCGGGGAGCCAAGAAAAGCGTCTATATCACCACGCCGTATTTTGTCCCAACTGCTCGATTGTTCCGCATCCTGCGGTTGGCCGCCCATCGCGGCGTGGATGTACGTATTATCATACCAAAGTCGTCGGATTACCCGATTGTTGACCTAGCCGCTAGCTCATATTTCGACAAACTACTCGACGCAGGAGTAAAGATTTTCTTCTATAAAGGAGGTAATGATGTCATCATTCACTGCAAGACTGCAATTATTGATAATGAATGGTCAACGGTCGGCACCCTCAATCTCGACACTATCAGTCTGCTCTATAATTTTGAGGCTAATATCATTTCCACCAATTTACACTTTGCTGCCGAACTGTCGGATAATTTTTGGGCAGATATACGCCAGTCGGAATGGCTCGACCCAAAAAATTGGAAACGGCGGATTTTCCTGCAAAAAATACCTGAATTCATGGTGAGGTTCGTGCGAAAGTTCCTGTAAAATTAATCATCGACAAGACTGAGAATCACGAACGATTGAATTTGCACAATAGAAAAAGCTATGCTATAAATAAGGTTCGAAACAAAACTCCACAAATAAACCATTTTTTATTAATCCCTTGAGCACCTATCGCGTACGCGTCAATCATTTCATAAAGGCACCTGAGCTTCGCGTCATCACTGATGACGGGGAGAATTTGGGCGTGCTGACACTTCAGAAGGCTTTGAACGAAGCCCAAAGCCGCAGCCTCGATCTTATCGAGATTTCCCCTACTGCCACCCCGCCGGTTGCAAAAATCATGGATTATGGTAAATTTCAATATACCGAGAAAAAGAAGGAGAAAACAGCCAAATCCAAGGCTCAAACTTCCGATCTCAAGAACATTCAGGTAAAGATTGGCACCGGCGACCACGATCTCGAACTCAAGGCCAAAAAGGCCTCAGAATGGCTCAAAGAAGGCCATCGGGTCAAGATTGACCTCTTCCTCACCGGCCGTTCCAAGTACATGGATTTCAAGTTCCTCAAAGAGCGGCTTGACCGCATATTCAAGCTCGTGACGGTGGAATACCGTGTCGCCGAAGAGCCGAAAAAGGGGCCGAAAGGGCTGACGACGATTATCGAGAAGAAGTAACACTCCGGAAAAATCGGACAGTTGAAATAAATAAAAATCGGCGAAATTTAATTAAAAATCAATGAAAACAAACAAATCATATTTGAAGCGTCTCAAAGTCACGAAGAATGGCAAGATTTTGGCGCGCGCCACCGGCCAAAACCATTTCAATTCCAAAGAGAGCGGCCGAAGCCAGCTTCACAAAGCTCGCATGGGTAATTTCCCCATGAGCAATAAAGATAAGAGCCGCTTTTTGGTCAATTTATAATAATTTAAAAAAACCACCATGACACGAGTAAAAAAAGGAGTACATGCCCTCAAGACCCGCCGAAACATTCTCAAGGATGTGAAAGGTTACCGTTTCCGCCGGTCAAAGACCGAACGCGCCGCCTACGAAGCCATTTCTCATGCCGGAGCCTACGCTTTCGCCCATCGCCGTGACAAAAAAGGCGAATTCCGCCGCCTCTGGAACGTCAAGATCAACGCCGCCCTTCGCGCTATCAATCCTGAGCATTCGTACAGCAAGTTCATCGGCAAGTTGAAGAAAGCCGGTATCGCTATTGACCGAAAGGCACTGGCCAATCTCGCAGAGTTTCATCCGAAAACGTTTGAAGCGGTGGTGAAGAAGGCGGCTTAAAACCTTCAGTCCGCAACTATATCTAAGAAATCAGCTGTCCGATTTTTTCGGACAGTTGATTTGTTTATGGAAACAAAATTTTTATCAAGATTTTATTTCAGTGTGATATACTTCCGCGTCATGATAGATGAATCACATGACAATTGGAATAAATTACAGAAAGAACTGTCCGATAAGACAGACCCGATCTTCTGCAATAAAAGAGAAATCTGGTGGTGCTCCATCGGTATGAACATCGGTACAGAACTATATGGAAAAATGAACTGTTTGAACGGCCAGTATTGATCATGAAAGTCTATAACAAAGAAACAGCGTTGATTGTTCCTTTGACCAGCAAAATCAAATCTGGAAAATATTATTCCGATGTAGTATTTGGAAATGTTACATCGCGTGCCGTTCTTTCCCAAGCACGGACAATAAGCACAAAGTGATTATCAAGAAAACTTGGCAGAATTTCTAGAGAAAATTTCGCGGAAGTGAAGCAGAAGTACATCAAAAGCCTATAAAATCGAAACCCCACAATTTATGTGGGGTTTCTCGGAGCCCGAAGGCCTTATAATTTGATACTAGCATAGAGTAATATAAATTACAAACACTTCAAAGTCAGATAAAAATATGTTATAATACAAAAATGAAAATAGAAAATACAGATATTGAAGTTATCGGAAAAATTATACCACAAAAAGATGGGTACCTTTTTCCGTGGCAAAAAGGCTCTTACCGTAATGCGTGTAAGAAATCAAAAGAAGATTTTGATCAACAGAATCTAAAACCTCAAAAATTTCATGGGGATATTTTTTGGGCTTACAATGGTTTTACTTTTCAAATTCTTAACTACTACGAAATAAAATCACAACTTGAAATTCCCCATAAAATCATGAATGCTTACAACAATATTAAGAAATCAGAACATATAATAATATAAGATGACTAGAATTGAATAGAATTAATTCCTATTATTTTTTAAATAAAGCTACTACTAGTCTTACAATAATCTGATTAACAATATATGCTAGGACAATTGCTATAATTAACCCTATCCAACTTCCTGCAATAAAACCTACAATCATAAATAGTAAATCAAGAAAAATATTAAATATTATTACAAAATCTGAAACCTTTTCTTTATCCATATTGTTTTTTGTTTTTAATTATCCCCTCTCTTGTCTTATTTTAATATATTAGTAAATCAAAATTAAAAAATCATTGTTCTAATCGTAATATATTAATATTTTACAAATCATACCCCTTCCCCCGTTCCGGATACAGTGCATTCACCCCAATCTCATCCCGCAACCTCTGCGCCAAGAAAAGCGAAGCTTTCGGCTCGCCCATGACGACAAAAACCTTCTTGAGCGTATCGTGCGCCGTGGCGACGAACTCGACGAGATGATCGGAATCTTTATGCGAGGAATAGCCCATGATTTGCTCGATGCGGGCGCGCACTTCGACGGGCTGGCCGGCGATAGTGAGATGTTTGGCGCCGTCGGCGATGGTGCGACCGAGGGTGCCGAGACCTTGATAGCCAACGAGAATAAAAGTATTTTTCGGATCGGACAGGTAGACTGTCTCATGATGCAACATCCTGCCGCCAGTGGACATGCCGGAACCGGCGAGGATAATTTTCGGTGCTTTGGTATGGTCAATGTCGCGCGAAGCATCGGCAGTCAGGGTAAACTCGAGCTTGGGAAAATGAAAAATGTCGCCGCTTTGGCGGATGACGGCCTGGGTTTTGTCGTTGAAAAGGGCCGTGCTCCTTTCATAAATATCAGTCACCTTGATGGCAAGCGGCGAATCCACGAAAACCGGAATGGATGGAATGGCGCCGCTTTCGACGAGACGATTGAGCTCGTAGAGCATGACTTGCGTCCGCTCGAGCGAAAAAGCCGGAATGAGCACGGTGCCCTGGCGGGCAATGGTGTCGTTGATAATGTCCTGAAGCTTCTTGCGGCGGAGGTCTTTCGGCTCGTGATTCCTGTCGCCATAAACGCTTTCCATGACGAGATAATCGGCGCCGGTGACCGGCTCGGTGTCACGCAGAAGCGGGGTCGGCGAGTTGCCAAGGTCGCCGGTGAAGACGATTTTCTTTGAAATATTTTTCGCGGCATCTGCATGCGTGAATTCAAACATTGATGAACCAAGGATATGTCCGGCATCTTTAAGATAGACTGAGAGCCCCGACGCGAGTTCTTTCGACTCATGATACGGAATGGTTTGCCACAAAGGAAAAACTCGCCCGACGTCTTCAAGATTATAAAGCGGCGGCAGGTTCCCACGCCGAGCCTCGTGATCGAGAATACCAACAGCGTCTTCGAGAATAAGTTGCGCCAAATCGCGCGTCTCCGGCGTGGAATAAATGACGCCTTTGAAACCTTCTTTGACCAGCTTCGGAATGCGACCGACATGATCAAGATGAGCGTGAGTGATAAAAAGATAGTCAATACTGGTGACGTCATAGCCGAATGGTTCCCTGTTGACGTCTTCGGCGGTTTTTTCGCCTTGGGTAAGACCACAATCAACGAGAATCCGTAAAGGCTTGGCACCGCTGGCGCCCCCACCCGCTTCCAAAAGAAAATTGGCTCCGGTAACCGAGCCGATGCCGGAGAAAAAAGTGACGCGAAAAGGATTGTTCATACGCACAGTATAACACGACTGTTTTAAAATTCCTTTGAAGAAAATCTGATTCTTGATATAGTTCATGGATGTCATATATCTTGCTCGATGAATCAGGCGATCTTGGTTTTTCCTTCGACAAAAATTCGTCGAAATATTTTATCGTTACAGTTATATTCACCGAGAATAAAAGACCCCCTGGAAAAAATCGCTCGCACTATACACAAAAGCCTTTCCAAAAAGCACGCCCGAGTTGGTGCATTACATTCATACCAGGAAGAGCCGACTACTCGTCAAAGATTGTTAAAGAAACTGAACAATACTGAATGCGGTATTTTGGCAATCATATTGGATAAGAAAAAAGTCTATACCAAGCTTCAAGATGAAAAGATTGTCTTATACAACTATGTCACAAACATTCTCTTGGACCGGCTTTTCAACAAAAAACCGATCTCGGTATCGGGAAAGATCACTCTTATAGTTTCGCAGAGAGAAACAAACCGTTTCTTCAATAAAAATTTCAAAGATTATCTCACTCATCAGGTCAGGAGTCATCATAAAACCGATATAGACATACAGATCGCTACACCGGCGGCAGAAAAATCCCTGCAAGTCACTGATTTTGCTTCATGGGCAATTTACAGAAAATACGAGAAAGGTGATACAAGCTATTACAACCTCATCAAGTCAAAGATTATTGAAGAGTCTTTCTTGTACCCATAGTCCTGTATCCTTAGAGAACAAAGCCCTATCCGCTTATATCGAGCCGCCCTGCGGTAGCCCACGGATAAGGTCTTACTTGTTACTTATATAACGTATCATATCTAGAGTTATTAGGCAAGCATTCATTTGATCCGTGTGTATAAGATAAAAAGAAAAAACCTGCGTGTGCCTCGCCCTGTCATCGCGTTGGCGCCACCGCAGATTCCTCCTGTAGGTTATCCGAGTATTACAACCTAGATTTGCTCTAGGTGGGTTCTCTATGGTCAGTGCCAAAGCACGACGCAAGTTGGGCCGGAGCCCTCGAGATCCCAAAATATAAGTTATAGGGTTAATACTCCGATAACCTGCCTTCATTATAGTCTACTCCAAAAGTCCGTCGAGATTGACGTCATACAAAATCTGTTCTTGAACAAGTTTGTAGTTGAATAATTCCTCTTTTTTGAACCAATGATCAATCTCATCCTGTGCTTCTTTGACCGAGGCACTGGCATGGATGATATTGCGCACTGATCGGCCGTCGCTATCGGACATTTGATAGGAATCAAGAACAAAATCGCCGCGAATAGTGCCGACACCCGAAGTCAAAGGCTCGGTGCCGCCGGTGATTTTCCTCACGATGGCGACCGCATGCGCTCCCTGCCAGACCATAGTAATAACCGGCCCGCTCGTCATATAGTTCGCCAGCCGACCAAGCAAAATGGCGGTGATTTCAAGCGGATCTTCGGTCGGTGGCTTAAGACCTTTGTCCTTGTAGCCCTTGATGGTCTTCTCGCCGGTAATGCGCCGCCACTCGGGATCGAGAGTATAATGCTGTTCCACAAGTTCCTTCGTCGGTACGAGCATCTTCATAGCCACAAGCTTGAGGCCGACCTGCTCATAACGCTTGATAACTTCACCGATAAGACTGCGCTGAATACCGTCGGGCTTCACGATGACGAGGGTGCGCTCGTGTTTGTAATGTTTTTCCATGATAACTTCTTAAGTTTAAATCTCACTTACTATTTTTTTCAAAATTTGAATATACTCATTTTCTTATTCAGTAGCTTTTCCTGCCGCGCCGACGATCATCTCAAAGATAGCAGAAATGACGCCCATCAGCCCTATCACCATTTTCAACAATCCTTTGGTAAGTTTCGTCTCTCCTTTTTCCGCGGCTTTACCTAATTCCTTGGCGACTTTCGGATCGATTTTCCCATGCTTGCTTTCCAACTCTTTTCCATCGGCACCTTTTCCTGTTTGAATGATGATTGTCAATTCAGGTTTTGAAAGTTTGGCCAATCGTTCAAGGACTTCTTCCAAATCCTTTGTCATCTCGGCCTCTTCTTTCTGCTCTTCTAGATTTTCTTCTTTAGCCTTGAGTTCTTCAAGTTGCTTTTCCTCCGGTAATTTTTCAGTTGGCGTTTCTATACCAAGAGTTTCCCTTATTTTCCCTAGCTCAGCCTTTCGTGCTTCCAATGATGTAGTAAGTTGTTTAATCTGTTCTTGGGTCTCTGCGAGCGAGACATCAGCGTTTTTCAACAACTCATCTGGATTGACCGGCGTCTCAGCGTCATCAATACTTTCGGGTTTAGCGATTTCTTCTACATGCTCCACTTTCTCTGCTTTCATTAACGTCGCTTGATCTGGGGTTTCAACTACCTTTTCCGTCTCGCCGATATTTTCCTCAATAGGATTCTTGGCTTGAGATTGGCGCATAGCCTCAAGCCTATCATTCTCTTCTTCAGAAAGATCGGGTGAAATTTCGCTATTAGAAAAACCTGTTTCTGCTTTCATGCTGGAAATAGTATCACAACGCAAAATAAAAAGGAAATCTTATTTTTCCCCATTATTAACACTACGACTTAATTGGCCGTCAGTTCTTATTTTATATTATTTCTTAATACTTGCATATTTAGCCATAATCTCCGCTTCAACGCTCGCCCTATCCTTCCCATATTTCAAATACGAAAGCTCCTTAATACTCTCAACAACCGACTTATCCCCCGCCGGCGGCGGTAAAGTAGCAATATTAAACGGCTTAACTGGGCTACCGTTTGCCAACATTTTCAAATAGGCATTGCGATTATCTATAGACATGATGTCTTTGGCGGTGAAGACCGGCGAGAATTGTTTCTCGAGATATTCGGCGTCCTCGGCACCGACGCGGAAAGCGGCGATGGAGCCGACGTTGCCGAAGACGGAGTCGCGAATGCCCTCTTCGAGCTGGGCGATGAACTGATGGGCGATGGCGAGCGAAAGCTTGTACTTGCGGGCTTCGGAAAGAATGGTGGAAATGGAATCGGTGGTGACGTTTTGGAATTCATCGATGTAAAGATAGAACGGCGGCAAAGATAAAGATTTTCCGTCAGGACCAGTCTTGCCGATCACATCCACTCTCGAAAGCGCCGCCATGAGAATCTTGCCCACAAGAATAAGCCCGATCAAATTCGCATTGATGTCACCAAGCCTCCCTTTTGACAAATTGACGAGCAGGATTTTCTTGCCGTCCATAATTTCGCGGAAATTGATGCTCGAATTCTCCTGGGCGATGATCGGCCGCATGATGTCATTTGAGAGGAAGACGTCGAATTTGCTCGTGATATACGGCACAATGTTGGCAAGTGACGCTTCCCCGCCGGCTTTTTCGGCAACTTCTTTCCAAAACTGGACGACGATGGGGTTCTTGCAATGGGAAATCTTGAGTTCACGATAGGCTTTGTTTGACAGGACGCGTGAGACGTCAAGGAGCGTGTTACCCGTTTCCGGATCTTCCATGACAAGAAGCACCGCATTCCGGAAATACTGCTCGAACATCGGCCCCCCGGCAGTTTTCATGTCGAAAAGCTTATTGAAAATGGAAAGCATTTCGTTGACCACGAACGTCTTCTGCTCGGGGAAGCGGCGATCATATTCGAGCATGTTGAGTGCCATCGGCCGCTCGGTGTGCGATGGGTCGAAATAAATGACGTCTTCATAGCGCGATTTGGGTATGATCGAGAAAATGTCCTGAATATCGGAGCCGTGCGGGTCAATCATGCAGACGCCCTCGCCGGCAGCGATGTCTTGGGCAATCATGTTTTTGAGCAGGGTCGTCTTACCGGTACCTGTCTGACCAATGACGTAAAAATGACGGAGACGGTCGTCGGGAGCCATGTAGACTTTAGTCTCGGTGCCGCGGTCGCGGTTGACACCAAGAAGGACGTAGCCTGGCTGGATCGTACCGTTCGTGGTAGTCACCTGTTCGGGTCGAGCAAGCTCCAAAGGCGCCGGAGCACTTCCAGCCTTCGCAACTTTGAGATGCGGCGAGGACTTCATGACCGTCGCTGGGAAATGGACAATCGAAGTGAGCTCGCGTAAGTTTGGTAGGACTTTCGTCTTATCGTCATAAAGCCGGAAAGTATAATCGTGAAGGAACTCGGCCAGCTTGCCGCCCTGCTTGACCCGCTCGAAGAAAAAGCTGTTGCCGTTAGTATTCTCAAATTGATTGAAGGAAGATTCGATGTCGCCTAAGATACTAGTCGCCGCTGGTTCATTTTCAGCAGAAGCGATGATGCGAATATCCACGGCCACGGTCGGCACAGCGATTTTCTGCTTGATAGCCTCGACGGCCGCTTGATCCACATTTTGCGCCGCTTCACGCTTCTTTTCTTTGGATTTTTCTTTGTCCTCTTTCGAGGGCGGCGACATCAGTTCGGAAACGCCCTTGAAAAATTTATCAACGCGCTTGATGAAACCTTCGTCATGCTTGGCAATGGCCTCACTTATTTTCTCTCCTTTGGTGATCTCGTTGAGAATTTTTTTGTAGCGACCTGTCGGATCACCCTCAGCCGGCCGCACCACGAGCTGAATAACTGCACCTTCGCCGTGAGTCTTTATTTTTGAAAAGCTATTGAGCAAAATGTTGAGCGGATCATGGTCGAACTGGTCGTACGTCTTGATCGGCCAAATGGAATTTTTGGCATATCGAGCATACGAAGCGACCGTCGCCCCCTTTTCATTAAAAATATTGTAATCGTCCTTTTTCTCCACGATCTTGGCATTGGTAAAAATAGCGAGAATCTGCTTTTCAAAAAGACTTTTCTTACTGTCATGCACCGCCACGTGGAAAGCAAACTCATCGCTATGATTCGCCACCGCAAGTTCAATGGTGAAATAGCCCGTACCAATATCGTCCACCGACATCATGCCAGCGTAGAACTGCTCCATCGAGGAAATGGCTTCTTTGAGCCTACCTGTACCGATGCTCGAACCGGTACCTGAGCCACCGCTTCTGCCACTACCCCCATCGGCATCAGTCTTCTCTGGCAGAGTGACTTCATACAGCGTCATGTGGAGAGCCTTGAACTCCGGCGCCTTTTCGCTCAAGCCATCGAACGGCAGACCAGCCTTGATATATTGCACGAGGAATCGCTCGAAATCGCGCTCGACATGTGGATTGTTCATCTTATCCACGATATCAAGAGCATTTTTCACCCCATGGGTCTGAAGAATGCCAAGAAGCTCGGCAATTTTATTGTCGTGCTCTTCGGGCGAAAGCTCGAGGACGATGGCCTCGGATTTATCGGCAGGCAAAGCGAAATCCTTGTGAAGAACTTGATATTTCGGTACGCCACGATACTCGGCGATAGTCGCTTTGACTGCGGCTTCTGCCGTTTCCGGAGATGTCGGTACCGTTACCGACTTTTCTGCGGCATTCTCGACTGCACGCGCCGCCACTTCTTTCTCCTTGGCCGCCAGCCGCTCGCGCAAGTAGGCCAGCTCCTGTTCGGGAGTCTGTAGATTGCGAGATTCGGGGGATGGGGTGAAAGTTTCCATACTCTATAAAGTGCACTACAATGAGACAATAATACCATGAAAAACAATTTCGAACAGCCGTCGCACCAGCCAAACCAACCGAAAAATCATGACCATCATATCGAAGATACCGATCTGCATGCGGCATACGAAATGGCTCAAAAAGTCCTCGCCGAACCGATCAATCTCGAGGCTTTTCGAGATATTTATGGTGAAAATGTGGATAAGGACATGGAATATGTCGAAAAGATGGAAAAAAAGTTTGCGGAACAAGCCGCGGCGGCAGGCGACAGTGCGGAACGTTTCCACAAGCTGGCGAGGATATTTGAAGCCATTGTCTTCCAGCATGCCGAACTGTCAAATTGGTTCGGCGAGTATGCCACTACGATTGCCGCTTCGCGCTACGACGATATTAAAAATGGCATTGACACCATCGTTGAATTTGAAGAAGAGCAAAGCGCCTATCATCTGGCCTTGGCTATTGACGTCACCACAAGCTCCGGCAGTCGGGATAAGTTCGACCGGATACAAGCTGAGATTGACGACGGACATCTAGCGGAAATAAAATATTTTGTCTCGGAAAATATGGGTATTCGCGGACACAAAGCCAATGTTCCCCGCGTCGTCATCGGGGCGGATCGGAAAACTATTTATAATGTTATTAATGCCTGGATAGAAAAGGACAATCGGGCGCTCGCCGCGCATCCCATTCAGATAAAAATTATCTCGGAAATCAAAATCCGACTTGCCTCGTTCAAACAATATTGTGAAAATACTGGCAAATCTGATCTCGCCGGAATATATGAAAAAGGCTTGACTGTCGTCAATAAAATCATTTCAGAAAAAAATATTAGCGAAGCGGATATGAGTGAACTTGATTTTGATGAGGTCTACCGGACAATCAAGGCACAGGCGGAGAATGTCGCGGCGCGGACATTAAAAAAATCTAACTAGTCCGCTTTCTCCATCGGCGTGTAGACGGTATTGTTGAGCTCATTCAAAACCTGCACTCTTTCCACGAGCTGGCCGGTTTTTTCATGAGCCGCGGCCAACCCTTCTTGCACCTGCTTGACATATTTTCCATATTCTTCAAAAAAGGCTTGCTTGTTTTCTTTATATAATTCCAAAGCCCAGCCAGCCTCGGAATTTTTTATAATCAATTTCAAAACCAAGTTCTTTGGCTCCACGATAGAAATTATTGCCGTCAATATAAATAATTTGAAATGTAAACTTGCTTATAGTCGCATATATCGAAAATCTCCAGAAATAAATCTATAAAGCCGTCAAAATCTCTGCATTCCCCTTGGTAATGAGCACCGTATGTTCAAAATGTGCCGACGGTGATCCATCTGCCGTGCGAATAGTATAACCGTCAGGATCAACCGTCACGTCTTTACTGCCAAGATTAAACATCGGCTCAATGGCGATGACGAGGCCGGGCTTGAGGACGTCGCCTTTCCTATGCGCTTTGCCACCATCACTACTGCGTACACCGGCAATATAATTCGGCACATACGGATCTTCGTGGACACCGTAGCCCACGCCATGACCGACAAGCTCTTCGACGATGCCGTAACCAAGGCCGTCGTTGACATTTGTACCGCGTCCAACAAGCTCTACCGCCACGGCTATATCTCCGACACGCTTACCGCCTTTAGCCGCTTTGATACCAGCCATCAAAGCTCGCTCGGTTGTCTCGATTAGTCGGGCAAGTTCTGGCTCAATCTTGCCCACCGGCACGGTCACCGCCATATCAGTAACGAGGCCGCGATGCAGTAAAGCAAAATCAAGGCTGACAATATCGCCTTCTTCGAGGATGCGGCTGTTCTCGGTGGGAATACCATGCACCACTTCATCGTTGACCGACACACAAATGCTTGCCGGATACGGGCGGCGGGCACCGTAGGGCTTGTAGCCCAAGATAGCGGACTTGTCACCGTCACTGTGACCTTTGTTCGCACCAGTCTTCGGGTCTTTATCAAATTCCCCGATAAGTCTCACCACTGCTTCATCAAGCTCAACAGTTGTGAGCCCCGGCCGCACCATTTTTACGAGAGCTTTCATAATAGCCGCATGCCGCCGACCACCTTCACGCAGAATGGCAATATCTTCTTTTGTCTTAAGTCTGATCATACCCGTATGTTACTTGTCGAAGACTTTTGCTACAATCTCCTTCCTGACCGCTTCGACCGATTGTTCACCGTTTATTTCATGAAAATCATAATATTTATTTTTTCGATAAAATTCGACGGTCGGCAAGACTTCATCGTCGAACCATTTCAAACGATTATCAATATCCTGAACGTTATCATCATGACGACCACGAATAAGCAGATGTTTGGTAGCCCAATCAGTGCCGACATTTAGGTATATGACCTGCGGTTTCAATAATTTATAAAAATCGAAGACGGAATGAAGGACACCCGCTTCGTGGACCTTGCGCGGCATACCGTCGAAAATAAGATGCTCGTTACCGTTGTATTCCCTGACCAAAATATTTGTCCACATGTATACGGCGAGGAATTCCGGCTGAAGGCCGCCGGTATCATTGATGACTTTTGAGAGCTTGGCGCTATAGTTTGTTCTTTCAATAAAATCACGGAATTCATTACCGCTTTGGACATAAAGAACACTCGGTATACCTAAATCGCCCTCTTGAGTGTTCTTGAGAAGATATTCAGTTAAAAGGTTAGCTTGCGTGCCTTTGCCGCACCCCGACCGGCCGATCATAATGAAAGCTTTTTTGGTCATGGGGATAGTATAACAAAAAGACATACAAAAGCACATTTGAAAGAAACCGGCGTACCGTCCTGGTGAACGGTTGCCTCCCTCTCAGTCACCTTCGTTCCTTTTGAAAGTTTCTTTCAAAAGTGCTTTTGTATGTCTTTTTGCTAGTACTCCCGCATTGACAACTGGGCATCAACACGTTTAACAAGATCAAGTATAACCGATACGACGATAAGGAGCGCTGTACCGCCGATAGCCAGCGTGGTATTGCCCGTAACACTCTGCATGATAAGTGGCAGCACGGCCACAGCACCGAGAAAGAGGGCGCCAACGAGAGTAATACGTGTCACCACCTTACCAAGATAGAGCATAGTTGGCTCGCCGGGGCGAATACCGGGAATGAAAGCACCACCTTTCTGGAGATTTTCGGAAATCATCTTTGGATCGAAGGTAACAGCAGTGTAGAAATAAGTAAATATAACAACGAAAAGGAAATAAATACTGTTATAAATCCATCCGTTGGCCAAAATAGCACTGACGATAGTGGCAATATGGGCAACAATGAGATTTGAAGAATTGACCAGGAAGTTTGCAATGACGCGGGGGAAAAGCAGAATAGAAAGAGCAAAGATGATAGGGATGACGCCAGCTTGGTTGAGTCGCAAAGGCAAATAAGTGGAAACACCGCCGTAAATCTTGTTACCGCGGACCTGCTTGGCATACGTCACCGGCACCGATCGTTCAGCCTCGGTCACATAGACTACCGCAAGAATGACAATGAGACCGACAGCCAAAGCGATAAGATAGACCGGTATCTGGGCAGAATCAAATTGGGCAAAAAACTGAACCGCTGTAGTCGGCAGACGAGCGATAATACCAGCAAAGATGATAAGTGACACACCGTTACCAATGCCGAACTCGCTGATGAGCTCGCCGATCCACATGAGGAGAATCGAGCCGGCGGAAATGACAATAATATTCGTCACCATAGCCGAGAACGACAGTGAACCGAGGACATTTTGACTTTGGAGAAGCTTGATGAAGCCGAGAGATTGGATAAGAGCAAGCGGCACGGCAAGTAAACGCGAATATTGAGAGAGCTTGAGCCTGCCGCGCTCACCTTCCTCCTGGAAAAGCGACTTCAATTGCGGCGACATCATGGTCAACAACTGCATAATGATAGAAGCGGTAATGTAGGGGCCGACGCCGAGCATGACAATGGAGAAATTCGATATACCACCGCCGGAGAAAATATTGAAAAGACCGATAAGCTGGTTGCCGGCGAGGAATTTTGCTAAAGAAACAGCATTAATACCCGGAATAGGAATAGCGGCAAGTAGACGAAATATGACAAGCGCACCTAAAGTAAAGCCGATCCTTTTTCTCATAGTTGGATCAGTGAATATGGTTTTTATCTTTTCGAGGAAAGTATTCATATAAATGAGCCAATACTCATGGCTAATTAACTATCTTCACAAGTGAAACGGAACCACCGGCTTTTTCTATGGCAGTCTTGACCGTAGCGGAAACGAGACAATTGGAGACGGTTATTTTTTTAGAAAGTATAACACCAACGCTTGCGCTGACAGTAGTATGTGCCGAGATTTTACCCTGGAGAATTTTCACAGCGGGAATTTTACCCATAACCATTTTGACTAAATCTTTTTCGATAAGAGTCTTTGGTGTTACCGTATCGCCATCCTTGAAATTTTTCTCAATCTCATTGATAGAAATCACCCATGGCTTGAGAGCAAATGACTTGAACGAACTCTTGCCGCGACCGCGCAGTTTCGGAATCCTCTTGATAAAGTCACGGAGCTCTGGGCGACGCTTGTTGCCGGCGCGAGCCGTCTGACCTTTACCGCCGCGACCAGATGTCTTGCCGCGATGACCGCCGCGACCGACGATCATGGTCGGTGTGTTCTTGTGAATTGGTTGTACATTATGGCTTTGCATGAAATTTGAAAATTAAAATTATTTTTCAGTTGAAATGGAAACACGAGCAACACGATTGACAAATCGCGCCGGCTTCCCCGTCGCACTCAACTGACCAAGAGCCATGACTGTCGCCCGGGCGATATTGAGTTTGTTCTTACTGCCGGAACGAAGCTTGGCCACGACGTCTTTAATGCCGGCAAGCTCTATGACATTGCGTACGGCACTACCTGCTACCACCCCGTGACCTTTGGCCGGCATGATGGTGACGACGGCACTCGAATATTTGGCTTCGATGGCATGGGAAATGGACATTGTCGACAAAAGCGGCACTTTGACCATATTTTTCTTGGCATTACGGGTAGCTTTTTCAATGGCGAGCGATGTATCACCAGCTTTACCAAGTCCTACACCAACTCTACCCTTATGATCACCAGAAACGACAGCTACGCTAAAGCTGAAACGACGTCCACCAGCGGCCACGCGGGTGACGCGGCGAATGTTGATAATTTTGGTATCAAACTCCGGCTTAATGCGCTCGCGGCCGGATCTTTCGGGACGACGAGATGGGCGACGACCACTCATACCGCCAGACATTCCACCTTGACCGCTCTGACTCGAGCCACGACGATCACTACGAGGCGCTTCAATGGAAGTAGAAGTAGGCACAACAGCCGTAGTAACAGAAGCTGTGACAGGAGTCACATCGGAAGCGGTAGTCATATTATTTTTTAGATTATCATTTTCCATGTTGATGTATGAAAATTTCAGTCAATTAAAATATCAATCCCCCTTTACGTGCCGCGTCAGCCACCGCCTTGATCTTGCCCGCGTACAAATAACCGCCGCGATCAAAGACGACCTTGGTAATCTTAAGTACTTTAGCTTTCTTTGCAAGTTCAATACCTACAGTCTCCGCATCCGCTGAATGGGCCGCCACAAGAGTATGACCTTTTTCGTCATTGATGATTTGGGTATAAATGCCTTTATTCGAACGAAAAACTGAAAGCCGTGGCCGCGCCGCCGTACCCTGAATGGTCGCACGAATACGCTTATGGCGTCGGGCGATTTTTTCTATTTTTGTTTTTGCAGTGCTCATGGTTTTATTTTAAATTAGGCACAACTAGACTGACTTCTTGCCTTGCTTGCGGCGGATGACTTCCCCATCGTAACGGATACCTTTGCCCTTATATGGCTCCGGTTTCTTCATTGCCCGCACTTGCGCCACGAACTGGCCGACCTTTTCCACATCAATACCGGAAACGGTGATGATGTTCTTCTCCGCCGTCACTTTGAGCCCGTCGGGAATAGTCATATTGACCGGGTGAGAAAAACCGAGAGCCATATCGAGTGACTTACCTTTGACGTCAGACTTGAAACCGATACCTTCGACAATAAGCTTCTTTTCGAAAACTTTATTAACGCCGTTCAACATATTCAAAATATGGGCCGAGTACGTTCCCCACAAAGCTTGGAGTTCGAGGCTGTTACGAGTCGGCGCGAGAGTTATTTCGTTGCCGGCGATTTTGATTTCAACTTCTGGTTTGAACGTGCGGGTGAGTTCTCCAAGCGGCCCTTTGACAGTAAAAATGCCTCCAGCGACGGTGGCCGTGGTCTTCTCGGGGATATTCAGTATTCTTTTGCCGATTCGTGACATGTTATTTTTAAAAAATTATTTATTGCGGTTGCGCACGCGGTTTTCACTCAACCGCGTGCCGCTGTTCCTACCAAATCTTGAACAGCACTTCACCGCCGACCTTTTGCTTACGCGCATCAACGTCAAGCATGATGCCCTTCGGCGTTGACAACACCACATTGCCGAAACCGTTCTTGAACGGCCGAATATCCTTGGCCTTCTGGTAAATGCGCCGCGATGGCTTCGATACGCGATCAACACCGTGGACGACAGGCTCACCGATAACATTCGCCCCCGCACTTGCTGGCGCAGGAATGTAGGCAAGCTCAACTTCAAGAGTCTTGACGATTTTCTTACCTTTGCTTTCGACGGTCTTGACGTAGCCGGCTTTGTTGAGAACATGAGCGATGGATTCCTTGAGGGTCGAATACGGCATTGACACCGACGCTTTCTTGGCGGCGCTGGCATTATTGATGCGGGTTATGAAATCTGCGATTGGGTCGGTTACCATGTTATTTTTTGGTGGGCTAATTAGCGAAATGATGGTCGGATATTACCATGACGACTTCTTAATCCCCGGAATGACGCCTTCGTTGGCGAATTCACGGAAACAAATGCGGCACAAGTCAAAATCCCTCATATAGCCGTTCTTTCGACCACATCGGAAGCAACGTCGAACAACGCGCGACTTGAATTTCGGCTTGCGTGCGGCTCGTGCTTTTACTGATGTTTTTGCCATTTTAAATGTAAAAATCTGCCACAAATGCCCCTAAAAAACGAAAATTGTTGGTTAGCTTTCAGCCATAAGGCGATTGCTTCCAACTATCTATGTGATTTCTGCTATTTCGGCTGAATTTCGCCTTTTCGATGTAACGTCTACCATACTAGCAGAGGGGGGATTCGGTGTCAAATCTTTTGTCCTTTCGTTTATTTCTCCGCTTTCTTTTCTGCCTTTTCCTTTTCCTCTTTCTTCTCTTTTTTCTCTTCTTTTTTTACCTCATCCTTTTCTTTCAATTCTTCCGCGCCTGCAACCCTCTTAAAAGGAAAACCAAGATGCTCGAGAAAAGCAATCGTCTGGACTTTATCTTTAGATGAAGTGACCACCGTTACGGCCATACCGAAAACGTCCTTGAGATCTTCGTCGGAAGTCTCGGGAAAAATAGTATGCTCACGAATACCGAGAGTGTAATTGCCCATAGCGTCAGCGGCGGTACGGTTGATGCCGCGGAAGTCCTTGGTGCGAGGTAGAGAGATATGCACGAGCCGATCGAGAAAATCCGTCATGCGCTTGCCGCGAAGTGTCACCTGATAGCCGACGGGATCGCCCATGCGGACCTTGAAGGAGGCGATAGATTTCTTGGCACCGCGGAGCGCAGGCTTCTGTCCTGTGATTTTGGCCAGACGATCAGCTACAAGCTCGATCTTTTTCTTGTCTTTGATGGAACCGATACCGGTCGAGACGACGACTTTGAGGAGGCGCGGTGCTTGCATCGGGTTTTTATAGCCAAAAGCGCCTTTGAGATCAGCAAAAGTTGCCTTTTCGAGCTCTTTCATGGTCTTTGCAGTTGTGGTGGTAGTCTTATTCATGGGATTTTATTTTTTCGCTGATGCCGTCTTTTTCGACGAGACATCTGCCGCAAGCATCACATTGGAAACATGTATCGGCATAGCTTTGTCAACGATGGTTCCCTTCTGGCCTTCTTTGCGCGGTCGCTGATGGCGCTTGAGCATGTTCATACCTTCGACGACGACTTTACTCTGGCGCGGCAAAGACTTGATGACTTTGCCGGTCAAGCCTTTGCATTTGCCTGTGAGTATCATTACATTGTCGCCTTTTTTTATGGTCATGTTATTGTGATTTAAAATGTTGATTTAGAAATTTGAGAATTGAGTTGTCCGAAATTTACCGACCCTTTGCTAAACAATCTCCGGCGCCCGCGAAGCGATCGTCTGGAAGCCTTTTTCGGCGAGTTCGCGAGGAATCGGACCAAAGATACGTCCAGCAATCGGCTCCTTCTTACCTTTTTCCAAAATGACCACCGAATTCTCATCGAAACGGACATACGAGCCGTCCTTCCGGCGGAACGGCTTGCGCTGACGCACAACCACTGCCTGAAGAATGTCTTTTTTTTTGATGGTTTTGCGAGGCTCGGCCTTCTGCACGGAGAGGATGACAAGGTCGCCGATTTCGGCGTAACGTTTCTTGGAACTGCCGAGCACTTTGAAAATGCGACCGACTTTGGCGCCGCAGTTATCAGTGATTCGTACGATGGAACGTGGTTGGATCATAGTAGTATAATAAAATTATGCTTTTGCTTCTGTCGCACTGACAATCTTAAAAGCCTTGTGTCGCGAAATCGGTCGGCATGACTCGATCGTCACCTTTTCACCGACCTTTTTGGTATTGCCCGGATCGTGGACTTTGTAGCGCTTGCGGAGATTGATAAATTTCTGATATTTTTCATCTTTGACATAGCGCTCAACAAGCACAACAACCGTGTCTTTCATTTTGTTAGAAACGACAACACCAGCAAGCGTTTTGCGCTGTGGCGTATGGTTTTTATTGACATTGATTGTTGGAGTTGTTTTTTCCATGTTTTTCGTTATCTTTGTTATGCGTTTATATCACAAATATCATTATATTGCCAATTACATTGCCATACCGATGCCCGATCGGCTGACAATTTTCGTCTTGACGGAAATTTTCGTGCCAGCTTTGCGCAAAGCTTCGAGGGCGACTTTGTCATCCACGCCGTCAATTTCAAAAAGGATACGACCTGCTTTGACCGGAGCGACGAAGCCTACCGGATCGCCTTTACCCTTACCGAGCTTCACTTCAGGTGGCTTTTCGGTAAACGGTCTGTCGGGAAAAACCCGCACCCAAACTTTGCCGGATTTCGTGGCATAACGGGCCATGACTTTGCGAGCCGCTTCTATTTCATTCGAAGAAAGACGACCATACTTCATAGCCTTGAGACCAAATGAGCCGAAAGCAAGACTAATACCGCGCGTCTCCACCGCCACTGCGAGTTTCTTCGCATTCTTGCGGCCGGTATGCCATTTGCGGAATTTTACTTTTTTGGGGAATAACATGGTATTTATTTAAAACTGAAAATTTTTATTCATTATCACTATTTGAAAAATCAGTGTCTTACGAAACTCGTTCGCGACCGCCTCTCGTCGTTGGAGTAAATCCAGCCTGGGCAACGGTTGCCGCTTTTGCCTCCTTAGCAAAAATCTCGCCCTTGTAAATCCAGACCTTGATACCAATATCGCCGTACGTCATGTGTGCTTTTTCGCGAATAAAATCAATATCAGCGCGCATGGTCTGAAGCGGAATGCGACCTTTTTTCAAATCTTCCTGACGCGCCATGTCAGCACCGCCAAGGCGCCCGGAAAGCTTGATGCGTACACCCTGGACTTCGCGACTGGCCATGACTTTCTCAAGAGCTTGCTTGATAACACGACGAAATGGCAAACGTTTTTCCAAGCCTTCAGCCACCATGAGAGCGACAATGGCAGCATTCGACTCGGGATTGCGCACTTCTTCGATGTCTATCTTGAGCTCCTGACCTGAAAGATCAACACCTCTTTTGGTCAAAAGCTTCATGAGCTTGGCGCGGAGTTTGACCACTCCATCCCCTGCACGACCGACGATCATACCCGGTCGCGATGAGCGAATGATGATGCGGAGAGCATTTTGATTACGTTCAATCTGAATGTCAGACAGATAAAATGGTCGCAATTCTTTGGTCAAAAACTCGCGAACAATGATGTCAGCCTTGAGGAATGTCCGAAACTGCTTGTCCACGCCAAACCAGCGACTCTTCCAATCGCGAATGATGCCCAGTCTATGTGAATATGGATGTACGGAGTGTGACATGTTATTTTTTGGTGGTTGAAGCGGCTACGACAGCTTTTGTAGAATTCGACTTCGTCACGACGGCTCGCGCCCATCGGCGTACCTTCCCTGGCTTTTCAGAAAGCGGTGCCAAAGTAATAAGTACATTGCTCGATCGCTTGTGAATAGGATGAGCGGAACCACGCGACACTGGCATGGATCGCTTGAGGACGATACCGCTGTCTACCCGTAATTCTTTTATGAACAGGTTGTCGCCGTCAATATTAAAATTATTCTTGGCATTGGCGACAGCCGAGCGCAAAAGACCAGCCAAAGGGTCAGTAGCTTTTTTCGGCAAAAAAGCCAACATGTTCAAAGCTTCAGCAACTGTCTTACCACATACCAAATTCGCCACGGAGCGAACCTTGCGAGGTGACTGGCGATAATTTTTGAGTGATGCGGATATCATGGTTTTTATTTTGCTGGCGCGACTGTCTTTGACCCTGCTGCTGGAGCTGATGTCGCTTCTTTTGCCGACTTTGCCGCCGCGATTTCAGATTCCTTCTGTTTCATCTCGAGCTCTTTTTGCATTTTACCGCCATGGCGGAGGAATTTCCTCGTAGGCGAAAATTCACCGAGGCGGTGTCCGACCATGTCCTCGGTGACCAAAACTTCGATATGTTGCCGGCCGTTGTAGACGCCAAAGGTAAAGCCGATCATTTCAGGGGCAATCTGGGATCGGCGATACCACGTCTTAATAAGCCCCGTATCATGAGGCTTTTTTCCTGCAATCTTTTTGAGAAGCCGTTCTTCGACGAACGGTCCTTTTTTAATCGATCGGGACATGGGTATATATAAATGTGTAAAATGACGACAAAACAGTGAATCGAAACGACACCTAAATTGACAAACTAAATTAAAGAAGCTCCATTGAGCTTGTTTCGCAAGCTTAACAAAAACATTATAACAAGTCAAATCATTGCCGATTTGTCGATCTTCTAATGAATCGTATCAATCAACGTCAAAAAAACTTTCTCGATGACTTTTTTAGTTTTTTTAATAAAAAGATCAAGCATTTTTTTGTGCGGCAATGTTATTCCCCCTTCTTCGCCTTACCCACGCGTCTGCGCGACACCACGAAGACATTCGAATACTTCTTCGGCGTGCGCGTCTTCTGACCCTTGCCGGAAGGCTTACCCCAACGGGTCTTGGCGCGGCGCATACCGCGGCCCTGGCGTCCTTCACCACCACCATAAGGATGGTCTACTGGGTTCTGAGCGGTACCGCGAACGGTAGGACGGATACCGAGCCAGCGAGAGCGACCGGCTTTGCCGATATTGACGAGGCGATTCTCATCGTTCGAGACCGTACCGACACTAGCCCAAGCATTCTCATCCACGCGGCGTACTTCAGTCGAAGGCATTTTGATGTGAGTATAACCAGCATCGTTGGCAATAACCTGACCGAAAGAACCGGCAGAACGGACAAGTTTTGCCCCGCCTTGTGGACGGATTTCGACATTATATACAGAAGTACCAACAGGAATTTTCTTGAGCGGTAGACGATTGCCGGTCGCAACTTCGGCCGTTTCGGAAACAAGAAATTTATCACCGACTTTGACCGTCTTTGGAATGAGAACATAGCGCTTTTCACCGTCGGCATAGTTGACGAGAGCAATAAAGCCCGTGCGGAATGGATCGTATTCGATAGTCGTGACAGTTGCCGGCACATTTTTCTTGTCGTAGACGAAATCAATCTCGCGATAGAGCTTCTTGTGACCACCACCCTTGTGACGCACGGTGATACGACCGAAAGCATTGCGACCAACGTCGCGCTTGAAGCCATGAGTTAGAGCCTTATGCGGCTCGCTCACCGTTAAATATTTCCGGAATGGAATGGTTGACATGCCGCGTCGTGATGGTGTTGATGGATGGTATTTTTTCATGGTGATGTTATTTTTGTGAAAATATATTTCGAGCCGTGCTTTTCGTTGCCCTCTTCGCTATGCGATTTCTATCTTATCCCCTTTCTTCAAGGTGACATAAGCCTTCTTGAAACCCGACTTGGTAACTGGCCGACCGCGATAGGAGACATTCCGGGGGGCGGTGTTGACGATGCGAACTTTCGTCGGCATCACTTTATACTTCGTCTGAATAGCCTTGGCAATCGACTTTTTATTTGAATTTCCGTTTACTTTAAATGTGTATGAATTCAATTTTTCCGCATGGAAATTAGCCTTTTCCGTAACATGCGGAACAATGGTGAAAAGAGGTTGTGCACTTACACCGGAAATATTTACGACAGCAGGTGTGACTTTTTCACCAACGATTGTTGGGGTGGTTGCGACAAACTTTGCAGTTGCAACAGACTTGTTAGTTTTGAGTGCAGAAACTTTCTTTGAAACTTTTTTAGTTTCTTTGATTGCTACTTCTGATTCTTCAGAAGTCTTATTCTTTGTTTTATTCTTATTTGTTGAAAAAATAGCCATGGATGTATATAAAAATTATTTTTTATCCGCTTTCTCAGTTTTCTTGGCTTTCTTGTCTTCAAGCGCCGCAAGCGAAGCCTTTGGATCAGCAATAACAATATATTTATGGTCAAGAACCGACAGTGGATTGACATTGCGGAGCTCCTCGATGGCAACATTGCCGAAATTGCCAAAACTTTTGACCAATTCCGGGTATCGCTCGCCGACGGCAATAAGAGCGGCATTCTTCGGCTTGGTAGCAAGCTTCTCGAAGCCTTTTACTTTCGCCAATGAGCCGAGCACAGCTTTGGCATCTTTTGCTTTCGGAGCACCGAACATCAGCGTATCGAGGAAAAGAACTTCTCCGTCACGATATTTACGGGAAAGAATGACGAAAAGTGCTTGAGCCTTTGCCTTACGGTTTATTTTCTGAGAATAATTTTTGTCATTACGAGGACCGTGAGCAATACCTCCGCCAACCCAAATAGGCGATCGAGTAGAACCGTGACGAGCGCGGCCAGTACCCTTCTGTTGCCACGGCTTCTTGCCCCCACCGGAAACTTCCCCGCGAGTCTTGGTATGAGCGATAGGATCGCGTTCATTGGCCCGCATAGCAATCATCACCTGGTGAACCAAGTCAGCATTCCATGGCACACCAAAGATGGCTTCAGGAAGCTTTATTTTCCCTGCTGATTCACCTTTTTGGTTGTATATTGTTGTTTCCATGTTCTATTAAATAAATTGCTTCAATATCTTTATTATATCTTCGTTGCCATCCTAACTGTTGGCAACGATTTCCACAAGCGTTCCGCGTGTTCCCGGTATTGCACCAGAAATGTAAATCTCATTGGCGGCGGCATCAATATGGACGACTTTCAGATTCTTAACTGTTATGCGATCACCGCCCATGCGACCGGCCATACGCATTTTCTTTGGCACTTTGTTGCGAAGACCACCGCCGATGGAACCCGGTTCGCGCTCGGAGTGTTTCTGACCGTGAGTTCGAGGGCCACCGTGGAAACCGTGGCGCTTAACCACGCCTTGAAATCCCTTACCTTTCGAAACAGCGCTGACTTCGACGATATCACCTTCTTTGAATTGAGAAATGTCCATCTTATCGCCAACTTTGACTGTTCCTGTGAGGGCATCAACAGCCTTTGCGTTAGGAGTACCAGGCATACCCTGTTGATCCAAACGAAATTCCTGAATCCGAGCAAAATTACCAAGTCCTTTGGTATGACCTTTGACCGCTTGGCTTATTCGCGAAGCTTTGCGTGTGCCTTCACCGACTTGCACAGCGACATAACCGTCTTTTTCATCGGTTTTGACTTGCGTCACCACAACAGGAGCGGCAAAGACGATGGTTGCAGGATGAACAACCCCTTCTTTATCGAAGATTTGAGTCATATTCAGTTTTCGTCCAAGAATAAATTTCATATCAGTTCCGCTATGCGGTATATTTAGTGGTTGGCTTGGCTGGCGCGGTCGCTTTTGACGACCACTTCACCGAGCACCTCTTTATATTTACATCATTTTAACGTCAATGTTAACGCCCGATGGTAAGCTCAAGTTCGTCAGAGCTTCGATTATCTTAGGCGTCGGATTCAAAATGTCAATCAATCGCTTGTGCACTCTCATCTCGAACTGTTCACGGGCATTCTTGTAAATGAAGGCTGATCGGTTCACAGTATATTTCTTTGTTTCAGTCGGCAATGGCACCGGCCCGTAAAACTTCACATCGTATCTTATGGCCGTGTCCATAATCTGCTTAACCGAAGCATCGAGAATCTTATGCTCGTACGCCCGGACACGAATGCGCAAACGGGCCACATCGCCTTCTTTCGGCGTAATCTTTATCTTCGCCGCCTTGGGCGCTCCTTTTGATGTCTTTTCGCTAGTTACGACGGTCTCTGATTTTTTTACTGCGGTGGCCATTTTAATTTAATGAACTAATTTTTATGATTTGATTATGTTTAATTGTCTAATTTAAGCGACAATCTTTGTTACGACTCCCGCACCGACCGTCTTGCCACCTTCACGGATGGCAAAGCGCTGTTGAGCATCGAGAGCCACTGGCGAAACGAGCTTGACTTTGAACGTCACGGTGTCACCAGGCATAACCATTTCAACCTTTTCCGGCAAAGTCACTTCACCGGTCACGTCTGTCGTGCGGATGTAGAACTGAGGCTTGTAACCGGTAAAGAATGGCGTATGGCGACCGCCCTCTTCTTTCTTCAAAATGTAGACCTCAGCTTCAAAATCAGTATGCGGCTTAACAGAGCCAGTCTTTGCCAGGACCTGACCGCGAGAAACGTCATCCTTAGCAACACCTCGCAGAAGCAAACCGGCATTGTCACCAGCGATACCTTCCTTGAGCTGTTTATTGAACATTTCGATACCTGTGACGACAGTTTTCGAAGTATCCTTGAAGCCAACAATCTCCACTTCTTCGTTGAGCTTGACCGTACCGCGCTCGATGCGACCGGTAACCACCGTACCACGACCTTCGATTGAGAAAATGTCCTCGATAGGCATGAGGAACGGCTTATCTACTTCACGAACAGGCGTTGGAATGTGTGTATCAAGAGCATTCATCAATTCCTTTATCTTGGCAACGTAGACAGGATCCCCTTCAAGAGCCTTGAGAGCGGAACCGCGGATAACAGGAGCTGTCTTGCCATCGTAATGATTCTTGGTCAAAAGATCGCGAACCTCTTCCTCGACGAGATCGAGAAGATCAGTCTCGGGAACCATGTCGCATTTGTTGAGGAAAACAACAATTTTCGGCACACCAACCTGATACGCCAAAAGAATGTGCTCACGAGTCTGAGGCATGACACCGTCAGTTGCAGAAACAACGAGAATAGCACCGTCCATCTGGGCGGCACCGGTAATCATGTTCTTGATGTAGTCGGCATGTCCTGGGGCATCAATGTGAGCGTAGTGACGACTTGGCGTCTCATACTCGACGTGAGCCAGGGAAATAGTAACGATTTTCGAATCATCGCGGACGGTACCACCCTTCGCAATATCCGAATAGGCCTTGAGCTTAGCCAAGCCATCCTTCGCTTGCACCGAAAGAATAGCCGCCGTCAAGGTAGTCTTGCCGTGGTCAACGTGGCCAATAGTGCCGACATTTACATGTGGCTTTGAACGATTGAATTCTGCCATATTATTTTATTGCTTAATCCCGAAGTGCCAATGACGAGTGCGCCAGGCCCTGCGGAACGAAGTTAAATTTTAATTATTAATAAAGGAACGCTAAAATTGATAAATAACAAACAGCCAACGCAAGAAAAATGCGTACCAACTATACTAGCAAATGACCAAATGGAAGTCAAATTTTACTGCTTCAAACTGAATTCTTCTCGTTAATAAAGAATATAATAGACGAAGTCACTAAGAATAAGACGGCCACAAGATAAAATATTATGTTTATACCAAAATATTTCACAACAAAGCCACCAATCATCATAGCAATAGCTGAAAATATACCCGTAACAGCAGAATATCTGCCAACATCAGCTCCTCGTGTAGATTTATCCGTTAAATCTCCAAGAAGTGCTGTGACCATCGTATTTTCAATTGCTGATGCAATTCCGAGCAATATTTGAAGAGTATATAATTCACCGATAGATGTGATAAAAGTATAGCATACTATAATTATAGCTTGAGAAACGCCGCCGATTATCAGATACGGTTTTCTTCCAAGCTTATCGGAATGTTTACCAACAATATACGTAGTCACTGATTGAGCTAAACCCACAAGACCAAGAGCAAAACCAAATGATTCAATTGATGATCCACCAAAACCTTGAATAAATATGACCCAAAATGGATTAAATAAACCTGACGCAAATCCTGCAATAGTATAGCCAGTAAGAAATATTCTGTAATTCCGTGCTTTGTTCATTAGGTAATTATATCATTATAATACTGATTTGACTTCTATTCTAAAAGGTGTATGATAAATTCATATTACATTATCATATAATTTAATTAACAACCACATTTTATGACCACATTATCAGTACCAATTCCAAGCGATCTCGAAAAATTCATCCATAAGATGATTAAAAGCGGCAGAGCATCAAACAAAGCCGACGTCGTGCGAAAAGCTCTTACCCGTTTTGCCGAGGAGGAGGCTGTTCTTGCCATCTTACGAGCAGAACAAGAACCAAATTTGAAAGGCAATCTCCGAGATTTGATGAAAAAAGTTTAATAATCGATCTTTCTTAACCCCCTACTGAATATATGATCACGCTCTACTACAAAGCGTCATTCGTACGCCAACTCAAAAGTCTTGAGACTGAACTCATTGACGAGGTGTTGGAGAAAATTGAATTATTTAAAAATGGAAAAAATCTCGATACACTGAAAATTCACAAATTACATGGAAAACTCGCAGGAAGATACAGTTTTTCGGTTAATTATAAATACCGTATCGTCTTCAAGTATCAATCGAAAACTGAAGTAATCCTGCTCGCTATTGGAGATCATGATGTTTATAAATAGGAATAAAATAACTGATGAGGATTGGGAGATCATTAAGGTTTAAGAATATAAAAAAATCCCCTATAGATATTTTAGAGAAACTCTCGGAACAAAGTGCCAGCAGGCAGCTTTGTGAGAGGGAGACGTCCGTCCACCAGGACGGAACGTCGGTTTCTCTAAAATATCTATAGGGGATTTTATCTATTTACGAGCTTCAATTATCTCCTTCGCTACATTAGCCGGCACCACTTCATAATGATCAAATTCCATCATGGCATTTCCCTGTCCCGACGTCATCGAACGAAGCTGAGTGGTATAGCCGAACATTTCTGAAAGCGGCACTTTGGCGTGAAGAACTTTGACTTGACCGCGTTCGGTCATTTCTTCGATCGTTCCGCGGCGAGAAGAAATAGAACCAGTCACATCACCCATAAATTTCTCCGGGAAAAGGACTTCAATTTTCATAATCGGCTCAAGAATGACTGGCTTGGCACGCTTGGCGGCATCTTGGAAGGCTTGCGAACCAGCGATCTTGTAGGCGATTTCCGAAGAGTCAACATCGTGATATGAACCGAAGGTCAGCTCGCAGGAAACATTGACCATTTTATAGCCGGCGACAATGCCGCGATCCATGGCTTCGTGGACACCTTTTTCTACAGCGGGAATGAACTCATTTGGAATGACACCTCCTTTAATGGAGTTGATAAATTCAAAATCGTCGTAACGGCTGACATTTTTGGGAATCTTCTGTCCTTCAACAAGCGGCTTCATTGGTGAAAGAGTCAAGACAACGTGACCGTACTGACCTTTACCGCCGGTTTGCTTGATATATTTGGCTTCTGCTTCAGCCTCACTCAAAATAGTCTCACGATATGCCACTTGCGGCTTACCGACATTCGCTTCCACGCCAAACTCGCGCTTCATACGGTCAACCATGATCTCAAGGTGAAGCTCACCCATACCAGAAATAATCGTCTCCCCTGTTTCACTGTTTGAAGAAACCCTAAATGTCGGATCTTCATTACCGAGCTTATGCAGAGCCATACCCATTTTTTCCTGATCGGCTTTAGTCTTAGGCTCAATACGGAGTGAAACCACCGGTTGCATGAATTTGATTGTTTCAAGAACGATAGGATTTTCCTCGTCGCAGAACGTGTTTGAAGTTAAAGCGTCCTTGATACCGACAGCGGCGGCAATTTCGCCGGCAAAAACTTTCTTTACTTCTTCGCGATCATTAGCCTGGAGACGGACGATGCGACCGAGACGTTCTTTTTTGCCGGTTGTCGAGTTATAGAGATACGTACCCGCTTCAATCGTACCCGAATACACGCGAAAGAATGTCAGCTGACCGACGAACGGATCGTTCTGGAGCTTGAAAGCCAGCGCGGAAAAAGGCTCTTCGTCGGAAGCATGGCGAATGACTTCCTCGCCGGTGTTTGGATTGATGCCTTTAACCGGAGGAATATCGAGTGGCGACGGGAGATAATCAATAACCGCGTCAAGAACAAGCTGGACGCCGACATTTTTGAGAGCGGAACCAGTAAAGACCGGAAATATTTTGTTGGCAATGACAGCTGTGCGAATAACTTTCTTCAAATCATCAAGGGGAATTTCTTTACCGTCGAGATATTTCTGCATGAGTGCATCATCATGTTCAACAGCCTTTTCAATAAGCTCGGCACGATATTTCTTGGCATCTTCGACAAGATTGGCGGGAATTTCTTCCTCGCGGATCTTGTCGCCTTTTTCACCATCGAAATAATAGGCCTTCATCTTGAGGAGATCTACCACACCTTTGTGCTCACTTTCGAGTCCTATTGGAAGCTGGAATCTAACAGCATGTTTATTGAGACGTTCAAGAATAGAAGCGTAAGACTTTTCAAAGCTAGCTCCGATGCGATCCATTTTATTGATAAAACAAAGACGCGGTACATTGCTTTCATCGGCATAACGCCAGTTCGTCTCAGACTGTGGCTCCACGCCAGCCACACCATCGAAGACAACAACTGCACCATCGAGCACGCGAAGCGAACGCTTCACCTCCACGGTAAAGTCAATATGTCCGGGTGTATCAATAACATTGAAACGGCATTTCTTACTAACATCGGGCTTACCATCAGCACCTTTTACACCCGGTGTACCTACAGCATAACCAGTCATATACGTAGGACTCCAGAAACACGTAATAGCCGCAGCTGTGATAGTAATACCGCGCTCGCGCTCCTGTTCCATCCAGTCGGTCGTCGTAGCCCCGTCATGGACTTCACCGATCTTGTGGATCATGCCGGTATAATAGAGAATGCGCTCCGAGGTCGTCGTCTTCCCCGCATCAATATGGGCAATAACCCCAAAATTTCGTACTCGTTCAAGTGGATAGTCGCGTTGCATATAATAATGAATGATTAAACTTTAATAAGCCTGAAAAAATAAGTAAATAAAAAAGAGACAGCTCTCTTGATAAGAACAAGCTTATAGTAAATGGGGGGAATAATCAAGCGTCGAGCATCGCAGAGATGATAAATTACTTCTTCATCTTCAGATGGTACAACTGCGTGTCATATCCCATTATCTCTTCATCTTTTCGGGACAGGCCAAACGATTCCAATTTTTCGAATAATTCTTCCTTAACTTCTTCGGGATTCGCATCATCGCTTGTCAGCTTTTCAAGCTCCACAAATGTACCAAGATCCTCAACGCAGTCGAGACAGACTTCGTACGACCCAAGCTTTCCTTTTCGACGCAATTTTTTTACTTCTATTATAGGTGACCAACCGAGAGTGAGAAGGATTTTGTGCATTTCCTCTGGATCTTTCACCTCCGTTTCATATTCCAAATTATCCATTTCACCTGACTTTTGTTGTTTAAGATTTAATTGAGCTGAATCTCTGAGATGACGAATACGGATAATAATGTCCCCTTCTTTTGAATTTTCAAATTCTTCTGTACTGCTCTTGAGTGAATATATAACATCATGTTGGCTGATTGACTCAGATATGCTACAACCTTTCGTCTTAAGTTTTTTCTCAAGGTCATCAAGATCACGCACTCGTAATTTTATTTCTATTTCGCGCATGTTGGTTAATAAATACTACATCCGAAATACTCAAAAAACAATCTTCGAAAGAACCGCCACAACAGCCGTCTCTGTTCGCAATATTTGTGGTCCAAGCGAAAGTATCGGTAGACTAGATTCTTTAAATAATTCAAGTTCTTCTGGAGACCAGCCCCCTTCTGGTCCGACAAAGACAGTTACTCTATCGTCCTTATTTTTTTCTAGATTACTACTTTTCATAGCAAAATCTTCCTCAATAAATTTTCTCCCCGAAGGGTCAAAAACAATTTCTCTTGAAATAATCTCTTTATTTTTCAAAACCTCCACAACATCCATCACTCCATGTAATACCGGCACATCTCCCCTACCCGATTGCTCCGCCGCCTCAATCAATACCTTCTCAAGCCGCTCAGTATTCAAACTTTTCTTCTCACTTCTTTCGGCCAGCACGGGAATGATTTCCGCCACCCCAAGCTCAGTCGCCTTCTCTACAATCCATTCAAAAGTATCCTTTTTTACCAACGCCACAACAAGAATAACCTGACGATCAGGTTTTATAGTATTCACGCGAACTTCAACCACGCGTAAAACGGCCCCGGTGGTTACACCATTGATTTCACCTGGAAATGCAAGGATTTCACAGACATAGTCATTTCCTGATCCGTCAAAGAGAATGACGCGATCGCCCTGGCCATACCGAAAAACCCTCTGCCATTGATGCGTGTCATGCGCGTAGGTGATGATACTGCCTTCTACGATTTCCTTTGAGTTCGTTCCGCTATGCCCACCAAATTGGGGCGCCTGCTTACTTACTGAAAGATTGCGTGCAAAAAATCTGTGCAGTCGCATGAATTGTAGATATAGTATATCACCAGCAAAAATATCCGCCACTTCCATTTATTCCAAAGATGTGTAATAATGCTCCCATGCTTATACCAACCGTTATAGAAAAAACCAGTCTCGGAGAACGCGCCTACGATATCTATTCGCGTCTGCTTAAGGACAATATCATTTTCCTCGGCGGCCCCATTGATGACCATGTGGCCAACATTATTATTGCCCAGCTTCTCTTTCTCCAATCTGAAGATCCGAAGAAAGAAATAAATCTTTACATCAATTCTCCCGGTGGTTCAGTCAGTGCCACTCTTGCTATCGTTGATACTATGAACCATATTAAAAATAACGTCTCAACTGTCTGTGTTGGTATTGCCGCTTCCGGCGCCGCTCTGGTTCTCTCCGCTGGAACAAAAGGTAAACGATATGCTTTGGAAAATGCCGAAATCATGATCCATCAGCCACTCGGCGGTGCTGAAGGTCAGGCATCCGACATAGAGATCAGCGCCCGGCACATTCTTAAGATGCGTGAGAATCTCAACAAAATCATGGCGAAGAATACCGCCCAGCCGCTTTCAAAAATCGAGAAGGACGTTGACCGCGATTTCTTCATGTCCGCTGAGGAAGCAAAAAAATACGGTATTATAGATAAAATCCTATAAATACTAGATAAAATAAGATGCTATAAAAAAAGTCCATAAATTGGACTTTTTTTATAACTTATTATATTATCTATTCATTATTAAATTTAATTTTTACGGCTTAGTTTTTCCGGAAACACTCGTCTGATAATGTACTACTATACTTACCTTCCATGAATTTAATCCTTATTGATTATCGATACATTAACATTGGCGTAGACAACTAGAACAGCGAAGCCGCTTCGCACATGTCATTAAAATTAGTAGCAGTTTTTTTGGGAGCCGCCGGAGTCCTCGGCATCATTATCGGTTATTATCTCCGATTGATTATTTCTTTGGGCAAAAAAGGCTCAATGGAATTGGAAATCAAAGAGATGCTTTTGACCGCCAAAGAAGATGCCAAGAAAATCACCGCTGAAGCCGAGAAAAAAGCCGAGACTTTGCTTGAACAATCGCGGCTGGAGATAAAAGAAAAAGAAGAAAAGACACAACAGATGGAGATGCGCCTCATCAAAAAAGAGGATTTGCTTGATAAGCGCCAAACTGATATTGATAAGGAAGTAGAGATCATCAAAGAGAGAATCGCCGAAATCCGCACTATCCGCGACCGGGCAGATAAAATGGAGCTGGAGAAGAAGGAGACTCTGCAAAAAATCGCCCGTTTGACCGAAGAAGAAGCTCGCGATGAGCTCTTGAAAACTATTGAGAAAAATGCTGAGGCTGATCTCCTTGTGCGGATGCAAAAGCTCGACACTTCTGGTCAGGAAGTCCTTGATAAAAAAGCCAAGGACATTTTGGCTATTTCTATCCAGCGACTCGCAAGCTCGGTGGCTATGGATGTTATGTCAACCTTTGTCACCATTCCGAACGATGAAATAAAAGGCAAAATCATCGGCAAGGAAGGCAGAAATATCAAAGCCTTCGAGAGAATGACCGGCGTGGAAGTCATTGTTGATGATACGCCGGGTGCCATTACTATTTCATCCTTCGATCCAGTTCGTCGTCACATCGCCAAAGTCGCTCTCGAAGAACTCATCCGCGACGGCCGCATTCAGCCGGCAAAGATAGAAAAAGTTGTCGAACAGGCTCAAGCTGACATAAATAAAACCATTAAAGAAAAAGGTGAACAAGCGGCGTATGAATGTGGCGTCGTTGGCCTAGATCCGCGTATCCTCCTTATTCTCGGACGATTACACTTCCGTACAAGCTACGGTCAGAATGTCCTTCAACACTCCATAGAAATGACTCATATCTCAGGCATGATTGCCGAAGAACTCGGCGCAAACGTGGCTGTAGCCAAAGCTGGTGCCCTTCTTCACGACCTCGGTAAAGCTCTTGACCATGAAGTGGCAGGTACCCACGTTGAAATCGGCCGCAGAATCCTCCAAAAATTCGGCGCTGGTGAAGACATTGTCAAAGCCATGCAAGCTCATCATGAAGAATATCCCTATGAGACCATAGAATCGCGCATCGTCCAGACTGCCGATGCTATTTCCGGTGCTCGACCAGGTGCCCGCAGTGATTCCATTGAGAATTATCTGAAGCGCCTAGGTGATCTTGAAGCTATCGCTAATGGTTTTAAAGGCGTCGAGAAATCCTATGCTCTCCAAGCCGGCCGAGAAATCCGTATTTTTGTCACTCCAGAAGCCATTACCGATCTCGAAGCTAAGAATATGGCCCGAGATATAGCTCTGAAAATCGAGAAAGATCTGAAATATCCAGGTGAAATCAAAGTGACTATCATTCGCGAGACGAGAGCCATCGAATTTGCTCGCTAAATTTGATATCCGTACACTAATTTTTCGCCACAAATTGCCCTATCTTGTAAATTGTGTCACTATTTTTGGCCTATTGCGCCAAAAATGGCTTGTTATATAATGTCTGCAGTGGTTAAATCCATTATGAGCAGTATTATTAATAATTAAAAAAATAATTTACATGAACAAAGCAGGAATTGTGGACGCAGTCCACGCAATATTGGGAGGTACAAAGGTCCAGGCAGAACAGGCTGTTGATGTTGTGTTTGATTCTATCGTCAACACCATGAAGAAAGGCGAGGAAGTCTCCGTTGCTGGCCTCGGCATCTTCTCCGTCAAACAGCGGGCCGCCCGCGAAGCTCGTAACCCTCGCACCGGTGAAGCTATCCAGGTTCCCGCAATGAAAGTTCCTAAGTTCCGCGCCGCAAAAGCTCTCAAAGACGCGGTGAAATAAGGAAAAATCTGATTTTTGTTTTCTGAAAACAATACAAAAGCCGCCGTAGGGCGGTTTTTGTATTTTGACGCAAATTAAACATTCATTTCTTAAATAATTTTCTATAAATTCTAGTGAACCACTCCTTAGAAATAAAATCGAGAGTTAGGTCAATCTCCTTTATTATTCTTGGCTGGTCTTTCCATGTAACCTTCAAATCAGTTAATATCCTGTGGGTGACAGGATAATAATTGGTATAATTCCTAAGCTCAAAAATTATAGCAATTTGTCTATCCAGTTTAATCACTCGGTCCGGATTCCTTGTCTCGTTTACCATCTGGTCTATGAGATCATGATAAGTTTGGAATTTTTTATCCTTAAGATATTCTCTTAACTTTAAGACTGCCTATAATCCTGTAATCAATGCTATGAGTATAGTTAGAGCTCCTGAATAATTATTTAATATAACAATAATAGTCTTCATAATTTCATGTAACTCGAATGAACCTTGTCTGTGCGGGATGGGAGAATCGAACTCCCGACCACAGTTTGGAAAACTGTTATTATACCATTTAACTAATCCCGCATTTTGGTCTTATGTAATGATCAATACCGAACGATAAAACTGGTCGGAGTGCCGGGATTCGAACCCGGAGTCACCTGTTCCCAAAACAGGGATGTTAGCCGTTACACCACACTCCGAAAATATTCAGACGCCACAAGGAAAAAGGCTGAAAATAGAACTTCCCCATCGTATCACAGACATTATCAAAACTCCACTTATAGGGTGCTTATAAAATGACATTTTCAATCATCGAGACCTTGGCCCGGCGGGTTTCTGTATTCATCCGCACCACCACGACATGAAAAAAGAATTCAACATCAAGGCCTTGTCCCCTTTCGAGAAGATATGTCTGTACCACCCGCCGTAGACGTCTTTGCTTAAGGACATGGACATTTTCTTCAGGACGAAAGGAATCGTTAGAGACATTTGTATGAGCGGCAGTAGATTTTACTTCAACGCTTTTAACTTCAATAAAATGAAAAATATTTTTCTTTTTCGTCACAATATCAATTTCTCCCCACTTCTTTAAGTAATTCCTATCCACAATAGTAAAACCTTTCTTCATAAGAAATGTACAAGCAATATCCTCGCCAATGTTCCCTTTCAGCCGTGAATTGAGCTTAGAATCGATCATAGTGGGTAAAAAATAGTGTCTTTTTAACTAAAACGGCTCTATGGAGCTATATTTTAATTAAAATGAAGAGAAAAATGGTTTTTGACCTTATGGATATAAGCCATTTTTTATGTCTTTTACCAACAGTATCCCCAGACTTATCCACAGTTTTTGGGAAATCGGTGCGAAATCAAGGTCAAAAAATCTGTGCGGGCAGGGAGAATCGAACTCCCGTCTCGTCCTTGGCAAGGACGTGTTCTACCACTAAACCATGCCCGCAATAATTTTCAATATGGTTACATATCAAACGTGAGAGCATCATAGCAGAATTAATTATTTTTTGCTAGATATTTTAGTGTCTTTTATAAAGGAGGGATTCGGCTACTACGTAGCCAGGTACTTTTCCGATCTCGCTTCGCTCGATACGGAAAAGTCTTTCGAATCCCTCACGCGAGACGCGCAGGCGTCTCGCTCGGGAGCACAATTAAAAAGCAGAGACTGCTTTTTAATTGTGCTCCCGGAGGGATTCGAACCCCCAATAACAGTTCCGAAGACTGGTGTGATATCCATTTCACTACGGGAGCAAGTATTGTGTCAACTGGTCAGTCCTTATTACGTATTATTTAACGTGTCCTTATAATACTTGATAAGCAGATTTTGCCAAGCTAAAATCTTCCTTAAAATAGCCACTCCAGATATTGTCATCATACACGAGCCCTTATAATATGGGTTTTTCGTGGTTTTTGATTGAGAAATGTGATTAATATTGCTGTAAATAACCTTTTGTATGCTTATTTTAAGACTTTCTTTGGGAATCAAAAGTGTCCTGGACCAAAAATTATCCAAATTTTGAGCCATATAGGCTTCTTTGATGCATATTCTGAAGCGAATATCTCTTTTGGGAACCTTAACATACTTTTCCACCCACTTAATCATAAACAACATCATATCAGGATCTGAACTAACAAACTGAAAATGATTTCCCTTCTTCCCTCCTGATGACCAATACAAGGCAATGCCCGTCGTAAAGAAAGAATAATTATTTTCTTTATCTTCCTTGCAGAAAACATTAAATTCTTTTTCGGCCGCATCAAAAGCGACTTTCTCTTTAAAGACTTTCCTTGCCCGTAAAGCAATGGAAGTTGAGAATCTACCCCTCTTTTGTTTTTCGACCAGACGGGACTGGAGCAATGCTCGCCCGCGATCATCAAGCGGGATATTTTTCAACCAGTACGACAGGGTGCTTTTTGGTACCTTAATTTCCTTAATAATTTCAGAATATGAGAGTCCTGAATTACGAAGTAATATAGCCATATTTTTAACCTGTACCGTATCCATAGTATGATATAATAGTATAATATCATTTTTCTAAAAAGAATGCTACCATACTGTTGTCAATATTAGTGATTAAATTAGTCATCCAGTTGTCGCCCAACAAAACCATGAAAAACAGCCCGATTCCAAAAGAAATAGTTATTATTGTTGAAACGCTCGAAAAAGCGGGTTTTCAGACATACCTGGTTGGCGGCTGTACGCGTGATCTTTTCCTTGGTAGGAAACCGATTGATTGGGATATAACAACAAATGCTCGTCCAGAGCAGATCCTACCACTTTTTACGAAAACTTTTTACGAAAATGAATTCGGTACGGTCGGGGTGGTCAATGAAAACAGTCAGGATGAGACTTTGAAGATTGTCGAAGTTACGCCATATCGTATAGAAAGTGTCTATAGTGACCGGAGACACCCTGATCAGGTTCGTTTCAGTGATAAAGTAGAGGATGATCTCAAAAGGCGAGATTTCACTATAAACGCCGTAGCTGTAAATCTTTCTAAAGGCTCTATAAAGGACATTATCGACCTTTACGGTGGTTTCTCTGATATAAAGGACAAAATTATAAGGACAGTAGGAAATCCCTCTGAAAGATTCGCTGAGGATGCCTTACGGCTTCTTCGAGCCGTTCGTTTAAGCGCTGAATTAGGTTTCACGATTAACATCGAGACTAAAAAAGCCATAATTTCCAACGCTCATCTACTTAAAGAGATATCCAAAGAAAGAATTCGCGATGAGTTCGTAAAGATGATAATGTCTCCAGAACCAAAAAAAGCTCTGGAATTAGCTCACGAGCTTGGAATTCTAAAATATATAATTCCAGAACTTGAGAAGGGAATTGGCGTAGGGCAGAATAAAGCTCATGCTTTTGACGTTTGGGAACATCTTCTGAGAACAGTACAGCATTCTGCTGATAAGAAATTACCTCTTGAATTGAGAATAACGGCTCTATTACATGATATAGCTAAGCCTGAAACACGTCGATTTTCACGTGAAACATCCCAATTCACGTTTTATGGCCATGAAGTAGTTGGTTCACGTGAAACAAAAATGATACTAGAAAGGCTTAAATTACCTAGAAAAACTGTCGAAAAAGTTACTAAACTGGTCCGTTGGCACATGTTTTTTTCTGATACTGAGACAATTACACTATCAGCCGTCCGCCGGATGATTGTTAATGTTGGAAAAGAAAATATATGGGATCTTGTAAATATCCGTATGTGCGACAGAATTGGCACAGGCAGACCAAAAGAAAATCCTTATCGTTTGAGAAAATATGAATCAATGATTGAGGAAGCACTTCATGATCCTATTTCTGTCGCCATGCTTAAAATAGATGGCAATAGAATAATGGAAATATCAAAGATTAGTGCGGGGCCGAAAATCGGTTGGTTACTAAACGCATTGCTCGAAGAAATCCTTGAAAAACCTGAATTCAATACGAAAGAATATCTTGAAAAAAGGGCTTTAGAATTGATTAATTTACCGGAAAATGCCCTTAAGAAAATGGGGGATATGGGTAAAAAAGTTCGTGAAGAAAAGGAAAATAAAAATATAAAAGAAATACATAGTAAATATCATGTCTCCTAAATCAAGCATATAATTAGCCATATTTTTGCTATATTATTAAGATATTATAACGTTTCACGTGAAATAGGCAAAACAAAGCCGCGTAGTATGCGGTTCTTAAGAGATTAAAAAATAGAATCGCTAAACGCGGCTTGTGAAGAAGATAAACTAACCAACAAAGAAACCAGGGGAGAGGCTGACATTCAGTCACGATGTGACACGACCCACGATGTGGATCAAAAAATATATTGAGAAAGAATGCAACTTCTGCCGAGCTAACTAGGGGTCATAATTTCTTCTTCAAAAAGAGAGCTGTGCTTGCCCTTGACCTATTTTTTTAAAGAACTTGTGGTTAAAGTCATTCCTCGGTTTCGACTCAACCTAATCTGTCCTTTATTGTATCACATAAAAGACATTGTAAAGGACAAAATTTATACCAACTGTGGATAACTTTGATTCTATTTTACTTTAAGTCAATTTCTATAGGGCAATGATCGGAACCCATGACCATCTCGTGAATATTAGCCTTATAAATTCTCTTCAAAATACCAGCACTGGCAAAAAAATAATCTATTCTCCAACCGACATTTCTATCTCTTGCAAATGTTTTCATATCCCAATATGTATATTTACCTGTTTCTTTTGGATAGAAAGAACGGAACACATCGACGTATCCTGCCGCAATTACTTTATCAATCCACTTTCTTTCAATAGGCAAAAAACCTGTATTATCTACATTTTCTTTCGGTCGTGCTAAGTCAATCTCCGTATGCGCCGTATTTATATCTCCACAGAAAATAACTTCGTAACCTTTCTTTCGCAGGACATTTACATATTTAAGAAAAACATCATAGAATCGCAACTTAAAATCAAGTCTGATCGGACCACCGCCGCCATTAGGGAAGTATGTATTGATAACTACAAGTTTTCCCGGCAAAACATTTTTGTTCTTATTGGAACTATTGAAAAATATGGCTAAGAACCTGCCTTCTTGATCGAGTTCCGGTACTCCAAGAGCATACTCGACTTTCTCGATATTCAGAGATTTCTTAACATATATTGCCACACCACTATATCCTTTCCGACCTTTCGAGTGATCGAAAAAAGAATAATAACCGTCAGGATTGCGAATACCTTCTTCGAGCTGTTCCGCCTGAGCTTTTGTTTCCTGAATACAATAAATGTCAGGAGACTCGTTGATAAACCAGTCGAAACCACCTTTTTTTACATTCGCCCTCAAACCGTTGACGTTCCACGATATGATTTTCATATTTTTACTTTTTTTCTTTATTTTTTCTTTATTTTTTATTTATTTCGGCTTGTATATTTTATCATCTTCATTTCCATTTATTTTCCTTTATTATGAAACTTTTTATGGATTTTGCCCAGCTGGGCATCAGTAATATGTGTATAGACCTGGGTCGTGGCGATATTGGCATGACCTAAAAACATTTGAACTGACCGTAAATCAGCCCCATTTCTCAATAAATCAGTGGCAAAAAGATGTCGTAAGACATGCGGTGTCATCTTTTTTGATATACCAGCCTTGATGGCATAATGCTCGACGATACGCTCGACTGATCGAGATGTCAGTCGAAGGGATGGTGGATAGATTCTCCGATTGGGTAGAATCTGAACAAAAAGAGCATCATCCATGTCCTTTCGCTTATCGAGATATTCTTTGACAGCTTTCCGAGCTGTTTCAGAAACAAAAACCACTCGGACTTTTTCACCTTTACCACGGACAGAGAATTCATCTCGATTGATATCAAGATCACGAGGCAGACCGCAGAGCTCGGAAACGCGCAAACCGGTGGAAAAAAGTAATTCAATGATGGCTTTATCACGCAGACCTCTGAGGGTAGATGTATCAGGACCGGCCAAAAGACGGCTCAAATCATCGGGAGAAACAAGATCAAGCGATCGTTCTGGCACCTTTGCCAGCTCTATTCTGTCAGCCGGCAGGGAAGTAATACCGCGCCGAGAGGCATATTTAAGAAATGACCGTAAAGCGATGAGATAATAATTCTGGGTTTTTTTCTTCAGAGACCCTACTGAATCTGAAGAACTCCTCCCCGAACTCTGCCGATTGAGCCATAGTCGGAAATTACGAATAAGATCGTCGTTGATTTCACTTGGTTTATTGATTCTGGCGAAGTCAAGGAAAATAGAAAGGTAATGATCATAATTTGAAACCGTACTCAAACTGCGGCCTTTTTCAATCTCAACATATTGAAGAAATTCTTTTTTAAGCTTTTCTATGTCGGAAGATCTAGAATTTTTTTTTATTGAAGAGATATTGTGCGACATAGAATTATTCTAGCACATTTGCAGATTACGACCATTTATGCTACTGTAGTGCAATCATGTTAACACCAAGACAAAAAAGCAAAGTCATCAAAGAAGTGGCCATTCATCCGACGGATACTGGTTCTCCTGAAGTGCAGATTTCTATTTTAAGCAAAAGAATAGACGAGCTGGCGAATCATTTGAAAAAGCATAAAAAAGACAATCACTCAAGACGCGGCCTTTTGGCTATGGTTGCCGATCGCCAGTCACATTTGAATTATTTGAAGAAAAAATATCCTCGCCGCTATTCTTCGATCACCAAGAAGCTTGATCTTAAAAAATAGTTGACTTTTATCACGTTTTTATAATTAAATTGGTATTTAAATACTATGTCAGTCATTAAACACAATAAACAACGCGTCGGAATTTTTATTGATACACAAAATCTGTATCACACAGCCAAAAATCTCTATCATGCGAGGGTTAATTTTGCACAGATAGTTAAGGACGCTTTGCTTGACCGTTCCCTTATCCGCGCTGTGGCGTACGTCATTACCACTGAAGCAGGGGATGAGAAAGCTTTTTTCGAAGCTTTGACAAAAATGGGTATCGAAGCAAAGACCAAAGATCTCCAAATATTCGCTGGAGGAAGCAAGAAAGCAGACTGGGATGTTGGCATGGCTATAGATGCAGTAAAACTTTCACCCAAACTCGATGCGGTTGTCCTCGTGACTGGTGACGGTGACTTCGTACCCCTCGTCGAATATCTTCAAATGCATGAAGGTTGCCAAGTAGAGGTGGTTTCTTTTGGAAAATCAACGTCGAGTAAACTCATTGAAGCGGCTGACGATTTTATTGACCTCGATCAAAATCCAAAAAAATACCTTCTTTCCACGGGAGGCTCTCCTGTATACGCCGGCAGAACAGGTAATCGAGGACGCGGACAGAGAAGTGAACGGAGCGAACGTCGCCCACGAAATCCTTCTGATACTATCTCAGAAAAAATAGGATAGAAAAAAATATTCGATATAAATATTCCATAAATCTGCTATAATCCAACTATGGAAGAAGAAGATCCAATCCACAAGATTCCTGTTATCCGGACATACGAGCATGATATTGCGGAAATGATGGCGCAGAAAAAAATTTCCAGTGCTTCAATATCCATTGCTGAAGCGGATGCTCGTAGAAAAGAAACTCCTACAGTGAATGAGACGCCTTCCATTGATACGCCAGCTCATGTACCTTCTATACCTGTGCCGCTTCAACCTACCTTTGCTCAAGGAAATCAAAAAATAATTCCACCATTTGAATCAACATCTGAATTAAGCACTACCGCTGTCATCGTACCACCGCGACCAGAAAAATCTCATTCTAATTCTAGTCTCCATTCCAGTTCTCATTCCAGAAACGGCATCATTAAAAGTATTTTAAAAATCATCATCAGTCTCATTTTAATTGCTCTCGGAATATGGGGAGGTTATTATGTATATACAATAAGTCCTATCGGTAAACAATCCACAACGACGACGGGAGCTCCCGCTACAATAGGAAACGTCTCCCCTGGAAATACGACACCTATTATTCCAAGTATTATCACTCCCGATACACAGAAAATAATTAACATAAGCGGCTACAATGCTCAAGCACTATTGTCTTCGTTATCCACATTGAAAAAAAAAGATGCAAATAGCGGCATTATGGGAATTATACTTGAAGAAACATATGTCAGTTTAACTACTCCGACTACTATGCAAGTTACTGCGCCAGAATTTATAGCAAAAATCGGCATGAACCCTCCTAATGCCTTTACCACATCGCTTAATACTACGTGGATGCTTGGTTTTGATAATACGACGCCGTTTATGATATTAACGACGAACTTTTTCCAAAATACGTTTGCTGGTATGTTGGCATGGGAACCTACCATGCCCGAAGATGTGAGCTCTTTGTTTGGTTTTGTCATCAATACAAACGGAAAATATGAAGATCGAATTCTCGATAACAAAAATATCCGTGAATTTGTCAATGCAAGTGGAACGCCGGTATTCCTCTATGGATTTATTGATAACCAGACCCTTGTTATAGCTGGCAGTGAACCGACTTTTAGCGATATTGTCAATCGGATTGAAAAACAAACCTATGTGCGCTAGTATTAGTAATGAAATACGGTAGCAAAATAGAAATACACATGAATAAAAAAGACCTCGAATTTTTTAGAAAAAAACTGGAGAAAGAAAAAGCCGTTCTTGAAACGGATCTCGAAGGTATTGGCCATAAAGACCCAAAAATTGCTGGCGGTTGGGAAACAGGACCTTCAAAAATGGAGACTGACAATGCAGATGAAAATGAAGTCGCTGATAAATTGGAAGATTATGAGGAAAATATATCTATTCTTGGACAATTGGAAACTCAATTGACACATATCACTCTAGCTTTGGACAAAATTAAAAATGGCTCGTATGGAAACTGTGAAATATGCGGAGAACCTATCGAACGAGAAAGACTTTCGGCTAATCCTTCCGCTCAGACATGTATGAAGCACCTGACAAATAAATAAAAATATTGTCTGCTGTAGAAAATCATCGAAATTTTAACTTTCCTTTATAAGGATTCTATCTCTCTTTGCTAGACTAGCAAGATGAGCGTCTCAAAAATATATTCAGCGCAAGTAGCAGATATGCGGGCAGATATTGTGACCATCGAAGTGGATCTTTCCAATGGTCTTCATGCTTTTTCTATCGTCGGTCTCGGAGATAAAGCGGTCGGGGAATCGAAAGACAGAATGTCTGCGGCGATAAAAAATTCCGGTTTTGTCTCGCCAAAACAGAAAAATCAAAAAGTGGTCATCAGTTTGGCGCCAGCGGATTTGAGAAAAGAAGGACCAACATTTGATCTTGGAATGGCTATAGGGTATCTCCTCGCAAGTGGGGAATTGCATTTCAGTCCTGAAGGGAAGCTTTTTATCGGTGAGCTTTCCCTCATTGGTACTATCAGAAAAGTGCATGGGGTACTCGCTATGGTTCGCAAGGCAAAGGCTGTAGGTTTTCGAGAAATTTTCTTAGCGAAAGAAAACGCCAAAGAAGCGGCCTTAGTGTTAGGCGTTACTATATATCCAGCAGGAACATTGAAAGAAATCACTGAACATATCACTGGACAGGAAAGGCTCTACCCTCAGATACCGACGACTATTTCATACTCGCAAGAAAAAAATACATTTAAAAATAAAGACACAAAAGATGCACCAGCCGATTTCGCTTCTATTTACGGCCAAGAAAACGCCAAACGTGCCCTCGAAATCGCCGGCGCTGGTAGACACAACATAGCCATGTATGGATCTCCAGGAACAGGCAAGACTATGCTGGCAAAAGCCTTCCCCGGCATCCTACCACCGCTTTCCTATGAGGAAATTTTAGAAGTGACCGAAATACATTCCATGGCCAAGACGCTTGAAAGCGGAATCATCACTATGCCGCCCTTCCGTGCCCCGCACCATACTTCTTCATATGTTTCAATCGTCGGTGGAAGCAACGCTCTCCGGCCGGGAGAAATCACTCTCGCCCATCGCGGAGTTCTATTCCTCGATGAATTTCCTGAATTTGATTCACGGGTCATAGAATCTCTGCGACAACCGCTTGAAGAACACACTATTACCGTGACAAGAGCTCGAGGATCCGTGACCTACCCCGCCCAATGCATATTCATCGCGGCCATGAACCCGTGTCCATGTGGATATTCGTTAAGCAGTTTGAAGAAAAAATGCGTATGCACCGACCATGAGCTTAGTCGATATCGTAAGAAGTTGTCCGGACCTATCATTGATCGAATCGATCTCTGGGTACAGATGTCGAAGATAGAATATGAAAAATTTACCGGTACTTTTGGAGATAATTCAGAAAATAATGGCGGACGATTGGAGTCTTCAGATATAGTTCGTACTAGAATCATTGCGGCCAGAAAATTTCACTATCAGAATCAGTATTCGCCTTTATCGAGTGACGTAAAAAATATCCTCATATTGTATGCAAAAAAACTGCAACTTTCTGGCCGAGCATATCGTCGAACAATACATGTCGCTCGTACTATTGCTGATCTTGAAGCCTCTGTAGAAATACAAAAGGAACACATTCTCGAAGCCCTCCAATATCGGCAAAGGAATTTTTAAGATAAGACGTTATTATTGACACAAACGCGTTCCAACTTTTCTGACGAAAGGATTCCATGCACCGCGGATTTCAAAATGGACATGCGGGCCGGTGGCTTCTCCAGTTGCACCCACAAGACCAATTTCCTGACCTTGAATAACTTCTTCGCCGCTTGAGACAAGATCTTTGCTTGTATGAGCATACAATGTCTGAGTCCCATTCGGATGACTGATGACAATATAATTGCCATAACCTCCATTCCAACCTCCCATTCTGCTTATAATGACAGTACCAGGGGCCGAAGCGAGAATTGGCGTACCCTTCGGTGCGGCAAGATCAACAGCATTGTATCCGTGGAGACCTTGGGTTTCAACAGCGCATGCAAGTGGAAGATCATAATAATCTTGATAAATAGGACCATCGGTATTATGAGCTGGTTCCTCGCCAGGAGCACCCCATAGACGTTCGGGTGGTACGCCTTTACCATTCCATGGCTTGGTTGCCTTCGATGTTTTAGATCCCGAATGAGATGATACTTGTGGTGAACATTGTGCTCCCGTTGAATCAAATGTCGCATCAGGAATGATAATAGTCTCGCCAACTGTCGTAGTTGAGTCCAAAGTGATATCGTTATACTGAAGGACTTCAGTGAGATCGGCATTGCATTCTTTAACGACACTTTGGAGAGTATCTCCTTTCTTGAAAGTATAATTAATTCCTGTAATTGGCAATATAACCAAGGTTTCACCTTGAGTCAAGGTAGGACTGGAAGACAGATCGTTTGCCCAAATAATTGTATTAACGGAAACACCGAAGAGTTTGGCAATTTCGGAAAGAGTATCACCAGGATGAACCGTATATACGCTTATTTCAGTATTAAGATATGGATTGGTACTTGTACTGCTGGTAATAGGAGTACTTTCCGGCATAATAGCGTTATCAGATACAGGTATGTCAGTAGAAGCAACACTTGTGTCGGGATCTAGGTCTGAATTCGTCGGCGGAATCAATATATTCGCCGACAATTGGCCGGTAGTAGAAGAAACGAGTGTTATAGAACTTGATGTTATAGAAGCTGTTGTTGCAACAGTATCAGCAGAGACGTTATTGGGGGAAAGACCAAAGATGCCTGAAATAGAAGAAAAAAATCCCGCATAAGCCATGACGGGATAGATGGAAAGACTCATACTGCAAAGAAAAATAAAGACGAGCTTCCGAGAAAGAGCTCCGAGACGAAAAAAACTATGTATGGGCTTATGGTAAGAGAAAAATTTCATAATAGAAATGGGGAAGGCGGAAGGTCTGTGGTCTTTCGTAACTGTCGTGCGGTCAAGCGACTGTATCAGTAAATGGCTCCATTAAGCCTTTTTATGTAACTCGGTATTTAAGGTTACCTGACAAGAGTATGCGAAATGTATCCTAAAGTCAACCCAGCCATGTGGATAAAATTGTGCTATAGTTGAGGATCTAAAATGGCTAAAAAATGATAAACGTAGAAGAAAATATCAAGGAAAATCTAAATGAGCAACAAAAAGAGGCCGTCTTAAATACCGAAGGCCCTTTACTTATCTTGGCTGGAGCCGGAGCGGGGAAGACGAAGACTATTACCCATCGGATTCTCAATCTTATCCAAAATGGCGTCAATCCTGCCAGTATATTGGCTATTACCTTCACTAATAAGGCGGCAAAAGAGATGCGCGAGCGAGTGAATCGCCTCCTATCCTCCGATATGACAATAAATCGGCCTATCTCAATGGATGAACGGCCATTTATCAGCACATTTCATGCTTTAGGAGTACATATTATAAAGGAGCAATGTATCAAACTCGATATTCCTCGACATTTTACTATTTACGACAGGAATGATTCAAAAAAAGCTGTGAAAGATGCCATAGAAAGTCTGAATCTCGACCCAAAACAATATGAGCCGGGGCTTATTTTGAATGTCATATCCCGAGAGAAGGGTGATGCCGTGACGCATAGTGCTTTTCGAGAAAAAGCCGCTGACTATTTTTCCAATGTCGTCGCTGATGTTTGGGATCGCTATGAAGCCACTTTGAAAAAGGAGAAATCCCTTGATTTTGATGATCTTTTGTTGAAAACGGCTTTACTTCTCAAACACGATACCAATGTCCGCGATCATTATTCTTCCGTATGGCAGTATGTGCATGTGGATGAATATCAGGATACGAATAAAGTCCAATACGAAATCGTCAAACTTCTCTCGGAAAAGCATAAAAATATCGCCGTGGTTGGCGATATAGACCAGTGTCTACTACCTGAAACAGATATATTGACACCTCAAGGTATTAGAAAAATTGACACAATTACTCCAGGTATGGAAATTATTTCTGCAGCAGGAAATGGCTATACATGCAAGGGGAAAGTTACTCATATACATTCAAGGGAATATTCCGGTGAAATGATAACACTCATCACTGAAAATAAACAAAAAATAACGGCCACGCCTGGACATATATTTTTTGCAAGATTATCAACGGACCGCAATAATTACTATGTCTATCTTATGCACCGCCGAAATAAAGGCTACCGGATCGGCATGGCAAAAAGTATCAGAAAAAGTGCTCAAGATGTTGAATCCATAGGTCTGCAAGTTCGATGTAATCAAGAAAAAGCTGATAAAATATGGATACTGAAGATATGCACAACTAAACAGGAAGCTCTGCGTGAGGAAATGATATTCGCGGCAAAATACGGCATACCGACAGCAGTATTTTCAGTTGCTGGAAGAAATATGCTCATGCGACAAAAGGACATTGACCTTATTTTTAGTACGATAGACACACGAGAGCGGATCAAGAAGCTATTCAAAGAGACTCATTTGTCGCCAGAATACCCCCATTATCTACCCCAAGGCACAACAAGGACAAATACTGATCGTCAACGCATTAATATCAGATTAACCATGTTTGATGACAAAAGGAAAAGTATCAGGAATCCATGGGGATTAAGTAGAATAGCCATAAATACTACAGACAATGTCTTCAAAGAAATCCTTATTAAAAATGATTTTCCGGTGCGTCGTGGTAAGAATAATGACTGGAGAATGGAGATATCGAGACTCGATTATGGAGAAGCAGAAATACTAGCAAAGCGTATATCCACATTACATGATAACTTGACAATATACAGAACTATCTCTCTTGTTGTGGGCAAGAAAATGGCTTTCCAACCTGCAGGAAATCTTCTGCCCGGTATGAAAATCGGAGTCTTGAATGACGGGAAGATCGTCGAAGAAACTATCACACAGGTAACGAGAGAAAACTATAAAGGAAAAGTTTATGATGTAGACGTGGACAAAGTCCATAATTATATTGCAAATAATATTCCGGTACATAACTGCATATACAGCTGGCGAGGTGCCAGTATCGCCAACATTTTGAATTTTGAAAAAGATTATCCTACAGCAAAAGTTATCCTTCTCGAAGAAAATTATCGATCGACTCAGACGATACTTGCGGCGGCAAATGGTGTCATAGAGAAAAATAAATTACGTCGTGATAAGACACTTTTTACAAAAAATGCCGCCGGAGAAAAAATTGAGCTGACCATTTCATATACTGAAATAGACGAAGCGAGAGCGGTAGCAAGTAAAGCGGCGGAACTTATCAATGAAAATAATAATGACGGCAGAACAAAAAAAGTAGAACCGCGCGACATTGCTGTCCTTTACCGGGCAAATTTTCAGTCGCGGGTGTTGGAAGAGGCTTTTTTACGGGAACATGTTCCATATCAAATCCTCGGTACGCGCTTCTTCGACCGAAAAGAAATAAAAGATGTCATTTCTTTTATCAGAGCGGCCGTCAATCGTGATAGCTCGAACGATATGGTGCGAGTGATCAATGTACCGCCGCGCGGCATCGGTAAAGCCACGATGATTAAAGTCATAGCAGGGCAGACAGAAAGTCTCGGACCGGCTTTGCGGCAGAAAGTTTCTACTTTCATGACCCTGCTTGATCGAATCAAACAAGCTTCGGAAACAGAACCTCCAGCCGCTCTGGTGAAATATATCCTACGCGAAAGTGGCATGGAGGCCTCATTCAGAAATGGCACCGCGGAAGGAGAAGAGAAACTAGAAAACATCAAAGAGCTTGTCTCTGTTGCAGCTCAATATGGCTCTATTGAGGCACTTCTCGAAAATGCCGCACTGGCAACAGACCAAGATGAATTGGAAAAAGACAACAATGCCATCAAGCTCATGACGGTGCATGCTTCAAAGGGTCTCGAGTTTGATTATGTCTTCATCACGGGACTCGAAGAAGATTTATTTCCTCATAAACGCATGAATGAACACGGTATAAGCCAGGCTGAAGAGGAAGAAGAACGGCGACTCTTTTATGTCGCACTGACTCGGGCTAAAAAGAAAGTTTTTTTGAGCTATGCCCAAATTCGCACTATTTTTGGATCACAAAAAATCAATGCACCGTCGGAATTTATCGGCGATATAGATAAAGGACTCATCAACGAACAACGTGAGTTACTTTCAATAGATTTTTGAGTAAAATGAAGAAACTAAATAATAAAAAAATAAAAATATGATACCCCAAGAAAAAAATTTGAATAACTTCATTGCGAAAAAATCTCTCGGGCAAAATTTCCTTCACGCACCGCATGTGGCAAATACAATGATCCGAGCTGCAAACATTGGTCCCGACTCGATCGTACTTGAAGTTGGGCCCGGTAAAGGTGCTTTGACAGAAAAAATTCTTTCTACCGGCGCAACAATTGTTGCTGTTGAAAAAGACGACCGAGCCATCTCTTTTCTACAAGAAAAATTCTCGGATGCGGTAAAAATGGGGAAGCTAAAAATCATCCATCGCGATATTCTTGACTTTAGTTTAGAAAATCTCAATGAGGACGGACTTGTCTGCGGAGAATATATCCTGGCGGCGAATATTCCATACTACATTACCGGTGAATTTTTGAGAAAATTCTTAGAATCATCGTGCCAACCACAACGGATGGTACTTATGGTGCAAAAAGAAGTGGCGAAGCGGATCACCGTAAATACCGGTAACAAAAAAGGCCAAAAGGAGAGTATTCTTTCCATCAGTGTCAAAGCTTATGGGAAACCGTCATACATCACTACCGTGCCGGCAAGATATTTCCGGCCTGTGCCGAATGTTGATTCTGCAGTACTTCTTATTGACACTATTTCGAAGAAATTCTTCAATAACGACTCTACCGAGTATAACAAAATAAAAAATAGTGGTTCTGAAGAAAATTTTTTCTCTGTTGTAAAAGCTGGTTTTGCCCACAAACGCAAAGTTTTAATAAAAAATATCGAAAACAAAGACCTAACTATGGGCTTGGACAGAGAAACCTTGCAAAAAATATGGCAGGAAAGGGGATTTTCAGTAAAAATAAGGGCTGAAGAGCTTACTCTTGACGACTGGAGAGCAATTGTTGCTACAACTACCCACAATCGGCAATAGTTTTCCACATTTGATCATGAAATAGCAACGTTTTTGGCTATTATTGACGTAACTAATTTGCTATAATTGTCCCTGCATAGTCCGCTTCTGCCTTTTTTCTTATTTTTTGCCTTATCGCTTTGAAATTATTGCCTTGAAATACCCCAGCTCCAAAAATTTCATCTTGCTTGTCATTGCGATCATCATTATCATCAGCGCTTTCCTGATTTCTGAATATGAGAATCGCATTGTTTTAGCCCAACAAAATGCTTCTTATGGGGACAGCCAAGCTGAAGTCGAACTCGCTACGACAACCATGTACAACACCTCCGTCGCATATCAGGGAAATTGGCAAAAGGCTCTTTTAGACGCCTTTGGTACGTCATCGGCATGGCTTAATGGAAAAATAGGATCAGTGATGCCGGAAACTACATTGACACCAACAGACATTTTTGGTGAGGATCTCTTTTCAAAATACGCGCAATATGAGCAGGCTGGAGCCGACTTCAACGATCCGCAAACACAACAAGAAATCGTAGGCCAGGTTATGTCCGATGGAACATATATTCCAACTCCAAAAGTTTATAACGAAAACAATATTAAAATAATTAATAATTCCAGCAATACCGCCCTTATAAATTATGGAAATGCTATAGGAAATATCATAAATGATGATGCAACTATAGAAACTCCAGAACTGACTATTGTCCAACAAAGCCTCAATGCTAATGATCCGACTATTCTCAAACAACTCGACCCTATCGTGGTAAATTATCAAAAAATTTTAAATGGATTCCTTGCAATGCCAGTACCGGCACCTTTGGCCAACTTTCATCTTAGTCTCGTAAATTCAATCAGTGAACTTCTCTTTGCCGATCAAAATCTGACAAAAGTCTATTCAGACAGCCTGGTGAGCTTGAGCGGCTTGGGTCAATACCAGAAAGGTGCCCAGGATTTTGCCGCGGCTTTCAGTGGTATCGCTCAATATTTCAATACTGCGGGCATAACATTCGGACCGAATGACGGCGGCTATGTATTTATGCCGAAAACAAAAACTCAATGAAAAATAATCAAACAATAATTTCGATTTTTTTCATTACTGCGGCCATTGTGTCAGGATCAGTCATTATCATGCCACAAAAAGTCCATGCCCAATGGATTGTGAGCGACCCTGCTGTTGAGATCAATACTACTCTTCTTGTGCCAACAAACACTGTATCGTCAGTTGCCAATGCCGCCCTCCAGCTCAAAAGTTTCAGCCTCGACACTATCGCCACTGCCATTGCCAAGCAGATTCTCATGCAGATCACTTTGAGTGTAGTCAAGTGGATCAATAGTGGCTTCAAGGGCAGTCCAGCCTTCGTCCAGAATCCTGCCCAGTTTTTCGAGAACATCGGCGATCAAGTTGCAGGCAATTTCCTGGCGGCAAATAGCAGTCTGGCAGCGAACCTCTGTAGTCCTTTTAATATTGACGTCAGAGTGGCTCTCGCCCTGCAGATTTCTGGAAGTACCGGACTCTCGGGCGGTTCCCAATATTCCTGTTCACTCTCAAACATGATCACTAACGGCACCAACGCCGTCAAGGGTGCCACCATCAATGGCTTCACCGCAGGAGATTTCCGCCAAGGCGGCTGGCCAGCGTTTTTAGCTTTAACAACGGTACCTGCCAACAATCCAAATGGTGCATATTTGCAGGCTCAAGCAAGCCTTTCAGCTAAAATCAGCAACCAAAAATCCGTAAAGCAGACTCAACTAGCACAAGGCAACGGTTTCCTCTCATGGACAACTTGCGCACCCGATCCAAATGCCGCGAATGAAGACGATGACGATAATTCAGACGATTCAGGTCAGACATGTACCGTCCAGACTCCCGGCAGTGCTATTTCTGGTGCTTTGACTAAAAGTCTCAATGTACCGACTGAAAATCTCGAGCTGGCAAATGATATCAATGCTGTCATCAACGCCGCATTCTCACAGCTTGTTATTCAAGTACTTTCGGCTGGTTTGAGCTCAGTCAATTCTTCAAACAGCTCCGGTGCGGCATATCTTGCTCAGATTCAAAATGAGCAAACAACCCAACTACAAAACATTCAAGTCAGCACGGAAAGCAGTATCAGTCCGTATTTGAATAACGCCACTGAAGTAGCGACAAACGATCAAACCGCCCTCAACACTATCCTCGCCACTCAGAATACTCTTAACAATGCCGTGGCGTGTTATACCAATATCATCAATACAACATCTTCGAGTATAGCCACCTCTTATTCCGAGGGTATCGCGTATGCTCAAGACCAGATAAATGAAATTAATACTGTTCTTACAACAAAAGTGGCACCCCTTACAGCCAAGCTGACAACACAATATACTGCTGATGAAAGTACACTGCAATCAATGAACAACCTTGAGAATTCTATAAGTAACACTCAAGACATCAGTGGCCTGACCGACCCGAGTCAAGAGATTCAAAGTATGGCAAATGCAGGCACTCTTCCATCCGCTTCAAATGTTCTCCAGTCTCAACAAAACCTTTCATCCATTCAATCTGAAATATCACCACTGCAATCGGCGGCGAATGCTGGATTACTGCAATGCCAATCATTCAACCCTTCAATGTACAACCCTGAAACGATTCAATCTATCAATTACGAATAAGCATATGAAACGCAATCATTTAAAAATCTTCATAGCTCTAGTCGCGGTAGCACTGCCGGTTTTCATAATGGCAACGCCGCATTTTGCATATGCGGATTGCGGATTCATCGGACCAGGTTCTAGCGTCACTGATTGTGTCTTTGTTGCAACATCATGGCTTGCTGAGCTTGCCTTCACCATCGCCGGAGCATTTCTCACTATTACCGGCGTCCTTCTGAACGGCACTATGGTGGCGACGCTTAACATCAGCCAAATTGTCACCAACACTCCGGCCATCGGCACTGCGTGGAGAACGATCAGGGATTTCTCGAGCATATTCATCATATTCCTGCTCCTCTATGCTTCGATAAAAATGATTCTCGGTATGAAAGACAGCGGCCTGGGCAATCTGATAAAAAATATCATCATCGCCGGCTTGCTCATCAACTTCAGCCTTTTCATGACGAAATTCGTCGTTGATACGTCGAATATCGTCTCCCTTTCTTTCTACAATGCCATCGCTCCGGGACAGGGAACCGTCGCTCCTTCAGCCAGTGCGGCAGGCGCCACGGTCGGCATGATAAGCAATGCCTTCAACGACGGCGGCCTTTCGAACGTCTTTATGCAAAGCCTCGATGTACAGAGATTCACCGGCTCGGCTATTGGCAGTGCCGTCGGTAGTACTACGAATGCCGATCCGAATAAAAATCGCACTATCACCATGGCGTATGTCGGCGGCAGTGTCCTCATGTTTACGGCCGCATTCAGTTTCCTTTTTGCCGCGGTGGCTTTTGCCGTCCGGCTCGGCGTGCTCATTCTTCTCATGGCTTTTTCGCCGATATATTTTATTGGGATGATTATTCCGGGAACAAAAGAGTATGCTGATAAATGGCTCAAGACCTTGATTTGTATGTGCTGTTTCATGCCGGTCTATCTTCTGCTCATGTATGTGGCCGTAAGCGTTATTAGTGATCCGAATTTCTTCAATTTTGCCAAACTCAATAGTACTGCCACTGTTGGTAACACTATCGTCAATGCCCAGCTTATCGGCATTGTCCTCCAATACATCATTGCCTTCATGTTCATCAATGCGCCGATGGCTGCCGCCCTTGCTCTTTGCCCTGCAGATAAAGTAATGGCATGGGGAAAAGCGGCGTCAAAGTGGACGCAAGGTCAACTTACCAAGGGATCAAAAAATACTGCTGGCTTTGCAGGGCAACATGTGATTGGAC